>Ga0265297_10000259_pt1 | contig 176882 bp, 186 predicted proteins | sample Munlanlwell13791_FD_192502 | JGI IMG/M metagenome (GOLD analysis project Ga0265297, IMG submission 192502) | Leachate microbial communities from a municipal landfill in Southern Ontario, Canada - Leachate well 137-91 | ecosystem: Engineered > Solid waste > Landfill > Unclassified | place...
CCACGATTACTTTAACTGCTAAATCTGGCTACACGTTTACGGGCGTGAGCGCTAATTTCTTTACTGTTTCCGGAGCAACTTCTGATTCAAATCCAATTAATTCCGGAGTCGTGACTGCTGCTTTCCCAGCCACCGGAGTTCCGGTTAATGGTGCTTGTGGAACCGCGGCGAAAACCTATTTATCTAGTGCCACGACTTATGGTTCAAATACTTTTTGTTCCGCTGGCACAGCTGTTCCAACCACTCCTGCTTTCCCAGCTCAAGGAAGTTCCACAACCTGGACTTGCCAAGGTTTACACACTGGAACTAATGCTAGTTGTACGGCCACCAGAAACCCTGCTTTAAGTGCTTGTACAGCTTCTGGAGGAATAACCTGTACTAGAACAACAAGTGGTCTTTATACCATTGATCAATTTACTGGTGCAGGAACAAGAACTTGGACAACCCCTGTTGGAGTTACTTCTGTTGAATATCTTGTGATTGGGGGTGGAGGCGGAGGGGGAAATGGTACAGCTTCAGGTTATCGAGGTGGTGGCGGTGGTGGTGGCGGATTTTTAACAGGAACAATATCAGTATCAGGGAATAAAACTTTAACTGTTGGTGCTGGTGGAGCAGCTGGTGGAGGAAATGGCGGCAATAGTGTTTTTGGATCAGTAACAGCTTCTGGCGGCGGCGGCGGAGCCAATGGGTTTAATGTTGGAAAAAATGGAGCTTCTGGCGGCGGCGGCGGAGCTAATTCATCGAGTGGCTATCAGGCTGGAGGAACAGGTATCTCTGGTCAAGGTTATGCTGGAGGAACAGGAGGATCTGATAATACAAATTATAGGGGCGGAGGAGGCGGCGGCGGAGCTGGTCAAGCTGGATATTCGATTGCCGCTAATAATAGTACTTCTGCGAATGGCGGAAATGGAAAAACCTCTTCAATAACAGGCACAAGTACTTATTATGGCGGTGGAGGCGGAGGAGGTCCTTTTCATTGCGCAAGCGGAGTTAATACGGTTGGTGGTCTTGGCGGTGGAGGTTCTCCATCAGGATATGTAGGTCAGCCAGGAACAAATGGTCTTGGCGGTGGAGGGTCTGCAGCGGGAGAGACTTACGCTGGCGGTGCTGGCGGAAGCGGAATAGTAATTTTAAAATATCTTACCCCTTAAATTTACTATTGATTTTTTTGATTTTTCCAATATGATTATTTTATGGATAAAATTCAAAAAACAAACATAACTATTCTGGGCGATGGCGCTTGGGCAACTACTTTGGCAATTGTTTTGTCTAAAAATGGGCACAATGTTTTTATTTGGAGTGCTTTTCCAGAGCATTTGGAAGAATTAAATAAAAAAAGAGAAAATAAGAAATATTTACCAGGAATTAAAATTCCGGAAAATATTATTTTTGAAAAAGATTTAAAAACAGTGATTGAAAAATCAAGCTGGATTATTTTTGCTATTCCTTCAAAGTTTTTTCGTAGCGTGGCTCAAAAAATAAAAGCCAGTAAAAGTAATTTAAAAGGAAAAGTTTTTATTAATGTTGCCAAAGGATTAGAGCAAAAAACTTTAATGAGAATGACTGAGATTATTAAAAGCGAATTAGGAAAAGTGGCAGTAGCGGTTTTAAGCGGTCCGTCCATTGCTATCGAGGTTGCGAAAGAATTGCCGGTTTTGGTTGTAGTTGCTTCAAAAAATCATGAAATTGCTAAAGAAATTCAGCATATTTTCAGCAATAATTATTTTCGGGTTTATACTTCAACAGATGTTATTGGCGTAGAATTAGGAGGTCCTTTAAAAAACATTATTGCTGTTGTGGCTGGAATTTCTGATGGGCTTGGTTTTGGCAGTAATGCCAAGGCGGCGATTTTATCCCGAGGATTAGCGGAAATTCAGCGCTTGGGAATAAAGATGGGGGCAAAAAAGAAAACATTTTCCGGCTTGGCTGGTCTAGGGGACTTATCTACTACTTGTATTAGTCCGGAAAGTAGAAACAGAACCTTTGGAGAAAGAATTGCCAAAGGTGAAAAAATGGCCAAGATTATTGAATCAACCGATAGTATTATTGAAGGAGCCACGACTGCGGAAGCGGTTTATCAGCTAAGTAAAAGATATAAAGTGGAAATGCCGATTACAGATCAGGTTTATCAGGTTTTGTATAAAAATAAATCTCCGCAAACAGCCCTAAAAGAATTAATGACTCGAAAAAGAAAGCCTGAATAAAAATATTGAAAAAAATATTAATCCAGGATAAAATATTAATTGTTTTAAAGATTTTTTTAATAAAAAATAATAAATAAAAACATGGAAGAGAAAAAATATCAAGTTGATAAAGAAAAATGCATTGGTTGCGGAAGCTGTGCTATGGTTTGCCCCGGAGGCACGGAAATGAAAGATGATGGTAAAGCAGAAGTAGTTAGCTCTTCAAAAGTTGAAGAATGTGGCGGAATCGAGCTTTGCCCCTATGGCGCAATTATAGAAATAAACGGAGCAATTGAGGACGATGAAGAAGAATAAAAATATGAAAATTACTAAAGATACTTTTCTAGCAGATATAATTAATCAGGAGAAAGCAGAATCAGCCCTAGAAAAACATCAAGTTCCTTGTTTGTCTTGTCCTTTTGCCAAATTAGAAATGCATGAATTGACTATTGGTCAAATTTGTGAAAATTACGGACTTGATTGCGAAGAGCTTTTAAAAGATTTAAATAATGATTTAAACGGGCCGGATGAATAAGCCGGTCTTTTTCATTTTTGTTTTTTTGATTGTTGCGAATATTTTTACTTGGTCAATTTGTATTCCTTTGTTTTCTGTAAATAACGAATTAATGCTTGATTTTATAGATGTTGGACAAGGGGATTCTTGTTTTATTAAAACCTCTGAAGGATATAAAATAATAATTGATGGTGGGCCTGATTATCATAAGGCAATTGAAGAAATAAATCAGGAAATTCCTTTTTGGGATAGGGAAATAGATTTAATGATTATAACCCATCCGGAGCAAGACCACTTTATCGGATTATTTAGAATTTTAAATTCTTATCGGGTAAAAAATATAGTTTGGAGTGGAGCAGAAAAACAAACCCAATCTTTTGAAAATTTTAAAATTGCTGTTGATCAAGAAAAGCAAGAAGGATGTCAAGTTTTTGAATTGTCGGCTGGAGACAAAATTATTGCCGGCAGAACAGAAATGTTTGTCCTTTTCCCTTTTGATTCAACTGATAAAAATTCGAAAAAAACTAATTCTTCCGCAATTGTTTTAAAAATGTCTTTTGATGAAAATAATTTTTTATTTCCAGCTGATATTGGATCAGAAGAAGAAAAATTAATTATTGAAAGCGGGCAAAACATAGGAGCTGATGTTTTAAAAATTGGACATCATGGATCTAAATATTCAACATCTGATGAATTTTTATTACAAGTTTCTCCTAAAATAAGCGTTATCCAAACAGGAGAAAATTCTTATGGACATCCGGCCGAAGAAACATTATTTCGGCTGGAAAAAAACAAAATTAAAACCTACCGAAACGATTTAAACGGAAGTATTAAAATAATTTCTGATGGTTGGAATTTAAAAACAATAGTTGATAAATGATTTTAAAATTATGGAATTTTTGCTATAATAAAAGAGCCCCGGAATTCAAAAATTCCGAACACCTTTTCAAAGGGAGCCATAATTTTTAACCGCCTTGGCTGTTAAATGAGGCGCCCACTTGGACTCTTCGGATTCCATTTGAAAAGTCCGGGGCAATTAAAAATAATCCACCGCCAAAGCGGTGGTTTGTATTTTTTAAAATTAAGTATTAAAATAGATAAAACAATATTTTTTAAAAAATATGGATTTTCCTCACAAATATGTTTTCGAAGAAGAAACAGAGATTCAACAGATTGAAAAACTAAAAGAAAAAAAATCTGTTTCACCTTTTGCGGTCGGTTTATTTTTGTTGGCTGTTTTAGCGGCTGGCGGATTTTATTTTTTTAAATTTTATTTATCAACACCTTCTTTAGAAAAAGAACAAGATCAGAATATCAATCAACATTTAAACCAAGAGATAAATAAATTTGCAGCTTATGAAGAATTGCCAGCAATATTTAATCCCCAGGTTCCAGATTATTCAATTGAAGACGATTTTAGTAATGTAATTAATAAAGATAACTTTAATTTTTCTTCTGAGGCAGAATCTTTATTGAAAAAAAATAATTTTGTTGTAATTCCAGCCAAGTATGGCGAATTTTATTCTCTTTATGAACAATCGCGCTATCAGCAGATTCCTAATTTTATTACTACAGACTCAATGTTGCATAATTATCATTTGCTTTTTGATTATGCTTTGAAAAAAGTGGAACAAGAAAAATTAATTCCAGAATTGAAAAATCTTAATGCCTTAATGCTTTCCGAATCTCTTAATCAATATCAATTATTAAAAGACACTGAGTGGGAATCTGCCGCTGAAAGAAATGTAGAGTTTTTTAGCGCGGGAAGTAAACTTTTAGATAAAAACGCTATTATTCCTGAATTGGGAGAAAAAAAAGTTGAGCAAGAAATATCGCTTATTAATGACCATCAAGGCATTGAAATTTCTCCGATTATGGGAATTAAAGAAGATTATTCCCAATATATTCCTCGAGGCCATTATGACCAGAGTCAATCGCTAAAAGATTATTTTCAAACTATGATGTGGTATGGCCGATTAACTTTTGTTTTTAAAGACCAAGAAGCGATTAAATCAGCTGTTTTAGTCGTGGCCGCTCTTGATAAAAACGATAATCAACAATCTTGGGATAAAATTTATGAGCCAATTAATTTTTTCGTTGGCAAAACAGATGATATTAATTACTATGAATTCAAAAAAACAATTACTCAAATTTATAGCCAAGAAATAAAATTATCCGAACTGGCTTCTGATTCGAATAAATTTTCAGAACTAATTTCTTTGGCTCAAAAAATGGATCCTCCGCAAATAAATTCAATGCCTATTTTTAATTCTGATATAGAGCCAAATAGGGAAGAAGTGATTAAAGGTTTTCGATTTTTAGGGCAAAGATTTACAATCGATGCTTCTATTTTTCAAAGATTGATTGATCGCGAAGTTCCAGATCGAATGCTTCCGAAAAGTTTGGATATTCCAGCTGCTTTTGGATCAGAAGAAGCTTTAAATCTTTTATTAGAAGCAGGAGAAGTAAAAAAATATCCAACTTATCAGGCAAATATGTCTAAAATTCAATCCCATCTTTTGCAACTGCCAAAAAGTGCGTGGACTCAAAATTTATATTGGGGATGGCTTAATGCGTTAAAGCCGCTATTAGAAAAAAAATCAAATGGATATCCTTCTTTTATGCAAAATCAAGCTTGGATTAGAAAAGATTTGAACACTTTTTTGGGAAGCTGGACTGAATTAAAACATGATACTGTTCTTTATGCAAAACAAGTATATGCAGAAATGGGCGGTGGACCGATAGAAGAGGATACTCAAGGTTATGTTGAGCCAAATGTTTATGTTTATTCGCGCCTAGCATCACTTTTACGTATGACTATTGTTGGTTTAGAAAATAGAGATTTAATGCCCTCTGGATTGAAAGAAAATTTAGAAATAATGGAAAAATTAGCCTTATCTTTAAAAACGATTTCAGAAAAAGAATTAAACAATCAAGCCTTAACAAAAGAAGAATATGATCTAATTGATTCGTATGGCGGACAATTGGAAGAATTTTGGATAAAAACAAGCGAAGGAAATTTAAATGTTGAATCAGCTGTTATTATTACAGACGTGGCAACTGATCCAAATGGTTTTGTTTTAGAACAAGGGGTGGGGTTTGTTTCCGAAATTTATGTAGTGGTGCCAATTAATGGAAAATTAAAAATTACTAAAGGTGGAACTTATTCTTATTATGAATTTCCTTGGCCCTTATCTGATCGGCTAACTGATAAAGAATGGAGAGAAATGTGTGAAGAAAACGAGCCCACAGCCCCGAATTGGACTAAAGCTTTTATTGCTAATTCTTTTTCTGAAAAAGGAAATTAATGCACCAAAAAAATTTTAAATTTTTTTTAATATTTTTATTAATATTTATTTTTTCTTTTTTTATTTTTCCAAAAATTTCTTATTTATATTTTTCTAAAAATCAAGTTTGTTTTTTTTGGGATAAAGATATTTCCAACTTTGAAAAAGACCAAATGGAATTTTTTTCGGAATCTGAAAAATTTTTCAACAAGAACAAAACCGAAAAAATAAAAACCAGCGAATCTTATTTTTTAGAAATAAAGCTTAAAAATAAAAAAATAGAAATAAGCAAAGACGATAAAATTATTTGGTCTTCGCCCGAAGACTGGAGAGTTGAAGATTTTATTTTTGCAGATTCAACCAACAAAGAAGAAGATTATCTTAATCTTTTAGTTTGGAAAACTGGTAGTTATGGGTCGCAGAAACCGATTTGGATTGAAAAAAATGATTTTAATATTAGAAATCATTTATTTGTTTTTAAAATCAATAATTTTGCAATAGAGCCGGTTTGGCAGTCTTCTGCTCTTCCAAAACCTAATTGTGAAATAGTAATTGCTGATGTTAATAATGATCAAGAAAATGAATTGATTGTTTTAGAAGGGGATTATAATAATCAAAAATGCCAAGGCCAATATTTGGCTGTTTGGAAATGGCATGAATGGGGGTTTCAAAATGAATGGCGAAGCGAAAAAGGAAATTATGAAAACTTAAGAGTAAAATTTTTTGATCAAAAAAATTATATAGTTGTAAATTAAAAACACTCTTCCTAAAAGAATGTTTTTATTTCTAAGTCGGGCTGCTGGGAATTGCCCTCGTCGTCGATTTCTGTTGAAATCGCGCTCGGGCCCCGCTCGGCCTCGTCAGGCCTGCGCGTTCAATCCCCAATAAAAATTTTAAAATTAAAAACACTCTTCCTAAAAGAATGTTTTTATTTCTAAGTCGGGCTGCTGGGAATTGCCCTCGTCGTCGATTTCTGTTGAAATCGCGCTCGGGCCCCGCTCGGCCTCGTCAGGCCTGCGCGTTCAATCCCCAATAAAAATTTTAAAATTAAAAACACTCTTCCTAAAAGAATGTTTTTATTTCTAAGTCGGGCTGCTGGGAATTGCCCTCGTCGTCGATTTCTGTTGAAATCGCGCTCGGGCCCCGCTCGGCCTCGTCAGGCCTGCGCGTTCAATCCCCAATAAAAATTTTAAAATTAAAAACACTCTTCCTAAAAGAATGTTTTTATTTCTAAGTCGGGCTGCTGGGAATTGAACCCAGGTCTTACGCACCCCATGCGCAAATAATACCGTTATACGACAGCCCGCCGTTGCTATTAAGAGCTTGGCAGACAGGCCTGTTGATTGTAATATCAAATTATTTTGCTAAAGCTTTGATGCATTTTGCGCAAGCCAAGATTCTTTTTCCGGCAAAGTCTTTGTATTTTTTCTTTGTTGTCCCAACAGGAACAGTTACCCATTGTAAATTGGGATATTTTCTTTTCAGAGGAGAAGGATTATATCGAGAAATTAATTTCTTATATTTTCCGCCCAAGTGAGAAGATTTGCCACAAATTGTACATATTTTTTCCATATAAAAGTATCTTATCAAAAAAATAAATAAAATCAACCCCCAAGCTAATTAGGGATATTTATTTTTTACTATTTTCAAAATTTTTATCTTATGTTATATTTTACAATATGGAATTAACAATTTTAGAAACAATCATTGGTTTTGTAATTTTAATTTTTTCAATAATAATTCATGAGATTTCCCATGGAAGCATGGCTTATTATCTTGGAGATGATACTTCTAAAGACCAAGGAAGATTAAATCTTAATCCCATTAATCATTTAGATTTTATCGGGACGATTATGCTTCCAATTTTTTTATTAGCCGTAGCCAGTCCAGTAATTGTGGGATGGGCCAAGCCAGTTCCAGTAAATTTTAATAATATTAAAGATAAAAGATGGGGAGCCCTAAAAGTATCTTTGGCTGGACCAATGGCAAATTTTTTTGTGGCCATTATTTTTGCCTTAATCATTAGGGCGGTTCCGGTTTTAAGCTCGGATTTATATTTAGTTTTTGAATTAGTAGTAATTTATAATTTGGTTTTAGCGATTTTTAATCTTATTCCCATTCCTCCTTTAGATGGATCTCATATTTTATTTGATCTTTTACCCCAAGAAAAATGGTTTTATGAAGCCAAGAAATTTTTAACTCAATATGGATTTTTGATTTTAATCTTTTCTATTTTTATTTATCCTGGAATTAGCTGGATTTTTGTTTTAGCAGAAAGAATTTTTCTTTTTTTTGCTGGCCAGCCATTTGTTTAAAATTGACAATTCTTTCTTTGGTTGCTAATTTAAGGACAAGGACTGCTTGTCCTTTTAAAATAAACAGAGGGAGAAAGTGAAACCGGTTCCAGTAAATCTGATTCAAAATAAAACCTTTGTCCGTTCTTGGCAAGAAGCAGCTGCTTTTATTGATGACAAGGGAGCTGAGCGAGTTATTGGCGGGCCAAAAGAAAACGGATCAGAAGTTGAAAGAAAAAAGATCAAAGACACTTGCCAGATAATAGAATTGTTTGGCAAGGCTATTGATCAGCTGAACAAAGGGGAAATGCATCCTAAATTTCCTTTTGGTCCAAAGCAGTTAGAAGAATATTGCCTTCAAATGACTCCTGAATACGTGGAAAAATGGCAGAAAATGTCAAATGCTGATGTCCATAAATTCAGGTATCTTTATTGGGAGCGTTTTCTTTTTCCGTATGACCAAATTGAAGCTTTGAAACTGAACCTGGCTGAATTGATTAAGCACGATTTAAGCTCTAATCGCGTTCAAGCCATAACCTGGCGTCCGAATGAAGATGCCTTTAATGAAGAACCGCCATGCCTGCAGAGAGTCCAAGTTATTTATCTTGGCAAAGACGAAGAAGGTACAAGATGTCTTGATATTCGAACCGATTGGCGTTCGCGAGATATTAATGCCTGGCAATCAAATCTTATCTGCTTGAATCGGGCTTTTAAACGTCATGTTTTTGAGCCAAATGAATGCAAGGTGGTAAGGTGGATTGACAATTGTGCCTCTCTTCATTGCTACGAAGACCGACTAGACAAACTGCACGAAGCAGCTTGGTACCAAAGATTCGGCAATCAGTTCTTTGTCGAATAAAAATTATTTTTTTATCGATTATTAAGTAATCGATTTTTTATTGGAAAAATAGAAAAAATAAACGTAAAATAACTGGAAAAAACATATTTTTTAAAAAAATTAAAAATTTAGAAAAAGAAAAAACTATTTTTAAGCCTAAAAAGTTGACATTTTTCTTTTTATTTGCTAACTTTATTACATTATATTACAGATAAGCATTGTTAATTTTTATGCCAACCATACATCAATTAATTAAGAAAAATAGAAAACCAATCAAGAAAAAAACAGCCAGTCCGGCAATGGCTTTTGGATTTAATCCTTTGAAAAATCGTCCAAAAACTTATGAATCGCCTTTTAAAAAAGGAGTTTGTTTAAAAGTTTTTACAGCAACCCCTAAAAAGCCGAACTCTGCTTTAAGAAAAGTAGCTAGAGTAAAATTAAGCAATGGTATGGAAGTAACTGCTTATATTCCAGGAGAAGGTCACAATTTACAAGAACACTCAATTGTTTTGATTAGAGGGGGAAGGGTAAAAGACTTACCAGGTGTTCGTTATCATATTATTAGAGGATCTTTTGATTGTTCTGGCGTAGAGGGACGAAAGAAAGAAAGAAGCAAATACGGAGCTAAAAAACAAAAAAAATAGAAAACTATGGCAAATAAGAAAACATTTAAAAAAATGGCAACAATGCCAGATCCTGTTTATAACGATATAATGTTGGCTAAGTTTATCAACCAATTAATGTTAAACGGGAAAAAAACAATTGCTCAAAAAATAATGTATGATAGTTTGGAGATTGTTAAAGAAAAAACAAAACAAGAACCTTTGGATGTTTTTCGATTGGCCATTCAAAATGTTTCTCCTATGTTGGAAGTAAAACCAAAAAGAGTTGGAGGAGCAACTTATCAGGTACCTATGGAAGTAAAAGGAAATAGAAAATTAAGTTTGGCTATGAAATGGATTATTACTACTTCTCGTTCAAAAAAAGGAAAAGCCATGAAAGAAAAATTAGCCGAAGAATTAATTGAAGCTTCTGAAAATAAAGGCGCTTCGGTTCGCAAAAGAGAAACCGCCCATAAAATGGCTGAAGCTAATCGAGCTTTTGCTCATTTTGCTTGGTAATTTCTATTTAAAGCCTATTTTTTAAAATAGGTTTTAAGTTTGTAAATAAAATTAATTTAAAAAATAAAGAATACTAAAAACATGCCCCGACAATATCAACTTGAAAAATATAGAAACATTGGTATTATTGCCCATATTGATGCTGGAAAAACCACAACTAGTGAGCGAGTTTTGTATTATACCGGAGTTTCTCATAAAATTGGGGAGGTTCATGAGGGAGCAGCTACCATGGATTGGATGGAACAAGAAAGAGAAAGGGGAATTACTATTACTTCTGCTGCCACTACTTGTTTTTGGGTTCCTGGAGATTATTTTAAAAAAGACAAAACTAATGAACATAGAATAAACTTAATTGATACCCCTGGACACATTGATTTTACAGCTGAAGTTCAAAGAAGTTTAAGGGTTTTGGATGGAGCCGTGGTTGTTTTTGATGGAGTAGCTGGGGTTGAGGCTCAATCAGAAACAGTATGGAGACAAGCTGATAAATATAATGTTCCCAGAATTTGTTTTATTAATAAATTAGATAGATTAGGAGCATCTTTTGAAAAAAGCTTAAAATCAATTTGGGACAAGCTTACTCCAAATGCCGTGGCCGTTCAATTAGCAGTAGGAGAAGAAGCTAATTTTAAATCAGTAATAGATTTAATGGAAATGAAATTAGTTGATTTCCAGGGCGAAATGGGAAAAGAAGTAATAAAAACAGATCTTCCTGAAGAATTAAGGGCCAAAGCTGAAGAATGGAGAAATAAAATGGTAGAGAAAATAGTTTCCGAAGATGAAGTTTTAATGGAAAAATATTTAGAAGGAAAAGAAATTTCTCTTGAAGAATTAAGACAGGGTTTGCGAAAAGCAACCATTGCTTGCCGTTTGGTTCCAGTTTTTTGTGGAAGCTCTCTAAAAAATAAAGGCGTGCAATTAGTGCTTGATGGAGTAATCTATTATTTGCCAAGTCCATTGGATTTACCAGCTGTTATTGGTTCAGACCCTAAGGATGAAAATATAAAAATTGAAAGATTGGCCAGCGATAGCGAGCCTTTTTGCGCTTTAGCTTTTAAGGTGGCTACTGATCCTTTTGTGGGAACCTTGACTTATCTTCGAGCTTATTCCGGCCAATTTAAAAAAGGAAATTATCTAATTAATACAACTAATGGAGAAAAAGAAAGAATCGGCAGAATATTAAGAATGCACTCAAATGAAAGAGAAGAAGTGGAGGAAATTTATACCGGAGATATTGTGGCTATTGTTGGCTTAAAAAATACCTCTACTGGACACACTCTTTGCGAAGAAAAAGGCCAAGAAATTATTTTAGAAAAAATTGTTTTCCCAGAACCAGTAATTAATATTAAGGTTGAGCCAAAACTAAAAGCAGACCAAGAAAAAATGGGAGCTTCTTTGAAAAAATTAAGAGACGAAGATCCTACTTTTAGAATTGAAACAAACTCGGAAACAGGAGAAACTATTTTATCTGGAATGGGAGAATTACATCTAGATATTATTGTGGATCGATTAAAAAGAGAATTTAATGTTGAAACCGTTGTCGGTAAGCCGCAAGTTTCTTATAAAGAAACTATTAACTCTAATGCCGAAGCTGAGGCAAAATATATCAAGCAATCAGGAGGCCGTGGTCAATATGGCCATGTTAAAATAAAAGTTGCACCTCAAGAAAGAGGACAAGGATTTGAATTTGTTGATGAAATTAAAGGAGGAACAATTCCACGTGAATATATTCCAGCCATAGAAAAAGGAATTAAAGAAGCAATGGCTAAAGGGGTTGTTGCTGGTTATCCAATGATTGATATGAAAGCAACTCTTTATGACGGATCTTTTCATGAAGTTGATTCTTCGGAAATTGCTTTTAAAATTGCAGCCTCTATGGCTCTTCAAGATGCTAGTAAAAAAGCTGGCGCTCATTTACTTGAACCGATTATGAAAGTAGAAGTGGTTGTTCCGCCAAATTATTTGGGAGATGTAATCGGCGACTTGTCAGCTAGGCGCGGACAGATAGACGAAACAATGGATCGTGTCGGATTGAAAGTTATTAATGTAAAAGTTCCTTTAGCGGAAATGTTTGGATATGTGACCAATTTAAGGTCGCTAACCGAAGGCCGAGGAACTTCGACAATGGAGTTTAGTCATTATGAAAAAGTTCCAGGAAATATTTCTCAGGAAATAATTGAAGGCAAAAGATCATAAAAACAATCTTAAAGCTATGGATATCAATGAAATAAAAAAAATAATCAAAGAAGATAAAGTCAAGATTATTATTACTGATCAAGAAGCCCCAGCTTTAGTAGTGATGAGTTACGAAGATTATCAAGCATTGAAAACTCCTGAAAGCAAGATAGAACCAATAAGAAAAAATATTCAAAATCCAGAACCAAGACAAAAAGAAGTTAATGAAGTTATTGAAACTGAGCCGTTAAAAATAGAAGATTTGCCTTTTTAGAAGGTTGAAGATTATTAAAAAACAAGGCAAAATATTGACTTTTTCGAAAATTTAGTTAGAATAGATTTGTTAATCTTAACGGCTACTATTTTAGTTGCCGATTAATAAGTATTATAAATTAAAATTTGATAATTTTTTAAAAATATCAAATTTATCAGCAGTTCTTAAAACTGTTGAAAATAAATAAAATAAATAAAAAAAATTATGGCAGAAACTTTTGAAAGAACCAAGCCCCATCTTAACGTTGGTACCATCGGGCACGTTGATCATGGGAAAACAACATTAAGTGCAGCTATCTTGCACTGCTTGTCATTAAAAGGTGACAAGAACATTAAAGCAAAATCAGTTGATCAAATTGATTCTGCTCCTGAAGAAAAAGCTAGAGGAGTAACTATTAATATTTCTCACTTGGAATATGAAACAGAGAAAAGGCACTATGCTCACATTGATTGTCCTGGCCACGCTGATTATATTAAAAATATGATTACCGGTGCTGCTCAAATGGATGGAGCAATTTTAGTTGTTGCTGCTACTGATGGCCCTATGCCTCAAACTAGAGAACATATTTTATTAGCTAAGCAAGTTGGTTTGCCTTCTATTGTTGTATTTTTAAATAAATGCGACATGGTTGATGACCCAGAAATGATTGATTTGGTTGAAGCTGAGGTTAGAGATCTTTTAAAAAAATATGAATTCCCGGGCGACACAGTTCCGATTATCCGCGGATCAGCTTTAAAAGCTTTGGAAGCAACTAGCTTAGATGACCCTTGGGCTCAAAAAGTAATTGAATTATCAAATCAATTAGACACTTATTTTCCAGAGCCTGTTCGCGATACAGAAAAACCATTCTTAATGGCTGTCGAAGATGTATTTTCAATTGAAGGCCGAGGTACTGTTGCTACTGGCAGAATTGAAAGAGGAATTATTAACGCTAACGAAGAAATTGAAGTTGTTGGAATCAGGCCAACTGGAAAAACAACAGCTGTTTCTGTAGAAATGTTTAATAAATCTTTAAATACTGGCCAAGCTGGAGATAATGTTGGTATTCTTTTAAGAGGATTGAAAAAAGAAGACATTGAAAGAGGTCAAGTTTTGGCTAAATCAGGAACAATTACTCCTCACACTGAATTTGAAGCAAAAATATATGTTTTAAATAAAGATGAAGGCGGACGACACACTCCTTTCTTTTCTGGCTACAAACCTCAATTTTTCATTAGAACAGCCGATGTTACTGGAGACGTAGTTTTAAAGCCTGGAACAGAAATGGTAATGCCTGGAGACACAGTTGATGTAAGCGTAAAATTAATTGTGCCCGTAGCCTTAGAAGAAAAATTTGGTTTTGCTATTCGAGAAGGAGGGAAGACAGTTGGTGCTGGAACAATTACAAAAATAATAAAGTAAGCTTGAAAGATGGCCACAGCGAAAAAAACAGAAAATAAAGAAAAAACAGCACGCCTAAGGATTAAATTGCGAGCTTATGATCATAAAGTGATTGATAAAAGCGCTCAGCAGATTATTGATATGGCCTTGCGAAACGGCGTAAAAATTGCTGGGCCAGTGCCTTTGCCGATTGAAATTAGCAAATTCACTGTTAATCGATCAACCTTTGTTCATAAAAGCGCGCGGGAACAGTTTGAAATGAGAATCCATAAAAGGATTATTGATATTCTTAATCCGAACCAGAAAGTAGTGGAATCATTAAAATCGCTTACGTTGCCGGCTGGAGTTGACACTGAGATAAAAAGCATACTTTAAGATTATTTAAAAAAAGCTAAATAAAAATTAATATCCGTTAACTAGCTTACTGGGCTGGTGCCCAGTTTTTTATTACCGAATAAAAAAATATGAAATGCATTCTTGCGAAAAAAATTGAAATGACCCAAGTCTTTGATGAGCAAGGAAACGTTGTTCCCGTGACTTTGGTTTTGGCTGATGATTGCAATATTTTACAGGTAAAAACAAAAGAAAAAGACGGATATGAAGCAATAAAAGTTGGAACAGAGAATCTTCCAGAAAGAAAAATTAAAAAAACTGGAACACCTTTTCGATTTGTTAAAGAATTTCGAACCGATATTTCTAATTATAAAGTTGGTGATATTATCCAGAATTCAATTTTTGATTTAGGAGAAATCGTAAAGGTTTCCGGGATTTCTAAAGGAAAAGGATTCCAAGGAGGAGTAAAAAGACATGGTTTTAGCGGAAAACATACTGCTACTCATGGCAATAAACATGAGCATCGTACAATTGGATCAACTGGATGTGCTACCCCTTGCCGAGTTATAAAAGGAAAAAGAATGCCTGGCCGAATGGGAAGCGATAGAATAACTGTTAAAAACTTAACCATTGTTGGAATTGATAAAAAAAATAAAATTATTGCTTTAAAAGGAGCGGTTCCCGGAAGGAGAGGCACGCTTTTAGAAATCGTAAGCGCAAAATAGTATGAAAAAAACAATTGCTAAAAAAGAAAGTCCAGCCAAGGAGGGAAACAAAGCGATTGCTTCTGATTTGCCGAAGGGAATTTTTAATGTTCCAATGAATGCTAATTTAGTCCACCAGATAATCACTTCTCAATTAGCTAATCGCAGGCAAAATATTGCTCACGCAAAAAGCCGGGCAGAAGTAAGCGGAGGAGGAATAAAGCCTTGGAGACAAAAAGGAACTGGCCGAGCCAGACATGGATCAATTCGTTCTCCATTGTGGATTGGTGGAGGAGTTGCTTTGGGTCCAAGAAATGATAAAATTTTAAGCAAAACAATTCCTCAAAAGATGAAAAGAAAAGCTTTGATGATGGTTTTGAGTTCAAAAGCCCAAGATGGTTATTTGGTTCTTTTGGAAGAAATAAAAATTGATGAACCAAAAACAAAAAAAGCCATTGAATTTTTAAATAAAAATTCGATTAATGGTGAAAGTTGTTTGATTGCTTTGAGTAAAATGGATAAAAATATTATTTTAGCCATGAGAAATATTCCTCGAGTAGAAACTATTCAGGCTAAAGATTTAAATTGTCTCGATCTATTATCTCACCGCTATTTAATTTTAGACAAGAAAGGGATTGAAGAAATAAAAAAAACTTTTAAAAGAGGTGAATAAATATTATGGCAATAAATATTTTTAAAAAATCAAATAAGGAAAGAAAGTCTATAAAAAAAGAACTGACGGTTAAGGCTGAAACAAAAATTTCTGATGAAACAAAAGGAGAAAAAGTTTTGGCTCAAAAAAATAATCAAGCTTGGAAAGTATTGAAATTTCCGCATGTTACAGAAAAATCAGGATTAATGGCATCCGATAATTTTTATGTTTTTCAAGTAATGCCAAAAGCAAATAAAGTTGAAATTAAGAAAGCAATAGAGAGCGAATACAAAGTGAACGTGACAGATATTAAAATAATAAACATACCGCGAAAAGCTGTTCAAAAAGGAAGAATCCCAGGATTTAAAAACGGATATAAAAAGGCTTGCGTAAAAATAAAGTCAGGCCAAAAGATTGATATAATAGCGCAATAATATGATCAGAAAGCAAAGAATGGACAATTTAAAAGTTTTAACCAAAGGCAAAAAACCGGAAAAATCCCTTTTAATTAGGATTAAAAATACCGGAGGCCGAGGGAGCGATGGAAGGATTACCTCTAGACATAGAGGCGGTGGAGCCAGAAAATTATATCGTTTGGTTGATTTTAAACAACCCAAAAAGGATATTCCAGCGGAAGTTATTTCTTTGGAATATGATCCCAATCGAACAGGATTTATTGCTTTATTGAAATATGAAGATAATGTTAAAAAATATATTTTAGCCCCTCAAGGATTAAAAGTTGGTGATAAAATTATTGTTGCTGATAAGGCTGAAGCAAAATTAGGAAACCGAATGCGCTTAAAAAATATTCCAGAAGGTTTGATGATTTATAATTTGGAATTAGAGCCTGATCGAGGAGGAAAGCTGGTAAGATCAGCGGGGGCTGGAGCGGTTATTCTTAATTATGATCCAGATTCAGGATATTGTAATATTAAAATGCCTTCTTCAGAAATAAGAAAAATATCAGGAGAATGTTTTGCTTCTATTGGCTCAGTTTCTAACGAAGAATACAGATTTATCAGATGGGAAAAAGCCGGCAAAAGCCGAAAGAAAGGAATCAGGCCTCATGTTCGAGGAACTGCTATGAACCCTTGCGATCATCCTCATGGTGGAGGAGAGTGTGGATCACCAATTGGTATGGCTTATCCAAAAACTCCCTGGGGAAAACATGCTTTAGGGGTGAAAACTAGAAGCAAGAATAAGTGGACAAATAAATTAATTGTTTCTCGCAGAATTAAAAAGAAAAGAAAATAAAAAAACATGTCAAAAAGTTTAAAAAAAGGTCCAAATATTGATCAAATTCTTCTTAATAAAATAAAGAATTTAAAAGTTGATAGTGCTCCTGCCATTAAAACCTGGTCTCGAGCAGCGATTATTGTTCCAGAAATGATTGGATTTATTTTTGCAGTGCACAATGGAAAAGATTTTATTCAGGTAAGAGTAACAGAAGAAATGGTTGGTCATAAATTAGGGGAATTTTCTCCGACAACTAAATTTGTAAGACATGGAGGGAAAATGCAAAAAGAACAAGAAAAAACAAAACCCGCCAAATAAAATAAAGAAAAAATAATATGGCTTTTGAAGTAAAATTAAGACATTTAAAAATATCCCCTCGAAAAGTAAGATTAGTGGCAGACATGATTAGAGGGAAAAAAATTGATGAAGCTCAGGCCATTTTAGGTTTTGTTGTAAAAAAAGGAGGCGATCCAATTTTAAAACTTTTAAATTCTGCCGTAGCAAATGTTAAAAATACTGGAAAAAAAGAAATTACCGATTTGTTTATTAGTAAAATTACCGTTGATGAAGGTCCGATCTCAAAAAGAATAATGCCTAGAGCGAAAGGGAGAGGAGACAGGATTATGAAAAGATCCTCTCATGTCACCCTTGTCTTAGATGAAAAAAGAAATAAAAAAGCAAAAAAAATAATAAAAACAGAAACGAAAAAAGCTTCTGGAAAAAAAGAAATTAAAAAAGAAAAGAAAAAATAATTATGAGCCACAAAGTCCACCCGAAAATTTTTAGAATTAAAGGAGTTGCCGATTGGTTGTCGCACAGCTTTTATGGATCTGAACCTAGAAAATATCTAAGAGAGGATTTTGTGATTCGTGAATTTTTAAATAAAAAATTAAAAGAGAGTAGTGTAGAAAAAATTGAAATTGAAAGATCGGGAAATAAAATTATTGCTATTATTAGTTCAGCCAGGCCGGGAATAATTATTGGCCGAGGAGGAGAAGGAGTGGAAAAATTAAGATTGGAATTGTTAAAAAATCTTTTTAAAAAAAATAAACTAACCTTGAAAGAATTAAATGAATGGGGGAAAAAAATGAAGATAGAGATTAAAGAAGTTTCTAACCCCTGGACATCTTCGGAATTAGTAGCCCAATGGATTGCTCAAAGAATAGAAAAAAGAACTCCTTTTCGAAAAACCATTAAACAAGCGATTGAAAAAGTAATGGGCAACAAAACAGTAAAAGGAATCCGAGTGGAAGTATCCGGACGTCTTGATGGAGCACAAATTGCTAGAAAAGAATGGCTAGAAAAAGGACGATTACCAAGACAAACAATTAGAGCTGATATTGATTATGCCCTGGAAGAAGCACGCTGCACTTATGGAACAATCGGAATTAAGGTTTGGATTTATAAAGGTGATAAATTTGAATAAAAAATATGTTAGCTCCAAAAAAATTAAAACATAGAAAACATCAAAAAGGGAGGAAAACAGAGAGAACGTTTGAGAGCCGAGGAACAAAAATAAGTTTTGGCAGTTTTGGATTAAAAGCAATGGGAGCAAAATGGATAACTGGAAATCAAATCGAAGCTGGAAGAAGAGCAATTATTAGATATTTAAGAAAAGGAGGAAAATTGTGGATTAGAGTTTTCCCCGATAAAGTAATAACTAAAAAGGGGCAAGAAGTTCCTATGGGAGGAGGAAAAGGATCTCCTGATCATTATGTCTGTCCAATAAGACCGGGCCGAATGATTTTTGAGCTAGAAGGAATCAGCGAAGCAGATGCCAAAGAGGCTCTTCGAAAAGCAGGAGATAAATTGCCAATTAAAACAAGATTTGTTAAAAAGCAATAAGGACCATGAAAAGAAAAGATTTAACTAAAAATACAATAGAAGAGCTTTCTAAAGAATTAGAAGATTTAAGAAATAAAATTAAAGAAATGCGCTTTAAGGCTTCTTCCGGAAGCTTAAAAAACGTTAAAGAATTTAAAGAAAGCAAAAAACAAGTTGCCCGAATTTTAACCATTATTAATAATAAAGCTTAACCACAACAATCATGCCTAAGAAACAACTTATCGGAATAATAGTTTCAGACAAGATGCAGAAAACTGCAGTGGTTAGGGTTGAAACAATTAAAGAGCATCCTTTATATCGTCGAAGATATAAAACTCATAAAAAATACAAAGCCCATTTTGAAAATCAGGGTGAATATAAAACTGGAGATGTAGTTATAATTCGAGAAATAAAACCAATAAGCAAAGACAAAAAATGGGAGATTGTGGAAAAAATGGTTAAATAAAAAGATATGATTCAAACAGAAACATTATTAAAAGTAGCTGATAATTCTGGAGCAAAAACTGTAAAATGCATTCGAATTTTAGGTGGAACAAGAAAGAGATATGCTTTTTTGGGAGACATTATTGTGGTGGCAGTAAAAACAGCTGAACCAAGAAAAAATGTGAAAAAACATCAAGTGGTTCGAGCTGTTGTTATTCGACAAAAACAAGCTCGCCGAAGAAAAAACGGCACTTATATCAGATTTGATGATAATGCGGTTGTAATTTTAGACGGACAAACAAAGGAACCAAAAGGAACAAGAATTTTGGGACCAGTGGCTCGAGAAGTTAGGGAAAAAGGATTTGAAAAAATAGGAACCATGACTAAAGAATTAGTATAAAAAACAGATTATGAAAATTAAGAAAAACGATCAAGTTTTAATAATATCTGGAGACGATAAAGGAAAAAAGGGAAAGGTTTTAAAAGTGTCTTCAAAAACTGGCCGAATTTTGGTTGAAGGTGTAAATTTAGTAAAAAAACATATTAAACCAAAAAAATCAGGACAAAAAGGACAAACCGTTCAAACGCCTAATTTTTTATCTGTTGCTAAGACAAAAATTATTTGTCCAAAATGCGGAAAAAGTTCGCGAATTGGATTTGAAATTGGAGAAAAAGTAAAAACTCGCATTTGTAAAAAATGCGGAGAAAAAATATAAGGATAATTTTATGAAAACCATTAAGGAGAAATACGAAAAAATTGCGATTCCAAAAATGAAAGAAAAATTCGGATATAAAAATAGGATGGCGATTCCGAAAATTTTGAAAGCAACCGTAAATATTGGTTTTGGAAAAGCCATGGGGCCAAAAACAAAAGATGAACAGAAAAAATATTCTGATTATATTTTGAATAACTTATCTCAAATTACTGGACAAAAGCCTGTTTTAACAATGGCCAGAAAATCGATTTCCAGTTTTAAATTAAGAGAAGGAAGTCCAGTTGGAGCCAAAGTAACGCTTCGAGGAAAAAGAATGTATGATTTTTTAGAAAAACTAGTTAACATTGTTTTGCCCCGATCAAGGGATTTTCGAGGAATTTCTTTGTCTTCTATAGATAACTCTGGAAAATTGAATTTAGGAATAAAAGAACACATTATTTTCCCGGAAATTTCTCCAGAAAAGTCAGTAATTATTTTAGGATTGCAAGTAAATATCACTACTAGTGCTAAAAATAAAGAGCAAGGATTAGAATTATTCCGTTTACTTGACTTTCCTTTGAAGAAAAGTTAAAGTCATAATATTGTCTTAATAAATTTATGCCAAAATTATCACAAATAGTTAAATCAGCAGAAAAACCGAAATTTTCTTCTCGAATTGTTAGAAGATGTTTTCGTTGCGGACGAAAAAGAGGATATATGAGAAAATTTGATTTATGTCGAATTTGTTTTAGAGAAATGGCTAATCGAGGAGAAATTCCTGGAGTTAAAAAAAGTAGCTGGTAAAATAAAAATACTATGGATCCAATCGCAGATATGATTTCTACAATTAATAATGCCCAAGCAGTTTCAAAAAAAGAAATTGTTATTTTTCCTTATTCTAATTTTAAATTTAATATTTTAGAATTATTAAAAAGAGAGGGTTTTATTACAGATGTTCAAAAAAAAGGAAGATTATCGGGAAAAAGAATTGTGGTTGAATTAAAATACGACGATCAAGGAAAGCCGGCAATTGCAAAAATAAGAAAAATATCAAAACAAGGACAAAGAATTTATTCTCCTTTTTCAAAGTTAAAAGCTATAAGATCAGGGTATGGAATTTCAATTGTTTCTACCTCTAAGGGCTTAATGACTAATAAAGAAGCAAAACAAAAAAAATCTGGAGGAGAAGTAATTTGTGAATTATGGTAATTTGATGAATAAATATTTATGTCAAGAATAGGAAAAAAATCAATTCAAATAACACCGGGAGTAGAAGTAAAATTTTTGAACGGGATAATTGAAGTAAAAGGACCGAAAGGCTTTTTAAAAATGAACCCTGTTTCTGAGGTGGAAGTTGTAATTGAAGAAAAAGAAATAAAAATTAATCCTAAAATTAACGATGATAATAAATCCAGAGCTTTATGGGGATTAACCAGAACTTTGATTGCCAATATGATTGAAGGGGTAACCAAAGGATTTGAAAAAAAGATGGAAATCAATGGAGTTGGTTTTAAAGCTAGAGTAGAAGGCAAGGATTTAATTTTAGATGTAGGATTCAGTCATCCAGTAAAAATATCTGCTCCAGAAAATATTTCTTTTTTAGTAGAAAAAAATATTATTACTGTTTCTGGAATAGATAAAGAATTGGTTGGTCAAATTTCCGCTTCTATTAGAAGAATCAGGCCTCCAGAACCATATAAAGGAAAAGGGATTAAATATACAACAGAAATAATCAGAAAGAAATTAGGCAAAAAAGCAGCCGGAGCAGGTTAATTTTAAAGAAAATATATGTTGGCAAAACAAGAAAAAAGAATTAAAAGACATAAAAGCATTAGAGCGAAAATTTCAGGCACAGCAGAAAAGCCTCGTTTGTGCGTTTTTCGTAGCAATACTCATATTTACGCTCAATTAATAGATGATTCTCAGAAAAAAACAATTATTTCCGTAAAAGATAATGAAATTGATTTAAAGAAAAAAGATAAAACATCTATTGCTAAAGAAGTGGGATTGCTTTTAGCAAAAAAAGCAATTGAGAAAAAAATAAAAGAAGCAGTTTTTGATCGTGGAGGATATAAATATCATGGCCGAGTAAAATCTTTGGCCGAAGGCGCCCGAGAAGGGGGTTTAAAATTTTAATATTTTATGAACAAAGAACATCCAAAAAGAAAATTTGAAAAAAAAGAAAAAGAAGTAGTTAAAGATGGATTTGATTCAAAGCTTTTGGATTTGGCTCGTGTTACTAAGGTTACTGGTGGAGGAAAAACAATGAGATTTAGAGCAGTAATAGTAGTAGGCAATAAAGAAGGAAAAGTAGGATTAGGAGTTGCCAAAGGATTAGATGTTTCTCAGGCTATTGATAAGGCAACTAGATTTGCTAAAAAAAATCTGATTGAAGTTCCAATTTTTCAAGGGACAATTCCTCATGAAGTAGAGGCAAAATTCGGGCCTTCTAAAATTTTATTAAAGCCTCAACAAAAAGGAAAAGGTTTGGTTGCTGGGGGTACAGTTAGAATAATTTGCGCTTTAGCTGGAATTCAAGATATTTCTTCAAAAATATTAAGTCAGACTACAAACAAGCTTAATAATGCTCGAGCAACCATTAAAGCATTAGAACAATTAAAAACAAAAAAGAAAGTTATTGTAACAGTGCCGAAAGAATCTGTTTTGGCTGAATAAAAATATGCAATTACACGAATTACAACCAAAAAACAGCTTTAAAAGAAAAAAAAGAGTTGGCCGAGGAGGAAAAAAGGGAACTTATTCTGGGACTGGAGGCAAGGGACAAAAAGGAAGAGCTGGTTCTAGATTTAAGCCGTTGATAAGAGAATGGTTAAAAAAATATCCCAAATTAAAAGGTTATAATTTTAATATAATCGCAGAGCCATTTACTCCAGTTGATTTAAATAAAATAGAAAAACAATTTGAAAATAAAGAGGTGATCAGTCCGAAGACCTTGGCTTTGAAAAAAATTATTAGCTCAAAAAATGGAAAATTGCCTTTAGTAAAAATAACTGGCTTGGGAAATTTAACAAAATCAGTAATTGTGAATGGCTGTGCTGTTTCGAAAACCGCCAAAGAGAAAATAGAGAAAGCTGGTGGAGAAATTAAAGATATAAAATTAAAAAAAGAATTTAAAAAACCAGCTTCCAAAAAAATAAAAGAATCTGCTAAATAAATTTATTCATGATTTTCGATAAACTTATTGAAATTATCAAAACCAAAGAAATTAGGAATAAAATTCTTTTCGTTTTGGGAGTTTTTTTGGTTTTTAGAATGATGGCTAATATTCCAGTTTTAGGTGTGGACGTAGTGAAAATTTCTAATTTTTTTGCTAGTAACCAATATTTCGGATTATTAAATGTTTTTACCGGAGGAGCTTTAGATAGAATGTCTTTAGTGATGCTTGGTTTAGGACCCTACATTACGGCTACTATTATTCTTCAACTTTTAACTTTGATTTTCCCTCAATTTGAAAAACTTTACAAAGAAGAAGGCGAACAAGGAAGACAAAAATTCAATCAATATTGCCGAATTGCCGCCGCTCCTTTAGCCATGATTCAGGGTTATGCCATGATTATGCTTTTGAAAAGCCAAGATCTTTTAGTGGGAGACCTTTCATTTTTAACAATTATTATTTCAACTTTGACTATTACTGCTGGTTCAATGATTATGATGTGGCTTGGAGAATTGATTTCTGAAAAAGGAATTGGTAACGGAGTATCACTTTTGATTTTTGCAGGAATTGTTTGCGATTTTCCAAGCAACGTGAGAATGCTTGGTGCTAGTTTTGTAGAGTCTCAAATTATGTATTACATTATTTTCTTTTTAGCTGCTTTATTTGTTATTCTTTTGGTTGTTTTTGTTAATGAAGGTCGCCGAAATATTCCGGTTTCTTATGCAAAAAGAGTGCGAGGAAATAAAATGTATGGAGGCGCTTCTACTTTTTTACCTTTGAACATTAATCCAGCTGGAGTAATTCCATTAATCTTTGCTATTTCTCTTTTAATGATTCCTGGAATGTTAGCTACGGCTTTTAATTGGACAACATTGAGCAATATTTTAGAAAACCAGCTTATTTATGGAATTTTGTATTTTGTTTTAGTATTTATTTTTACTTTTTTCTATACCGCTGTAACCTTTGATCCAAAAAATATTGCTACTAATTTACAAAAAACAGGAGGATTTGTTCCTGGAATCAGGCCTGGAGAAGCGACCACTTTATTTATTAGAAATATTTTAAACAGAATTTTAGTTATTGGGGCTGTTTTTCTTGGCTTGATTGCTATTTTACCATCAATTATCCAAGGATTAACCGATGTAAAACAATTTCAATTTTTAATCGGAGGAACATCGCTTTTGATTCTAGTCTCAGTTGCCTTAGAAACAATGAAACAAATTGATGCCCAGCTGGAAATGATGCATTACGAAATTTAACTTGATTTTCGTTTGGGGTTGGATGATAATAAAATCCAGCCCTTTTATTTTGCTTTTTAATAATTGTTAATTTAATTTATTCATGCAAAAAAATCCTCTTATTATTATTTTTTTAGGAAAATCAGGAGCTGGTAAAGGAACACAGGTTAATTTGATTAAGGAAAAATATAATTTAGAAAAGATATCTAGCGGAGACCTTTTACGAGAAAGAAAAAAAATATCTGATTTTACTGGAGAAAAAATTTCAAAAACTATTGACAATGGAGGAATAGTCTTAACGCCTGTAATTTTTAAGCTTTGGATGGAAAAACTAGAGGATTATAAAAAAAATACTGATTTTCAGGGATTAATTTTTGATGGCTCTCCTCGAAAAATAAAAGAGGCTTATTTAATGAAAGAAGCTTTAGAGTGGTACGAATGGGATAAAAACATAAAAGTAATTTTATTGGATATTTCTGATGAAGAAGTAGTAAAAAGAATTGCTTTGCGAAAGATTTGTTCTCATTGCGGAAATATTATTATCGATGCCCCTGATGAAGTCGAAGAAATTATTTGTTCAAAGTGCGGAAATAAATTAGAAAGAAGGCCAGAAGATACTGAAGCTGGAGTTAGGAAAAGATTAGAATGGTTTCAAAAAGAAGTTCAACCAGTGATAGATTATTATGAAGAATCAGGGCAGTTAATTAAAGTAAATGGTGAACAGAGCATTGAGGATGTTTTCCAAGATATTATTAAGGCTATTCAAGAAAATTGATTTTTTATGATTCCTATTAAAACTTTGGAAGAAATAAAAGTAATGAAAAAGGGCGGTTCTGTTTTAGCCCAAATAATTAATTTTTTGGGGCAAATGGCTGTTCCTGGAACTAGGGGAGAAGACATAGAAAGCCAAGCCGAAAAACTAATTAAGCAATCAGGAGGAAAATGCAGTTTTAAAGACCAAGACGGTTTTCCGTCTTGTCTTTGTTTTTCAGTTAACCAGGAAATTGTTCATGGGCTTCCTCAGGGAAAAGTATTAAAACAAGGAGATATTGTTTCTCTTGATTTAGGAATATTTTTTCCGCTCGAAGTTTTTTTAAAAGAAAAAATAGATTTAACAAAATACCCTAATTTAAAAAATGGATTTCATACTGATATGGCTCGAACTTTTTTAGTTGGAGAAGTTGATCCTGAAGCCCAACGTTTAGTTCGGGCAGCAAAAAAGGCTTTAAAAAGAGGCATAAAAAAGTCTAAGCCTGGAATTACTTTTGGAGATTTAGGAGAAACAATCGGGCGTTATATCGAAAGTCAGAATTTTGGCATTGTTCGAGAATTATGCGGGCATGGAATCGGAAAAGATTTACACGAAGACCCGGATATCCTTAATTATGGATTTAGGCATTCTGGGCAAAAAATAAAACCAGGAATGGTTTTTTGTTTGGAACCGATGCTAACTATGGGAAGCGAAAAAATAAAAAAGAAAGGATTTTCTTTTGTTACCGAAGACGGATCCCTTTCTGCTCATTTTGAAGACATGGTTGCTATTACTGAAAATGGATCCATTGTTTTAACAGAATAATTTTTTCTTTTTTAATTAAAAAATATATAATATAATTAATTTAAAATAATTATTATTTTTTAAAATGTATAAATTAGTTATTGTTAGACACGGAGAGAGCGTTTGGAACAAAGAAAATATTTTTACTGGTTGGACTGATATAGAATTATCTGATTTAGGACGGAAACAAGCGCAAAAAGCCGGAAAGATCCTTAAGCAGGCAAATTATGATTTTGACTTGGCTTTTGTTTCGGTTTTAAAAAGAGCGGAAGATACTTTAAGTTTAATTTTAAAAGAACTTGATTTAAAAATTCCTATTGAAAGGGCTTGGCAGTTGAACGAGCGCCATTATGGAGCACTTCAGGGATTGAATAAAGATGAAATAAAAGAAAAATATGGCGAAGAATTATTTAAGCAATGGAGAAGAAGTTATGATGTTCGTCCGCCAGCCTTAGAAAAAACCGATTCAAGGTATTCAGGCCATGATCCGCAATATGCTGGTTTATCCGACGAACAATTACCAAGAACAGAAAGCTTAAAAGACACTGAAAAAAGGGTAATGCCTTATTGGAAAAAACAGATTATCCCCAAAATTTTCCAAGGTCAAAAAATCATTATTTGTGCTCATGGAAATAGTATTCGAGCCTTAGCAAAAAATATAGAAAAAATAAGCGATCAAGAAATTCCAAATTTAGAAATTCCGCTTGGCCAGCCATTTGTTTATGAGTTTAATCAGGATTTAGATCTTATTAAAAAGTTTTATTTATAGAACTATTAGAATAAAAAAGAAAAGAGCTTATTGGCACTTGGCTTTATTGACTGATAAAATAATAGTGCTATAATCGAAAACAATGCTTACTCAGCGTCAAAACGAAATATTAAAAGTTTTAATTGGAGAATATATCAAAACAGCTGAACCAATCAGTTCTGATTTTTTGGCAAAAAAATATGATTTTGGCCTTTGTTCTTCGGCTATTAGAATCGAAATGCAGAATTTAATTAAAGCAGGTTTTTTAGAACAGCCCCACACTTCAGCTGGCCGAATTCCTACAGATCAGGCTTATCGTTTTTTTGTCGATAGCATTATCAGAAGTTATGAAGCAGGCCGAAAAAAGAAAATTGAAAATGAACTAGAAGATCTTTTAAGCCAAAAATCAAAAAATCAATTTGAGTTAGCTTCTCATTTGGCAAAATTTTTAGCTGATACTTCCAACAATTTAACAGTGGTTCATTTTATTGATGATAATATTTCTTGGAAAGAAGGTTGGGATGAGATATCTAAAGAGCCGGAATTTTCCGATCAAGGATTTATATTTGATTTTTTTAATTTTTTAAATGATTTTGAGCAAAAAATTAAAAAATTAGAAATTCAAGAAATAAATATTTATATTGGTCACGAGATTCCGATTTCTCGAGCCGAAAATTTAAGCTTGATTTGTTCGGCTTGCCCGATTTCAAAAAATCAAACAGCTTTTATTTCTATAATCGGGCCGCGTCGAATGGATTATGATAAAAATATTAATTTGCTTTATTCTTTAAATAAAGCCTTAAGGGGATTATAAAAATATGCCGAAAAAAGATAAGAATATTACGAACAAAGAAGATTCTTTAAAAGAACCAGCCGAGGACTTTAAAAAAATAATTTCTCAAATTGAAAAAGAAAAACAAGAATATTTTTCTGGATGGCAAAGGGAAAAAGCAGATTTTATTAATTATAAAAATAAAGAGAGTGAACGGTTAAATGATTTATTGATTTTTCAAAAAATAAACTTTTTTAAAAAAATATTGCCTATTATTGATAATTTAAATCGAGCCGAAAAAGCTATTGATTCGGAAAAAAAACAAGATCAAAACATAAAAGGTTTTTTAATGATCAAGATTCAATTAGAACAATTTTTAAAAGATCAAGGGCTAGAAGCATTAGAACGTTTGAATAAAAAATTTGATCCAGCTTTTGACGAAGTAATAGAAGCAGTTGAAATGGGGGATAATCTTCCAGGAACAATAATCGAAGAATTTGAAAAAGGATATTGTTTTAATAATCAATTAATTAGGCCAGCCAAAGTAAAAATAATTAAAGAAAACAATATTAGCAGTCTTGACAGCTGAGTGCTAATCTAATAAGATAATTTTATAATCAGATAATAAAAATAAAATCATTATGGCAAAAATTTTAGGAATTGACCTTGGAACAGCAATTACAAAATCAGCTTCAATTATAAACGGAGAACCAAAAGCTTTAGAAAATAGAGAGGGGTCTATTTTAACCCCTTCAGTTGTTGCCCATACTAAAGGCGGGGAAAAAGTAGTAGGAATTTTAGCCCAAAGACAAGCAATTACCAATCCTCAAAATACTATTTCTGGGGTGAAACGATTTATTGGTCGAAGATTTTCCGATTCAGAGGTGCAAAAAGAGTTAGCTCTTTTACCTTATGAAAGCCGGGAAAGAAGCGATGGGGGGGTGGAAGTGAAAATGGGAGATAAATGGTACACTCCTATTGAGATTTCAGCTATAATTCTTCAAAAAGTAAAAGCTGACGCTAAAGAAAAAATCGGAGAAGACATTAAAAACGTTGTTATTACTTGTCCGGCTAATTTTGATGATTCTCAAAGAAAAGCTACGGTTGCTGCTGGAGAAATCGCTGGTTTTAATGTGCTTCGGGTAATTAATGAACCAACAGCCGCTGCTTTGGCTTATGGTTTTGGAAAAAAAGAAGCGCAAAAAATATTAGTTTATGATTTTGGGGGAGGAACTTTTGATGTAACAATTCTTGATGTTTCTCCAGAAGTAGTAGAGGTTTTAGCTACTGGAGGCGAGGTGCATTTAGGAGGAAATGATTTTGATCAAAGAATTATTAATTGGCTTTTAACAGAATTTAAAAAAGATCAAGGCATTGATTTATCAAAAGACACTTTAGCCTTGCAAAGATTAAAAGAAGCTGCAGAAAAAGCAAAAACAGAACTATCAAGCGCTTTAGAAACTAATCTTAATTTGCCCTTTATTTCATCAGATGCCAATGGCCCTAAACATTTAGAATATAAAATTACTAGAGCTCAATTTGAAGGAATGACCAAAGATTTGATTGAAAAATCAATCGAAAGGGTTAAAAAAACAATGGAAGAAATTAAGCTTGATAAAAATCAAATCAATGAAGTTGTTTTGGTTGGAGGAACAACTTTAATTCCGGCAATTAGAACGGCTGTTAAAGAATTTTTTGGAAAAGAGCCAAATAAATCAATCAATCCCGAAGAAGTAGTAGCAGTTGGAGCAGCTATTCAAGCAGAAATTTTAACAGCTAAAGAAGAAGGCAGAACTCCAGAGGGAGATATAAAAAGCGTTTTGCTTTTAGATGTTTTGTCATTGTCTTTGGGGATAGAAACTTTTGGGGGGGTTGATACAGTAATGATTCCTAAAAATACTACTGTTCCTACTTCTGGATCGCAAATATTTTCAACTGCTGCTGACAGTCAAACATCTGTGGAAATTAATATTCTTCAAGGAGAAAGACCAATGGCTAAAGATAATCGTTCTTTGGGGCGCTTTATCTTAGATGGAATTGCTCCAGCGCCAAGAGGGTTGCCCCAAATAGAAGTGAAATTTGATATTGATGCTAGTGGAATTTTGACAGTTGTGGCAATCGATAAAGCAACCAATAAAAGCCAGTCTATAAAAGTAGAAGGATCGATTGGATTATCAAAAGAAGAAATTGAAAAAATGAAAAAAGAAGCAGAAATAAATGCTGTTGAAGATCAAAAAAAGAAAGAATTAATTGAAGCAAGGAATATGTCTGATAATTTGATTTATGCTTCAGAAAAAGCAATTAAAGACGCGGAAGGAAAAATTACCGAAGACTTAAAAAAAGAAATTGAGGAAAAAATAAGCAATTTGAAAAAAGTGAAAGATAGTGATAATATAAATGACATTAAAGCAAAAAGCGAAGAGCTTTCCGGGATTATTCAAAAAATAGGAGAACAGGTTTATAAACAGCCAGAAACTGGAAATCAAGCTAGTCAAGATTCTGGGAAAGAGCCTCCGGAGGCAGAAACAGAAACAGAAGAAAAAGCAAATTAATTTTTCCGAATAGCAGAATCAATTGATTTTGCTGTTCTTTTTTCACAATGCAAAAAGATTATTATAAAATTTTAGGAGTTTCTAAAGAATCTGGACCCGAAGAAATTAAAAAAGCTTATTATAAATTAGCTCATCAATTTCATCCTGATAAAAAAGGGGGAGACGAAGAGAAATTCAAAGAAATAAACGAAGCCTATCAGGTTTTATCTGATAAGGAAAAACGAGCCCAATATGATAAATTTGGAAGTGCTTTTAATTTTAATAATGCCCCTCAAAATGGACCTGGAGGCGGGTTCCAGGGATTTAACGGTGCCAATGTCAATTGGGAGGATATAATGGGTAATTTTGGCGATATAGAGGATATTTTTGATATGTTTGGTGGCGGTTTTGGTCCTCAGCGCCACCAAAAAGAAAAAGATATAAAAAGAGGCAGCGATATTGAAGTAGAAATGGAAATTCCTTTAGAATCAGTTTTAAAAGAACAAGAAAGAGAGATAAATATTTTAAAAAATGTAAAATGTTATCGTTGTGATGGAACAGGGGCAGAGCCAGGAACAAAAATAAAAGAATGTTTCACTTGTCGGGGAACTGGCAGAGTTCAGCAAATGAAAAAAACGATCTTAGGAACTTTTACTCAATTTACAATTTGTCCAGAATGTCGGGGAGAAGGTTCGCGTCCAGAAACTCCTTGTAATGTTTGTCATGGAGAGGGAAGAATTAAAAAACAAGAAAAAATAGTTATTAAAATCCCAGCAGGTGTTGACAATGAGCAAATAATTAAGGTAAAACGAAAAGGTGATGCTGGAAGGCGAGGCGGTGAAGAAGGCGATCTTTATGTCAGGATTTTTATCAAGCCCCATGCTTTGTTTATGAGAAAAGGCGATGATCTTTATTTAAATCAAGCTATTTCTTTTTCTCAAGCTGTTCTGGGAGATAAAATTAAAATTCGCACCCTAGAAGGCGAAAATTTGATTTTTAAAATTCCTAATGGAACAGTTTCCGGAGATGTTTTAAAAGTTTCCAAAAAAGGAGTGCCTCACTTTTCAGGAATGGGAAGGGGGAATCTTTATATTAAAATGAACATTGAAACTCCGAAAAAAATAAATAAAAAACAGAAAGATTTATTAGAAGAATTGAAAAAGCAAGGATTATAATTCTTATTTTTGCCCCAATAGCTCAGTTGGTAGAGCAACAACCTTTTAAGTTGAAGGTCACAGGTTCGAGTCCTGTTTGGGGCACTAATTCAAAGACCACCTTTTGGTGGTTTTTTTAATTAGTCCAAACAGGAATCGAAGTTTGTTGATTTATTTTTAAAGGCGTGGAATTTCCTAACGAAACGAAAATTATTTTACAATAATAATTTTGTTTAAAAAATCAAATAAGCTTTTTTGAAAATTGACAATCATAATTTATTTTGTTATATATTTAATTGCAAAGCAGTTTATTGCCACCTTGATTGTCTGCTTTGCAAAAGCAAGTTGGAATCACTCTTAACCCAACCCCCCTAACTCTCCAACTTGCTAAACGATTAGCTCATTCACCATTATCCATATCTTTTGATATCGGATTTTTTATTGAAAAACATTTGCTTTTAAGGTAAGATTTCAAACAAGCGAGATTGGTACAGTGGTAGCACATCTGCTTCCCAAGCAGAAGACGCCGGTTCGATTCCGGTATCTCGCTCATTTTTTATGTCAAAATTTTTTCTAATTACTTATGGTTGTAAGCTGAATCAAGCTGATTCAGAAATAATGAGAACATTGCTTCTGAATAATAAATTTAAAGAATCTTCTCTTGCTGAGGCTGATTTTGTAATTATTAATACCTGCGGAGTGGTGGAAAAAACAGAAATAAAAATATTTAAAAAAGCTGAAGAATTAAAAAAAGCCGGCAAAAAAATTATTCTTACCGGGTGTTTGATTGCTATCTCTCCAAAAGAATGTTTAAAAATCGCAGACGCTGTTTTAGGGACAAGTAATCTTGATTCAGTTGTTGAAGCTGCAAAAAATATTTTAAAGAATAAAAAATTTCAAGCCATTGAAAACCAAAAGATAGATAAATCTTTGTTTCTTAAAAAAAGCCAACCGGATTTTAAAAATGTTTCCGCGGTGGTGGCAATTGCCGAAGGATGTTTAGGGAATTGTACTTATTGTGCGAGTAAATTGGCTCGAAAAAAACTTCAATCATTTAGCATTGAAAATATTATTAATGAAATAAAAACAAATTTAGAATCAGGATTCAAAGAAATTCAATTAACTTCCCAAGATTTGATTATTTATGGATTAGACCAAAAAAAATATTTATTGCCCGATTTAATGGAAAAAATTGAAAAAATAGAAAATGATTTTAAGGTAAAGCTTGGAATGATGAATCCTGGCTATGCAAAAATGATATTCGATGATTTATTGATCAAACTGGAATCAAAAAAATTTTATAAATTTTTACATCTGCCAATCCAATCAGGAAGCAATAAAGTATTAAAGCAAATGAAAAGGGGATACCAGGCTGAAGATTTTGTATTATTAGCTAAGAAATTTAAAAAAAAATTTCCCCAAGGCGTATTGGCAACAGATATTATTATTGGCCACCCTTCTGAAACCGAAGAAGATTTTGCAAAGACGACCATGATAATTAAAAAAATAAAGCCAGATGTTTTGCATATTTTTAAATATTCTCGAAGAAAAAACACCGAAGATTTTTCTTTACCCGATTATCCGGATCGAATTAAAAAAGAAAGGTCTAGAATCCTAACAAAGATTTTTAAAGATTATAATTTCCAAAAAAATAAAAAATTTTTAAAAACTAAACAGAACGTTTTAATTATTCAAAAAAATCAGGATGGATATTTAGCTAGAAATGATTTTGGCCGAGCAATTGTTTTAAAAAATGGAAAATTAGGGGAAAAAATAACAGTAAAAATAATTGGTTATAAATGGAATTATTTAATCGGAGAAAGTTTAGAAAAAAAGAAAAAATGACCAAAAATTAATGCTTGTCAGGGCATAAGAATTTGTGGTATTCTTAGTTTATAAATTTAATATGAAATTTTTGACAAAAAATATTATTAGTGTTGTTTTAATTGGAGCAGCTTTTTTCGGCGGTTTTTATTTTAATGACTATCTTGATCAAAAACAATCATTAACTTTAGAGGAAGCTTTCAATGGAATTGATTTGGGGTTAATGAAAAAAACCTTAGATGCAATTATTAATAATTACGTAGACCCTCAAACTATTGATAAAGAAAAGCTTAGTTATGGAGCCATTTCTGGAATGGTAAAAGCTCTCGGCGATCCTTATACTGTTTTTTTTAATCCTCAAGAATCAAAAGAATTTAGAGAAGATCTTTCGGGTACTTTTAACGGAATCGGCGTTCAAATCGATGCCAAAGATGGAAAAATAAAAGTTGTTGCTCCAATCAAAAACACTCCGGCTTATCGGGCTGGAATTTTAGCTGGAGATACTATTTTTGAAGTTAACGATGAGCCTATTTCTGATTTATCAATTGAACAAGTGATAAGCTTGATTAAGGGTCCAAAAGGAACAAAAGTTAAAATCGGAATTTTAAGAGGGGAAAGCCAAATTAAAAGTTTTGAGATAATCAGAGATGAAATTATAATGCCATCAGTTGATTTAGAAATAAAAACAACTTCTAGCGGAAAAAAAATAGCGCTTTTAACAATTTATCATTTTTCAGAAAACACAATTCAGTCTTTTAAATCAACGATCAATGAAATGCTTTCTCAAAACATCAATGGAATTGTTCTTGATTTACGTAATAATCCAGGAGGGCTATTAGACCAAACAGATCAAGTTGCTGGTTGGTTTTTAAAACAAGGTGATATTATTTTGTCAGAACAGGACAAGAATGGAAACATCGTCGAACATAAATCAAAGGGCCCGGGAATTTTAGCGGAAATTCCAACAGTTGTTTTAATTAATCAAGGAACTGCTTCGGCAGCTGAAATTCTTTCCGGGGCGTTAAGGGATAATCGCCAAATTGATTTGATCGGAGAAAAAACTTTTGGCAAGGGCCTGGTTCAAAAATTATTAAATTTGGATAATGGTTCCTCCTTGAAAATAACAGTCGCAAAATGGTATACTCCAGGTGGAGAGTTGATTCAGGGAAAAGGAATTCAGCCAAACATAGAAATCAAGCTTACTCAAGAAGATATAGAAAATAAAAAAGATCCGCAAATGGAAAAATCTTTAGAAAGATTAGATAGCTTAATTAAATAAAATTTCATGAAAGTTATTTTATTAAAAAATATTCCCAAGCTGGGGAAAAAAAATGAAATTAAAGAAGTTTCAGTTGGCTATGCTAATAATTTTTTATTTCCTAAAAAATTAGCTTTGGCAGCCACAGAAGAAAAGCTTGCCCAACTTGAAAATATAATTAAACAAGAAGAAGAAAAAGCAGAAGCAGCCTTAAAAGAAACAGAAGCTTTGGTGGCTAAATTAGATGGCCGAGAAATAATTATTGGAGTAAAAGTAGGGAAAGAAGGCCAAGTTTATGAATCAATTACCAAGCAGAAAATTTCTGAAAAATTAAAAGCCCAAAACTTTAAAATAGAGAAAAGTCAGATAAAGCTTGAAAATCCGATTAAAGAATTAGGAGAATTTGATGTGGGGATTGAATTTGATCATAATTTAGAAGCAGAAATAAAAATAATTATCACTGAAAAAGAAGAGGAGTAGTGCCCTCTTTTTTTAAATTATTAAAATAATTTTTTAAATATGCCTTATTATATTTTTGTTGGCGGAGGGGTGATGTCTAGCGTAGGCAAGGGTGCATCAACTGCCTCAATTGGAAAAATACTCCAGAATAAAGGTTTTAAAGTAACAGCTTTAAAAATAGACCCTTATATTAATATTGATGCCGGCACCATGAATCCGATTGAACATGGAGAAGTTTTTGTGACAGATGACGGAACTGAATGCGATCAAGACGTAGGAAATTACGAAAGATTTTTAGGCGAAAGCCTGTCAACAGAAAATTATTTAACTACTGGCCGAGTTTATCAAACAGTAATCGCCAAAGAAAGAAATTTGGAATTTGAAGGAAAATGCGTTGAAGTTGTCCCCGATATTCCAAATGAAGTAATTAGCCGGATTAAAAAAGTAGGAGCAAAAACTAAGGCTGATTTTGTGTTGATTGAAATAGGGGGCACTGTTGGAGAATACCAAAATCTTTTGTTTTTGGAAGCGGCCAGAATGATGAAATTACAAAATCCAAAAAAAGTTTTATTTGTTTTGGTTTCTTATCTTCCAACTTTAAAAATAATTGGAGAAATGAAAACCAAACCCACACAAACAGCTTGTCGGTTATTAAATGAATCTGGAATTCAGCCTGATTTTATTTTGGGTCGAGCTTCGGTGCCACTTGATGCTCCGCGAAAAAAGAAAATTTCTATTTTTTGTAATTTAGATCCAAAAGATGTAATTTCCACTCCAGATGTTGATTCTATTTATGCCATTCCTTTGATTTTTGAACAAGAAGAAATGGGGAATAGAATTTTAAATAAATTGGGAGTGCGAAAGAAAAAACAAGACGGTCGAAAATGGCAACAATTGATTAATTCTATTAGAAAAGATAACCCAGTTGTAAAAATAGGAATTGTGGGAAAATATTTTGAAACCGGAGAATTTTCTTTAATGGATTCTTATATTTCTGTAATTGAAGCAGTAAAACATGCATGCTGGGCAAATAATAAACGTCCAGAAATTCAATGGCTATCTGCCCAAAAATTTGAGATTGGAAACAAAGAAGAGTTTAAGAAATTGAAAAAATTTGATGGAATAATTGTCCCAGGAGGATTTGGAAAAAGGGGAATTGAAGGGAAAATAAAAGTAATCGAATATCTGCGAAAAAATAAAATTCCTTTTTTAGGCCTTTGCTTAGGAATGCAATTGGCAACAATTGAATTTGCCCGCAATGTTTGCGGATTAAAAAATGCTACTTCGGCAGAATTTGATCCCAAGGCAAAAGACCTGGTTATCAATTTAATGAAAGAACAGATTGAATTGATGAAAAATAAAAATTATGGGGCTACAATGCGTTTAGGTTCTTGGGGGTGCGAGATAAAACCGAAAACAATCAGCGCTCGGACTTATAAGCAAAAAATGATTTCCGAAAGACATCGCCATCGTTATGAATTAAATAATGATTATCGAAAATTGCTTGAAAAAAAAGGATTGGTTATGTCTGGAGTTAATCCAGAAAAAGATTTAGTTGAGATAATAGAATTAAAAAATCATCCATTTTTTGTTGCTACGCAATTCCATCCAGAATTTAAATCACGACCATTGGATCCCCATCCTTTATTTAAGGAATTTATTAAAATAGCTTCGAAATAAAAAAACAGGGCCAGGCCCTGTTTTTTATTATTTGTTTTTAACGTGAACTAGTTTGACTTTTTTTGAAGATCCGTCAAAGTGTTTTTTCTGCTTAGTAGAAAAAGAAACTACTCCTTCTTTTACGGCATAAACAGTATCGTCTTTGCCTTTTCTAGTATTTTCTCCAGGAATAAATTTGCTGCCTCTTTGTCTTACGATAATAGAGCCGATTTTTGCTTTTTCTCCAGCAAATAATTTTATTCCTAAATATTTTGGTTGGGAATCTCTACCAAGACGACTTGTCCCCGCGGCCTTTGTTTTTGACATTTTTTTTCTTTACTGATTTAATATATATATAATATTATCAGTGTATTATTATAATCAAGTAATGAAATGTTAGCAAAAATAACTAGATTTGTCAAAGCCAATCAGGCAGAGATAATTTTGGTTTTGGCAGTTATTTTAATTTCATTACTATCTTTTTCTTTGGGCTACTTAAGTTCTGAAAATGATAATAAAAAAGAAATAATAATAGAGCAAAATTAAAAATGAATAAATCACTCCAGCATGTTGCCTTGATTCCAGATGGAAACAGGCGTTGGGCCAAAAAAAAAGGATTGCCCTCAATGATTGGTCACGAAAAAGGGTCTTCTGCTTTTGAACAAATATTGGAAAAAAGCTTAGATTTAAAAATACCTTACCTTACTTTTTGGGGATTGTCTTTGGATAATGTTTTAAAAAGGTCAAAAACCGAAATAAGCTATATTTATAAAATTATTGAAAGTCAGTTTCAAAAAATGATTCTTGATTCTCGAATTTATGAAAACAAGGTAAAGGTGGTTGTTCTTGGCCGTTATCAAGACTATTTTCCAGAAAAAACCAAAAAAATAATAGCGGAAATTGTTGAAAAAACAAAAAATCATAATCATTATCATTTAACTTTTCTTTTAGCTTATAATGGCACGGACGAAATGATTGATTGTTGCCAAAAAATTAAACAAAGCAAAGAAAAAAACATTACTGAAAAAACAATTAAAAATAATCTTTGGACAAAAAACCTTCCGGCTGTTGATTTGATTATCAGAACCGGGAACGAAGATGACCCTCATTTATCAGCTGGATTTATGATGTGGGATTCAGCTTATGCCCAGCTTTATTTTACAAAAACCTTTTTTCCTGATTTTAAGAAAAAGGAATTTGAAAAATGCATACTCGATTATTTTGAAAGACAAAGAAGGAAAGGATCTTAAATTTTTTAAAAACAAGCTTCGGCTTGTTTTTTTAAAAAAACTAAAACTTGCCTGTGGATAGAAGCATTGCTATTTAAAAAACACCAAGGTAAAATATTCTTGTGGCTCTGAAAGACAATAGAGCCTTTTTAATTAGTTTGTTTTTAAAAAAAATAATTTATGTATATAAAAGGAGTGGGAATGACAAGGTTTGATTATTCAACCAAGCCTTGGTGGCAATTTGCTTTTGAGGCGTCTTTGGAAGCCCTAAAAGATGCTCAAATGACTCCAGCTGACCTTGACGCGATTGTTTTTTCGAGTATTTCGACCGCTGCCGGCGGAGAGCATCAATCTCATAAAGTTTCTTTTCTTTCCGATCTTTTTAAGACAAACATTCCGATTATTGAAATTCCTTCAGTTTGTGGTGGAGGCGGAGTTGCTTTTTGGACTGCTTTGCATTTGCAAGGGTTTAAAAATATTTTGGTTTTAGCTTCGGAAAAATATGCTGACAATAAAAGCGAAACAACAGTTGATTGGATTCTTTCGGCTGCAGAAAAAACAATTGAGCAGCCAGAAGGAATGCTTTTTCCGGTTCAAAATGCTTTGATTTGGCAGCAATATATGGAAAAATACAAGGCAACCATGGATGATCTTTCCTTGGTTGCTTTTAAAAATCATACGAATGCTTCTTTTAATCCCAAGGCTTATTTTTATAAAAAACCAATTGATTTGGAAAAAATAAAAAATTCTCCAATCGTAGCTTCTCCTTTTCGTTTAATGGATTGTTCTTTGTCTGTAAACGGAGGTGCGGCTGTTATTTTAAGTCAAGAAGAAACAGAAATAAAAGTAATTGGATCTGGATTTGCAACAGATTATTTAATGACTTTTCAGCGTCAAGATTTAACCCATTTTAAAGCCACTCAACTAGCTGCTAAACAGGCCTTTGATCAATCAGGAATAACTCCGGCTGATATTAATGTTGCTGAAATTCATGATGCTTTTACTTCGGTGGAGCTTATCTCATATGAAGATTTAGGATTTGCTGATTTTGGGAAAGGCGCAGAATTAATCAGGTCTGGGAAAATAAATTTAGGCGGAGCTTTGCCTATTAATCCCTCTGGAGGATTAAAGGCTAAGGGTCATCCTATTTCTGCAACTGGGCTAGCGCAAATATATGAAATTACTAACCAGTTGAAGGGTCGATGTGAAAAAGAAAGACAAACCAATCCTTTTCCTAAGTATGGATTAACCCATAATATTGGCGGAGCTGGAGGAAGCGTGACAGTTCATATTTTTGAAAAAAATAATTAATAATACTATGCCTTTTTATAAATGTTTAAAATGTGGAAGAATTTGGCAATATCCTTTGAGTGAATGTCCATATTGTTTAGTGGAATTAAAACAATTGGTTTCAGAAAAAGCAAAAGTTTCTTCAATTTCAAAAGTAATGATTCCTACTCTTCGACATCCTTTTGTTCCTTATTTCGTTTTTTTAATAGAAGATGAAAACAAAAATAAATGGGTTTATAAATCAATTAAAGAATTAAATCAGGGAGATTTTCTTTCTTGCGATTCAGATTCCGAAGCTATTGCTGTTTGGCGGATTAAATATGATTATTTGCAAGCAATTAAAAAAGCAATTCAATTAATTCAAGGAGTTGAATTAAATGAAAATTCAAAAATTTTAATTTTGCCTAGTCTTTTTTCTGCTAGTCAAAATTATCTTCGAGAAAATACATCTCCCGAATTTTTACAAGCAGTTATTGAATATTTGCTTAAAAATAAAGTAAAAATCGAAAATATAAAGATAGCCTCCCAATCATTTAATGAAATTCCAATAGAAGCCATGGCTGAACGATCTGGGCTTTTAAAAATTTGTTTAAAAAATAAAATTACACCTTTTGATTTAAATAAATCAAATTTTGTTAAGCAAGGAGATTGGGAAATTTCTGAAGAAGCACTGAAGGCTGATTTAGTAATTAATTTAGGGATTAGTCAGTCTGGTCGGGCAAAAACAACAGAAAATATTTTTCGAATTTTAAAAAAAGAAAATTATCTTGGATTAAAATATCTTTTTTCAGAAAAAGAAATCGCTCAAAATTTAGAAAAAAATATTAATAATCTTATTAATTTAAGCGAGGCTGATTACATAAGGGACAAAGAGGGATATATTTTTTATTTAGGAATAATTTTAGCCGGAAAAAGCTATTTAAAATTAGATAGAGTTTTTAATGAAATTATAATGAATCGAGAAAATCTTGACTTGGTCGCGGATATAGATTTTAAAGAAATTTCTCTTGTGGGTCGTGATCTCAAAGAAGTTCAATTTGATTTAAATAAAATATAATTATAATAATTTTTTAAAAATATGTTTCAAAATAAAACGGTTTTAATTACTGGAGCGTCGCAAGGAATTGGTCGGGTTATTGCCTTAAAATTTGCTTCTTTGGGTGCAAAAACAGCTTTAAATGATATTGCTGCTCAAGAAGAAAATCTAAAAATTTTAAAAAAAGAAATTGAAGACAATAAAGGTTTGGCAGAATATTTTTTGGCAGATGTTTCTAAAATACAAGAAGTTGAAAAAATGATGCAAGACATTCAAGTAAAATTAGGAGGTCTGGATATTTTAATTAATAATGCCGGAATAACTAAAGACAGGACTTTAGTAAAAATGACGTCCGAAGAATGGCAAAAAGTTATTGATGTTAATTTAACCGGAGTTTTTAATTGTTCTAAATCTTGCTTGCCCTTAATTGTTCCCAACCAAGGAAACATTGTTAGCATCGCTTCGATTGTTGGTTTGCGAGGAAATTTTGGCCAAACTAATTATGCGGCTAGTAAGGCCGGAATTATTGCTTTTACAAAATCATTAGCCAAAGAAGTAGGTAAAACCGGAGTAAGAATCAATGCTGTTGCTCCGGGATTTATTGAAACAAAAATGGCTGAAGCTATTCCAGAACAATTAAAAGCAACCGTTAAACAGCTAACTGCTTTGGGCCGTTTTGGAAAGCCAGAAGAAGTTGCCGAAGCTGTTGTTTTTTTAGCTTCACCAGAAGCAGGATTTATTACTGGTGCGGTTTTGAGCATTGATGGGGGATTGTCTTTATAAAAAATATAAAAGAGCTGATTTATGCTTTATTCAAGAGAACAAATTAAAAATATAATCCCATACAATGATCCCTTTTTATGGGTTGATGAAATTGAAAAAATAGAAAATGAAACTATTGTAGGATATAAATATACTAGCCCTGATAATGATTTTTTTAAGGGTCATTTTGTTGATTTTCCAATAATGCCAGGAGTGCTAGTAGTAGAAGGAATTGCCCAGACCGGGACTTTATTGCTTCGAGAAAAACTGAAACAGCAAAGTAAAAACAAGCATCTCTTAGCCTATCAAGTGAGAAGTGCATTTTTTTACGAACCAATTTGGCCAGGAGATAAAATAGAATATCAAGTAAAGATGCTTGGGATATATCAAGAAAAAATTGCTAATTTTTTAGGACAAGCTTTTGTTAATAATAAAAAAAAATGTGAAGTTAGATTTAGCGTAGCGATTGTAGAAAAAAAAGAAATGGAGGAAAAATTAGCTGAAGCAAAACAAGAAAAAGAATTTAAAAAATTCGAGTTTCAAGAATATTCAAGTTTACCACCTTTAAAAATAGGAAAAACAGTCGCGAGAATTCCGATTATCCAAGGCGGGATGGCGGTTCGAGTTTCCTTGCATAATTTAGCTGGAGCAGTAGCCAAAGAGGGGGGAATTGGAATCGTGGCTATTTCTGGAATGCAAAATATTGAAGAAGTAAAAAGTGAAATCAAACAAGCTCGGGAAATTGCCGGGCCCGAAGGCGTAATCGGTGTAAATATCATGGGAGTGGTTGGACATTTTAAAGAATTTGTTAAGGCGGCTGCCGAAGAGGGCGTTGATTTAATAATTCAAGGAGCTGGTTTCCGAGAAGATACTTTTGAAATTGCTAACAAATATAACATACCGGTTTTAGCCATAGCTTCTTCAGTAAAAGTTGCCGAAAAGGCCGAAAAGGCTGGAGCAGCAGCTGTAGTCATCGAAGGGTGTGATGCTGGGGGGCATTTGGGTTTTCCTGAGGGGCATGAATTTCGAAAAACAATTGATATTGTCAAAGAAGCATCAAGTTTAATAAAAATACCAATTATTGCTGCGGGTGGAATTTTTAATGGGCAGGATATTGTGGAAATGTTGCGCGCCGGAGCTAAGGGAGTGCAAATGGCAACAAGATTTGTTGCGACTAATGAATGTGATGCAGATATAAAATTTAAACAAGCTTATATTGATGCCAAAGATGAAGATTTGGTGATAATTAAATCCCCGGTAGGCTTGCCTGGGCGGGCGATTAAAACTCCTTTTGTGGAAAGGCTTTTAAATAATATTGTGCCCAAAGTTGATTTAACCGAATGTGTGGGATGTATTGGTCCGGTTTGTGATAAAAGCTATTGTATTTTAAAAGCATTGGAAAGTGCCCGAAAAGGAGATTTAGAAAATGGTTTGGTTTTTGCTGGGACAAGCGCGGGAAAGATAAAAAAAATAGTCAGCGTCAAAGAATTAATCAATGAATTAGTTACCGAGGCCAATGCAATTTTAGAAAAACAGCCTCTTATTATAAATAAATAATTTATAAATTTGAATAAAGATGTTTGAAAAAAATAAGCTGACAAAACTTTTAAATATTAAATATCCAATTATCCAAGGCGGGATGGCGGGAGTTTCGGAATCAATTTTAACTGCCGCGGTAAGTAATGCTGGCGGTCTCGGAATCATTGGATCGGGGTTTGCTTCTCCAGAATGGTTGGAACAAGAAATTAAAAAAACCAAATCTTTAACCGACAAACCATTTGGGGTTAATTTATTGATGCAAAATCCAAAAGTCAGTGATTTAATTCGAGTAATAATCCAGGAAAAAGTTCCTGTTGTTTTTACTGGCGGAGGAAATCCTTTACCAATTTTGCCGATTTTAAAAAACAAAAATATAAAAGTTGTCCCGGTTGTCCCTTTGGTAAGATTGGCAGAAAAAATGGAGCAAAGCGGAGCCGATGCAGTAGTGGTTGAAGGAATGGAATCAGGCGGGCACATTGGTGAAAATTCTACTTTTTGTCTTTTGCCCCAAGCCAGAAAAGTTATAAAAAATATTCCGCTTATTGCTGCGGGCGGAATTTATGATGCCCAGACTTTTGCAGCTGCTTTGTTATTGGGCGCAGATGGGGTACAGACTGGAACTAGATTTATGGCTAGCGTTGAATGTCAAATTCATGAAAATTATAAAAAAGCAATTTTAAGCGCTACTGACGAAGACGTGACTGTAGTAGCCAGATTTACTGGACATCCGATTCGGGCTTTAAAAAATCAACTGACAGAAAATCTTAAAAAAATAGAAAGCAAAAATCCTTTTCCTGAAGAAATAAATTCAGAAAGATTTGCGGGCAATAAAGGATCAACCAATATTGATTTGACGCCTATGTTGTGCGGAATTTGTGCTGGTGGAATAACCCAAATAAAATCATGCCAAGAAATAATCGAAGAAATGGTTAACGGAGCAAATGAATTATTTAAAAATAGTTCAAAATTTTTTGAATAAAAATGAATAAATTACTTTCTATTTTTTGTAATATTTTTTTAGCTCCTTTGATAAAAATAATATTTATTAAAGAAATAAAAGGAAAAGAAAATATTCCATCAAATAATTTTATTTTAGCGAGCAATCATCAAAGCTATTTAGATATTGTGCTTTCCGGATGTATCTGCGTGCCCCGTCGATTTACTTATATCGGACAAATAGATAGGGAAAATAAGGGCTGGGGATTTATAAGAAATGCAGTTTACGATTTAACAGAAGTGATTCCAGTTAATCGAAACGACAGTCAATCGAAAAAGCAAGCTTTTGAAAAAGCTATTCAGTATATACAAAAAGGATATATTTTGAATGTTTATCCCGAAGGGACTAGAACTAGAACCGGAGAAATTCAGTCTGGAAAATGGGGAGTTGCAAAAATTTATTTAAAGACTAAGGTCCCAATTGTTCCTATGGGAATTAGCGGAGCATTTGAAGTTTTTCCGCCAGGGGCAAAACCGAAAATTAAAAAAAATATTCGTTTGAATATTGGCCAGCCGCTTGATTTTCCTGAATTTTTTCAGCAAGCAAAAAATTTAAATTCTGATTCCGAAGAATATAAAAATATTTGCGCCACAATTACTGATAAAATTATGGCGGAAATAAAAAAATTAACTTATGAAAATTAAAAAACTTTTAATTGCCAATCGTGGAGAAATCGCGATTAGAATCATAAGAACTTGCAAAGAAATGGGAATAAAAACCATTGCTTTGTGTCCACGAGCTGGCGATGAAAAAAATTTTTTAGAAACTAAATTAGCAGATGAATATTATTTTTTAGAAAAAGAAGGATCGTCGGGATATTTAGATAAGCAAAAAATAATCGAAATTGCAAAGCGGGCCGAAGCAGATGCGATTCATCCTGGATATGGTTTTTTGGCGGAAAATTGGAAATTTTCCCTTCTCTGCGCTAAAAATAAAATTAAATTTATTGGTCCTCATTATAATATCTTGAGAAGATTTGAAGATAAGGTAGAAGCAAAAAAAATTGCGAAAAAATTAGGAGTGCCTACGTTGCCAGCAAGTGACCGACCGATTAGAACTACCAAAGATTTGTTTGCGACAGCAAAAAGAATCAAGCCCCCTTTTATTTTCAAAGCCCAGCGTGGAGGTGGGGGAATGGGGATAAGAGTAATTGACCATGATCTTAGCGGGGCTGATTTTTTAAATGTTACGGCTAGTATTCAAAAACAAATGGCCGCTGGATTTTCTGATTTAGATTTTTTCTTGGAAAAATATCTTCCTAATTCAAGACACATTGAATTTCAAGTTTTGGGAGACGGGCGAAAAGCAGTTCATTTAGGAGAAAGGGATTGTACTATTCAAAGAAGATTCCAAAAATTAATCGAAGAGTCTCCTTCTTCTTTTCTTTCTGAAAAACAAAGAGAAGAAATGGGTTTTTGGGCAAAAAAAATATGCGAAGATATGAAATATCAAGGTGCGGCAACAGTAGAATTTTTAATGGATCAAGATGGTAATTATTATTTCATGGAAGTTAACCCTAGAATTCAAGTGGAGCATCCGGTTACTGAAGCGATCACAGGAATTGATATTGTTGAGCAACAAATAAGAATTGCTAGAGGAGAGCAAATTCCTTTTTCTCAAAAAGATATTCATTTTTCCGGTTGGGCGATTGAAGCCAGAATTAATGCCGAAGATCCCCAAAAGAATTTTTTACCCACTCCGGGTGTAATTAAAAAATATGTTTCCGCTGGAGGCCAGGGAATTTTTGTTCATAGTTTTTTACAGCAAGGCCAAGAAATTTCTCCTTGTTTTGACTCGTTAATTGCTAAAGTAATTGCTTATGGAAAAACAAGAAACGAGGCGATTGGAAAATTAAAAAGAGCCTTGGATGAAATTATTATTGAGGGGGTGTCAACAACAATTCCGTTTTTTAAAATTCTTTTAAGACACCAAGATTTTTTAAAAGGAGAATATGATTCTAATTTTATTGAAAAAACCGGAATTTTGAAAAACTTGATGTATAATCCAGAAGCGCAGAAGCAATTAGAAGCCAGTCTTGTTAAAGATATTAGTGAAACAGAATTAGCGGAAACTATTTTTCAAGTTTATTGTAATTTTAAAAATAATGAAACCTTATCCAAAGGCAATTCCGATTCTTGGAAATTGAATAATCGCTTTAAGATGATGAGATAAATTTATGAATTTTAAAATTAAAATTAAAGACAAAGAATACTCGATAGAAATAAAAGAATTGCAAGAAAAAACAGAAATAACTATCAACGGCCAAAAATATTTCTTTGATTCTAACAATTCAACCAATCAAGAAAAATTTGAAGAAAATGAAAAAAATATTTTTGAAAATAAAAAATTAAAAGAGATTAAAACTCCTTTGGCTGGTAGCATTTCTGAGATTTTTGTAAAACAAGGAGAAGAGATTAAGCCAGGGCAAAAATTAATGACATTATCGGCCATGAAAATGGAAAACGATATTTTATCTGAAGCCAGGGGAACGATAAAAAAAATATTAGTAATTAAAGACCAAAAAGTAAGAGAAGGAGAAATTTTAATAATTTTAGAATAATAAATATATGAAAAATAATTTTAAAATAATTAATTTTGAAAATATTGCTTCTACCAGCCAAAAAGCAAAAGAGCTTGTTGTTGAAAAATTTGAACCTTGGACAGTAGTTGTTGCCAAAGAGCAATCTTTGGGGCATGGCCGAAAAGGGGAGAGCTGGTTTTCTCCTGTTGGAGGTCTTTATTTTTCAGTAATATTACCCAAAAGTAATATCGACGATTTACAAACCATTACTAATTTAGCCGCTTTTGTTGTAGCCCAAATATTAAAAGATGATTTTGGCCTTCATCCTTTAATAAAACTTCCGAATGATATTTTAATTAAAGAAAAAAAAGTGTGCGGCATTTTAACAGAAAATGTAATTATTGGCCAAAGTCCGGTTTTTTCCATAATTGGAATTGGGCTGAATACTAATATTAAAATTTTTTCAGAAGAATTAGAAGATAAAGCAACATCTTTACAAATTGAACTAAATCAAGAATTTAATAATAATAAAATTTTGGAAAAAATATTAATCGGTTTAAAAAAGCAATTAGAAATAATTAGCCAATAAAAAAAGAAAAAAATATGAATTTTGAAAAAGAAATTAAAAAATTAAACCAAAAAAAACAAGATTCGATAAATTTTGAACTTGATCAAAAACAGCGTCAAAAAGGGAAACTAACAGCCCGAGAACGTTTGGATATACTTTTAGACGAAAATAGTTTTTTAGAAATTAAAGGTTTTGTAGAAAGCAGATTCACCGAACAAGAGTTAGGAAAAAATAAATTTGTTAACGATTCTGTTATTACAGGATCGGGAAAAATAAATAATCGTTTGGTTTATGTTTATAGCCAGGATTTTACGAAGATGGGTGGATCGTTAGGAGAGATGCATGGCCAAAAAATAGCTGAAGTTATCGAGCTAGCGGAAAAAAATGGTTGTCCGATTATTGGAATAATTGATTCAGGCGGGGCCAGAATCCAAGAAGGAATTGCCAGTCTTGATGGTTATGCTTCTATTTTTAAAAACATGGTTAAAGCTTCGGGCGTTGTTCCGCAAATTAGCATTATTGCCGGCCCTTCAGCCGGGGGGGCGTGCTATGCTCCCGGATTGTCTGATTTTATTTTTATGGTTGATAAGGTTTCACAGATGTATATTACCGGACCGGAAGTAATTAAAAAAGTAACAGGAGAAGATGTTGATTTTGAATCTTTAGGAGGCGCTTCAATCCATTCTCAAAAAAGTGGTTGTGCTCATTTTGTTTTTCCAAATGAACAAGACTGTTTTGTTGGAGTTAAAAAACTTGTTTCTTATTTGCCCCAAAATAATTTAGAAGATCGTTCTTTTGACTTTAATTTTAAACAAGCAGAAAAAAATGAAAATCTTTTGGAATTAGTGCCTGATGATTTTAATAAAGGATATGATATGAAAAAAGTAGTTGCGGAAATTTTTGATAAAAATTCTTTTTTTGAAATCCAAAATAATTTTGCTGAAAATGCAATTATTGGATTTGCCAAGCTTTCGGGAGGAACAGTGGGAATAGTAGCAAATCAAACAAATAAAATGGCTGGGGTTTTGGATATTGATTCATCAGATAAAATAGCTCGTTTTGTAAGGTTTTGCGATGCTTTTAATATTCCTATTATAAACTTAGTAGATACTCCAGGATATTTGCCTGGAACAGGTCAGGAATATCAGGGTATTATCAGGCATGGGGCAAAAATTTTATATGCTTATGCTGAAGCTACAGTTCCTAAAATCAGTGTTATTTTAAGAAAAGCTTTTGGAGGGGCTTATATTGCGCTTTCGTCTCGCCAGCTTGGCTATGATCGAGTTATTGCTTGGCCTGGAGCACAAATAGCAGTTATGGGTCCAGAACAAGCGGTAAAAATAATTTTTGGAAAAGAAATAGCCAATAGCTCTGATTCGCAAAAAGCAGAAGCGGAAAAAATAGGGGAGTTGAAGGAAAACTTTTTAGACCCTTTTCGAGCAGCCAAACTTGGACAGATTGATATGATTATTGATCCTAGAGAAACAAGAAATATTTTAATTAAATCTTTGGATTCGATTTCTGCCAAAAGAGAAGATAAAGTTATGCGAAAGCATGGAATTATCCCTTTGTAAAATTTGATATAAAATATTATAAATTTTTGTCAAAATCTTTTTTAAGAAATAAAAAAGTTTTTAATTTTATTTTTAATAATAAATAGGGTGTTGTTTTTTTTGTAATTTTATTTTATTGACAAAAGAAATTTTAGAATTTATAATTAACCCATAAAAAGCATGATTTTATTAAAAGAGAGAGGGCTGGTAGGCCCGATAGGATCATATTAATTAATGTCGCACAATGTAGGTTAAGCGACATAAAATAGGGCTTTTCAACGGTATTGCTTAGCAAAACCTATTACCTGCTGATTTTTTGAAAATTTTAGAAAGAAATATATTTTATTATTTTTATTTAATTTATTTTAAAAATAATTTATAAAATATTTTTTTATTTTAATTCCCTTTTTATATTTATTATTTTATAATTAATTTATGAATAAATCCGATAAACCAATTTTAAAACATCTTCCAGACTTTCTTGATTATTGTGAAATCGAAAAAGGCCTTTCTGAGCGAACCCAGCAGAATTATAGCCACTATTTGAATAAATTCAGGTTTTGGCTGAAATCGGTCCATAAGCAGGATTTAAAGCCTCATGAATTTACGCCTGAGGATATCTGGAACTATCGTTTGTTCTTGGCTAGGTTTAAAGATCCGGAAACTAATAAAGTTTTATCTAAGCTGACTCAAAACTATTATTTGATTGCTTTGCGTTCGCTTTTAACTTATTTTGCAGATAAAGATATTATTTCTTTGCCAGCTGATAAAATCCAACTACCCAAAGATTCTCGTAAAGAAAAAACAGTAAAATTTTTATCTTTGGAACAAATTGAAAAATTGCTTTTAGCGCCCAAAACAGAAACCTTAGAAGGCTTGCGGGATCGAGCAATTTTAGAGGTTTTGTTTTCTACTGGTTTGCGTATTTCTGAATTGGTTAGTTTAAATTTAGAACAGTTTAAAAACATTGAAAATAAGAATGATTTGGAATTAGGCGTTATTGGCAAAGGAAACCATCCAAGAACAGTTTATTTCTCAGAAAGAGCTTTAGATTGGCTTAAAAAGTACCTTAAAACGCGTTCTGGACAAGAAAAAGCTCTATTTACCGCTCATCGATCTAGAAGGTCCCTAGATGGCCGTTTAACGGCTCGTTCTATAGAAAGAATTGTGAAAAAATACGCTACTTTGGCCAATATTCCTTATTTTACCACTCCGCACACTTTAAGGCACAGCATGGCTACTGATTTGTTAAATCAAGGGGTGGATATAAGAATTATTCAAGAATTTTTGGGACATCGGAATATTGCTACTACTCAAATTTATACTCACGTTACAAACAAGCGTCTTGGAGATATTCATCGCCAATTTCATAGTGGCAAAGATTTAAAAAATTAATAACAAAAATTTAAAAATTAGGAATTTTAGGGCTTGCATTTTTAAATAAATCTGTTATATTGTATTTATAGTAAATTTACAAGGAGGTGTTTTATGGAAGCAAACATACCAAAAATACTTGTCTGCTTATTGCTGACAAAGATTGAGTATCGGAGAAAAATGATTTCGCCAGTCTGGCGGTAATCATCACACCTTTTCATTAGAATGAGATAAGAAAGATATTCGTCTCTTTAAGATAATTTTCTAACTTCCGCGACAGGCGGTTTTTTTAGTTTTTAGCTTTATTTATAATTTTTGAAAATTCAAGCGGGTTTAAAGAAGCTCCTCCAACCAACACGCCGTCCATTTCGGCTTTTAAAAAATAATCAGAAATATTTTCAGAATTTACACTCCCTCCATAAATTATTTTTACTGATGTTTTTTTATTTTTTTTCTTTATTAAATCAAGAAGAAAAATTTTTACTTCTTGAATTTGTTTTGGATCAGCAAAATTACCACTTCCAATAGACCAAATTGGCTCATAAGCAATGATTATTTTTTTAAACTGGGATTCGGGAATATTTTTAATCCCCTCTTGAAATTGGTTTTTTATAACATCAAAAGTTAATCTGTCAATTCGTTGTTTTTTGTTCTCTCCAAGACAAAAAATTGGTCTTAAATTATTCTTAAGGGCTAAAATTAATTTTTGATTTATTTCTTGATTTGTTTCGTGGTTTAAATTTCTTCTTTCTGAGTGTCCGATAATAACATATTGGCAGCCTATTTCTTTAAGCATTTTTGCTGAAATTTCTCCAGTATAAGCTCCCTCTTCTGTGGCCGAGCAGTTTTGCGCTCCTATTTTTATTTTGGTTTTAAGATTAAGCAGATCTTTTAAAAAAATATTCGGCGGGCAAATAATTGTTTCTGCAAATTTTGAATTTTCTGCAGATTTTTTTATTCCATTAAAAATTTTTAAAGCTTCGCTTGGTTTTAACGGATTGCATTTCCAATTGCCAATGATTAATTTTTTCATAAAATAATAAATTTATTTATTAATGAAATAATATCATAAGATTGTATTTATTAAAATAAAAAGGCGCGGTTTGGCCGGCCTATTAATATATGTACGTTGGCACTCCTTGCACTCGTCCGTGAATTTTTTCTTCAGTTCTCCAAAGACTTTTGGCAATGCGCGAGTCATAGATTATTCCATCTGCTGACATATTATTCAAACTCCTTTACTGAAATTATTTTATTCTGAGAAATTAAAAAAGTCAAGATAATAATTAAAAAAAGAAAATGGCCGATACAATTTAAGTAGCGGCCTTATAGAGAGGAAAGATTAATCATTAAAGCAGATTGACGCTGAATATTTAATTGCTTTAAGAGGATTAATCTATATTATATTTTAAGGTTCTGAGATTATTTTATCAATTTGAAAAAATCTGTCAAGGGATAAATAAAAAAAGAGCCCCAGGGGCTATTTTTTAAGTTCAACAAGAATTTTTTGATGCCAATTTTCGGGAATAATATTTGCCCAAGGAATTTCTTGGTCTTCTTCTATATCATCGCAAGAATCAAGACCACAACTTACATTTAAAAGTTGCTCTCTTTCGTAGGGCGCTATTCGCCATGGTTTTTTTTGGCCATTATCCTCGTTTAAATTAAGAGGTTTGGTGCAATAAGCCATTATAATCCAGCGGACCCTTAGGTCTGCTTTTGTGAACACTGGCTCAAAGCTATAATTCGTGGCGCAATCACATCCTGGAATTAAAAAGAATTTTTTATTTTCAATAGTAAGACTATAAAATCCTTTTTTGAATTTTTTATTATTGTCAAATTCCTGAGCAACCAAAGCAATAATATCGCTTTCGGTTAATCCCAAAATTTCTACATAGTCTTGGGAGTGCGAGAGCATGGTTTGCCAGAATAATAATTTTTTCTTCCGACAATGTTCAACTATCTTGCGGACTTGTTCCTTACAGGAACAAGATGGCGCTTGATCTGTTGACGCCTCTTTTGAGCAAAAATCAGACATTTTATCGCCTCTCTTTTTTTGCAAAGAACAATGTTTGCTAACTTAATAATACCTTGTTTTTAAAAAGAGTCAAATAAAAAACAAATAAGAATATTTATTTATTTTTTATTTTTTTTCGTTGGCATTCAGCTTTTCTTACTCTTTGTTCGTCCATTCCAAAATGATGCGCAATTTCATGCCAGACAGTGTCTTTAACAATTTCTTTTATTTTATTTTCGTCTTGGCAGGATTTTTCGATTTGATTTTTAAAAATTGTGATTTTGTCTGGTAAAATTTGAGCATAGCCCCATCTTTTTGTTTTTGGCACGCCTTCGTATAGTCCAAAAATAAGAGAGTTGTTTTTTATTTTTAATTTTTTTAATTGTTCTACGGTAGGATCATCTTCAATTACAATTTCTACATTATCTAGTTTTTCCAAAAATTCTTTTGGAATAGCATCAATGCCCTTTTTCACCAAAAGTTCAAAATCTTTTTTTTGCATTTTATTCCTCTGGTTTTACTAGGCAATTTTCATAAGTCATGTTATCCTCTTCTTCAATAAATGCGGCGTCCCCTTTGCTCCAAAAAACAAATGATTCGTTCGTGTTTGCGTAGCGTGCACCCGAGGCGGAAATTGCCTGCATCAAAAGCATGTTCCTGCCGTCGCTTAATGTTAGCTCTACTTTTTCACTAAAAAATAAAGCATTGATAGTTTTATTATTGTCGCAAACAAAAGTGACGGCATTAATGATATTATTTTCTTGGACAGGAATTGAAAGCGGTATTATTGGGGCGTGTTTCAGTTCGGCTTTTAATTCTCCGCATTGTTGGCCAAGATAAAAAGCAAAACCAAAAGTTCCACCATAAATAATAATAGCTAATATTCTTGAAAGACTAGTAACCTTATTCCATTCTATTTTCATATTTTTTATTTTATTAATTTTCTAATTTTTAATAGTTAAAATTATTTATTTCAACTACTATTTATTATATCAAAAAAATTTTAAAAAAGAAATTAAAAAATGTTTATAATTTAATTTTGCTTATCTTGTTTCCTTTTGGCTTCGAATCCAAACTCACGGAGTAATGGATGTTGGATTCGCCATCAAAAGTTTTAACTTGGATTCGCCCGCGTCGTTGGTTTCTGCTGAAACCGCGCGCGGGCCCCGCTCGGCCTCGTCAGGCCTGCGCGTTCGAATCCAATTTCACGAAATGAGTTTAATTCAAAAACCACCTCTTAAAAGGTGGTTTTTGAATTAAATGGCTGCGGGACTTGGATTCGAACCAAGATTAATGGCTTCAAAGGCCACGGTCCTACCATTAGACGATCCCGCAATAATATTTATTCTTCCATTGATTCAATTATTGCCAATTCTAATGGCAGTTGTTGAATAGAAGCATATTTGCTTTTGCCTTCCGCTTCAAGAGTTAAATCTAAAAGTTTTTTTAGATATTTTTCATCAAAACTTTCTGCTTGGCTGATGGCTCTTTCTTTCAAGTTTTTAGTTTCCCCTGGCATAATTGATTCAACCAAGCCTGGGTCAATCTTTAGGATAAGCAATTTTCGTAAATAGTCAACTATGGCTCTGGTAAATTCTGATAAATCTAATCCTTTTTCTAAATTATCTTGTAAAAACTTTAAAGCCCCAGGTTTATTTTTTTTATTTAAAATTTCGCAAAGTTCAAATAAAAGATTAATATCAACCATGCCCAAAAGCGGCTTTACATCATCAGCTTTTATTTTCTGTCCAGAAAAAAAGCTAACGATTTGGTTTAATTTTGCTTCTGCGTCTCTCATGCTTCCGTCTGAAGCAGTGATAATTGAATTAATGGCTTCGGTCTCACAATCTAATCCTTCTTTTTTACAAATAAAAGAAAGTTTTTTTGCCATTTCTTCAAATGCTAATTTATGAAATTCAAATTTTTGGCAACGTGAAGCAATTGTAGGAATCATTTTATGCGCTTCAGTGGTGGCGAGAATAAAAACTGCGTACGAAGGAGGTTCTTCTAACATTTTTAAAAGCGCATTGGCAGCGTCTTTACTTAATTGATGAGCTTCGTCCAAAATTAAAACTTTGTATTTTAAAAATGTGGGAGAAAATTTTATACTTTCTTTTATTCCTCGGATTTCATCGATTCCTCTATTGCTAGCAGCATCAATTTCAATAATATCCATGGCGCGATTATTGTTTATTTCCAAACAAGCAGAACATTTATTGCATGGCTCGGATCCTTTGCGATCAAGACAATTAATAGCCTTGGCAAAAAGCCTGGCCAATGTTGTTTTTCCTGTTCCCCTGTGTCCGGAAAAAAGATAAGCATGGGAAATATCGCCTGAAATAATTTCATTTTCAATGATTTTAACAATGTTTTCCTGGCCAATAAAATCCTTGAAAGATTGAGGCCTGTATTTGCGATATAAAACTTGATTTGCCATAGATAATTTATTCTATTATTTTTTAATCAAAAAAGCAAATAAAAAAATCGGAAAAATCATGCTTTTCAAATGCAGAAGAAAAGCAGCTTTTCCGAAATATATCTCCAAAGGATTTAGGAGGATTTATATGGCAAACACCTATTCCGTACCTGCCATCTTAACAGCTGGCTACTCTGAAAGCCCAACCGAAGATGACAAATATTTTATAGCATATTTTGTGATTCAAATCAAGATTGTCTTGACACTCATAAAAAGAGTGATAAACTAAAAACATTAAAACATGATTTACAAACAAAACTTAATTTTTTCTTGTTGCTGTTGTTGTGCCTCTTAAAGAAGAGATTGGTTTTGTTTAAAGATTTAATTTAAAGCAATCTCTTCTCAGAAGAGGTTTTTTTATGTAATAATAAAATAAATAATATGAATAATATTTTAAGCTATATCGGCAATACGCCATTGGTAAAAGTGGAAAGCGTTGAAGATAATGATCCAGCTAATATTTTTGCCAAAATTGAAGGCATGAACCCAGGAGGTTCGATTAAAGATCGGATTGCTTTGAATATGATTAATGATGCTGAAGCAAAAGGTGTTTTAAAACCTGGAGACACAATTGTCGAGCCAACTAGCGGAAATACAGGGGTGGCTTTAGCTATGGTAGGAGCAATGAAGGGATATAAAGTAAAAGTAGTAATGCCTAAAACTACTAGTCCAGACAAAATTAAAATGATTACTGCTTTTGGCGGCAGTATAATTTTAATTGAAAATGATAAGTTTGGAAAAATTGCTATTGAAACAATTAAAAAAAGAACAAAAGAAAATGAACATTTAGTTTTCTTGAATCAATACGAAAATAAAATGAACCCTTTGGCTCATTATTTTAAAACTGCAGAAGAAATTATTAATCAAATGCAAGGAAAAAAAATAGATTTTTTTGTAACTGGAATGGGAACAGGCGGAACAATTACTGGGATTGGAAGCAAATTAAAAGAAAAATATCCTGATATTAAAATTATTGGGGTTCAGCCTCGACCTGGAGAAATTATTGAAGGTTTGAGATCTTTAAGAGATTATGTGCCTCCGGTAACAAATTTAAAATTAGTGGATCAAGTGATTGAATTGGAAAGAGAAAAAGCTTTTCAAGCTAAAAAAGAATTAGCAATTAAAAAAGGAATTTTGGGCGGTCCGAGTTCTGGCGCTTCTTTTTGCGTGTCTAAAATGGTGGCCAAAAAAAATCCAGGCAAAACTATTGTTACAATTTTTCCAGATCGAGGCGAACGTTATTTATAATTAATTGCTCGCTAAGAGAGGTTTTGATATAATGCGAGCAAGAACATATAATTTTTATTTTTATGAAACTATATAATTCTATAACAAAAAAATTAGAAGAATTTATTCCAATTAAATCAAAAGAGGCTGGAATTTATACTTGTGGTCCAACTGTTTATTGGTATGCTCATATTGGAAACTTTAGAACCTATATTTTTGAAGATATTTTAGATCGGGCTTTGCGTTATAATGGTTATCAAGTAAAGCGAGTAATGAATATTACTGATGTGGGTCATTTAACCTCTGATTCGGACCAAGGCCAGGATAAATTAGAAAAAGGGGCAGCTCGAGAACATAAAACCGTTTGGGAAATTGCAGAATTCTATACCGAAGCTTTTATTAAAGACATGAAAGCTTTAAACATTAAAGAACCAGAAGTATGGGTGCGAGCCACAGATACAATTACTGATCAAATTGAATTAATCAAGCTTTTAGAAGAAAAAGGATATACCTATATCATTAATGATGGTGTTTATTTTGATACAACAAAATTAGGAGATAATTATGGCCGACTTTGGAGTGAAGCAGAAAGAAAAGAATTAAGAGCAAGAATTGAAGAAAATAAAGAAAAGAAAAATCCAGCTGATTTTGCTCTTTGGAAATTTAGTCCGAAAAACGAACAAAGACAAATGGAATGGAATTCTCCTTGGGGAATTGGATTTCCAGGCTGGCACACAGAGTGCGTGGTAATGGGAGCAAAAAACTTAGGAATTCCTTTTGATATCCATTGCGGAGGAATTGACCATATTTCTATTCATCATACTAATGAAATTGCTCAAGCCGAAGCTGCTTATGGACTAAAGCTGGCCAATTATTGGCTTCATGGAGACTTTTTGGTTTTGAAAGATGCAAAAATGAGCAAATCTGCAAACAATATTACAACAGTCTCCATTTTAAAAGATAAAGGATATAATCCCCTTGCTTATCGTTATTTATGCTTAACCAGCCATTATCGATCAAAATTGAATTTTAGTGACGAAGCCATGGATTTTGCCCAGAACAGTTTAGACAAGTTTTATGAAAAAACAGCAGAATTTAAAAATGATTCTGCGCCTGTTCGAGCAGAAGAAATAAAAAAATACCAAGATCAATTTTTAAACAACTTAAACAACGATTTAGACATGCCTGCTATTTTGGCTTTAATGTGGGAATTAATTAAAGATAAAAAAATAAACAAAAGCGAAAAATACGAATTATTAATTGATTTTGATAAAGTTTTAGGATTAAGATTGTCTGAAGTTGGATATAGTTTTGGCCAAGGCAAGCATGATTATGTAATTGAAACTAAAGATGAAAATGGAATGCCTCTTTGGACAGATGATTTAAAAATTGTCCCCCAAGAAGTAATTGAAAAATTAGACCAAAGAAAACAATACCGAGAAAATAAAGATTGGGAGCAAGCAGATAAAATAAGAGACCAATTAAAAGAATTAGGATGGATTATTGAAGATATGGATGATGAGAAAATTCTTTTAAAAAAAATTTAATTCAAGAAACAAAAAAAGGCATAAAATAAATGTCTTTTTTTAATAAAGTAATTCGTTGGTGTTGGTTTTTCCGTAGATTCCTCCTTCAACATCTTTGATTTCAAAGATAACCTCCCCTTTTTTTAATAGTAAAAGATTTACTTTTACTATTTCGCCAGGCTTGGATTTTGAATTTTTTGAATTGTCTTTACTATTTTTTTTAGGCCCTTCGGCAACAATAGAGATCAAATCTCCGCTATGCGAAATCTTGTGCTCGCCGTTTAACTCCACAATAGTGCATTGCGAAATTTCCTTGTCGATAACAACAAGAAAGCATCCGCTTTTGACATAAACAAAGAACTTTTTCAAATAATCACCTAACTTAGTGTTTTTTAAAGTTTAAAATAAAAACTATTTTTTGTCAATAATGTTGGTTTTGGTTTTTTGGCAAGATTGATAAAAATCTAAAACCTGTTTCGCGATTTTTTCCCAGGAATATTGTTTGACATGCTCCAATCCCCAACTCCCCATTTCTTGGCGCAAGGTTTTATTTTTAATTAGAATTTCTAATTTTTCTGCCAAGCCAGAGGAATCTTTTGGGTTGGCCAAAAAATCACTTGCCCTTGTTCCTTCTAATAGCTCTTGATAGCCACTATTAGCAAATCCGCAAACCGGCTTACCCATGGCCATTGCTTCTAAAAGCACGATTCCAAAACTTTCTCCGAAAATTGCCGGACTGCAATAAATATCACAAGTAGAAAAATATTTTTTTAACTCAAAATTGTTTTTTATTCCTTCAAAATGAACATCTTTTAAACGATTAGCGCGAGCATAATTTAAGCAGGATTGTTTTAAAATTCCATCGCCCACGATTATTAGCCGAATATTATCATAAAGAGGCTTTAATAAATTATATGCTTCTAATAAATAAATTAATCCTTTTCTTTCTTCTATTCGGCCAACAAAAAGAATATTTATTTTTTTATCTAAAAATCTTTTTATTTTTGGATAATTAGGGTGGAAATCATTTAGGTCTATTCCATTTGGAATGACAATCTTTGGTTTTGAAGATTCTTGAAAGTTTTCTAAATTAAGCTTTGCTACTCCGATTAATCCATCAACTTTTTCTCCTAGTTCCTTAAAAAATCGATTTGAGAAATAAAAAGTTTTCATTAGTCTTCCCAAAGAATCTAAATTGGCGTGAAAAGTAAGAACGTTTAAAGATTTTGACTTGTTTAATATTTGCCACCCCGAAGGGACAATAAAATTATGAAAATGCAAAACATCAAATTTTTCTTTTTCTAATATTTTTTTAATAGCAAATGGATTAAAATTAAAACAAAGATCGCCTTGGGTGCCAGCAATATTTATTGGAATTGAAGTGCCTAAAATAATTACATTTTTTCCATAATTTTCAAAAAAATTTCGACGTGGAACTATTATTTTATTTTCCACGCCCATTTTTTCAAACTCTTTAGACAGCCCTAAAATATGGCTTTTTACGCCTCCAGGATTAGCAAAAGAATGAAAAGAAATAAAACCGACTTTCATTTAAAATAATGATTATTTGTATTTTAGGGCTGATAATTTATAAACAATGGGGATAATTAGCGCAATTGACGCCAATGGTCTGGCTTGCTATATTATACCTAATGGTAAAAGAAGTTTCAAACTTAAAACCGGGCACAAAGATTCCGCCTCAAGATATTGAAGCCGAAAAAAGTACTCTTGGCTCTTTAATGATGGATAAAGATGCGATTATAAAAGTGGCTGATTTTTTGCGGGCTGAAGATTTTTATAAGCGAAGCCATCAATTGATTTATCAAGCTATTGAATCGCTTTTTGCTAAAGGAGATGCAATTGATTTAATTTCCGTTTCTTCTGTTTTAAAAGCTAATAATCATTTGGAAGAAATAGGTGGAGTGGCTTATTTAACTGATTTAATTAATACCGTTCCTACAGCCAGCCATATAATTTCTTATGCTAAAATAGTTCAAAAGAAAAGAATTTTACGTGATCTTATTTCTGCTGGCCAAGATATTGCTTTAATGGGATATGAAGAATCTGAAGAATCTGATGATTTGCTTGATCAGGCAGAAAAAAGAATTTTTAGCATTACCCAAAAAAGTTTAACCCAATCTTTTTTACCCATCAAACCTTGTTTGGAAGAAGCATACCAAAGAATGGAAAAGCTTTCTCAACAAAAAGGAGTTTTGCGGGGAGTATCAACTGGTTTTTATGGATTAGACTCTATTCTGTCGGGATTGCAAAATTCTGATTTGATTATTTTAGCAGCTCGCCCATCTATGGGTAAAAGTAGTTTGGCTTTGGATATTGCTAAAAACGTGGCAATTAAAGAAAAAAAACCAGTAGGAATTTTTTCTTTAGAAATGTCTAAAGATCAACTAATTGATCGCTTGATTAGCTCTGAATCAAATATTGATTCTTGGAAAATCAGGCAAGGCCATTTATCTTCAGATGGAGAGGATAGTGATTTTGCTTGTATTCAGCATGCCCTAGGAACCTTATCTGATGCTCCGATTTATATCGACGATGCTTCAAGTTGCGGAGTATTACAAATGAGAGCCATGGCCAGAAGATTGCAATCTAGTCGAGGCTTGGGCTTGATTGTGATTGATTATTTGCAGCTTATTACTCCTAATACTAGAATCGATAATAGTGTTCAACAAATTACAGAAATATCCCGAGCCTTAAAAGGTCTGGCTCGAGAATTAAACGTCCCGGTTTTAGCATTGTCTCAGTTGTCTCGGGCAGTAGAACAAAGAACACCCAAAATTCCCCGCTTATCAGATTTACGAGAATCAGGATCTTTAGAGCAAGATGCAGATGTTGTTCTTTTGATTTATCGAGAAGATGCTTATAACGAAGACTCTCCTCGTAAAGGAATTGCTGATATTCTTATTGCTAAACATAGAAACGGGCCAGTTGGCCGAGTAGAGCTTGTTTTTGACAAACAAAGAGCCAGCTTCCGAAACTTGGAAACTGGCATGAGTGGATACGAACAAGAAATTGATTTTTAAGCCTAGGCCTCGATTTTTAAAATTTCTATTTCAGTATAAGGCTGTCGATGGCCTTTTTTCACTTTGTATCTTTTTTTAGGCTTATATTTAAAGATAACCACTTTTTCGTGACGATCTTGTTTTAAAACTTTGCCGGTTACTTTTGCCTTTTCGATTAAAGGGGTTCCAATAGTTATATTTTTATCGTTTTCAATCAAAAGCACTTCATTGAAAATAACCTCATTTCCCTCTTGTTCTTTCAATTTTTCAATTTTTATTTTTTGGCCTGGGGCAACTTTGTATTGCTTTCCGCCTGTTTTTATTACTGCTAACATAATTTTTCAGTTAATTAATACAGCATAAAATATAGCATTTTCTTGTTTAATAGTCAACAGAAATTGATTTATAATAATTTGTGACTTTGGGCAAAAAGCTCGGCAACAATAAAAGCAATATATAAAAATAGAAGAAAAGCGGCTTCTTTTTTGCTGATTCTTTGATCGCTTTTAGTAAAAATAAAAAAGAAGAAAATGCCAAAAACTGTAAAAAATCTGGCCACGGCAAAAGGAGAAAAATCTTTTATTTCAATGGGATTGATAAGGGCGACAATTCCCAAAACAAAGGTTGCGGATCCGATTACCGCCCCCATTAAATCACCCAAAATCATCCAGCCATTATTTTTCTTGGCACAGGTAATAGCAAAAAATATTTCCGGAGCCGCGTTACCAAGACTAACAATAAATAATCCGATTAAAATTAAAGACCAATTAAATGTTTCGGCAAAATATTGAGCCGAACTAACAATTCCCTGGGCAGCGAAAAGAAAAATTATAATTGCGCCCGTTACTTTTAAGGCATTAAGGAGATAATAATTTGATTTTTTGTGCAATTTAGTTTGAGTCGGAGTTTCTTCGCAAACTTTACTGAAGTTTTCTTTTTTGGAAAATAGCCAAATTAAATAAAGGACGTAAAACAGAATTAAGATAATGCCGTCTGCCCTAGAAACCAGTCCGTCCCAAGCTAAAAGAACCGGCAAAACCGCAGCAATCGCTGTAAAAGAAAGAGTGATTTGAATTGTTCGGCTTTGGGCCGGAATTCCATTTTGGGAAAAAAGGGCAGCTAAAGCAACCGCCAAAGTAAGATCAACTACATTTCCGCCCAAAACATCGGCAAAAGACAATTGCGGAATACCATTTAGGGCGGAAATAATACCAACAAATAAATTTGGGAAAGCAGCCACAACTGCCATAATCAAAAAAGAAACAGCGAATTCTTTCCATTTTAAAAATTTAGCCAAATGCGTTAAGCTGTTAACAACCAATTCTCCGGAAAAATAAAAAGCTCCGCAGGAGACTAGGAAAATAAAGATATAAAAAATTAATTCAAACATTTTTATTTATTTTATTATTTTAAATATTTTAGCAAAAAAATCAAAAAAAGGAAACCTATTTTTCGAATTTTAAAAAATATTCTTTGGGTTGAGACTCTTGAATTATAATTTTTTTCCATTCAGAATCTACTTCCGAAACCTTTTTTATTTCTTTATTGTAATAACATAGAGGGTTAATAATTCGAGATTTACAAAATACTTTTTTTTCATAATTATCGGGATTATTTTCAATTTTTATTTTATTATTCATTCGATCGAATAATATTTTTAAATCAAAGTCTTTCTCTAAATAAGATTTTATTTTTTCAACAACCTCTTTGTCGGTAGTATAAAGATCTTTCTCGGAAATATATTGCTTAGAAAGCGCCAATCGAAGACAATCCCCTACGGTGCGAAACATAATGGCCGAAGGAAGCCCGGCAAAATATTCACTATTAAGCTTATAAAATAATTCTGCAAATTTTTTTGCGCTTTCAAAATTTTTAAAAATCCAATTTCTATCTTTTACAACAAGGTTGTCTAAAAAATATTTTCCATTTTCAATATCTTTAAAAACAATAGCTGTTCTTAGGGCATAATCAATTCGGTCAGCGCATAAATCCGGCAGATTTTTTTCTTTTAGCGGAAAATTTTTATCATTTAAAATATAATTTAAATCTAAGTTGTATTTTTTGAGTATTTCAGGAATTTCGGATTTTCTGACAAATTCATCAAAAATATTATCCTGATGGCTGTGATCTGTTTCCGAACCAACATCTAAAATATAATCAATACAATGAGAAAATATTGAATGAGAAACATCATGGATTAATCCAGCAATTTGTTCTTCCAATGGCGCATTATATATTTTTAAAAGATAATATACACCCAAGGAATGTTCAAAACGCGATTGAGCAGTTCCAGGAAAAAATGGCTCAAGGTATCCGGCCTGGTCTATTTGTTTTAATCTTTGAATGGTTGGGCAATTTATCAAATCTAAAATAATTGAATCGCGGATTTCTATTTCTCCATAAACCCTGTCTTTATGTTTCATTTATTTTTTTTAAAACCTTCAATCAAAAATAAGATCCCGGTCAACAAAGGAACGCCTCCGATTATTAAACCGTCTCGCCAATGGTTATCGAAATTAGTTATTAAAAACCAGGCTCCGAAAAGAATAAAAATCCAACATCCTATTTTGGGTTTTTTCCAGGCAATAATTGTCGCTCCCAAGGCCGCCAGCGCTAGCATTAGATGCATAAAGGAATCCATCCAGCCAAATTCAGGACTAAATCCCTCAAGAATAAAAATTCCGAAAAAAGCAACGATTATAATTGCTAAGGCCCTAGGAACATAATATAAAAAATTTTTCATATTTTTATTTATTATTTTGTTTTAAACATTTTTATTATAGCACTTCTTCGACCCCTAAGGATACTGTTGGAGGAGAAGAAACATATTTGCTTAAAAAAATATGGGAATAATAAGTTGGTTTAGAGTAATAGTCGGCTCCATGAAGTTCAATATTAAAAGTTGGCTGAGTTATTAAGGGGCTGGTGGCTACGTTTATAATTTTTCTTTCTCTTTTGTCTACTGGCGTTGAATAAGCGGAAAAAGCATCTAAAATTACGCAAGTTTCATAACCGTTATAACTATTATGAAATCCATTTTCTGGCAAATAATAATAGGTTGTATCCCTTGTTACGGTATTTGAATAAGAACAGGCTGATACTTCGTTTCTTTGGCAGCAGCCACTCCCTCCATTGCTTGGATCATAAGCACTATAGCTTAATAAATATTGTTTTGTCTTATCAAATTTTTCAACCGAGGCGATATAACATCCCCACCAACTAGTTCCATTAAAAACAATTCTATTTGAACTGATTGTGTAATTTCCCCTCAAAGAAGCAGTGAACCATTTTTCTGTATTAAGCGTTGATTCAGAAAAATTTTCATATAAAAGAAAAGTATTTTCTCCATTTGACTCGGAAGAAGAAGATTCATTTCCATAATAAACATAAATCGTATTTCCGCTTGTTGGTATTTCAGGAATTTTTACCCAGAATGTTGCGGAAACTCCATCTGTTTTTGATTCTAAATAATATGAAAACAATTGTCCAGTAGAAGATGCAAATCTTATATCGTCAAAATCAACTTGCATATCAGAATCATAGGCCAAATCTATCATTATTTGATAATCTGTAAGAATTTCTTCAGCATTATTCGAAATAGTTATTGGCTGTCTTTTGGCATATCCAGGTAAGCCTTGTTCAGCGTCTGATTCGCTGAATCCGGTTTCTGAATCATAAGTCAAGACTCGTTCATTGGTTAGGTTTCCGGTGAGCGTATAGCTGGTTCCGTCTGAAGAATACTGATATCGGCTGTTGTTGAAATCAAGGGGAAAAGATTGGATATGGTTAGGAACAAGCTCGTTTAAGCAAGTTCCGTCGCCAATACTGCAAGGAGTTTCTTCAATTGGATAAGCATTGTTCAAGGCATGATAAGTGAGGATTGCTCGAGAGATAGCTGCCAAGTCATTCTTTGTTTTCACATTTTTGGCAGAATCAGTGGCTGAATTCAAAGAAACCAAGACAAAGCCTGAAAGAATACCAACAATAGCAATAACTACTAAGAGTTCGATTAGAGTAAAAGCAATAAGACGCTTGGATTTCATTTGTTTAAGATTATTTTTCTTTTTTCTTAAAGACATTATACCAAGCAAGATAAAAAATGGAAAGACTTGGAATTAAAATGTTTAGGGGGTAACCCCCTAAACATTCTTTTAAGACTCATGTTTGGGGGTTACCTTCGAATAAATCTCTGGTGATATTTTTCTCAGGCCTGGCTCGCTGTCTCCGCCAGCCGGCGGAACCCCTCCGCCCTTGATTGATTATAATCAAGCCTCCAAACATTTTGTTAAAGCTTTGTTCAGGCTCGGCTCGCTGTCGTCACAGCTCCGCCCTTGATTGATTACAATCAAGCCCCCAAACATTCCCTTTAATATTCTATCAAATTTGAATATTTAAAAAACTATGTTTAATTTTTAAACATTTGATTATTCCAGATATTTTAAAGCGGTCCCAACCGGATTCGAACCGGTGTTCTTAGATTGAGAATCTAATGTCCTAGGCCTCTAGACGATGGGACCAAAGTTTGGCATTTCAAAAACTAGCACAAAAATTATTATTTGTCCAAAAGATATTATTCTTCGGCAGTGCTGTAATCTGGTGGAATTTGCCAATAATCTAAAATATATTTTGCTAAATCGTGGAACATTGGCGTAGCTGAATACTCTGATGTTTTTATAGCTTCAGGATTATCTAATTTTACCAAAGCCACGAATTTTGGATCATAAGCCGGGGCAAATCCTAAAAAAGTTTGCCAAGTTTGAGGAGAATATCCAGACTTGCTTTCACCTAATGATGTCCAAGGAATTTGAGCTGTTCCTGTTTTTCCAGCAATATAATATCCTGGGATTTTAGCTTGATGCCCGTATCCGTTTTCAATAACACTGACGAGCATTTTTTTCATAGTATTTGAAGTTTCGGCTGATAAAACTCTTTTTATTACTTTTGATTCGGTTTCTTGTTTTTTTATCCCATTATCTGTTTCTTTAACAATATGTGGTTTTATTAAATTTCCGCCATTAGCAATCGCGCAATATGCCGAAGTAATATGAAGAGGATTAATTCCAATTCCTTGACCAAAAGAAACATTGGCTGGATTAACAGCAATATTTTGTTTTATTGCTTTTTCCAATTCTTTATTTTTTGAAGCCACTTCTCCGCTTAAATCAATTCCGGTTTTTTCAAAAAAACCGAAATTTTCTAAATATTCAAGAAATTTTGTATGACCAAGTCTTTTTTCCGCTTCCATCAGGGCGGTATTAATAGAGTGCTCTAGGGCGTTTGTCATTGTAACCAGGCCCCATATTTTTTCGTTATAATTAGTAACTTTATAGGTTCCATACATAATATAACCCTTATCGTCGTTATAAGTTGTTTCTGGAGTAATTACTTTTTCATTAATTGCTGCTGCCATTGTTATTGATTTAAAAATAGAACCTGGTTCAAATATTTTTTGAATGGAATCATTTTGAAAAATATTAAAATTTTTTTCATCCCAATAATTATTGGGATCAAAAAGAGGATATTGAGCCATGGCCACGATTGCTCCGGTATATGGTTCCATTACAATTATTTGCCCGCTTTTATATTCAAATTCTTTGGCTTTGTCCGCTAAAATTTTTTCCGCCATATATTGAATATTGTAATCAATGGTCAACTTGATTGATTCTCCGTTTTCTGAACCTTCATTTTTTTGAGAACTAAAAAAATTCCAAATATTATTTTCGGTTTGTTTTGCTAAATTTTTTTCTTGAAGAATATTGTCATAATATTCTTCTAACCCGTATTGGCCTTTTTTGTCTTTATTAAGATATCCAGATAATTGGCCAGCCATTTTATTATTTGGATAAACCCTTGCCTGTTTATAATCCAAATAAACACCCTTTGCTCCTAATTTTTTAACTGATTCTGTTTCTTCTTCAGTTAATTTTTCTTTTAAAACCTCATACTGGCTATTAGTGTTTTCGGTTTTTGCCAAAATATCTTGTTTTGGAATATTAATTATTTTTTCTAAATCTTCGGCGATTTTTTCTTTATTTTCACTTGCTAATTCTTTTGGGGAAATAAAAATATAGGGCTGTTTTTCGGTTAAAGCCAGCGGTTCACCATTAATAAAATAGATTGCTCCCCTTTCCCCTTGGATATTGTTAGTTGAGGTTTGTCGGCCTTGGGCAAGAGCCTTATATTCTTCGCCATTTTGAACTTGTAAAACGAAAAGGCGGAAAAGGACAAGCCCTCCCGCAAGAAAAATTAGCGCTAAAATAAAATTAATTCTCCAATTTTTTAGCATAATCTAAATGAATTATTTCGTGGCCACTGAATTGTTAGGAATAATAAGATAATCTATTTTTTCTATTTTATCATATCCTTTTTCAGTGATTCGATTTTCAAAATTTACTAGATTTTTGCTTTGGGAAATATTTAATTGGAGGGTGGCAGTTTCTTTTTTAAGAGAAGTTATTTCTTTTTCTTTTTCGGTAATTAAATATCCTGATTGGGTTAATTGGGCTATTTGAAAAATATAAAAACAAGCAGAAACAACAACCATAATTGGAAGAAGGTTGAAAATGTTTTTAATTTTTCTTTTTTTTGCCATGTTTATAATTTTATTGCTATTCTTAATTTTGCTGACCGAGCGCGTGGATTTATTTTTATTTCTTCTTCAGTCGGCGCAATCGGTTTTTCGGTTGATATTTTTATAATTTTTTTTTGTTCCTGGTCTTTAAAATAATTTTTAACAATTCGGTCTTCTAATGAATGAAATGAAATAATTGCTATTTTTCCTCCAGGAGCAAGCAAATCAATTGCTTCAGGCAGGGTTTTTTTAATATTTTCTAATTCTTGATTTGTTTCAATTCGGATGGCTTGAAAAGTTCTTGTCGCAAAATGTATTTTTGTGTATTGATATGTTTTCGGAATTGCTTTTTTGATTATTTCCGTCAGTTGAAAGGTTGTTTTTATTCTTTTATTTTTTCTTTCTTCGATTATTTTTTTGGCTATTTTTTTGCTGAATTTTTCTTCCCCATATTCTCTTATTATTCTTTCCAATTCTGATTCTGGATATTCATTTATAATTTTTTCCGCGCTTTGATCCCCTTCTCCATAAGCCATTATTAATGGTTCATCTTTTTTAAAACTGAATCCCTTTTTTTCTTCATCTATCTGGTAAGAAGACATTCCTAAGTCGAATAAAATTCCGGAGATATTATGAAAATCATTGTTTTGGGCTATTGTTTTTAAGTTTGTGTAAGAATCGTTTACAGGAATTAAGCGATCAATGTTTTCTTTTTTTATATTTTCAAAAATTTCTTTGTCCCATTCTATGCCTAATACTTTTCCCTTTGGTCCGTTGTGTTTTAAAATTTCTTTGGTATGTCCGCCCCCGTTTAAAGTACAATCAATAAAATTTTCATTTTTTCCTGGACAAAGCCCCTCTATTGTTTCTTTTAATAAAACAGAAATGTGCATTATAGTCCGAAATCTTTTAATCTGTCTGAAATTTCATTTAAATTTGGGCTATATTTATTCCATTTATTTTCATCCCAAATTTCGATGTGATCATTTAATCCCACAATAATTAATTGTTTTTCCAAACCAGCATAATCTTTTAAATAGTCAGGCACTAAAATTCGGCCAGCTGAATCAAGCTTTACATCCATTGCTGATCCCACAATAGTTCTTTTCATTTCTCTAGTTGCTGGATCAAAATATGGAAGTTTGTTAATCATGTCTAAAAATTTTTGCCATTCTGCTTGAGGATATAAATAAAGGCAACCTTCAAATCCTTTTGTTAAAACCGCGCCTAAAGCCAAAGAATCCCTGAATTTAGCAGGAATGGAAATTCTTTTCTTTTCGTCAATTATATAGCTGTATTGCCCAATAATCATAAAATTTATTTATCCACACTTTTCCCCACTTGTTAACACTATGCCACCATTTTATCCCACTCAAATATCCTTGTCAACCCCCTTGGATCATTTTTCCCCATTTATTATTAAAATAAGTAAAAAATAAACAAAAAACCGCTTTTTCAGCGGTTTATAATTTAAGTAAAGATTTTGTTATTTTTTAAGTATTTTTACTTCAAAATCAATAGGTTTTATCTCAAATGTGTCTCCAGGAGATATTTTATCGCTTAACAGGGCTTTGGCAATGGCATTTTCTACATTATCCTGAATTACCCGCTTCATTTCCCTGGCGCCAAAAATAGGATGAAATCCAAGTTTTACTATTTTTTCTTTAAGTTCGTCTGTAATTAGCATTGAGATCTTTTTCTTTTTTAGATTATTAGCGATTTTATTTAATTGAAGCGTGGCAATTTGTTTTAAATCAGATTCAGTTAAGGATTTAAAAACCACTACTCCATCAAACCTATTTACAAATTCTGGACGGAAAAGATTGTTTGCAAAAACATAGTCAAGCAATTCTTTTTTAATTTCCGGCATTTCTTTATTTTCTTGCAAGGCTTGCAAGATTATTTTATATCCAGCATTGGAAGTAGCAATAATAATTGTATTACTAAAATTAACTTTATTGCCAAAATTATCATTTACATAACCCTCATCTAAAACTTGAAGAAAAATATTTAAAATATCAGGATATGATTTTTCTATTTCATCTAACAGAACAAGAGAAAATGGATTTTCCCTTACTTTAGTAGTGAGAATTCCGGGTTGAGTTTCTGTGCCAAGCAATCGGGCGATATCTTCTCTTCTTTGAAATTCAGACATATCTAAGCGAATCATCTTATCTTCAGATCCAAAATAAATTTCAGCCAAAGCTTTGGCGGTTTCAGTTTTTCCAACTCCGGTTGGGCCAAGGAATAAAAATCCTCCCATTGGCCCTTTTTTAGTTTGAACTCCTGATCGAGCGCGTCTCATAGCAGATGATATTTCTTTAATAGCATCGTCTTGGCTAATAACTCTTTTATGTAAAGAAGATTCTAAATTGAGCAAAGTTTCTTTTTCTTGGCTTTTTATTCTTCCTAAAGGAATTTTTGTTTTTTGCGATAAAATTTGATCAATATGTTCTGGAAGAATTAAATCATTTTCGGAAAATTGAGAACTATAAGTAAAAGCATCTTGTAACAATGAAATAGCTTTTTGCGGAAAAGGCGTAGAAACATATTTTCCAGATAAATCAATAATTTCTTTTAAAGATTCATAAACAATAAATTTTCCATATTCTTTTTCTAGTCGAAAAACCATATTTTCCAAAATAAGCATTGTTTCTTTAGCTGAGATTTCTGGAATTTCTATTTTTTCAAATACACTTAAAATAGCTGGTTTGGCTTCAATATATTTATGCAATCCCTGAAAAGTAGTTAAGCAGATTGATTGCATTCGCGGGTCAGTTAAATATGGCAATAAAATTCCAGAAACATCCATAATTCCAGCTTTTTTTTCTGCGCCCAGAAAATCATGTAAATCATTTATTATTAAAACAATATTTCCAGCGCTTATCGCTTCATTTAAACACTTATTAATAATTGCCTCTGTTTTTTCGTAGGAATCGATATTTGATGATAAAGAAACAATATCCAACTGGACAAATCTTTTATTATTTACTTCTGGGCTTGATTGTTGTAATAAAGATTTTTTTATTACCGAATGAATAATGCTTTTTCGACCAGAGCCGATTTCCCCTACAATTAAAACATTGCGTGGCCCTTTTCTTCCTAAAATTTTTTCTGTTAATTCAATTTCATTTGTGTTTCCAATTATTTCTTCATATCCTCGACGGCCGATAATATTAGTCCAATCAATAGAAAATTGATCAAGTGTAGGCGTATAGCCATAAGTTAAATCATGGCCAAGCGTTCCTTTCTTTATTAAATTTTCGTAATTTCCAAAAATTTTGACGTTTCTTATTTTTTTGTTAGTAGACTCAATCCACCAGGAAATATTTTCCAAATCTTCCCTTCCCATTTCCATATCAGTAATAATTTTTTTGAAATTTAATTCTGATTCTGCTAAAGCAGAAAGCAAATCCCCTTCTTTTATGCGTGTGCCTTGTCTTTTTAGTGCAGATTGAGAGGCTTCGTAAATAATAGAACCAAAATCATTAGAATCATTTACAATATTGCCTTCGGCGATTAAACTGCTTATTTGTTTTTTAAAATCATTAAGTGGGATTCCTAGCCGGGAGAATAAAAATATTATTTTCGGATTTTTTTCGTCAAGCAAACTGTAAAGCAAAAAAGCAGAGGGTGGAGCTGGCAATTTTACTTTTTCTGCTAATTTAAAAGCTTGGGTTAAATATTTGGCAGAATTAAAATTGAGCCATTCTGCTAAATTTGCATTTTGGTCTGTAACTGCCGAAGCCAAGTTTTGATAAAAAGGATTTGGAATTTTTATTTCTTCTTCAAAAAAAGTATGCATTGTTCGAAGCCAGAAATAAGGCATTAAAAAAATTAAAGCAAGGCCTTCAAGCAATGGTGATAAACTTTGATTGGATTTGGTAAAGAAATCAAGAACAAGAAGAATAAAAAAAATAACAAAAATAATAAAAAATATTTTTCTAAGAATAGCAAAAGTTTTAAAATCTTTTTCCGATTCGATTGCCCGATATAAATCTGTTTGTTTCAAATTAAACATAAGCAAAAATTAATTTTATTCCATAAGCGAATCCGGCGATTAAAATTAATGGTAAAAAAAACCAGATAATTAAAGAAATTATCCCCAAAACAAAAACAATTATTTCAAAAATTAAAAAAGCGATTAAAAAGATAATTCGAACAATACAGCCAATAACTCGAGAAATAAGATTTCCGGAAAAAACACGAAAATAAACTTCAAAATCAAATCCTTTTCCATAATCTTCAATTTGTCTTTTCCAAGGAGCAAATAATGAAAACAAAAGTTCTTTAGCAGAAAAAAAGTAAGCCCCAAAAGCAAGAAAATTTTTTACAACCATTAATATCTGTTTTGGTTTTTTAAGACAATGCCAGGAAAGATATTTTAAACGATGACTAGCCATGCGTTGATTATTGATTTTTCTTTAGAATTATTTTATAAATCCCTTCTAAAAAATCTCCACCAGCATAACCAATAATAAAAGCAATTGCCGGAGAGATTGAAGATAACCCACTGATAACAATAGCCGATTCTTTGATTGCAATAGCAGATAATAATCCGATAATGCCGGAAATAAAAACAGTTAAAAAGAAATAAGGAATATTAAAAGAAGGATTTTTATAAGAATAAGTGCTTTCTTTTTTTAAAAAACCCATCAAACTTCGGACGATTCCCCCTCCAAAGGAGGCAATAGTAATTGAGAGAAAAAATGACATTTTTTATTGTTTTATTGTTTGAATAAATTATAATATTTATCTATAAATCTGTCTATGCTTTTAAGTCTTGACAATAATATTTCTACTATTATAATAATAACATAATTGGAAGAAAAAGGTCGAAAATCATTAAAATTTTAATAATATTTTCCAAATAAAAATTATTTAAAAAAATTTTCAGTTAAAAATAAAAAACTATTATTTAATTTATTAATTTAAAAAATCTTATGATCAACGAAGAATTAAACGAAGTAAAAAACCAATTAGAAGAAGAAGCTGAATCAGCCGGTTTTTATGGCGAAGACGATTTTGATGAATTTGATAATGATGACGACGACGATTTCAGCAAAAACGACGATCTTGAAGAAGAAGAAGACGATGATTTCGCAGACGACGATGATGATCTCGATGAAACAGAAGACGACGATGATGATCTCGACGATGACAGCGAAGGAAGTTTTTAAAAATAACCCCGTAAAAAATACGGGGTTAAATATAATAAATACATTATCCTATGGAAAATACAACAGAAAAAAACGAAAATCAGCAAAAAGCTAAAAAGAAATTTAATGTTTGGATGATTCTTACGTTCTTATTTTTAATTTCAACAATAGTTTTGGGCGGGTTGTTGATAAATGGGGCAAAAAGCGCTGGCACTGTTTTAAAGCCAGATGAAGTAGCAAAAATGACTGTTAATTTTGTGAATGAATATTTTGACTCCACAAAAAAGACCACCTTAAATAAGATTGAAGAAGGTAAAACTTGTTTTTATAGCTTAAGCATGAATTTCAATGGTCAAGTAGTTCCTTCTTATGTTTCAGTTGACGGAAAACTTCTTTTTCCTTCTGAACCATTGGATATGACTAAAAATCCAAACGATCCAACTCAAGGATCAACGGCTAATCTTCCGGAAATGCAGAAAAAACCTAGCACATTGGTTGAAGGTAATTTTAAAGAAATTACTGATGGCGAAGTTTGTCTTGAAAATGGAAAGCCTTTGGTTTATTTCTTTGGATCAGAGGGCTGTCCTCACTGTGTTTGGGAAAAGCCTATAATCTCCGAAGTAGCATCTTTGTTTGGTAATAATATTTCTTTCCATAAAAATATTGATACTGCTACCGATCAAGATGTTTTGCTTCAATATAGCGAAGGCTCCATTCCGGTTCTTGTTTTAGGATGCAAATATTATCGTCTTGGCTCTGGAGAAAATAGTGGCGAAGCAGCAGAAAAAGAAAATTTAACAAAATTAATCTGTAAGCTTACCAATAATCAGCCTGCTGGAGTTTGCCAATAAAGCAAATCAAAAACCGCTCTTAAAGCGGTTTTTTGTTATTTAAAACCGCCCTTTTAAGGCGGTTTTATATTTTATTTTAGTTCTACGGTTGCACCAGCTTCAACAAATTTTTTCTTTATTTCTTCGGCTTCTTCTTTCTTTACCTCTTCTTTAATTGTTTGAGGCTCAGTAGCGATAGCATCTACTAAATCTTTAGCTTCTTTTAATCCTTTTGCAGTAAGATCTCTTACTACTTTAATTACTTCTATCTTTTTCTCACCAGCTGAAGTTAAAACAATATTAAATGATGTTTTTTCTTCACCCGATTCGCTTCCACCTGCAGCAGCAGGAGCAGCGCCAGCGGCAACCATTTGTGGAGCTGCGGAAACGCCAAATTTATTTTCTAAAACTTTTACTAATTCGGATAAATCCAAAACCGACATTTTTTCTATTTCTTCGACGATTTTTTTAAATTTTTCCGGAACTTCTTTTGTTTCTATTTCTTCTGCCATTTTATTTTTGCATTTAATAATTGCAATAATCTAAATTTTTATTTTGAATATTGTAACTATTTTTTGCTTTTTAATTATTATTTTTTATCTTTAATTGCTGATAAGGCATAAACTAGTCCTCTTAGATTGCCATGAAGGACGCTAACAAAATTGGAAACTGGAGCATTGATTGTTCCTACTAACATTCCCAATAATTGTTTTTTGCTTGGCAATTGGGCCAATTTAACCATATCCTCTGCTCCGTAAAAAACATTATTTACCAATCCGCCAACCATTTTTGCATTTTTATTTGTTTTGGTAAATTGATGAATTATTTTACTTGGAGCTATTTCATCTTCATATCCAAAGATGATTGCTGTTTCTCCTGATAAGTTTTTAACATCAGCGTTTATCCCTTTGTTCTGGAAAGCAATATTCAATAAGCTTTTTTTGGCAATTTTCATTTCACTACCGTCTTTTTTAAGAGCATTTCTTACTTCTGTAAGCTCTTTGACGTTAGTGCCAGCAAAATCCATAAAAACCAATGATTTTTGTTTAGCCAGCTTTTCTTCAAGGTCTTTAACAACGCTTTGTTTTTTTTGTTTTGTTAAAGGCATATTATTTTTATTATTAAAAAACTGCGGATGCCCACAGATTATATAGCGAAAAAAATAATTTAAAATTATTTTATCCTCGGCAGGTCTTATTTAATTGCCCGCTGTCTGTGGACTTATTTACAAAATGATTATTGCCTATTTTTTAAAAAATGTCAACTGATTGGCCTGAAAACAGGAAAAAAGCCGTAAAATTCAGGTGTGGACAAAATTATATTGCTTTTCAGTTTAGAGTGATAAAATTAATTAAAGGTCGTTAAAAATAAATTTATTTTAAACAAAATGAATAAATTAAATTCTTTCGATTGGCTCGCTTTGATTCTTGTTATTATTGGCGGTATAAACTGGGGTATTTATGGAATTTGGGGATATGATTTGGTAGCTGTTATCTTTGGTTCAATAGCAATAATTGCTAAAATTATCTATATTTTAGTAGGAATATCAGCTGTTTATCTCGCTATTGTTTCTTCAAGTATTGGAAGAAAGTAATTTGTCTTTTAAAGATAAAGCCCCTTATTTTTAAGGGGTTTTACTTTTAATATTTATTTAATTTGGCAGGCTGTTTTTAAAGCAGAAAGATCATCTTCGGTTAAATAAAGATTAGTTGCTTGATTTAGCCGATACATAATTGCTTCGGGATTTTCTAAGTGTTCTAAACCTAGCGCATGTCCAAGTTCGTGCATCAAAACCCTGGTAAGCATATTGCGGTCATTGAATTGATAAATATTTATTTCTTGGATTAAATTATTTTTGCGATAATGGCCTTCTTGAAATTCATCTTCTTGGCCGGCTACAATTCCATTATAAATTTGGGCATTAATATTTAAATCAGCGGCCATCTGATTTAGAGCCGTGCCCATAGCATTAATATCGTCAACTTGGGAATTTACTTGAGCGCTAAGTTGGATAATTGCCTTTCTTTCGTTTTCCAGGGCGATTTTTTCTTTTTCCAACTGATTGGCCTTATCTTTTGGCGCTCCGCCTCTACTATTCCAATAATTTACCTGGGAATTATAGGCAGACAATTTTTCACTGTAGGCTTTATTTCTAGCTTGAAGCTCGGCGGTTTGTTGATTATAAATAATTATTGCTGAATCATACTTTGCTTTTAAAGCTTCATATCCGCTTAAATTATTATTTATTGTAATGCCAAGGGTTTTTAAACGATCAGTAGAATGTTGGCGATCATCGTATAACAAGTTTATCTTTAATTCCCCATTATTTTCATCATAAACAAAAAGCTGCTTATTAATAGAATCACTCCAAACCGAAGTTGCTTGTTCAAGAATTTCTAATAATTCTTTTTTGGAAATTCCAAAACGCTGGTCAATAGTGCCAATTGAATAAGTGATTGGCTGTTCGCATGGTTTTTGATTTTCAAACAAAGGAAAATAATAAGCGATTTCGTTTCTGAAAACATAAACATTTCCGGCCAAGGCGATTATTATCAAAAAAATTAAAATTTTATTCAAAGTAGAATTATTCATTTTTTTTGGTCGGACTTATTATTTATCACCTCTATTATAACCAGATTATCATTTTTTAGAAACGTTTGCCTTTGTTTTTTAAGACAATTATCATTTAATAGCCTAGTCAACCCTTCTTGGCGTAGGTAATTTTTAAAACAGGAAAAATGATTTTTTCCAGCAAGATATTCTATAATTTTAATTGTTTTGGTTGTAAAATTATTTGGTAAAGGAGCGGAAAAATCAATAAAAATCAACTTTCCTTTATTTTTCACTACCCTTTTCATTTCCGCGATTGTTTTATTTTGAAAATCATTTGTTTTTTCGTGCAAAGCAAGGCAGATTGAGGCACAATCAAAATAATTATCCTCAAAAGGCAGACTAGTAGAATCAGCTTTCTTTAAGAAAACATTTTTTTTATTTTTTAATCTGTTTTTTGCTTTTAAGATTGATTTTTCATCATAATCAATTCCAAAACAAAGCGCTTGTTTTTTTGAGTAATAAAAAACCTGTTCCCCTGTTCCACAACAAACATCCAATATTTTTTCATTTGGTTTTGGCTGGATAAATTCCAAAGCAAAAATTCGGACATCTTTTAGGAAATAATCTAAAATTTTTGAAAAATCAAAAAATAGCATAAATAAAATTTTGATTCCTAATAGAAAATAATTAAGTTTTTAAAAATTATCAATGCCTATTTATTGATTAAAGCTAAAAGAATTTGAATTAAAACTCTGATTAGTTCATCTCGATTCATCTCTGAGAGAGGTTTGTCGATTGTGATTGATCCAACCTTAAGCTCGTTGCTTGTTGTTGGTTGTATTTTTTCGCATTCGCCAATTGTATAATCAACAATTCCATTTTTTTTGGCATAACAAGAATTTGAATAAGTCTTTTTATCTGAACCGCAAACAGGAGAATAGATATCATCGCAACCGATTGAATTAGAGCTGCTGATTTCAAAGGACAATTCATTGCTATAAGCAGTGCAGCCGTTATTATATAAACAAACACGAACAAAATATTTTCCATTGGCCAGGTTAGAAATTTTATGATTCATGGCCCCAGAAGTTAAATAATGATAGTTATCAAATTCTCTTAAAGGATAAGTTGGATTTTGGTTTTTACTCCAAAGGATTTTAAAAGATTTAAGCGATAGATCATCATTTGAGATTGCCCAAGAAAGATTAATGGCATTGTCAGAAACTGATCCGTTTAATTTAATTTCGGAAAGGGCGCCTTGAGAATTAGTTGAAGATGTTTTTGTAATGGCAACTACTTTTTGAGAACAATATCTTTTTGTTTGGGCTATTTGGCAAATTCGATAATAATTTGTTCCCAAAGAAACATTAGCATCAAGATAGGAAAGATTATTAATATCAGAAGAATAAAAAATATAGCCATTGTCTGGATAAACCGGATTAGAGACAGAAGAAGACCTTACTAATTTATAAAAAGTAAAATCATCGCTTTTATTATATTTACTCCATTTGGCCTCTACTTTTCCTTGGCTGTTTAAAACCGCCTCAAAGTCAATGGAGCTATCATAAATTACAGGTTCATATCCAGAATTGGTTGAGCTTGAAGAAACTGTTGCTTGAACCGAAGCAATTCCTCCAAAAAAAAGACAAAGAGTAATTATTAAAAAATATTTTATTTTCATATATTTTTTTATTAACTTTCTTATTAAAAATATTATACCAAGAAATATAAATAATGAAAACAGAAAAAAGAGACCTATACTGGTTTTTTATAAAAAAATACCAAGACGATTAAGCTTGGCTTTTAAAAAAGAACAATAGGATTATGATGATTGGTAGACATTTCTAATTTTTTGGACTGATTTGTCTTTGTCCATATTTGCCACCCACTTGACTATGGTGATCGTCGTAAGAGCCCCGAGAACGGTTACGACGACGACAACTAAGATTACGATTAATCCCATGAATCCCTTTCCGTTGTCGTCGGAGTCGTGGCTCCTAAACAGCGTTTCCATTACATTTTCGAGTGCGTCAGGTATGGCATTTAATGCCGAAAACATGTTGTAGGTCTGAGCAAAGGTGTTGTAGGCACCTATACCAAAACCGACGAAAGACTTGTTTTTTATGGCATAAGCCCATGAATTTATCATAATCGCCAGACCTGCTCCTAATACTGGGAAAACAATAATGAGATATCCCAAGGAAACCATGGCTTCAATGTATTCTATTGGAAGCAGATTGAAGTAACTCGTGATTAACATAGCTACTATTAAGTAGCACCAGGTAAAACCGGCACCACTCATGATTGCGGCGGCATAAGTAACAATCTTCTGCCACCCGCCAATAATCGACATTTCTGTCCATGCCAGCCCAACGCCTACAGCGTTAACAAAGCTGACGGTAAAGTTAAGGACCCAGAGTCCAACAATACCAATAACTACAAAGAACGGCATTATGTCCATTATAAGTTCCTCCTGTGCTTTAGCACATAATAATATAATAACATATTATATTATTATGTCAACAGAATGAGTTTGTAGAATAATTTAAAATTTAGATTTTATTGATCTATGTTTAAAATTATTTAATATTTTTAATTAAATAGGTTTTGATTCTTTTTTTCGAGCCATATTTGTTAATAAATCTTCGGCTAGTAAAACGTGTTCCTTATTTGTAGCAAAAGATCCATGGTGCCCCTTAGTAGAAACAAAATAATCTATATTATCTTCATTAGCATTTTTCATAATTTCTTCTATTGGAAACACTTTATCGTTTGCTCCACAAACCAAGCCCACGCCAACTCCTTGTTTTTTTAAGGATTTTGTTATTTCAAAAATATCTGCATTATTTACTTCTCGAGTTTCTTTATAGGCAAGAGAAGGATTTTTAATTGTATATTTAACAATGTTTTTTAGATAATTATAAAGAGAATTAATATTTGAATCTTTTCTATGTTTTATTTCATTAATTCCTTCGTCAATAGTAAATCTTTTAATTAAATCCAAATACGAATTATTTTTTCCCATCATTCCAGCTGGAGCAATAAAAACAATATTTCTAAATTTTTCTGGAAAAAGACTAGCAGCTATTGCTAAATTTAATCCCCCCTCAGAATGCCCAATAGCATCAATTTTTTCTATTCCTTTTTTTTCAATACTATCAATAATAGTTAAAGCTTTTTGTAATTCAGCTATTGGAATATCTTCTGTATCTTTATTTTCAATAATTTTTTCTTCTCTACTAAAAGAGCTGGTAATAACTTTTCTATTTTCATTGGCTATTGTTTCTAAAGTTTCTTTCATTGATTGATCAGCTTTTTCAACGCCCCAACCTGGAGAAAAAAATACGGGAATCTCATCTTTGGGATTTTCTGGATTAATTTCAAATATTTCTTCGTCTTTAACGAAATCAATATTTTCCAAAAAAACATCAGCTTGCTCTCTGGTAAAAGCTTCTTTTATTTCTGAATCATTTTTTTCCCTTTCAAAATTAAATTTTTCCGGATTCATATTATTTAATAAGTTTTATTATATTAAATAATTTTATCATAAAACAGAAGCCGACAGAAGTGTCGGCCTAATTTTGCAGGCAAGGAAGGTCTAGAACCCCCACCCTCCAAGCAGTGTAAGGGTTCTTTGGAGGTCTTGACGATAGTCAATTTGAGGTGTCAGGCTTGATAGAAAGATTGTTTGTTTTTTTAATTCCAATTTTCCCCAAGATGAGATAATAATAATCCTCGTAATTCATTTATTTCAACCAATTCAACTTCATTATAGTTTGCTAAATCTAAAGCGCCCCTAGTAAAACTTGCTGATCCAATTAACATTGTTCTATTGCAGTCGTAATATTTTTTAGCCGCCACAGCTTCTTGTACGGCTCCGTTTCCAATACTACCTTTATATCGTTTTGCTTGAACCAAAATTCTTTGCCCGTTTTTATTCAGAATTAAATCTCCACCTTGGTCTCCTGTGCTCCCTGGATGTTCAACAAGATAACCCATTGACTCATAAAGTCTTACTAATAAGTTTTCAAATTCAGTGCCACTTAAAGAAGAAAATTTATATTGAGTTGACTCGAAGCCGTTTTTAATAATCGCTTCTTCTTTAGTGTCAATAAACCTCTTTAAGACAAATTCTAAATCGTCAATATTTTTAATTTTTAATCCTTTTTCCGCTAAAGTTTTAATAAAGATATTCATTTTATCTGTGTTAAAACCATAATCCATATATCTCCAACTTTCTTTGCCCTTTTCTTTACCTGCCCTATTAATAAAATTATTTATATCAATATTTAAGTCAAGTCTATTAATTTCAATAATTAATTTTTTTTTCTTTTGTCTAATAATACTTAGTATTGTTTGATATATAAAAATTATTAAAATTATAATGCCAAGACCTATAAAAAGCCACTTCCAGAATTCTTGTTTATTAGAAAACCACAATATTAGAAGATAAAAGGCATAAATAGATATACAAGGTATTATTATTTCGAACAAACCATTTTGTTTTTTTCTTGCCATATTAAACGATTTTTTAAAATTTAAAACACCTCAAAAAAAGAGATGTTTATATTAAAGTATTAATTTGGAAACGTTTTTCATTAGTTAAATAGTATCATTATCTGAAAATTATTCAAGTTTGTAAAAATTTTTTGGCTGAACCTTATCTGTCGCGAAGGATTCGCCAGAGTTGTCAGTTTCTGTTGAAGCTGCACTCTGGCCCCGCTCGGCGCCTCTGCCAGTTGGCGGAGCACCCTCCGCGTTCGAATCCTTCCAATCTTGGCGAAGGATTCGCCTTTCGGTATTTTTCTGTTGAAAAATCCTCAAGGCCGGGCTCGCTGTCGTCACAGCTCCGCCTTCTCATCCTCCTGCCAAGCAGCTGCAATATTAAAACACCCTTTTTAGGGTGTTTAATATTGCAGGGGCGGAAGGATTCGAACCCTCAAAGCCTGTTTTGGAGACAGGCAGTTTGCCGTTGAGCTTACGCCCCTATGTCCCGAGGATTGTTTCGGGAAATAAAACCCGAAGCGCGGGCTCGGGAATTATTAAATTATCTTTTTGCTTCTTTGTGAATAGTTCGCTTTTTACAGAATTTGCAGAATTTTGCCAATTCCAATTTTTCTTCCACAGCTTTTGTTTTGTTTGTGAAATAAACTGATTTTTTGCAATCAGTGCAAACCATTCTGGTTGGTTTTTTCTTTTTTGTTGCCATTTTTTTATTATTCTTATAATATCATTATCCCTGAGCCGATGGAGAGAATCGGACCCTCGACCTTCCCCTTACCAAGGGGATGTTCTGCCACTGAACTACATCGGCACCTACACCAAAGGCTTTTGGTGGGCGAAGAGGGATTTGCACCCCCGAAGGCCGTAGCCACCTGATTTACAGTCAGGCCCATTTGACTACTTTGGTATTCACCCGATTAACTATTTGATATTAGCAAACTAATGATTATTTTTCAATAACCTTTCCTTTTTTTTCTTTCCAATTGATAATTTTTTTTTGATTGCCAGATAAAAGCACTTTGGGAACTTTCCATTCTTGGCCTTTTTTGGGAGAAAATATGTCTGGCCGGGTATATTGGGGAAATTCTTTGAAGCCACCGGTTTTTGTCATTCGTTCCGAGAGAAAATTTGGCTTGCCTAAAACATTAGGAATTAGGCGGGCAATGGTTTCGATTAAAATCATGGCTGGCAATTCCCCACCCATTAAATCATAATTGCCAAGGGATATTTTTTCATCAGCTAAATATTTTGCCACTCGTTCGTCCACGCCCTCGTAGCGGCCGCAAATCATAATCAAATTGTCGCATTGGCTTAATTCAAAAGCTTTTTTTTGGTTGAATTTTTTTCCGCGGGGAGTGAATAAAATAACTTTGGTTTTCTTTTTTGATTTTTTCTTTAAATTTTGAACTGCTTTATAAATTGGTTCTAATTTTAAAACCATTCCTAATCCTCCGCCATAAGGCCGATCATCAACTGTTTTTCTTTCATCATTGGCAAAATCTCTTAAATTGTGAATATTAATTTTTAAGATTTTTTTATCAATTGCTTTTTTGATAAAAGACTCTTTTAGATAAGAGTCGAAAATATGCGGGAAAATTGTAATAACATTGAATTGCATATAATAAATTTAACATAAATTAAAAAAGAAACCAAGATGGTTTATTAGAATCAAAAAAGCGCCGGAAGGCGCAATTTTGATTTGATATAAAAATTAAATTTTGAAATCGTCGAAGTCATCAGCAATTGGCTCAGCAGCTTTTTCTTCTGCAGGAGCTGATTCTTTCTTTCGAGAACCACCTTCTGGCTCTTCGATTTTTAGATTGACTCGGGCGTGGTTTTTTAAACCAATAATTCTGACCAAGTTTCTGATTGCTCTGGCAGTAGAACCTTGTCTGCCAATTAGTTGGCCCATATCTTCTGGGTTTACTTTTACAGAAAGTAAAACTCCCATTTCGTCAACTTTTCTTTCCACCCTTACATCATCTGGGTGGTCGGCCAATGTTTTTACAATATATTCAAGAAAATCTCTATCTATTGGTGCGTCTGTCATGTTCTTTTTTAAATTTTAAATTAATTCGGAGTAGTCGACCTTTCTTGTCGTGTGTATTTTTTACTCTGCCTTAATTATGAAGGCAGAAAAATCAAATGTCAATAATTTAAGCAGCTGGTTCTTCGGCTGGAGCTGGCTCTTCGGTTTTTGTTTCTTCGGCTGGAGCTGGCTCTTCGGTTTTTGTTTCTTCGGCTGGAGCTGGCTCTTCAGTCTTTGGTTCTTCGGCAGGAGCCTGGGTTTGTGCTTTTGGCTCTTCTACTTCTTGTTTTTTAGTAAAGATTATTTGTCTTTTTGGCTGATCAATGATTTTTTCATTAACAAGCATATTGTGGACAGTGTCTGAAGCTTGAGCGCCTACGCTGAGCCAATAAGTGATTCGATCTTTAGCAAAATTCTTTTCTTTTGTTTTGGGATTATAAAAACCAACTTCTTCAACAAATCTTCCACCTTGGGGTGGATTTTTCTTGTCTGTAACGACAACTTTGTAAGATGGCTGATTCTTCTTTCCTGTTCTTAATAATCTGATAGTAAGCATTTCTTATTTTTACTGTTATTTATTACTTGCCTATAATAGAATAAGATTGAACTTATTTCAATATTGACAATATTAATTTTAATGTTTTAGCTATTGAAAATAAATTATTCCCAACCTTTATGCAATAATGCTTTTTCCGCAGCATTTAATTCTGCTTCGTGTTTTGACAGCCCATGGCCTTCGCCAATTAATTCTTGTTCTAAAAATACTCCGACAACAAAGTCTTTCTGATGGTCTGGTCCTGATTCTTGGATTACTTTATAGGTTGGAGTAATTCCGACTATTTCTTGGGATTTTTCTTGAAATAATGATTTTGGATCTTTGTATAGTTTTTTTTCAATAATTTCCGGAAGCTTGTTACTTATTAAGTTTTTTTCAATAAAATGTTTGCAAACTTCGTATCCTTGGTCAAGATAAAGCGCGCCAATAAAAGCTTCAAAAGTGTCGGCTAAAATAAATTTTCTGGCTCGACCCTTTTCTTTTTGTTCGCCCTGGGACAATAAAAGATAATTTTCAAAATCAAGTTCTTTGGCTAAATCAGAAAGAATATTAGAATTAACAAGCGAAGCCCTCCAGCCAGTTAATTCTCCTTCTGGCTTATTAGGATAGCGATGATAAAGATTTTCTGTGGTAATTAATTCCAAAACCGCATCGCCTAAAAATTCTAAACGTTCATTGTGAGAAAGTTCAAAATTAGGGTTTTCGTTGATATAAGATCGGTGGCAAAATGCCTGAATAAGTAAATCCTTTGATTTAAAGGTGATTTTTAGTTCATTTTCTAGTTTTGAAAAATCTTGCATATTTTTAAAAAATGAAAACGAATCATGGTTCAAAAAAATTTTAAACCAAAATGCGTTTTAATTTTTAGTTTCTTTTTCTTCTTTTGAGGCTGAAGGAAGAGAAGTTTCTGTTTTTTCTTGTTCTTCGATTCCGCGGTAAACCGTGCCCAAAACTCCATTAATGAATCGGCGGGAACTTTCGCCTCCAAAGTTTTTTGCCAATTCGATTGATTCATTGATAGCTACTTTTGGCGGAACATGTTCTTTGTTGCTGTAGAGCAGTTCAAATATTCCCAAGCGCAGAATATTTCGATCAAGAATATTAATTTGAGCTAATGGCCATTCTGGAGCAGTTTTTTCAATTATTTTATCAATAACGCTTTGATTTTCTTTTACTCCATTTACTAAATCCCAGATAAAAGTAGTGCTTTCTAGTCCACCCCCAAATTCTTCTACATTTCTTGCGGTAATAGAAATAAGCGCGTTCGGATCGGTTGCGCCGTTAAAATCCCATTCGTATAAGCTTTGCATAGCTATTGATCTAGAGAGGTGCCTGGAAGCCATACTTGATTATATTATTTTTTTGCGGTTTCTTCTTTTTTTGTTTCTGTTTCAGCAGATTCTATTTCTTTGGCTCTTTTCTTTTGTTCTTTTTTTTCTAACTTGGCCAAGACATTGATATATTCCTTACCTTTATAAAATCCGCAATAACCACAAATAGTGTGGGGCAAAACCGGCTTTGAGCATTTGGGACATTTAATCAAAGTTGGGGCAGAAATATAAATATTTCCCCTTCTTTTATCTCTTCGTGATTGATTATGCCTTTGTTTTGGGACAGCTGACATATTTTTATTATTATTAAAAACTTAGAAGCAAAAATAAAGAATTAGGCTTTAGGCTTAATTCATTCTTGATTTATGATTCTAAATTATTTGTTTAGAATACTAATGCCCTTATTATACATTTTTTATTTTATTTGTCCAGCATTTAATTAAAAAAATAAGGCAAATAATTTTTAATAAATCATTTGCCATATGGTAGGACATCCGAACAGTTTTTGCTCTAAGAGCGTTTTTAAAATTTGTTCGGCAGGAGGAACTGTGAAGACAAGCAAGAGGAGAAAAACTCTTGTGCTTCATAGCTTATTAAATCATTTAAATTATTATTTGTCAATTGGTTTTAAGAAGAAAAAAATAAAACAAGAGCAGGCAAGAATGCCTGCTCAGGTTAATATTTGATTTGTCAAAATAAAGGTTAAAGGATGCTGTATGCCAGGTAATAATTCTCAACAGTATCCCCCATTTATCTTGGCTTTTATACTATAATATAATAATAAAAAGATGTCAATAGTTTTATCCCCAACTCAGAGAATTTGGATTTTAAGCATCTTTTATGGGGGCAAACGAAAATCGATGGATAAAACAAGGTCCGTTTTTTTTAATTGCTCTAATGTGATCTTTGGTGCCATAACCTTTGTGTTTGGCAAATCCATAAATTGGGTATTTTTTATCAAATTGGCACATTAGCCTGTCTCGAGTAACCTTGGCAACAATACTAGACGCGGAACAAGAAAATATTTTTGCATCAGCTTTGACAATGGCCTGTTGTTTGATTGGTAAATTTATTTTTTGATTTCCATCCAAAATTAAATAATCAGGAGAAATCTTTATTTTTTTTTCCAAATCAGCCACAGCTTTAATCATCGCCAGTTTGGTGGCTTCAAAGATATTAATTTTATCAATTATTTTTTCTGAAACCTTGCCAACTCCAAAAGCCAGCCATGATTGTTCTAAAATTGCTTGATAGGCTTTTTCTCTTTGTTTTTCAGAAAGCTTTTTCGAGTCTTTTATTAGGCTAAAAATATTTTTATTTATTTTTTTATCAATTATGGCTACAGCGCCAGCAACCACTGGCCCGGCCAGAGGCCCTCGGCCAGCTTCATCGATTCCAACAATTATTTTATACCCTTGGCGCCATAATTTTTTTTCCGCTTGAATAGTCATAAGATTTGAGATAGTATATAAATATATTAGCATATCTATTTTTAACAATGAAATTAAAACTATGAAATTAGACGAAGTTGTTAATAAAAAAACAATTACTCAAGAAGAAATTGACCAGGAAATTAAAGATGCCGAAGCTCAAAACCGAATGGTTGATTTTAGCAATGTGATTATTACTTCTTTTTTTATTTTAAAAGATAAAATCAAACACGGCGTTACTTTTGAAAATAGTGAAATTAAGGGCCAATTTTTTTTAGGAGAAATAATTATTGATGGAGATTTGATTTTAAAAAATACAAAAGTTAATGGTTCGATTTATCTAGCCAAAATTAAAGTAAATGGAGATATTAATTTAGAATCTTTGTATTCCGAGGGAGCAATTAATTTGGTTGGGGCAGAAATAGGTAAAAATGTTTTAGCGAAAAAATTAAAAACCAAAGGATTTTTAAGCTTGGCGAAAACTGAAATTGGCGGAAGTATTATTTTAGATAAAGCCAGAATTCAAAACACCAAAGCCCAGTTTGATGGAATGACTATTAGCGGAGATCTTATTTTGGAAAATGCCAAAACAATGGGAAATGTTGTAATAGAAGATGCAGAGATTGAGGGATTGCTTGATTTAGACGGAATCAGCGTTGGTCAAGATTTGATTTTAGCTGGTACGAAATACAAAAAAATGGAAGAAGGAACAATGGAAGTAATTGGCAAAAAGGTTTCTTAATCAAAATGAAAAAATTTACTCACTTACACCTGCACTCGCATTATTCTCTTTTGGACGGGTTGTCTAAAATTGATGATATTTTAACCAAAGTAAAAGATTTGGGTATGGATTCGGTTGCTTTAACTGATCATGGAGTAATGTATGGAGCGATTGAATTTTATCAAAAAGCCAAAGCCAAAGGTATTAAACCGATAATCGGATGCGAAGTTTATGAAGCAGCCGCTAGTATGGATGACAAAACTCCGCAAACTGGAGGCAGAAGATATCATTTGATTTTATTAGCGAAAAATCAAAATGGATATAATAATCTTGTAAAATTAGTAACCCAGGCCCACTTAAGAGGATTTTATTATAAGCCCAGAATTGATTTTGAATTATTAAAGGACCATTCTCAAGGATTAATTTGTTTGTCTGGATGTTTGCAAGGCCGAATCCCGGCCATGCTTTTGGCTGGAAAAATAGAAGAAGCTGAACAAACAGCCAAGCAATATCAAGAATTGTTTGGCAAGGAAAATTATTATTTAGAAATTCAACCTCATCCAAACTTACCAGACCAAGAAAAAGCAAACCAATTAATGATTGATCTGTCCAAAAAAACAGGGATTCCCTTAGTGGCAACTAACGACAGCCACTATATCAATAAAGATGATGCTGAAGCACAAGATATTTTAATGCTGATTAATACTGGAGCGGATATTAATGACAAAGAACGTTTAAGTATGATTGGAGAAGATTTTTCTATTAAATCTTCGGAAGAAATGATTGAAAGTTTTAAACATATTCCAGAAGCCATTGAAAATACTCAAAAAATTCTAGAAATGTGCAATTTGGAATTAAAACTAGGAGAAACAAAACTTCCCTATTTTGAAACTCCAGAGAATAAAAACCATTTTAAGTATTTGCGCGAGCTTTGCTATTTGGGAATTAAAAAGAAATATAATCTTGATTCTGATGAATTGACTAATTTAGTTTTGGAAGCCAAAGACGGAAAAGATATTGACTCTCAAAAAATAAAAGATGAAAAATTAAAGCCAATTGTTGAACGCATGGAATATGAGCTTGGAGTAATTGAAAAAGCCGGGTTTGTAGATTATTTTTTAATTGTGCAGGATTATGTAAACTGGGCAAAAACAAACAGGATTGTTGTTGGCCCTGGTCGAGGTTCGGCTGGAGGATCGATTGTGGCTTATCTTTTGAATATCACTAACGTTGATCCTTTGAAATATAATCTTTATTTTCAAAGATTTTTAAATCCAGACAGAATTTCTCCTCCAGATATTGATCTTGATTTTACAGACAAGCGCCGAGATGAAGTGATTGAATATGTGGCGCAAAAATATGGCCGAAACAAAGTGGCGCAAATTATTACTTTTGGAACCATGGCGGCCAAAGCAGCAATCAGAGATGTAGGCCGGGCTTTGGGCTATGAATACAGCTTTTGCGATCGCATTGCCAAAATTGTTCCTTTAGGTTTTAATCTGAAAGAAACAATGGAAACAGTGGATGAATTTTCGGATTTATATAATTCTGATGAACGGGCTCAAAGACTAATTGATTTGGCTTTTAAGATTGAAGGATGTGCCAGACATGCTTCGACTCATGCCTGCGGAGTAGTGATTTCCGCTAATCCTTTAGATGAATTGGTGCCAATTCAGCATCCTAGCCAAGATGCTAATGCTATTGTAACTCAATATGAAATGCATGGCATTGAAAGTTTGGGATTATTAAAAATGGATTTCTTGGGATTAAAAAACCTAACCACAATTGAAGAAACATTAAAAAGAATTTATGTGATTCGGGGAATAAATTTGGATATTGATACTATTCCTTTGGATGATAAAAAAACTTTTGATCTCTTACAAAAAGGAGAATGTAAAGGAATTTTTCAATTAGAAAGTGATGGCATGAGGCGTTATTTAAAACAACTAAAGCCAACTGAATTGGAAGATATTATTGCTATGGTGGCCCTATATCGTCCTGGGCCAATGCAACATATTCCTAATTATATTGCTGGGAAAAACAAAACTAAAGAAGTGCGTTATTTGCACCCCAAATTAAAACCAATTTTGGAATCAAGTTATGGAATTCCTTTATATCAAGAGCAGATTATGAGAATCGCTCAGGAAATTGCAGGATTTACTTTATCCGAGGCTGATATTTTGAGAAAAGCAATTGGTAAAAAAATTGAAAAACTTTTATTAGAGCAAAAAGATAAGTTTATTGAGGGCGTAAAAAATAATGGCATTAGCGAAAAAATTGGACAGGAAATCTGGCAATGGATTGAACCTTTTGCCATGTATTCTTTTAATAAAAGCCATGCTGCTTGTTATGCTGTGATTGCTTATCAAACAGCCTATTTAAAAGCTAATTTTCCAGTAGAATATATGGCTGCCCTTTTAACGGCTGAAGGTTCAGACGTAGAAAGAATTGCTGAATTGATTGAAGAGTGTAAAAAAATGGAAATTGAAGTTTTGGCTCCTGATATTAATGAATCGTTTAGTAATTTTAGTGTGGTGCCAAATAAAAATCAAATCAGGTTTGGGCTTTCGGCTATTAAAAATGTTGGCTACAATATTGTGGAATTAATTATTGACGAAAGGAAAAAAAATGGTAGCTTTAAAGATATTCATGATTTTGTTGGCCGAGTAGATGGAAAAGTTTTAAATAAAAAATCAATGGAAAGCATGGTTAAGGCTGGATGTTTTGACTCTTTGATTGAAAGAAACCAGATGCTTACTAATTTAGAAAAATTATTGGATTGGTCGCGAAAAAATCAAAAAATAAAAGAAAGCGGGCAAAGAGGACTGTTTGATAATTGCACGTCAGTAAGTTTTAATGGTTCTATTTCCCTAGACAAAGCTATTCCAGTGGACGAAAACGAAAAATTGATGTGGGAAAAAGAGCTTTTGGGATTATTTATTACTGGCCATCCTTTGGAAAAATATCGGGAAATGCTGAATCAGCAAACAACACCAATCAAAAAAGTAAATATGGATTTGAATATGGTTCGTGATTATTCCAATCCTTATAACAAATACATTATTTCTGGAGAAACGGTAACGGTTGGTGGAATTGTTTCAAATATTAAAAAAATAATCACCAAAAAAGGCCAGCCCATGATGTTTGTAAAACTTCAAGATTTAACGGACAGGATTGAAGTAGTTATTTTCCCATCACTTTTGGAAAATGGAATAGTGATCGAAGAAAATAAAATAATATCAGTAATAGGCAAAGCTGATTATCGTGATCACCAGCCAAAAATAATTGCTAATTCAATCGAAGAAATATTAGAAGCCTAATTAAAAAAATATGGAAGAAAAATTAGAAAAAATAAGACATTCTTTGGCGCATCTTTTAGCCGCCAGCGTAAAAGAATTGTATCCAAATACAAAATTCGGAATCGGACCAGCTATTCAAAACGGATTTTATTATGATTTTGAAGCAGTGATTAAAGAAGAAGAATTGAAGACTATTGAGAAAAAAATAAAGCAATTAATCAATCAAGGAATTGTTTTTGAAAAAAAAGAAATTACCAAAAAACAAGCTGAAGATATTTTTAAAGATCAGCCTTATAAGCTGGAGCTGATTAAAGAAATACCAGAAGATATGGTTTCTATTTATTCTTCGGCTGGATTTGTTGATTTATGCAAGGGCCCACACATAGAAACAACCAAAGAAATAAATACTGAAGCTTTTAAATTACAAAAATTGGCCGGAGCTTATTGGCGGGGAGATGAAAAAAACAAAATGCTTACCAGGATTTATGGATTAGCATTTGAAACTAAAGCAGACTTGGAAAATTATGAAACAATGATGATTGAGGCTGAAAAAAGGGATCATCGTAAATTGGGAAAAGAGTTAGACCTATTTCATTCTGAAGAAGAGGTTGGAATCGGTTTGATTTTGTGGCACCCAAAGGGCGCAATGTTATGGAGGCTGATTGAAGATTTTTGGTATAAAAAACATTTGGAAAATGGCTATGATTTAGTGCGAACTCCTCATATTGGTAATCGTTCTTTGTGGGAGCGTTCCGGGCATTGGGGTTATTATTCCGGAAGCATGTATCCTCCATTAGAGGTTGGACAATCTTTGGAAGAATTAAAAAATAAAGATAAAATTAAAGAATCGGAACAATTTTTGTTAAAGCCAATGAATTGTCCGTTTCACGTGGCTATTTATAATAATTCTCCTCGCTCATATCGCGATCTTCCTTTGCGCTGGGCAGAAACTGGCACAGTTTATCGTTTTGAAAAAAAAGGAGAATTGTCCGGCTTGACCCGGGTGCGTGGATTTACCCAAGATGATGCCCATATTTTTTGTCGCAAAGATCAGACCGAAGAAGAATTAAAAAAAGTAATTGATTTTATTTTATTTATTTATAAATCTTTTGGGTTTGAAGAAAGTTCGGTGAATGTTTATTTGTCTTTGCGCGATCCGAATAAAAAACAAGAATATGCCGGCAATGATGAGGGCTGGGAATTTACAGAATCAATATTAAGAAAAGTAGCTTTTGAAAAAGGATTGAATTTTAAAGAAGAACAAGGAGAGGCAGCTTTTTACGGACCCAAGCTTGATTTTAAAATTAAAGACGTGCTTCAGCGAGAGTGGCAATGTTCTACTTTGCAGTTTGATTTTAATTTATCGGAAAGATTTCAAATGGAATTCACAAACGAAAAAGGTGAAAAAGAACAACCATTTATGTTGCATAGAGCGTTATTTGGATCGTTTGAAAGGTTTATTGGTTTATTAATTGAACATTATGCCGGAGCTTTCCCATTTTGGCTATCCCCTGTTCAGATTAAAATATTACCAGTTGGCGAAGCGCATCGTGATTATGCTAATCAAGTGGCTGAAAAATTAAGCCAATTTAGAGTGAAAATAGATGATGCTAATGAAACAATTGGAAAAAAAATAAGAGCTGGAGAAATTGAAAAAATCCCCTATCTTTTGGTAGTTGGAGAAAAAGAAATTGAAAATCAAACTGTTAGCGTCAGACAAAGAGGAAAAATTGATCTTGGGGCAATGAAATTAGAAGATTTAATTTTGAAATTAAAAGCTGAGAATAAATAATTTTAAAATAGCCATTTTTCCGGCTATTTTATAATAAAATATGAAAAATAAATTAAAACAAATTTTTATTTTAGGATTTTTAATAATGTTTTCTTTGACTAGTATTAATAGTAATGTTTTGGCTGCGGAAGATTTAAATGAAATTGCCAACCCTGTTCTTTTGCCAAATAGCCCGTTATATTTTTTAAAAGATATTGGCCGAAGCATCCAGGCATTTTTTGTATTTAGTCCTGATAAAAAAGCAGAATTGCGTCTTGATTTTACCAATCAGAAAATTGTGGAAATTCAAAAATTAAATCAATTAGGCGGGGGCAACGAAAACGCTTTAAATAAAGCATTACAAGGTTATGAAAAAGAAACTGAAAAATTAAAACAAGCAGTCGAAGTTTTAAAAAAAGACAACCCGAATAATGAAAAATTATTGAATAAAATTGTGGAGCAAAGTTTTATCCATCACCAAATTTTAAGCACCATTAAATCAGCAGATCCGGGGATTTTAGGAAAAACTCAAAAATCAGGTTTGAATAATTTTACCAATTCATTTTTTGAACTGGCCTCTTCAGAAAAAGTGCAAACAATAATTGAAAATAATTTAAATAAAAATTTTTCTTCTTTATCTGGCAGAATTGAAAAAATAGAATTGATAAACCAAATGGATCAGGCAGTATCCGAAGACCTTAAAAAACAAGTCGTAAAAATTCAAGAAAATATTACAAAACAGGCCAGTCAATCATACTTATTAAGCGAGGCGCAAAAATTGAAATTAAATCAATATCTTGAAGAAATAAAAGCAAAACCAGAATATAAACAAATTGCGCTTGAAGATTTAGCCAATCAAATTATTGCCCAAAATTCTGAACCGATTGAAATTTTTGAATCTATTCCTGAACCAGATCAAGAAAAAATAAAGTTATTTGCTGAAAGCATCTTGGCAGAAAAAAATGTTGATTTTAACCAAGCAATAGAAAAATTTAATTCTTTAGATGTTTCGGATCAAGCCAAAGAAGCAATTAATAAAATTGTTTCTAGCCTTATTTCAAAACAACCTGAAATAGATAATTCAAAAAATATCCCTATAATTGGATTACCTAATCCAGCTTCGGTTTTTTGCAAAGATCAAGGCTATGAGTTGGAAATTAGAGCTGATGAAGAAGGAAATCAATTTGGGGTTTGTATTTTTCCCGACAAGCAAGAATGCGAGGAATGGAAATTTTTTCGCCAAGAATGCGGCTTGGAATATTTAAAATAAAAATTAAAACAAACAGCTTGAAAGAGCTGTTTTTTTCTTGTAGGATAGCAATATATGAAAAAATATTGGATTATTACTTTTGGATGCCAGATGAATATTTCTGACTCGGAAAGGATTGCTTGGGTTTTGGAAAAAATCGGATACACAAAAACAGTTGATATAAATCAGGCTGATTTGATTGTTTTTAATATGTGCTCGGTGAGGCAGACAGCAGTTGATCGAGTTTATGGACAAGCTAACCGTTTGCGCCGCTTAAAAAGGCGAAATAAGGGCTTAAAAACGATTTTAACCGGCTGTATCTTGGGGGCGGATAAAAAGAAAATGGAACAAATTTTTGATTTTGTTTTAGACAAAAAAGAATTATCGTCTTGGCCAGAAATTATCAATTCTAAAAAAATCAAAAAGAAATTTAAAAATTATCTGGAAATCAACCCTATTTATACCAGCAAAATCCAAGCTTTTGTTCCCATTAGCAATGGTTGCGATAATTTTTGTACTTATTGTGCGGTTCCCTATACACGGGGCCGCCTTGTTTCCAGAAATTATAAAAATATTTTAAAAGAAATAAAAACATTAGCAGACAGCGGATATAAAGAAATTTGGCTTTTAGGAGAAAATGTAAACAGTTATTTGTCGCCAGGGAAAGAAAAAAAGGATTTTGCGGATTTAATTCAAGAAATAGAAAAAATAAAAGGGGATTTTTGGCTTCGTTTTACCAGCCCGCACCCAAAAGATTTTTCTGATAAATTGATTAATGTTTTGGCAAAATCAAAAAAGTTTACTCCTTATCTTAATTTGCCCTTGCAGTCCGGGGACAATATTATTTTACGAAAAATGAACCGACCCTACACTGCAGAAATTTATGAAAAATTGGTTCAGAAAATAAGAAAATCTTTTTTTCAGCATCGCCAGGATTTGGATAAAATTGTTGGCCTTTCCACTGATTTGATCGTGGGTTTTCCGACGGAAACAAAAGCTCAATTTCAAAATACCGCCAAAATGATGAAAAAGATAAAATTTGATTTGGCTTTTATTTCCCAATATTCCCCCCGACCAAGCTCTTTTTCTTATCAAAATATGAAAGACGATGTTTTGAAAAAAGAGAAAAAACAAAGGGATAAAATTCTCAATCAAATTCTTAAAGCTACGGCTTTGGAAAAAAATAAAATATTTTTAAATAAAATTGTTTCAGTTTTAATTTTTAGTTGTGAGAATGGATATTATCTAGGCCGTACCAGACAAAATAAAGCAATTAGAATAAAAGCAGTTCTTCCTGATTTAGTTGGGCAATTTATTGATGTAAAAATAACTAAAGTTTCGGCCTGGTCTTTAGAAGGAGAAATTATAAAACCAAAAATTATTGTTTTGGCCGGACCGACAGCCAGCGGAAAAACAGAGCTGGCTATTAAATTAGCCAAAAAATTTAACGGAGAAATTGTTTCCGCTGATTCGCGCTTGGTTTATAAAAAAATGGATATTGGCACTGCCAAACCCATCAAAGATAAAGGACAAAAAGATTATCGGGTTAGAAAAATCAAACATCATTTAGTTGATATTGTCGATTTAAAACAAGAATTTAATGTTGCTTTGTTTAAAGAAAAAGCCGAACAAGCAATAAACGAAATAATTGAAAAAGGAAAAACACCTTTTTTGGTTGGCGGAACTGGGCTTTATCTTAAAGCAATAATTCAAAATCTTGATTTTCCTAAAATTCAGCCAGATAAAAAATTAAGAAAAGAATTAGAGAAAAAAGACGCCGAAGAATTATTTGAGATATATAAAAAATTAGATTCTCAAGGGGCTTTAAAAATAGATCAACACAATAAAAGAAGATTAGTGCGAGCCATTGAAGTTTGCCAGATTACCGGTCAACCTTTTTGGCAGGAAAGAAAAACAAAAGATTTGATTTATAATGTTTTAGAATTAGGCTTGAAGCCTAAGAGTTTGGACATGGCTGAGCAAAGAATACAGGAAAGAACAAAGAAAATGATTAAGCTTGGCTTTGAAAAAGAGGTGCGGAATTTATCTAAACAATACGGATTTAAGATCAAGCCAATGCAAACAATCGGATATCAGGAATGGTCAGATTTTTTCAAAGGAAAAATATCTAAATCTGAAGTTGAGCAAAACATTGTTAAAAATACAATTGCTTTTTATAAAAGGCAAATTACTTGGTTTAAGAAAGAAAAAACAATAAAATGGATTGCGAATTTAACTGAAGCGGAAAAAGAAATTAGAAAATTTTTAAAATAAAAAAACGGGCTAGGCCCGTTTTAATTTATTTTAACTTTGATTTTAATAATTCGCCGGTTTTTTGAGGATTGGCTTTGCCTCGAGAAGCGGCCATAATCTGGCCGATTAGAAACGCAAAGCTATTCTCTTTGCCCTTTTTATAATCTTCAACTGCTTTTTGGTTTTTAGCCAGAACTTCATCGATTATTTTTTCAATTTCACTATCATCACTGATTTGAGATAATCCTTTTGCTTCAATTATTTGAGATGGATCACCTTTGGTTTTAAACATTTCTTCAAGAACAATTTTTGCAATTTTACTGGAAATAACTTTGGTAGAAATCAAACACATTAATTCAGCGAAGTTTTCCGGAGTGATTTTATTTTCTAAGTAATCGATTTTATATTCAATTAAAGAATTTTCTTCGTTTTTTAATAAAGCCTGAAAATCAGTAATCATATAATTAGTGCAAAGCTTGGCCAAATCAGTAAAATTATTTTCTGTAACCTCGGCACGTTCAGAATCATTTTTCCAACAGACAAGTTCGGAAATAGTTTTTTCAAAATAATCTCCGAAAGCTTTTTCTTTAATAAAAAAATCTATTTCTTTTGGCTCTAAGCCGTACTCTGTTTTGAATCTTTCTCTTTTTTGAGCAGGTGTTTCTGGCATAAGTTTTTTTATTATTTTAATTTTTTCTTGAGAAATTTCCATTAAAGGCAAATCTGGCTCTGGGAAATAGCGGTATTCGTGGGCATTTTCTTTGGTTCGTTGACTAAAAGTAATTTGTTTGTCGTCGTGCCAGCCTCGGGTTTCTTGGATAATAGGCTCGCCCTTGTCTAATACCTGGGATTGTCTTTTAATTTCGTACTCAATCGATTTTTCGACAGATTTAAAAGAATTAAGGTTTTTAATTTCTACTTTTGTTCCTAATTGGGTATCCCCTTCTTTATTTAAAGAAATATTTACTTCGCACCTCATTTGGCCTTTTTCCATATCCGCATTGCTGACATTTAGATATTTTAAAATCATTTGCAGCTCTTGGCAGAATTTTTTTGCTTCTTCGGCGCTGTTTATATCTGGTTCGGTAACCAATTCCATTAAAGGCACTCCAGAGCGGTTATAGTCTACCAAACTGGTTTGATCTTTGGTGTGTAAAAGCTTGCCAGTGTCTTCCTCCATATGAATTCTGGTAATCCCGATTTTCTTTTTTTGGCCATTGTCTAAGGTTATTTCCAGAAAACCTTTAGTGCATAAAGGCAGATCATATTGGGAAATTTGATAGCCTTTTGGCAAATCTGGATAAAAATAATTTTTTCGATCAAATTTTGATTTGGAAGCAATTTCGCAATTCAAAGCCAAGCCAGTCATAATTATTTTATTGATTGCTTCTTCGTTTATTGTTGGCAAAGTACCAGGATGGCCCAAACAAATTGGACAAACATTAGTATTTGGTTTTTCATCCAAAGAGGTGCTGGCTTCGTTCGGACACGAACAAAACATTTTTGATTTTGTATTTGATTCAAAATGAATCTCTAATCCAATAGTCGGCTTGTACATTTTATTTTTTTAAATCTTTCATTATTTTTACGCCACTAGAGCTTCCAATAATATCAGCCCCGGCCTTAATCATCATTTTTACATCAGACAATGTTTTAACCTTACCCGAGGCTTTTATTAACAATCCAGGCGCATTTTTTCGCATAATTTTTAAATGTTCGGCTTTTTCTTTTAGTTCCCTATTCTCTAAAGGATCTTTTTCGGTGGCTGTTTTTACGCAAATAGCCCCGGCTTTTCTAACAATTTCAGAAACTTTAGCAATTTCTTGGTCTGTTAGATAACCACTTCCAATAATTACTTTTGTATCTTTTAGTTTACAAATTTGTTTTAAGTCTTTTTCAATTTTTAGCCAGCGTTCGTGTTTTACATCTGGAATATTAACAACAATATCTAAATCATCAGCGCCATCTTTTACTGCTTTTTTTGCAAGAGCTAGCCTTTTTTTAAATTCTGAATCTCCAATTGGGTCGTCAATTAAAACTACTGTTTTTACGCCCGTATTTTTTAGAGCCAAGGCCGCAGTTTTTACCCATTGGGTGCGAACGCAAACTCCGCGAAATTTATATTCTTTAGCTTCGCTGCAAGTTTTAAGAATGTCTTGTTTTTTTGCTTTTAAATCAATGTTGGTATGATCAATATATTGGTTGATTGGTTTGGCCATATTTTTAATTTATTTAATTATTAAATCGTTTATTTAAAATTTCGGTTATTTGGAAAAAAACATTTTCAATAGATTGTTCGCCATCAACTACTTCCCAGTCGCAATAAGTTTTTTCTTGAGCCATTTTTTCAAAAGTTTCGGCTAAATTTTTTTGAAATTGTAAATTTTCTTCGTGGCGATCAAGGTTTCCGCTTTTTTCTTTTGATTTTCTAGCCAAAGATGTTTCGGGTGAAATTTTAATCAGCAGGCATAAGTCTGGGCAAGGCGCTTCCATTAATTCAGTGATTTTCAGTATTTTTTCCTTGGGTACGCCTTTTAAAAATTGATAAGCCAAAGTTGAAGTAAAATAGCGATCGGCTAAAACTATTTTACCATTTTTTAAGCAATCTTGTATATATTCTTTATCTTTCAGGTGATCAGCCGAGTAAAGCAATAATTCGGCACTTAAATTAGGATTGAATTTTTTATATAGAAAATTGTGAATCAAATCTCCAATGGGCTGGCCATATTCCGGATATTTTTTATTAACAACATTATATCCTTTTTTGGTCAAAAAATCAGACAATAGCTTTGTCTGAGTTCCCTTTCCGCAACCGTCAATTCCGTCTAATACGATAAATTTTCCAATAAGGGTTGCCATTTGAATAAATTTAATTAGTTTCTAATTTGCTTTCTTGGGGACTTTTCGCACCAACATATTTAGCATTTTTCTTTTTATAATAAGGAGTAGTTGTCGGTGAAGAAAGAACTTCAAAAACTAATTGGCAGATTCTGGTTTTAGGATATAGAAGAATTGGAATCATGCCAATGTTTTCCATTTCTAAAACAATTTTTCCTTGGAATCCTGGATCAATATGCCCAGCAGTAGAATGAATCACGATTCCTAATCGCCCCATGCTGGATCGGCCATCAATTCGAGCAGCAACATCATCTGGTAAGCAGACCTCTTCTAGGGTGCTGCTTAAAACAAATTCACCAGGATGAAAAACAAATGGTTCGTTTTCTGATATTTTAACTAAGCGAGTAATATTGTTGAATGTTTCTGGTTTACGAGTGTCGATATAGGGATTTTTGGTGTGTTCAAAAATCATAAACTCATTTCCCAATCTCAAATCCAAAGAAGCAGAACCAAGCTGTTCTTCTAAAATTGGTTCAGGAGAAATTTGAATCCTTTTTTCTTCAAGGAGTTTTTTTATTTCTCGATCGGATAATATCACGATTGATAAAAATTATTTGAATTATAAGATTAGTCAACTACTTCAACGCCCAATGCTCGAGCGGTACCAGATAATATTTTTAAAGCTGCATCCATATCATCTGTATTTAAATCAGACATTTTTTGTTTGGCAATCTCTTGTAATTGAGCAGTTGTAATTTTTCCCACCTTTTTCTTGTTCGGAGTGCCCGATCCTTTTTCTATTCCAATCGCCTTTTTGATTAATTGGGCAGCTGGAGGCTGGTGAAGTTTAAAATTGTATGATTTGTCTGTAAAAACAGTAATGTCAACAGGGATTTTAAAATCACCCATATCTTTAGTGGCATCATTAAAAGCTTTACAGAATTCTGCGATATTAACTTGTTGAGATGCTAAAGCCGGACCAACTGGAGGAGCAGGATTTGCTTTTCCGGCTTGAATATGAAGTTTTATTATTGCTTTGATTTCTTTTGCCATAATTTTTTTATCCTATCTTTTTAATTTGAAGCGAATCAAGTTCTAGCGGAGTGTCTCGGCCGAACATATTGATCATTATTTTTACTTTTCCTTTTTCTCCATCTACTCCGAAAACCTTTCCTTCAGAATCTTTGAATGGGCCATCGATAATGGTAACTGTATCGCCTTCGACAAAATCAACATTATATTTTGGCTCTTCTTCAACCATTCTTTTTTTCAAAGAATCTATTTCAGTTGGAGAAACTGGCAAAGGAATAGTGCCAGATCCGACAAACCCCGTAACATTTGGCGTGTTTCTAACAACATACCAAGAGTCGTCGGTAACAATCATTTCCACTAAAACATATCCGGGATAGATTTTTTCTTCAATAGTTCTTTTTTTTCCGTTTCTGATTTTAATCTTTTTTTCTTTTGGAACAACAACATTAAAAATTTTATCTTCCATTCCCAAAGACTCAACTCTTTGTTTCAAGTTTTTTGCGACTGCGTCTTCATATCCTGAATAAGTATGCAGAACATACCATCTTTTTTCTGTTGAAGTTTGCTGTTTTGCCATATTTTAACTATTTTTTAAATACAAATTTTTCCAAAAGTTGTTGGAATCCAAAATCAAAAAATCCTAAAAATAAGGCCACAATTAAGGTAATTACAATAACTGTAAAAGTGTATTTGATTGCCTCTTTTCTGGTGGGCCAAGTTATTTTTTTGATCTCCATGCCCACTTCTCTGAAAAAATTAATTATTGGATTTTGCGATTTCATGGTTGTAGAATAACAAAATAACGATAAAAAGTCAATTTTTTATGCGTTTTTAAAAACGCTTAAACGTCTAGATTTTTCACATGTTTAGCCGAAGCTTGAATAAATCTTTTTCTTGGTAAAACTTCTTTTCCCATAAGCATGTCAAAGGTTTTATCTGCCTCAATAGCATCGTCAATAGTCACCCTTAACAAAACTCGATTATCTGGATTCATGGTGGTTTCCCAAAGTTGTTCTGGATTCATTTCTCCCAAACCTTTATACCTTTGAATACTTGCTTTTCCCCGATTATCTTTTAAACCAGAGAGAATTTTTTCTTTTTCATCATCTGAATAGGCATAATGGAATTCTTTTCCAACCGTGATTTTATAAAGCGGCGGTTGAGCCAAATAAATATATCCTTTTTCAAGCAAAGGCTTGAAGTGGCGGAAAAATAAAGTCATTAGTAGGGTGCGGATATGGTTTCCATCGCTATCTGCATCACACATAATAATAATTCTTTGATAGCGTAATTTTTCTAAATTAAAATCATCGGCAATAGCTGTGCCCAAGGCAATAATCAAAGCTTTTACTTCGTCTGAAGAAAGCATTTTATCTAATCTTACCCTTTCTACGTTTAAAATCTTTCCTTTTAAAGGTAAGATAGCTTGAAATCTTCGATTGCGGGCTTGGCGGCTGCTGCCTCCAGCAGATTCTCCCTCTACAATATATATTTCAGATTCTTCAGGATTTCGGCTGGTACAATCAGCCAATTTTCCAGGCAAAGACAAGCCCTCTAACACTCCTTTGCGAAGCACGGTTTCTTTAGCTGCTTTAGCTGCTTTTCTGGCCTTGTAAGACAAAACTGCTTTTTCAATTATTAGTTTCATGTCTTGCGGGAATTTTTCCAAATAGTCAGCCAAACCATCGACAACCACTGCTTCGGTTGCAGGCCTGGCTTCGGGATTTCCTAATTTGGTTTTGGTTTGGCCTTCAAATTGTGGTTCTCTGATTTTTACAGAAACAATAGCAGTCAATCCTTCCCGAATATCGTCTCCAGTAAGATTAGGCTCTGATTCTTTGATAAAATTATTTTTTCGCGCATATTCATTAATTAATCTGGTTAAAGCAGATCGAAAACCAGTTAAATGAGTTCCGCCTTCAATAGTGAAAATATTATTAGTAAAGCTTTCTTCGCAGATTTCATATTCATCAGTATACAAAAAAGCAGATTCAATTAGAATATTATCTTTTTCGGCAATAGTATAAAAAGGATTTTGATGAATAGGATCAGCATTTCGAGATAAATATCTTAAATAAGATTTTATTCCGCCTTCAAAATAAAAATGATATTCTGAGTGCGCACCTTCTATTCTTTGATCGTAAAAATCAACCCTTATCCCTTTGGTAAGATAGGCTTGCTGACGAAGATGACTTAATATTTTTTTTGAGTCAAAATTAATATCGTTAAAAATTTCTTTATCTGGTTTAAAAATAATAGTTGTGCCACCTTGTCGGCAATCGCCTATTTTTTTAACAGCTGCCTTTGGTTTGCCCTGTTTATATTCTTGCATGTATTTGTGTCCATCTCGACAAACTTCGGCGCGCATATCAATAGATAAAGCACAAACAACAGAAACACCCACGCCGTGCAATCCTCCTGATATCTTATAAGCATCTCCGCCAAATTTTCCTCCAGCATGAAGGGTGGTCATAATTGTTTCCAGGGCTGATTTTTTTGTTTTTTCGTGAATATCAACCGGAATTCCCCTTCCATTATCAGTAATTTTTACATAATTATCAGGAAGCAAAAATAATTCTATTCTATCGCAATATCCGCCCAAAGCTTCATCCAAAGAATTATCAACTACTTCGTAGATTAAATGATGCAAGCCCTGAGTTCCAGTGGAACCAATATACATACCCGGCCTTTTTCGAACCGGATCCAATCCTTCTAAAACATAAATATCCTTTGCGCTATATGATTGTTTTTTTTCTTTTGCCATATTTTTACTATTAGCGATTAAATTATTTTCTTTCTTCCCATCCTAATTTTTGGGAAAAGTTTTTAATTATATGATTTACAGCTTTGTTTATTTCTTCTGAAGAAAGCGTTTTATCTAAATGTTGAAGTTTGATATTTATTGTGACGCTTTTTTTATTAATCAATGATTTGTTTTTATAAATATCTGCTAATTCAGCTTTGATTTTTAAATTTGGTTTTTCAATTTCTTTAATCGAACTGGATAAGGCATTTATAATTTCTTCTAGGCTGATATTTTCATCAACTAGCCCAGAAATATCGCGCAGGGCTGGCGGATGGAAAGAGATTGGTTCAAAAGTTTTTTCTTCTGAACAACAAGATTGTAATTTTTCAAAATCAAAATCAAAAACAAATATTTTTTCTTTGATTCCAAAATTTTCTGCAAATTCCGGAGAAACTTGGCCAAAAAATCCAAGATTTTTATTTTTAGAAATCAAAGAGAGGGTGTTTTGTTTGTCCCAAAAAATTTCATCAGAATTTTTAAGATAATTAATTTTATCGCAACCAAGCTTATTGAGCAAGTAATTTATTTCCCCTCGTATTTTTGAAAAAACAGCTTGCGGATCTTTTTCCGTATCAATAACCAGTCCAGCTATTTTTCTAACTTCCTTGGTTTTGTTTTTTTCTTTCAAAAACACCTTATTCAGTTCAAATATTTTAAATTGTTTGAATGTTTTTAAATTTTCTTTGGCATTGCTAAATAATTGGAAAACCAAGCTTGGACGCAGATATTCAAAATCAGAACTTACCGGATTTTTTATTTTTCGGGCATCGGCCTTAAAAATATCTTTTTCTTTTTGAGAAATAAACGAATAATTATAAATTTCGATATAACCAAGCTCTTTTAAAATATCTTTTGCTTGATTTTGCCAAAAAAGATCATTATTTCTTTTTACTGGAGCAAGAAAATCGCAAGGCAAGCAAGGAATTATTTTTTCATAGCCATGAATTCTGCCAATTTCTTCAATCAGATTTTCTGAAATTGTAATGTCTTGGCGAAAAGTTGGAATTTGAACAGTAAATTTTTTAGTATCTTTTTGCAACACGCCCATATTCAATCTTTTTAAAATTGTAAAAACTTGGCTGGGCTGGATTTCAAGACCTAAAACATTGTTTAATTTTTGAAAATCAAGCGTTAATTTTTTGGGCAATGTTTTTTCTGGATAAATATCAATTAGGCCTTGAGCAATTTTTGCATCAGCAAACTCTTGAATTAACATTGCTAATCTATTGATTGCTTTTTCGGTAAGATTGGGATCAAGGTTTTGTTCAAAGCGGATTGAGGCATCAGTTCTTAAGTTTATTTTTCGAGCAGTTTGGCTGATTAGTTTAGGGTTAAAATTTGCTGATTCTAAAATAATTGTTTTTGTTTTTGAATTGATTTCTGCTTTTTGCCCTCCTTTTATACCAGCCAAAGCCAATGGTTTTTCTGGATCGGCAATTACAAGAATTTCATTATTAAGCTTATATTCCAAGCCAGACAAAGAGGTTAATTTTTCTTTGTCAAAAGCCCTTCTGATTATTATTTTTTTTTGAGAAATGTTTTCGTAATCAAAAGCATGCAAAGGCTGGCCCATTTCAAGCATTACATAATTTGTAGCATCTACGACATTATTTATGGGCGATAATCCGCAAGCAATCAGCCGATCTTGAACCCATTTGGGAGAAGGCTTTATTTTTACATCAAATAAAACTCTGGCTGTATAACGGCGGCAGTCTTTTTTATTTTTTATTTCCACTTGGAGGAAATTTTTAGTTTTGATTTTTTTCTCTTCTTTGATTTTTATTTTTGGTTCTGATAATTTTAAGTTTAAAATTGCAGAACATTCTCGGGCAATTCCCAAATGGCTAAGACAATCTCCGGCGCGATCTGGCAAAACATCAAGGCCAAGAATATAATCATTGCCCTTTTTTACCAAAGATTCGTTTTCAAAACTATGCAATGTTAAAATATCGGCCAATTTTTGAGGCAAAGGTAAGGGTTTTTCAAAAAAAGTTTTAAGCCAATTATAAGATGCGTTCATTTTTTAAAATTGTTTTAAAAATTTAAGATTTCCGCTATGAAACCAGCGAATATCATTGATTTTGTATTTCATCATTGTTAGTCGGTCGATAGACATTCCAAAAGCTAGCCCTTTATATTTATTTTGATCTAAGCCTCCGTTTTCTATTACTTTTGGATGAACCATTCCTCCGCCTAAAATTTCTACCCATCCTGTTTTTTTACAAGCTCCGCAGCCCTTGCCGTTGCAAACTGCGCAATTCATATCAATTTCAAAACTTGGCTCAGTAAAAGGAAAATAACTTGGCCTTAATCTGATTTTTACATCTTCTCGGAAAAATTCTTTTAAAAATCTTTGAAGAATTGCTTTCAAGTTGGCCACGGAAACATTTTCGTCAATCATTAGCCCTTCAATTTGATAAAAATTAACTTCATGAGAAGCATCTACTTTGTCGGAACGATAAGTTCGGCCTGGGATAACAATTCTAATCGGAGGATTAATTTTTTCCATAAATCTGGTTTGAGCGGCCGAAGTATGGCTTCTTAATATTTCATTAGTTTTCAAATATAATGTTTTTCCTAAAGATAAAGCATCGCGAGCGGGATGGCCTTCGGGAATATTCAAAGAATCAAAATTATGCCATTCGTCTTCTATTTCTGGCCCTTCAACAACAGCAAAACCCATTAATTGAAATATTTGTTCTATTTCCCTTCTGATTGTGCTTAAGGGGTGCAAATGTCCAGTTTCAATTTTTTCACCTGGAAAATCAAGATCTAGTTTATTTTTTTTTTCTTTGTATTCTTGCTCTTTTTCTTTTAAGGTTTTTTCTAAATTTTGGGCTTCAGTTTGGACCAAAGAAGCAAATTCGTTTATTTCTTTTCCTAAAACCTTTCTTTGTTCCAAAGAAATGCCTTTTAATTCTAAAAAAAGATTTCTAATTTTTCCTTTTTTACCTAAATAAACAGAGGAAAATTCTCTCAATTGGCTTGAGTCTTGAATTTTTTCCAGATCTTTTTTAATCGTTTCTTTTAGTTCTTCAAAATTCATACAAAAAATAATCCCTAAGATTATAATTTATTTTACCTTAAAATTTAATAAATAGCAAATGATTTTTAATTGCGATTAAGCGGTTTATGTGATAAAATTCAACCATTATGATTAGTGATATTTTTAGCACTGAAAGCATTACCGCTTTAATAAAATTAACTGGCTATTTCGGGGTTTGGGCCATTATTTTTTCCGAAACAGGACTATTAATCGGATTTTTTTTGCCCGGAGATAGCTTGCTTTTTCTTTCTGGGTTTTTAGCATCCCAAGGTTTTTTTAATGTTTGGCTGATGGCAATTGGAATTTTTTTATTTGCTGTTTTAGGAGATAGCGTTGGTTATGCTTTTGGAAATAAAACTGGGCCAATGATTTTTAAAAAACAAGACTCTTTATTATTTCATAAAAAAAACCTTATTAGAGCCCAAGATTTTTATGAAAAATATGGAGCCCTAACAATTGTGCTGGCCAGGTTTATTCCTATTATTAGAACTTTTGCACCAATTGTGGCTGGAATTGGAAAAATGAATTATAAGAAATTTTTGTTTTTTAATATTTTTGGAGGATTTTTTTGGTCTTTTGGTGTTACTTTTGCTGGATATTTTTTGCCCAAAATATTTCCTCAAGCCGAAAAGAATTTAACCTTGATTATTTTTTCAATAATTTTTATTTCGCTTCTTCCGCCAATTTTTCAATTTTTAAAAGAATATTTTAAAACCAACAAAAAAACGCCTTAGTCGGCGTCTTTTTTTTATTAATCTTTTAATTTATCCAAGTTTACATCGTAAAGAATTTCTTCGTTTACTAAGCGATATTTTAATTGTTCTTCTTCGGTAAACCAGATTTTTATTTCCCGTTCTGCTTCTTCGGTTTGGTCAGAACAATGGATTAAATTTCTAACAGCTCGGCCATCCATATTAGCCAGCTCATAAGAATCAACTGTAAGGTCTCCCCTAATTGTTCCAACGTCAGAAGTTAATGGCTCGGTTCCGCCAACAATTTTTTTTACAATACCCACAGCCTTATTTCCTTCCCAAACCATTTGAACTAATGGACCAGCAGTCATAAAAGATACGTTTCCTCTCATAATATCTTTTCCATATTCAATAGCTGGTTTTTCTATAGGTAAACCCAAGGCTTCCCTGTTTTTTAATGTAATCTGCCCTTTTGATTCATACCAAGCATCATCTTTATTGTAATGCTTCCAGCACTGGTCTTCAGTAGCAAAAGCCATTTTCATAGCAACCAACTTTAATCCAGTTCTTTCAATTCGATGGATTATGTCTCCGATTAAAGATCTTTGAACTCCATCTGGTTTGATTATTACAAAGGTTCGTTCTTTTTTAATATTGACCATATTGTTATTTATTAAATTAATTTATATTTTAAAAAATTATATCTTAATTAGAAAATAATTACAAGAAAATTTTTATATTCTTTTTATTAAATTTTTTTGAAATTAAACCATACCTCTTTTTTTCATTTCCCAAAAACATTTGGCAGTTGCTTGTATATCTGCCCGGGCGTTATGAGCTTCGCAAAAATCTTGCTCAAAAAGCTTGTAATGCAATTCTGAAAGTTTTGGCCATTTATAACCATATTGGCTGGAAATTGCGCAAAATTGAGTCGAAGCTTGCATGGTACAAATTTTATTTTTATTTTTCAGATTATTTTCCAATCCGCATCTTAAAAATTCTGCCCCGACTATTTTTTCATCAAATCCAATATTATGGCCAACAAGAAAACAAGAGTCATTAATAATTTTTTTTAGCTCTATTAAAACTAATGATAAATCAGAGCCATTGGCTTGAGCAATTTCTGTAGTAATGCCATGAAGCTTGGCTGCTTCTTTGGGAATTAAAAAGTTATCTGGTTTAATAAGATAATCTTTGGCAAGTATTTCTTTTCCTTTTTTGTCAAAAAAAATCCAAGCAATTTGAACCATTCTGGGCCAATTATCAAAATCTTCAATAGGGGCATTCCAGCGCAAAGGAAGCCCGGTGGTTTCTGTGTCGAAAAATAAATACATATTGATTTGTAAATTATAGGCCAATCGTTAATATTTAGCAAATAAATTAAACCTTCCTTGGTTCGAGCCCTGGATTAGAACTGCAAATTAAGTATTGTTTTTTAATATTGATTTTTCCAATATTAATATTTGGCGGACCCGACCGGGCATCTCACGCGTTTTGACTTTGTCAAAACTTTTGAAAACCCTCGGTTTTCAAGTCTTTCCGATACGGGAAACCACAGGTTTCCCGACCCCTTCCTTGGTTCGAGCCCTGGATTAGAACTGCAAATTAAGTATTGTTTTTTAATATTGATTTTTCCAATATTAATATTTGGCGGACCCGACCGGGCTCGAACCGGCAGTCTCCTCCGTGACAGGGAGGCGCGATAACCAATTTCGCTACGGATCCAATATTCTTTTCAAGCGAATTAAGTGCCTGAGGTGAGGATTGAACTCACGCACTCTCGCTTATGAAACGAGTGCTCTGCCACTGAGCTACTCAGGCAAAAATATATGTTGCGGTTCCTGGAATTGCACCAGGGTCTCCAGCTTATGAGACTGGCGAGGTACTACTCCTCTAAACCGCTATAAGTAAATGTATTTTAGCAAAAAAACAAATAAAAGCAAGAGCTTTTAAAACTCTTTTATTTTTTTTAAGAAAAAAGATATTTAATTAATTATTTTTAGCTTAGTTAAAATGTCTTTAATATCAATAGCTAGCCTTTCTGCAATCTCGGGATCAATTTTATAAGTGGGATCATTTTTTAATTTTCCAGATAGATAAACTATTGCTTCAATAGTTTCCGCGCTTTTAAATTTATTTTTTTCCCTGATTTCAGGCAATAATTCTTTTAAATCTTTGCCTTGGTATTTAAAAGCTTTAAAAATATCATAAAGCATTCCCTCCATATTAATAACAGCTAATTTATAATCAAGGTCGTTTTTCTTTTTTAAAAATTCAAGAATTTGCTGCCAGCGATTATAAATATAAGTGGTTTGGTCAAAAGACGGATGCATAAAATCTTTAAACATTCTTCTTTGGTTTGCAAGCAAGAAAAACTGCTTGATTAAATAATAAGCGTATAAAATTATAAAAGCGATAGTAATTAAAATAAAAACTATCTTAAACGGAAGCAAAGCACTGTTTAATTCAGCTGAAGATAAAAAATTGTTAATTTGTTCTAAGCTCATAATTTTTTTCAAAAAAATCAGCGGTTTTAAAAATTAAATTTTCTTCAAAAGCCGGAGCAATTAATTGATGCCCAATTGGAAGTTTTTCGGCCCAACCGCAAGGAATTGACATTCCTGGCAATCCAGCCAAAGGCACAGCTACAGTATAAACATCAGAAAGATACATTGCCAAAGGATCGTCTGCTTTTTCGTTTATTTTAAATGGTAAAACTGGAGAAGTCGGCCCCATAATTAAATCCACTTTTTCAAAAGCTTTTTCAAAATCATTTTTAATCAAGGTTCTTACTTGAAGGGCTTTTTTATAATACGCATCATAATATCCGGCCGATAAAGTATAGGTACCAAGCATTATTCTTTTTTTAACTTCTTTTCCAAAGCCAAGCGATCGATTTTGAAGATAAAAATCAAGCAAGTTTTCTGTTTCAGACATTTTTTTAACTTCACTAAATCTAATTCCATCAAATTTGGCTAAATTGGCACTAGCTTCTGAGGGAGCAATAATATAATAACAAGCCAAAGCATAATCAGTATGCGGCAAGCTGATATCAATTATTTCTGCCCCGTTTTGCTTATAAAAATCAAGGGCCTGTTTTACTGATTTTTCAATTTGAGGATCAAGTCCTTGTCCAAAATATTCTTTAGGAACTCCGATTTTTAACCCCTTTATTGACCATTCTTTTTTTGAATCAGGAAAATCAATGGTTGTAGAATCATTTTTACATTTTCCTCGAATAGCCTCAAAAACCATTTGACAATCTTCTGAATTTTTTGCGATTGGGCCAACCTGATCCAACGAAGAAGCAAAAGCAATCACTCCATATCGGGAAACAGTGCCATAAGTTGGCTTCATTCCGGAAACGCCACAAAAAGAAGCAGGCTGTCTAATTGACCCCCCAGTGTCTGAACCTAAAGCAAAAAGGCATAAATTAGCACCCACAGCGGCAGCTGAGCCACCCGAGCTTCCTCCAGGGATACGTTCTAGGTCGTGGGGATTTTTTGTAGGAAAATAAGCAGAATTTTCGCAAGATGAACCCATAGCAAATTCGTCCATATTTGTTTTTCCCAAGAAAATTGCGCCTTGATTTTTTAGTTTTTCAATCACTGTTGCATCATAAGGAGCAATGTAATTTTCTAAAAATTTTGAAGCCGCAGTACATTTTTCGCCCTTAATCATAATATTGTCTTTAATAGCGCAAGGAATTCCAGTCAAGGGAAGATCAATATTTTTAGCAATCATTTCATCTGCCTCAACGGCTTGTTTTTTAGCTAATTCTTCGGTGAGCCAAAGATAAGATTTTATTTCCGGATCAATTTCTTTAATTCTTTCCAAATAAGCCGTGGTTAATTCAACGGCTGAATATTCTTTATTTTTCAAGCTTTTCTTTGCTTGACTAATAGTTAGTTTTTGGAGATCAATCATTGTTTAATATTTTTTTAACTTCTAGATAATTGTCCTTTTGGTGCGGCATTAAATTTAATAAATCTTGATTTGGGAAGGTTTCGGCTTGGTCAGCACGAAAAACATTATTGCTATGAGCCATCACAGCTGTTTCTTCGATAGTTTGAGTATCTAATTCTTTTAACTTATTTACATATTCCAAAATCGAAGAAAAATCTTGTTTAAATTTCTTTAATTCATTTTCTTCTATTTTTAGATAAGACAACTCGGCTATTTTTTTAACAATTTCTTCAGAAATCATAATTTTATAATATCTTATTAGGCAATTTAGAGCAAATTATTTTTTAAAAAAATCAGCCAGCCAAGACCAGATTGCGCCAGCGGAATTCCAAAGTTCGCCGGGCAGGGTTTTAATATCTTCTAAAAATTCTTTTTTCGCCGCTGGCATATTTTCTGTCATCCAAGCTTCAATTTTTTGAATCGCGCTTTCCGTAAAAGGACCGACCCATTCTTTAAATTTTTTGATTATTTCGGGCAAATTATCATCAATTGTTTTTTTTGTTTTTTCTAAATCTATTGGATTATTAATTTTTGTTTCTTGATCTTCTATTTTTGTTTGATTTTCTTGCTGTATTTCTTCGCCTAAAACCTGCGTGTTCAAGCAAAAAAATCCCAGAAAACAAGTTAAGAAAAAGAAAATAATAAATTTTTTATTTATAATCATGCTTTAAGAAAGTAATTCGATAGCTTTTTTTATTCGAAAAAGAGTTTTTTCTTTTCCTAAAATTTCAGCAATTTCCATTGGCCCAGCAGAATTTTTCTTACCGCTTAAAGCTATTCTTAACGGCCATAATAGATTTCCTCGATTTGGCATTTTTTCCGCTTCTAATAATAAAATTTGTTCTAAGTTTGTTTTATTAAAATTTTGTTGTTCAACTGGAGACAATATTTCTAAACACTTATTTAAAGAAAAAATTAATTCTGATTCAGTCATTTGTTTCCAGAACAAAAGGCTTTTTTCATATAATAAAGATTGTTTAAAAAATAAATCAACAAGTTCAATAATTTCGGAAAGTTTTTTTAATCTTTCTTGATAAAGAGAAATAATTTGACAAAGATATTTAAAAGATATTTCTTCTCCTGTTTCTTTAATTTCATAAAATTCCGGGGCTTTTTCTATAATTAGCCCGGCTTTTTCCAAATATGGAACTAGCATTTGCGTAAGATCGGCCAAGGGCTTATGACGAATATAAAAACCATTAATCCAGTCTAATTTTTCCAAATTGAAAATTGCTCCAGCTTTTTGAATTTTTTCTAAAGAAAAATCATGGATTAATTCTTCTAAAGAATAAATTTCTTTTTCTGTTCCCGGGTTCCAACCCAAAAAAGCAATAAAATTAATCAAAGCTTCGGGAAGATATCCTTCTTCTTTATAATCAACAACCGAAGTTTTTCCATCGCGCTTGCTTAATTTTTTTTTATTAGCACTAAGAATTAAAGGAATATGCGCGTATTCTGGCTGATTTAAGCCAAGAGCCTGAATCAAAAGAATTTGCTTTGGGGCATTGCTTAAATGCTCGTCTCCTCGAATAACATGGCTAATTTTCATTTCCGAATCATCTACAACAACAGTAAAATTATATAAAGCATTATCCAGGTCTTTGGCAATTACAAAATCTCCTAGAATATTGGAATTAAATTCAATCGGACCTTTAATTAAATCATTGAAAGATATTTTTTGATTGGTTGGACATTTAAACCTAATAACACTAGGCTTGCCTTGATTTAAATATTCAGCCACTTGTTCGGATTTTAAATCCCGGCACTTTCCTCGATAAACAGGAGCTTCGCCAATAGACATTAGATATTGTTTTTCCGATTCTACGTCTTCTTTGTTGCAAAAACAATAATAGGCCGTGCCCTCGTCTATCATTTTTTGAAGATATTTTCGGTAAATATTTTTTCTTTCGCTTTGGCGATAAGGAGCAAATTCACCAAGATAATCAGGCTGATAATTGGCTGGATTGATGTTTGGATCGTTTGGTAAAACAGGGCCTTCATCCCAATTAATTTGAAGCCATTCAAAAACTTTTATTAATTCGTATTCCCATTCAGTTTTTGACCTTTCTACATCTGTATCCTCAATCCTTAATATAAACTGCCCCCTTTTTTGCCGGGCTAATAAATAATTAAAAAGCGCGGTTCGCAAACTGCCAATATGAACATGGCCCGTTGGAGACGGGGCGAATCTTGTTCTAATAATGGTATTTTCTTTTTTTGCAATCATTTTTTTTGAGAGAAACTAATTAAATAATCAACAATATTATTAACTGCATTTTGAGGGCTTATTTTTTCAGCCGCTCGGCTCATAATTTCAAAATTTCCAAAGGTATATAAATTAAGCACTGTTTCTAGAAAAAAATTAGGAGTTAAATTGCTTTCTTCGATTACAACAGCAGCGCCTGATTCAGCATAGGCATAAGCATTTTTTACTTGATGGTTTTGTGCAGATTCTGGCAAAGGAATTAAAATGCTTGGCTTTTTAAAAGCAACGATTTCGAAAATAACCCCTGCGCCCGCTCGGCTAATTACACATTGAGCTAGGCAAAGCCCGCTTTTAAGCTGAATTTCGTTTAAGAAAGGATATATATGACAATGGGCTTGCAATTCCTTAGAAATAAAAGCAATCAAATTTTCTCGAGCTCTTTCAAAATCAGCATATCCTGTTTGATGAATTATTTCAAATTTTTTGATTAACTGGGGCAGGATTTGATAAATTAAACTATTAATTCTGATACTTCCTTGAGATCCTCCTAAAATCAAAAGAATCGGCTTGCTAGAAGCAATTCCTAGCTCTTTTTTAGCAATTTCTTGATTGATTTTTAATAAATCAGATCGGACAGGATTGCCAGTATAAATCATTTTTCGAGTTGGAAAATATTCAGTTTGTTTTGTTGGAAAAGAAACAAAAATAATTTGGCTAAAACGGCTAAGAATTTTATTGGCCAGGCCAGGGGCAACATCTGACTCATGCATTATTATTGGAATTCCTAAACACCAACCAGCAATTACTGCTGGAAATGAGCCATATCCCCCTTTGCTAAAAATTAAATCTGGAGCAGTAAAAAAAAGAATTAAAAATGCTTGGATTATTCCCAAAGGAATTTTAATAAAAAGATCAATAATGTTTTGAAAAAAAGATTTAATATTAAAATATCTTCGCGCTTTTCCCGAAAAAATAAAATAAGTTTTTAGGCTTTCTTTAAAAAATAATTTTGAGGAAAATTCATCTTCCGGACCCATATATGATAATTCTATTTTTTGAGCGCAACGTTTTTTCAGTTCTCGACTGATAGCAATTATCGGAAAAATATGACCTCCAGATCCTCCCCCAGTAAATAATATTTTCATAAATTAACTATACAAAATTAAAAGCCTTGGAGCAAGTTTTTTAAACAAAATCATTTTTAAACTATTCTTTAATTTCCGTAGAAACTTTTAAAAGAATTCCGCATGCAATCAATTCTATAATTAAATGAGTTCCTCCGGCAGTTATAAATGGAAGAGGTGTTCCGCTTAATGGCATTAAACCGGTCATGGCTCCGATGTTTACCATTGCCTGGATAGTAAGCCAAAACCCAATCCCCACTGCCACTAATCGGTTAAAACCTTCTAAACTTTTTTTAGAAATAACAAAAGCTGTAATTGTGAAAGCAAAAAAACAAGCGATTAAAAGAAAGCACCCGATAAACCCTGTTTCTTCGGCAAAAATAGCAAAAATAGAATCTGAACTTGCTTCGGGTAAAAATGTTTTTTGAGAACTGAAACCAAGGCCAGAGCCCAATAATCCCCCGGCTCCAATAGCAGTCAAAGATTGATTTATGTGATACCCGGTAGACAAGGGATCAATATTGGGATCAAGATAAGTAATAAATCTTTTCATTCGATATGGTTCGAAAAAAATCATTGCGCCAACAATTAAAAATCCAGAAAGCCAGATTAAAAAATTATATAAAAAAGGAGTTTCGGCACAGAAAAAAATAATACAAGCAATCGAACCAATAATAACTAGAGTGCTTAAATTTGACTGTAAGTACAGGGCAAGGGCAATTATTCCCAAGACCAGTAAAAATGGACCTAATTTTTTTTTCGCATTTCGACCAGCGCTTAGAATGGCTGAAAGATATAAGATGGTGGAAAGCTTTAAAAATTCTGACGGCTGGAAAGAAATAAAACCCAGATCAAGCCAGCGCGTTGCTCCTCCTTCGGTTTTGGAAATTTCAGGAATAAAAACAGCAAACATTAACACAATTGTAAAAATAAAAAAAAGCAAGCTGTATTTTTTGTAAAATTTAAGAGGAATTTTAAAAGCAATAAATCCTAAAATTAGTCCAGGAATCAATCCGCGAATTAGCTGGTTAAAAAGAAAATGAGCTGGAGAATTTCCTGCTTTTACCGACAAAGGAGCTGAAGCAGTTGTTAAGGCTAAAATACCTATTAAAATAAGCAAAAAAATGGAAACTAAAAGCGTAATGTTTGGATTATTTCTTTTTTTGAGCACCATATTGTTTAACAAATTTTTTGAATTGATCTCCTCTTTCTTTAAAATCCTTAAAAATTCCAAAACTAGGCGAAGCGCAGGATAAAAGACAGATTTTGTTTGGATTGGTTTTTTCAAAAGCTATTTTTACGGCACTGGCCATATCATTAATAAAAAAACGATTTAATTTCTTTTTTTGCTCCAAGGGTATTCCAGCCCAGATTTTTTGGCCAGAAGTGGGAAAAAGAATTATATTTTTTATTTTTGTTTTTGGAATAGCTTTTGAAATTTTTGAAAAATCAATTCCTCGATCAAATCCGCCAGCAATCAATGTTTCTACAGATTCACCTAAAGAATCAAGGGCAAAAATAGTAGCCTCTGGAATTGTCGCAATAGAATCATCATAAAACTTTATTTTTTTATATTCTCCGATAAATTCTAAACGATGGTCTAGTGGTTTGAAAGTTTTTAAACTTTTAATGGTTTTTTCTGTTGGAATTTTTAGAATTTTTGCTGTTTCAAAAACCGCACTTAAATTATCGGAATGGGTAATCTTTTTTAAAAATTGATTTTGAGTGATTATTTTTTCAATTTTTTCAGGATTAATTAATATTTTTTTTGATTTTGATTTTTGGGCTAAATTTTTAATCAATGGGAATTTCGAATTATAAATAAAATAATCTGTTTTTTTCTGATATTTAGCAATGTTTTCTTTGGCTTTAAAATATTCTTTAAAGTTTTTATAATAATCCAAGTGTTCGGGATAGATGTTTAAAAATAAACCTATTTCAGGACTTTTGTTTAAAAATTGGAGCTGATGGGAAGAAAGTTCATAAACCACAAAATCTTTTTTCTTTATTTTTAGAAGAAAAGAAAGGGATGGAGTTTCAATATTTCCCAAAAGATAAGTTTTGAATTTGTTTGTTTTTAAAATATGATAAATTAAAGAAGAGGTGGTGCTTTTGCCCTTTGTACCCGTAATGCCTATAATTTTTGCCGGGCAATTTTCAAAAAACAATTGGGTTTGACTGGTAACTTGAGCATTCTTTTTTAAATATTTTTTAATATCTTTATACTTTATTCCTGGAGACTTTATCACAACATCATAATCTTTTAGGGCGGTTAAATAATTTTTACCTAGGAACAATTTTAAATTTTTGTCTTTTGCTAGTGTTTTTTTTAAAGAATCTTCAAAATTTGAAAATGTTCTTTGATCAGCGATTGCCAAAACTTTTTTAGGAAATAATTTTCTAAAAAAAGCTAAAGAATCAGCGCCTTCGCGCCCAATTCCTAAAATTATTAAATTTTTATTTTTTAATTTTTCTAAATTCATACATTCAATTTAGCATATATTTCAATTTTTTTCATTGATATCTTTTTGTTTTAAAAGACTGGAAATTGTTTGCCCGAAAAGCTTGGCAGCTTCATAATCTTTGCCGGTAATAATATTTCCATCAACCACCACTTGATTTTCTTCATAAATTCCTTGATTTTTTTTAATAATTTCAATGCTTGATTTATCTAGCGAAGAAGACCAAGCAACTGCTTTTTTGTTTTTTAATACTCCAGCTTTTGCTAAAATTATTGGGGCAATACAAATAGCGGCAATTATCTTGTTTTTATTTTCAGCTTTTTTGATAAGATCATATGATTTTTCGTTGTCTAAAAAACGAATTGCTCCGCTTCCTCCGACAAAAATAATCGCATCATAATCATTAATATCCAAATCATCCAAATTTTTTGATTTTGCTTCGCCTCCAAATCTTCCAATCGCCAAACCGCTTTCATTGCTAAAAGTATCAATTTTTATTCCATTTGATTCTAAAATTTCTTTTGGATAAAAATATTCTTCATCCCGAAATTCTTTAAAGGCAATAACAATAGCTGCTTTTTTCATTGACTACATTATACATTTTTTTAAGTTATAATGAAAATTTTTTAAAATTGACATTTATATTGTTTTATTGTATATAAAATTTATGCCCATTAAAAACGGATCCAAGAAGGGACAAGTTTCCCGATCAATAGAGTTGTCTTATGGTTCCCATCAATACAAAAGTCAGACCAATGGCCTGACAAAAAAACAAAAAAGAGAAAAAGAAAAAAGAATCCAAGAGGCAAACCAACAAGAGCTAGAATCGATTTATGGCCAGATGGCCAGAAAAAGAAGATAGTTCTTTTTTTAATAAATTAAAGATTATTTTAACCCTAATCAAGCTTTAAAGCTTTATCTGTTTTTGGTATTTAAATTTACTAGGGATATTATTTTTATTATCCCAATTATTCATTATTGTTTCTGCTTCTTTTTCCCAGTCTTTACATTGAGACATTAAATTTTCAGCAAAAAATTCTAATAAGTAAGGCTGTTCTAAGTCTCTGATAACATTTCTTTTCCATCCTAAATATAAGGCAACCCGAGCTTCCCGGCGCGTGCCGACGCATTCCCATGGTTTTATTTCTTTTTCTTCAACCAATTCAAACAATAATGGTAATAATTCTTTTTTTGTAAATAAATCTTTTCCAAAAATATTTTTTAAATCAGCGCTCGAAACAAAAGGATATAAAATAGAATAAACAAAAAGACACTTTGCACAAGAACCGCACCAAGCGCCAGTTTTTTCTTTGGTGCCAGAATAAGTTTTTTGGGATTCATTACAGCTTAAAAATATTGGCAGAAAATCTCGGCGTTCGGAAAATATTTTTGCAATTTGCAATTCATAAAGCGGGCGGAGCAAACTGAAATATTCGATATTAGAGCTTAAATATTTTTTCAAATAATCGCGAAATTTGTTTTCAAAATCAAATGTTTTACTATATTGATGATTTATTTCTTCTTCTAAGTACTCAATATTCCCCTCATTGCTACTTTTTTCATTGCTAAAAATAATATATTTTTTATTAAAAATTACAGCTGACAACGCGGTTAAAAAAGAAAGATAAGCCACAAAAGGGGTGTGGCCGTTCAAATACCCTTTTTTATTTAAAGAAAGAAGCGTTGGATCAATTTCTCTTTCGCAAATAATAGAATTTTTATTTCCAAAAATATTATTTGTATTATCTCCAGCCTTTGTGAGGTTAAGAAAAAAAAACGTTGAATTATTTTTTTTCTTGTTAAGAAGATAATAAGAAGTTAAAGAATCCTTTCCTCCTCCAATTGGCAAAAGAAAATCCTTTTTAGACGCTTTAAATAGCATTGGCTTGATGGGATTTTTTTCTGAAATTATTTGAACAAAATTTTTTGTTTTAAAATTTATTTTATTTTCAAAAAAATATTGACCCATCCCCTTGATTAAAAGATTGTGCCACCAATCAATTTGCTCTTTTTTCATTCCCCCGCATTTAACGATTATTTTGGGAGAACAAAAAGCCTTCCAATAACTAAAACTTTCAATCATTCCTAAATTAAAAACAAAATTATCAATAATTTCTTTTTTTATTTTTTTTGCCGAAGCAGGGATATTTTTAAGCTTTACTTTGGCAATAAATTTATTTTTTCCCGCACTAAAATCAAAAGAAACTAAAAGGTCTTTATTTTTAAAAGACCAGGCGTATCGATTGTAAAAAAATTCCGGAAATGTTTTCCTTAAATTTTTAGGAAGAAATTTGGGAAGCTTTTTTTTCATTGTTTTAAAATTAATAATTGCAAGCAAACTCCTAAAATAGCTAAAACAACGGAAATAATCCAAAAACGCATTACGATTTGCTGGCTAGTCCAGCCAATTGCTTCAAAATGGTGATGAATAGGTGTGGATAGCCAAATTTTTCTTTTGCGTATTTTTTTTGACAAAAGCTGGACGATTACTGACCCGGTTTCTAAAACCAAAACACCTCCGATTATCGGCAGAATTGCTACAGAATTAGTTAAAAAAGCAATCGCAGTCATGGTCATAGTTAAACCCAAAATTCCTGTTTCGCCCATATAAAATTTAGCTGGTGGAATGTTAAACCATAGAAAACTAAAAATAGTACCAAGAATAATAGCGCAAAAAGCAGCTAAATCAGCTTGGCCTTGGGCCAAAGCAATAACCGTAAACCCTCCAAAAATAGAAGCAAAAACCCCTCCAGCTAATCCGTCTAAACCATCAACTACTCCGCTAGCCCAAGAAGCCAAGCTTACAATAATATATAAAACTATATACCAAAGCCCTAATTCCCATACAATTCCTTCTGGAAAATTAAAAAAAAGAGGAATATTGATTGAATTCCAGCCAAGCTTGAAATAAAGCCAAGATCCGCCAATCAACCCAATTAAAATAACCAAAATTAAGCGGACCCTAAATTTTAATCCTCCACCAATATATTTTCCTTTTCCATAAACTACAAAAATATCGTCAACTAATCCGATTAAAGAAGCCGAAATTAAAGCAAAAATTGGAATCCAGGTTTGTTCTCGACTAAAAAAATTAAGCTTTTCAAGCCACCAAATATCAACAAAATTAGCCCAAAAAAGACAAATAAAAGAAAGAATTAAAACCGTAGCCCAAATGACAATACCTCCGCCCCGAGGAACCGTAGTTTCTTTTTCTTTATGAAGTGATAAAAACACTTCTGCATCTTTTCCGTCTATGGTTTTTGCTCGAGCGCTTTTTTTCCAAAATTTTATCTGATATAAATATTTTGTTAAAAAATTTCCAATAATCAAAGCAATAATTGATGCCGAAAAAGCTAAGATTAAAATTTTTATTACATTAAAAGTAAGCAAAGACATATTACCAAATAAAAGAATCTGTTATCCAATTTTCCAACTTTTCTGCTTCAATAAAACGGCTTGTCTTTCCATCAGCACCCATAATAATATTTATTATATAAGCGGTTTTGCTTTGAAAAGGAGAGAAAAATGGCTTTTTTGATACTGAAATAATACACCCGTTTGCTTCTTTTGTATAGCCAGTTTTACCCCAAAGATATTCTGGTCCTTTTTTTAATAAAGCATTGGTATTTTCTAGTTTTTTAAAATAATGGCCATTAATATAATAATCAACAGATTGGATAGAGCAAATATCAGCAATCAAAGAATTATTTTTTATAATATAAATAATAATTCTTTTCAAATCATCAGCTGAGGCCTGATTCATTTTAAAATCATCTTCGGTTAACCCGCTGGGATTGAAAAAAACAGCTTTTTTAAGATTTAAATCTTTGGCTTTTTGGTTCATTAAAGAAACGAATCTTCCAGAAGGCATTTGTTCGCTTAAAATATCAGCAGCTGCGTTATTTGATTCTATCAGCATGATTGTTAAAAGATCTTTAATAGAAATTGGACCTGATTGAATTCTGCCCCCAGTGGCCATAATTGCCGAAGTTTGCTCTGGATTTAAAAATATTTTTTTCTCTAAATCATATTGTTCTGCAGCAACAATCGCCGTCATTAATTTACTCATTGAGGCGATTGGATCAGAATTATATGCATTTTTTTGAAAAAGAATTTTTTCTTCTCCTGTTTCTGGAATTACTAAAACCGACAAAGCTTGCGTGGCATTTATTTGAAGATCAAAAGCATTATTTTTTTTTAAGGGTCGAAACAAAGAATCTCCAGGAATTAAAGATGCCTGGACCGCAGGAATTGTTTTCAAATCACGACTATTTGAATTAATAAAAAAAATTGAAACAAAAAAAGCAAAACAAAAAACAATAAAGAAAAAAATATTTGGTTTTTTCGAAATAAGCATTTTAATTTATCTACTTTTCTTTCAATTTAAACTGCAATTCTTTTATCTTTTCTTTTAGCTCTACCATTTTATTCTCTCGATTGATAAAAACATTACTAATTTGAACAAGTTCATTTATTTTTTCTTGCAATTCTTCGGTTTTTCTGTTTAACTCTTTGGTTCTGTCTTGAATTTGAGCTTCTAAATTTTCGTTTAATTCTTTTAGGGCTAAAGTTCTGGCCTTTACCATGATTTCCAAAACAGCGTTTGATTCTTCTAGCTTTTCGTTTGCTTCATTTAATCGCCAAGTTTTTTCTTGCAATTCTTTTGTTCTATCCTCTACTATTTTTTCGATATTTTTTTTCTGCTTGTTTAACGTATTGGTGCGCCTAACTAATAAAAAGCAAATAAAAGAGATTAAAATAAAAATAAGAGATCTAATAAACATGCTTAGCTCCATTTTTGGGAAAATTATAAATGAAGCGAGAATTGCCAAAATTACAGCAACTAAAATATCTGTAGTTAAAACCGTGGCAAAAGGATGCTTTTCGATTAAAACATAACATAAAATCAAGGCGTAAATGGGAATAGTCAAGTAGTATAAAGGAAAAATATTAACGCCATAATCTGGAAGAAAATAAATAAAAACTAATCCAAAAATAGAAAAAGACATTAAAATAAACATGAGCAAATCTTTTCTTTGCTCTTCTTGCTCTTGTTTATCAATCCAGGCTTTAGCAAAATTCACTAAAGTTAAAACAAGTAAAACAGTAACAAAGGCGCTGAAAGAATAATAAATATAGCCATCTTGACTAAGGCTTACTCGAAAAGAAAAAATAGATTCAATAATTGCCCGGCTTTCGCTAGCTGCTACTAACCAAACTGAAAAAATATAAGAAAAGTATAAAAATAAATTTTGATTTTTTATATGGCAAAATTCAATTGAAAAATGATAAAGAAAAACTGGAATCAAAAACACGGCCAAAGATAACGTTTTTGTAATCATTTCTGCTCTCGGATTAAGGCCGAAAGAAAAAAGCTGCCACATTAAAACAGCACTAATGGTCCAAAAAAATTGTAATATTCCAGCAACAAAAAACACGGTTGTAGCCTTGCTACGATTTTTAATTATCAAATACAAGCTAATCATCAAAATAAAGGTGCTGCTGGGAAGTAAAAAATAAATTGCCAATGGTATTTGAGCCATATTATTTTAAATAAGATTGGATTTTTTCCAATATTTCTTTAGGATTATAATTTGATTTAATCATATAATCTTTGGCTCCAAGCTGGAAAGCTTTTTCTTTTGTTTCTTTATCGTCAAAATTAGACAAAACAATTACCGGCACATTTTCAGCCCCAGAAATATTTTTTCTTTTTTCCAAAAAATATAAACCACTTTCTTTGGGCAAAAGAATATCTAAAATAATTAAATCGGGTAGTTCTTTTTTTATTTTTTCCAATCCTTCTTCTACGTCCATTCCAGTTGAAACCTTATAACCTTCTTTGGTAAATTTAAAATTGTACATCTCCGAGAGTATTTTTTCATCTTCAATAATAAGTATTTTTTTCATATTTTTAATATTTATTTTTCTGTGAAATTAAATTTATGGCGAGAATCCAAAATTGATTGGATTGGTAGTTTTATAGTAAATAAACTGCCTTTATTTTTACCTTCTGAAAAAACACTGATTGAGCCATTATGCATTTCCACAAAATTCTTGGCAACATACAATCCTAATCCTGTTCCTTGGGTATAAAGTTCAGTGCCACTCTTGCCTCGGGAAAAACTTTTGAACATTTTTTCTTGTTCTTCTGGATCAATACCCACGCCCGTATCCTTGATTTGGATAATTATATCATTATTTTCTTTATTAAGCGAGACTTCTATTTTTCCTTCAGGGGTATATAAAACAGCATTATTGATAATATTACTAAATGATTGTTTTAGTTTTTCAGTATCTCCTTTTATTGTTGGTAAATTTATTTTAGGTTTGTTATATATAATTGTTAATCCTTTTTCTTTTGCTAAAAATTCAAAATCTTTTATACAGTCTTTAATAATTTCTTCAATAGAAATATTTTCTAGATTCAATTCAATTTGACCTTTTTCTAGTCGACTAATTGACAACAAACTGTTTATTAGTTTAATCATTCCAACACTTGATTCGTGGATATATCTAATTGCTGTTTTTGCTGGTGTTGGCAAATCGCCATAATCACCATCTTCAAGCATTGAAGTGTATCCTCGAATAGCAGACATGGGCGTTCTTAATTGGTGAGAAGCAATAGAAATAAATTCGGATTTTAAACGACTAATATTTTCCACAATTTCTTTTTGGGCTATAATATCTTTTGTTTGTTTATCTATTTTTTCTTGAAGCGTTTCGCCAAACTTTTCAATTTCTTCATATTGTTGGGCGTTTTCTATGGCAATACTAGCTTGTTTTGATAATAAATTTAAAAGATTTACATCTTGATCGGTATAAGGTTCCCCTGATATTTTGGGACCTAAAATAATTGTTCCAATTAATCTTTTATTAGTAATTAAAGGCAGGCATAACGAAGCATGGATATTTTCCAACTGATTATATAATTTTATCAAATTATTTTTTTCTTTTTTGGTTATTGTTTCTTCCTGAGAAAAATAAAATAATTCTTCTATAATTAAAGGTTTTTGATTTTTTGATAAATATTTAAAGAAAAAATTATTCATTAAAATAAATTTTTCTTCATTTGATTTATTGTTTAAATTTTTAATTTTAAATTTTTTGTATTTTATTTTTTGCTCTTCTGTATGGGCCAAATAAACACTTGCAAATTCTATGCTTATGGCTTTTTTAATGGTTTTAATAATTAAATTTATAAGCTTGTCTAAATCAATATAATTATTTAATTCATTAATTAATTGATTAATCGTTTCTTGATAATTATATAAAGAAACAAATAAATACTTATTGGCAAAATTTTTAACAGCCGATTCCATTTTATAAAAACAAAATACAAATAACGGTGCCACAATAATGCCGACCAAATATGCTTTTGTTGTAAATAAGCCTCCAAAAAAATAATTATAAAGCCAGATTAAAAAATAAAAAAATACATAAGCAAAAATAGATATTCCAAAATATACAAAAATTTTACGCGCTACTATCCTGATGTCCATTAACCGATATTTGACCATAGCGTAAAAAAGCATAAAAACATATAACGAAACAACAATATTTCCAAATGGCAAAATTGGAATATCATACCATAAAAAAAAGTTTGTTGCGCCTCCTAAAAACCCGATGATAGTTCCAATTATAACAAATCTTATTTGGTGGCGTTTTATACCAGTGTTTGTTATATAATTTTCATATAATTTTTTGAGACCATAGCCCACCCAAAAAACATAAGATAAAATATAGGCAGTATAAAGAGGTCCGGCTTTAGGCCAAAACTGAAAAAACATTGTTTTTTCTACGTCTTTAATAAAAAATGAAGAAAAAGAAAATGTTAAAAAAAATAAAGTTAAAATATATCCAAAAAATAAAATTAAAAAACTTTTTTTGTTTTTAATTTCTAAAAATGATAAAACCCAATGTAAATAAAAAATAGGAATAAAGGACGATCCTATTGATAATAGCCGAGTATATAAAAGTGCGGTTTTATAATCGGTTGTAGTTTGCCAAAAAACATAAAATAAAGACCAGGCAAAAACTGCCAAACTTAATAACACAAAAGCGCTATTTGTGGTATTTTTTTTATTTTTTATAAAAACTAAAGATCCCAAAAACAAGCTAGTAAGAGCATTAATAAGTGCTGATATTGCATAAAAATTCATAAAACAAATATTATTTTTTTGCAATTAATAAGCCATGTATTTTCATTGGTTCGTAAATAACACGATAATTGTTAAATCCTGATTTTTTTGCAATTTCTGATAAATCTTTTTCTTTTCGGTATACCATTGGCCAATCAATTACCCATTTTAAAAAATACTGTTCTATGTTTGGCGCAATATTGCAAGTTATTAAAATTCCGTTATTTGGCAAGATATTATAAATTTTTTTTACAAAATTTATAGCTTTTTCTTGATCGGCATAATCTAAAAATCCAAGCATTTCTACTATATTAGGATTAAAATTTTTAAAATAATCTTCATTACCGTCTATATCTTTTTGGGAATATTCTATTCTATCTTCTACGTCGTATTGCCTGGCTATTTCTTTTGCATGTTCTAATGCGTTAGCATCAAAATCAACTAATTTTGATCGAATAAAAATACCTTTCTTTTTAAACTCGGCAACAACTTCAATCAAAGCTTGCCCAGCGCCAGAAGCTAAGGATATTATTTTTATCTCTTTCTCATTTGGAAATTCAGAAATTGCTTTATAAATTTCTTTTTTGACTAATTTATATCGGTTACGGAGTGCCTGACAATTCATTCCGCGCCAATAAAATTCATCTAATATCCCCCATAAAATTAATTTTTTGGGAAAAATATGATTATAAATTATTTCCATAGCCCTCCAAGTTGTGGCATATTCTTTAACCTTGCGACAAGCTAATCCTATTCCATCAAAAAAGAAAGTATTTATTTTTGGTTTGGGCAGTCCGAGCAGTTTATAGATTTGCTTTTTAAGCATTACATAAATAGTTAAAAACCACATTAAGGGCAGACTTAAATAATATGGCCATTTATTTTTTTCGTAATATTCTGATTTTATTGTCTGATTATTAAACATATATATTATTTTTTCAAACATGTTTTAGGCTGTCGGTAAAGTTAAATTTATGGCGAGAATCCAAAATTGATTGGATTGGTAGTTTTATAGTAAATAAACTGCCTTTATTTTTACCTTCTGAAAAAACACTGATTGAGCCATTGTGCATTTCTACAAAATTCTTGGCCACATACAATCCTAATCCTGTTCCTTGGGTATAAAGTTCAGTGCCACCTTTGCCTCGGGAAAAACTTTTGAACATTTTTTCTTGTTCTTCTGGATCAATACCCACGCCCGTATCCTTGATTTGGATAATTATATCATTATTTTCTTTATTAAGCGATATTTCCACTTTGCCTTTAACAGTATACAAAACAGCATTATTGATAATATTACTAAATGATTGTTTTAATTTTTCTGGATCCGCTTTTATTAAAGGGATCTTTTTTGCTAAAATTTTATATTTTAAAGATAGTCCTTTTTCTTTGGCTACTAATTGGATATCTTTAATACATTCTTTTAACAAGCTATCAACGGAAACATCTTGAGGTTTTAATTCAACCTGACCTTTTTCTAGTCGGCTAATTGATAATAAACTATTTACTAATTTAATCATTCCAACACTTGATTCGTGGATATATCTAATTGCTGTTTTTGCTGGTGTTGGCAAGTCGCCATAATCACCGTCTTCAAGCATTGAAGTATATCCCCGGATTGCGGCTAAGGGTGTTCGTAATTGATGCGAGGCAATAGAAATAAATTCAGTTTTCATTTTACTGATTCTTTCCGCTTCTTCTTTTTGAGAAACCTCTTCATGAATAGCTCTTATTAAAAAATAACCGAAAAAAGAAAATAAAATTATAATAATTCCGATTAATATTTTTAAAAATTGAGTGGGCATCAAGAAAAATAAAATAATTATAATAACCGCCATTATAAAAACTAAAAGCTCGGTTAAAATAAGCTTGATTTCAAATAAATGATATTTTAAAGTAGCTAAAGCAAAAATAATTACAAACAAAACAACGAATAATTGCCCAATAGGAGGAACAAACCCGATACCAAACATTAAAGGAAAGTTTGTGGCTCCGCCACCAAAACCAAAAAGCGATCCCAAAATAACATAATTTATCTGATGAGTTTTTTCAGGGTCGCTATTTTTTCTCGCTTTTAGTAATTCTTTCAAACCATAACCAACCAAACCAAAATATCCTACTACTAAAAAAATAACGTAAAGAAATCCAGCTTGGGGCCAGTAAAGAAAGTCACGAACCTGTGCGACCGAAGAAATATAGGCCGGAGTAAAACTAAAAAAAGAAAAAAACAGGGTAATAAAATAACCAAAAATTAAAATACCCTTTTTTTCTTTTGTAATCCCTAAAATACTTAAAATCCAATGAAGGTAAAATATTGGAATAAAGGTGGCACCGAAATTAAGCATTTTAGACCAAAACAAGGCTTCGGTAAAAGTATTAACAGAAAGCCAACGAGAATAGGAAAAGCTCCAAATAGCAAAACTAACACTCATTAAAAAAAATGTGTAGTTTATTTTATTTTTCCAGTTTTTTGAAAAAATCAAAAAGCCAAAAATTAAAGCAACCAGCCCATTGATAAAACTTATTATGATATATATATCCATAAATTAAAACTTGAAAAAATATTTTTATTTCAAGCCAATTGGCATAATATGAAAACCAAAATCATCGGTAAAGCTTCTTTGCCACTTAAAGCCAGATTTTTTAATTATTTCTTGCAGGGTTTTTTCTGATTTAAAAATTAATTCCCAGCCAGTAATTTTATCCATTATAAAATAAGTAAACGGATCTTTTTCCAGCATTTCGGGAGCAACATTGCTAGTCATAATATACCCACCCTTATTTAAAAATTTTCTTGTGTTTTTTAAAATTTTAATGCATACTTCTGGGGGCAAACCGCATAAAATTCCTACTAAAATTATAAGATCAAATTTTTTTTTGGGTCGATATCTTGTAAAGCTATTTTGAATAAACTCTATTTGATTTTCTATTTTTGCTGTTTTAGTTATTCTTTTCCCTCTTTTAATCGCCATTTTATCTTTATCCACGCTAATAACTTGAATATTTTCGTTTCCCTGATAATGATTTGAAAGAACGTTGCAAATATCTCGATTTAGTCCTCCTCCTAAATTTGCAATCATTATTTTACCCTTTTTTGTTTTTTGAATAGTTTCTATTAATTCAAAAATATTTTCTTCCACTCGAGCAAGTCTTGAATTTATTGCTTTACCACCCTTTGATTCAAAAAAATATTGATCAATAAAATGAAGCTGTTTTGGACGAGCATATAAAAACTCTGTAACGACCGATGTTGCAGGATTGGCAACAGTGGCCGCGCTAAAAACACTATTATTAATAAAATAATTCAAAACATCTTCTTCTTCGCTTTCTGAAATAACATTCCCCTGATATTTATGAATAACAATATTTTTTATTTTTTGATTGTCTTGTTCGATTGATTTTAGCAAATCAAAAACACATTTATCAAAATTGAATTTTTCTACGAATTCTTCAACAGAGTAATTTGTTTCAATGGCCATTCTTTTTTTATTAAATTATTAATATTAATAGTATTTTAAAAGATTTTTATTATTTTTTCAAATAAACTTTATTTTAAAATTTTATTTTTTTGTTATTTTTGTCTTAGCTTATAGTGCAAAATTTTTCCGAGGTTTGATTTTGGTAATTCTTTAAAAAATTCTATCATTTTAGGAACTTTATGCGGAGATAATTTATCTATACAAAAATCAATCAATTCTTTTTCTGTGGCCGAATTGTTAGGCTTTAAAACTACACAAGCCTTTACTTTTTCTCCATAATAATCATCTTTTTCGCCAATAACTGCCACCTCTTGTACTTTTGAACTTTCTTCTAATATTTTTTCAACTTCTCTTGGCCATACTTTTTCTCCACGCACATTAATCATATCATCTAATCGGCCCTCAATACTAAATGCGCCTTGTTCATTTATTCGGCCAATATCTTTGGTGTGAAACCATCCATCTTGCATGGCTTTTTTGGTTTTTTCTGGTTTGCGCCAATATTCTTTAAAAATAATCGGACCTTTAGTAACAATTTCTCCGCTTTGATTAATTGGTAATTCTTTTTCAGTTTCCGGGTCTATTATTTTAACATCCATATTTAATAAAGGAATTCCAACTAAGCCAGCTTTTTTAACGTATTTTTTAGATAAAGGATCAACTAAAAAAACCGAACAAGTTTCTGATAATCCATATCCTTCAATAAAAGCAGCATTGGGAAAAATTTCTTTAGCTTTTTGCCAGGAATAAGAAGAAATCGGAGCGCTTCCACTAGTAACTAGGCGAACAAAATCAAGAGGTTTTTCTTTTGGATTTTCTTTAAAATAATTTAAAAAAGCGGAAAAAATTGCCGGCACACCAAACAATCCATCTATTTTATATTTTTTAATAAGATTAATTGCTTCTTGGGTATGAAATTTTGGAAGAATTACCAAACGCCCATTGTTCATCAACGGCCAATTCATAATTAAACCTACGCCATAAACATGAAAAATAGGAACAACTAATAAGGTTGCCCGTGGACCAACAAATTCATTGTACCAATAATGAATTCCATAAGCATTTGAAATTAAATTGTAATGCGTTAAAACTACGCCCTTCGGCTCTCCAGTGGTTCCGCTGGTATAAACCATTAAGGCTGGGTCGTTAAAAACATCTATCTCTTGTTTGTTATATTCTGGGGAAACATTAAGGAATTCATTAAAATCAATGGCACCAGGACATTCAATTACTTCAATTTTTTTTAAAGCTCGGGCTAGAAATTTTTTCAAGGGCGAAAAATAATCAGACATATTAAAAGCCATGATTTTTTCAATTTGGGGCGTGGTCTGCGCTGCTTTGGAAACATTTTTGTAAAAAGCATCAGGAGTAATCACCATTCTTGGCTCTGCATCTTTGAAAAAATATTCTAATTCTTGGGCCGTATAAAGCGGATTAAGCATTATTGGAATTGCACCTGCCTTGGCCGAGCCATAAAAACTAACAATATTTTGAGGGCAATTGGCAGCCATAATCATTATTCGATCACCTTTATGGATTCCGTTTTGCTGCAATGCTCGAGCAAATTTATCTGTTAAATCTTTTAATTCCCGATAATTTATATGCTTATCGTAAAAAGTTAAAGCAATGTTTTCCGGATAATCAGAAGCATTTTTATCAATATAATAAAAAGATGGAACTTCGGGGTAATCTATGTTTTTTGGCGACCATTCTGGATAAAGATTAAACCAGGGACGGTCTCCTTCAATGTAAAATTTATTCATTTTTTTATTTTATTAATTATTTAAAAACAAAACCCCCAAAGGGGGCAAATTTAATTAAAACCAATGATTGATTTTTAGATTTATTTTATGAAAATTTGTTTGATTTTTCATAGATAAATATATTATACAAAATTATTAAAAATTTGTATATACTTTAAAATAAAAAAACGGAAGATGTTATTCATCTTCCGATATTCTATATTTATTCTTAGGAACCAAGATTTCAAATCTGGCTCCTTTTTCATATTCTCCAGTTTCCTGGATTTTAATTCCAGTAATTCCGAGAATTTTTTTTATTAAATGAAGGCCAAGCCCGGTGTTTTTTCCAAAGCCTTGGCGAAAAATCTTTTCTTTATCTTCTTTGGGAACACCAATTCCATTGTCTTCCCAAACAATTATTAATTCGTCGGATTCCAAAGAAATCGCACTGACTTTTATCTGGGAAACTTTCTGACCGTGCCGGAGTGAATTATCAAGAAGGTTTTCAAAAACCTTTTCAATCATCATGTCTGAAAAGATTTCCAAATTTTTGGGAACATCAACAATCAAGTTAATAATCCCTGGTTGGAGAATTTTCGGAATTTTCTTTTGGAAATTCTGCCATCCCGGTTTCTTGGTGCCAATTTCCTGATAAAGTTTCATAAACTTTATCTGTTCATTGATTGACATTGCGGCCGACTCAATAACTTGAAAATCGTCATCAAGTTCGGGCTTAGATATCTTTATTTTAATCATTCCAAGATATGCAATTATAACCATCAACAGATTGCCGATATCGTGGCGAATGATTTGTGACATTAATTCCAGGCGATAATTAGCTTGTTCAAGGGCTTCCTTAGCTTTTTCAATATCGATAAGCTGTTTTTGAATAGCTTCTTCTGATTTTTTTAGTTCAGTGACATCTTCAACGAACCCTTCAAAATAGGCTGTTTCGTTATCGGTATTGCAAACCGAGCGAAGAGTTAAATCAACCGCAATTATTTGATTATCTTTTTTTTTCCAAGAAATTCGGGGATATTTTGTCCATTCTTCCTTTTTGCTTAATAAATCGTTTATTATTTTTTCCCGATCATTTATATTACAATAAAGCTCAATAATTGTATTTTGTACTAATTCTTCGGGATTAGAATACCCAAGAATTTTTGCTATTTCTGGATTAGCAGAAAAAATTTGGCCGTCAAAAGAAGAATAGAAAATTCCAACTGGCGCATTTTTCAAAACTTTTTTACATTCTTCTTTCATTTCGTGGTCAGAAATTACTTTTTTAATTTGAAGAATTAATTCTTCAAATCGATTACGGATATCTCCTCCTTTTAGGATATACCCGTTGATTCCAGCATTTAATGCTGAAATAATAATTTTCTGATCACCTCTTCCGGTCAGAAGAATGAACGGTGTGTTATTTTCTTCTGTTCTAATTTTTTTGAAAAACTCCAGACCATTCATTTCTGGCATCATGTAATCAGAAACAATTACGTGAAATTTTTTTTCTTTTAGCAATTCCAGCGCTTCAGGAGCGCTTTGGGCGATAAAGATTTTCATGTTATTTCGGGGATCTTCCAAAACAGTTTTGAGTAAATCTAGAAGGCCCAAATCATCGTCAACAATTAGGACGTTGATCACTTCATTTTTTATGTTTTCAATGAACACGATAATCCTCCTTTTTAATGTTGGAAAATCTTATAAAGATATTATATAATAAAAACTATCGTTTGTCAATGAAAAATCAATAAAATCGTTTTTATTCATTAGGACAGCTTCCTAAATATTTTGATTTAATTAAAGAACTTAAATCATATATATTTCCTGCGCCCATCATAATTATTATTTGGCTATCTGCAAAATAGCCCTCTAGGCTTTTTTTGTCTTCAAGATAAACGCAATCATTAGCTATTTTTTGAGCTAAAATTCTTGAATTAAACTTTTCTTTAATTTCTCCTCCTTCTCGACCGATTACATCATAAACATCTATTAAAATCAATGAATTGATCATTTTTTCAACCAAAGCAAGCTGAAAAACACTAATAAAATCAAACCAGAGAAACTGAGTTCTTTGATATTGATGAGGTTGAAAAACGCAACAAATTTTTTTATCAGGAAATTTTTCTCGTGTTGATTTTAAAGTAGCTCCGATTTCTGTAGGATGATGAGCATAATCATCAATTAAAATAAAATTAGACAAAGTTGTTATTTCAAATCTTCGCCAAGATCCATAAAATTCAGAAAGCGCGCTTAATGCAATTTCATCGGAAATACCAAGTAGTCTTGCTAAAGATAAAGCGGCTAAACCATTTAAAACATTATGCTCACCTGGTATTTTTAAGATTGCTTTTATTTTTCGAACATCGTCAAGGTTTTCCAAAGAAAAATCGATTATCTCTGCTTTGGCCTTTAATTCAGATTTTTTGTTTTTAATAATAAATCCGTTTGGGGAAACTTGAAGCGCAAAAGTATCAAAAGCTTTTTGAATATTGGCAAAATTTTTATAATAATCTAAATGATCTTCTTCGATATTAGTAATTATCGCAATTCTTGGATAATATTTTAAAAACGAAGCTTCATGCTCACAGGCTTCGATTACTAAATATTGCGACTCCCCTATTCGAAAATTAGAATCATTAAACTCTTTTAATTTTGTTCCCACTATTACCGTAGGGTCTAATCCGGCTTTAATTAAAATTAAAGCAACCATTGCTGTGGTTGTGCTTTTCCCATGAGTGCCAGTAATAGCAATGGTAAAATATTTTTTAGTTAATTCGCCCAAAGCTTCAGGATAGCTTAAACATTTTAGTCCTTTTTTTCTTGCTTCAGTTAATTCTGGATTATCTTCTTTTACAGCTGGACTAAAAACAACTAAATCATAATTTTCTTTAATATTTTCTTGTTTTTGCGGTCCAATAAAAATTTCCACTCCCTTTTTTTGAAGCATTCTAATTATTTCAGAATCATATGCATCAGAGCCAAAGATTTGATTTCCTTTAGCCAAATAATACTGAGCCAAAGCTGAAACTCCAATTCCGCCGATGCCAATAAAATATATTTTCATATTTTAATTTTTTAAATTAAATGATTTTAAAATAGCGTATTTCGCGCCTCCGCGCTTTAATTCACTTTCCATTATTTCAATTGAATTTACGGAAAAATCTTTTGAAAAATCTTTATTTAATTCTGGAACTTCTTCAGGCTCAAGACGGGACCATTGCCATTGGATAATCCTGCCTAAAGTAATATGCGGTGAAAAATTTTTATTTATTCCTTCTTCGGTTTCTAAAATGATTTTGGAATTTGACAACAATGCAGTTTCTAAAGATTTTTGAAGCTGTCCCAATTCTTGAGACTGCTCGCCATTTACCCAGACCATTTTCGGAGGAATTTTTCCTTTGGGAGCATAAACAATATCTTTTAATTTAATATCAAACGGTTCAAAACGAGAAGCAATATTTTCTACAATTTTAAAAACTTCGGGTAAATCGTTTATTTCCAAATATCCTATAAAAAACAAAGTAATATGCAGATTTTCTTTTTTGGTCCATTTAATTGGAGAGTTGCCACAAAAATATGAAAAAGAGCGATCAATTTCTTGCTGCTCTGTAAACAAGCTATTTTTAATTTTTTCTGGAAAGTTTATGCTAATAAAAATTCGTTTCTTCATATTTAAACTATAAGCCCATTTATTTTAATTTTCAAGCAGATGAAAATTTATTTTTTATAATTATTATGATACCATTAATTTATGAAAATAGATTTACATTGTCATACATATTATAGCCATGATGCTATTTCTTCTCCAGAGCAACTAATTAAACAAGCCCTAAAAAGCGGATTAGACGGAATTGCGATTACTGACCATGAAACAACCGCAGGATGGGACGAAGCAATCAAAGCCGGGGAAAGATTAAATGCAAAAATAATTTTAGGGCAAGAAATAAAAACAAACCGAGGCGATATCTTGGCTTTATTTATTACTAAACAAATTAATGGCAAAAATAAAGATCCAAAATGGGTAATTAATGAAATTAAAAAACAAAGAGGATTAGCAATTATTCCGCACCCTTATCATTTTCCAGAAAGCTTTAAAGAAAATCTTGATCAATATATTGATTTAGTTGACGGAATTGAAGTATTTAATAGCCGATTGCCTTTTTCTACTCCAGATAAAAAAGCTTTTGATTTTGCCAAAAAAAACAATTTAATAATTACCTCGGGAAGCGATGCCCATTATTACCGCGGAGTTGGCAAGGCCTATACAGAATGTGAAGCCAATTCTTTGGAAGAATTTAAAAATGCTCTTGAAAATAAAAAATCTTTGCCCAAAGGCAAGAAATCTTCAATTTTTTATCTTATTTTTCCTACTTTAAAAAGATTAAAGTTAATTCGCGCCAATCCTAATTCTTGAAAAATAAAATTAAATCTTTTAAAGAATTTAAAATTTTATCTGCCGACGAAAAGTCGTGGCCCTTGGCAAAATTATTTGGCACCACAAAACAATACGCCCCAGAAGCTTTTGCAGCAATTAGTCCGTGGGTAGTATCTTCGATAACTAAACATTCTTCGGGTTGAAGCCTTAATTTTTCCATAGCAGAAAGATAAATATCTGGTGCTGGTTTTGGATTAAGAACATCGTCTTTAGTAATTATTGCGGAAAAATATTGAGAAAAATTATTTCGAGAAAGCTTTAATTGCACCTCTTCTGTTCCACCATTGGTGCATAAAGCAAGGTGAAAATTAGAATGGTTATAAAAAAAATCTAAAACTTCTTTAGCATAAGGCATTAATTCTATATTTTCGCTTCCGTATAATTTTAAAATTGATTCATCTCTCTTTTTTACTAAATCGCCTTTTTCTATTTTTAGATCATATCGATTGATTAAAGTTGATTCAATTTGTTCAGCGGTTTTACCTGCATAAAGAATATAATCTTGGGGCGGAATTTTAATATTATATTCAGCCAAAATTTTATCCCAAATTTCAGCTTGACGATATTCGCTTTGAAATAATGTTCCATCCGAATCAAATAACAATGCTTTAATATTTTCTTTGTCCATAAAAAAAGAATTGCTTATAACAATTTCGTATTTTATTTTTCTTTAAAAAAGTTCATTACATCATTTAAAGAAGAAAGAACTTTATCGGCAGATGAAAAGTCTTGCTTTTCTGAGTATTCATTTGGAATAGCAAAACAATGCGCGCCGGCGGCTTTGGCAGCCTGTAATCCATATTGAGTATCTTCAAGCGCAAGACAATTCTCAGGGTCAAGTTTTAAGAGTTTTGCAGCAAGCAAATATATATCTGGAGCTGGCTTACTTTCTTTGACATCGTCGCCCGCAGCAATAATCGGAAAATATTTCAAGAAATCATTCATTTCTAATTTAGTTATGATTTCTTCCCGATCTCCACCAGAACAAAGCGCCACTTTAAATTGAGGGTTATTTACAAAAAATTCAACCACTTCTTTCGCGAATGGCATTAAAGGCATTGGTTTTTCACTGAACCATTTTTCAATTAGCGGTTTTTTCTTTGCGACCAATTGACCTTCTTCAAGAGGTAAATTGAAATCTTTAATCATTTCTGGATCAATATACTTCCAGCTTTTACCGGCATACTTTAAATACATTTCTTTGGTCAGTTCAATGCCAAATTCACGCAAAGGATATTGCCATCCCTTCCATTGACATTTTTCGCTGTCAAAAAGTATACCGTCTAAATCAAAAATTATTCCTTTAAGGTTGTTTTTCATTATATCGATTATAATAACATTAAACCTATCTTATACAAATAAATAAATTATTTACTCACTAATATACTTCCTATTTTAATTTTGATTAATTTTTATTGCTGACCAAATTCTTTGAATAGCGGTAAAATTAGCCAAAATAGCAATAATAAACAAGATTGCAACAGTATAATAATAATCAGGATAAAGAGCCGCTAAAAGCAAAGCGATAAAAATTAAAATCAATCTTTCTGCTCGAGAAAGTAATCCCCCTTTTAATTCTTGATTAACTAAATCTTTTTCTTTTGCTGCAGCTTTGGCATAAGTTGTTACTACTGAACCAAACATAACCGCATAAACCCAAACATAACCTGGAGCAAAAAAGATGCTCGGTAGATTTATAAATAAAAAACCGAATAAAATAATACCCTCTACAAACCTATCAAAAATTGTATCTAAATAGGCGCCAATTTTACTGCTCATATTTTTTTGCCTAGCCACTGCCCCATCAATAAAATCTAAAAAGCCAGCAACCAAAAAGAAAACTATGGCCCACCAAAATTGTTGTTGAACAATAAAATACGCACTAATAATGGCCATAAGGCCAGACAAAAGAGTATATTGGTTTGGCGTTAATGGTAAAACGCCAAACATTTTTCCAATTATTTTTTCAAGATTTTTAAACCAGCTTCTTTTTGTGTCTAACATATTTTTTATTTTAATAAAAAGCAGCCCTTCGACTGCTTTATATTTCTTAAATTTTAATTAATAAATTTTGGCAAATGTTTTTCATATTTTCCAATTCTTTCATTCCTTTTTCCGTGGTTTTATAAGCTTTTTCGCCTTTTAATTTTTCCCGGCTAGCATACCCTTCGTTTTTCAAACGGAATAAAACTGTTTTTACTATTAGACCGTTTGGCAAAAATCCAAATTTTTCAAAAATTAAAGCTGTTATTTCTTTTTCTTGGATTTCCTGTTCTGTGGCAAGAGCCAGAATATAAATCCAAAGGTTGCCTTCGCTAACAGAATTAAAAAATCTTTTTGATGGTTCCATATTTTAATAAAATAAATTGATTATTATTTAAAAAATTATCTTTCCCTTTTTCCTTCAATAAATTCTTCAATCATTTCCCTGGCTTTTTCATCTGTAAATTGCTGAATCGGATGCTTCATAAAATATGCTGAAGAAGAAATAAGCGATCCTCCTACTTTGCGATCAAGCCCTATTTTTAAAAGCCTGATAGCATCAATAACACAGCCAGCTGAATTAGGAGAATCTTCTACAGATAATCGCAATTCTAATTCAATCGGAACATTACCAAATTTTCTCCCTTCCATTCTGATAAAGCAAATCTTGTTATCTTTTAAGAATGGAACCCAGTCTGATGGACCAATGTGCAAATTATCATAGCTTAATCGTTTGGCTAATTGGGATTCTACGGCTTCGGTTTTTGATAATTTTTTTGACTTTAGCCTATCATGGTTAAGCATATTTAAAAAATCTGTATTGCCTCCAAAATTTAATTGATATGATCTATCGATTGTAACACCCCTTTGGGCAAATAAATGGGACAAAACTCGATGAGTAATTGTTGCCCCAACTTGAGATTTTATATCATCACCAATACAAGGAATTCCTTTTTCTCGAAACTTCTTTTCCCATTTTTCGTCTGAGCAAATAAAAATCGGCATGCAATTAACCAAGGCCACTCCGGCATCAAGTGCTGCTTGAGCATAAAATTCAACTGCTTTTTGCGAACCTACCGGCATATAGCTTACCAAAATTTGAGCACCAGATTTTTTAAGCTCGGCAACAACATCTACCGAAGCTTCTTTAGAAGGGACAAATGTTTGGTCTTCGGGATAATCTTTCATATGATCGGCAATTCCATCTAAAATTTTTCCCATTTTTACTTTTACGCCTGTCTTGGGAACATTGTGATGAAAGATTTTTGTACAATTGGGTTTGGCAAAAATTGCCTCGGAAACATCTTTTCCAACCTTTCTTTTATCAATATCAAAAGCAGCCACAATTTTTATATCAGAAATTTTATAGCCACCCAAAACATTATGCATTAAACCAGGAACTAATTCATCATCATCTTTAATGTTTTGATAATAATAAATACCCTGCACTAAAGAACTAGCGCAGTTTCCTAGTCCAGCAATAGCGATTTTTATTTCTTTTGATTTATTAGGACTTTTAAGAGATTTTTTTTCTTTTTTCAAATCCTTGATTTTTTTTGCCATATTGTCTAAAAAATATTATAATTAATTAATAATTTATTATTGCTTTTATTTTACAGCTGTAAAATAGTTTGTCAATATTATTTTAAACAATATGACCCCATTTGAAAGATTACAAAAATCAAACACTAAAGAAAATCTTTGGATCTATATCTTAACTGTTTTAAAAAAAGAGTCTGCTTATGCTTGGGATTTGCCAGGGATTATTGAAAAACAATTTGGTTTTCGCCCGGGAAATATCACACCCTATCGCGTTCTTTACCGACTAAGAGATCAAGGATTTGTAAAAAGCGCTCTTCAAGACAGGCGCCGAGTTTATGAAATTACAGATTTGGGAAAAAAAGAATTGGAAAAAATAAAATCTTTTTATGAATCAATTTTAAAAAATTTGTCTTAATTTTATGGCCAAAGAAAAAAACACTGAAAAAAGAGAAAAAAATAAAATTGAAAAAGAAAGAAAAGAAACCGAAATTCAGGAAGTCGTGAATCATTATTTTTTTAGTAAAGGATTAAGCTTGGAAGAAATTAAAGAAAATTCTAAAAAAAAGAAAATAATTTATTCCCGTTTTACCCGGCCAGCCAAAGAATTGATTGAATTAGCGGGCTCGACAAAAAAAGCAAAACAAGCTATTAGTATAGTAGCGGAATGGGCTAATTCCCGAAATCTTGATTACACCATTGAAACTGTTTTTAAAAAATGGCTGGAATTAGGGCGTTTAAAACCAAAAGAAATAATCAAAAAGCCTTTTTTCCAAAACCAGCCAATGGTTTGGTCTTCAGCCAAAAAGAAATGGTTTGTAATCGATGATGGCGGAGATTGGCTAGAATTCGCCGGAAAAGAAAAAGAAATTGAATGGCGAATTGATAAACCAAAAAAATAAAAAGTAATTTAATAAAAATATGTTAGGATATTCTGAATTAACCAGGGGCAGGATTATTATTGTTAATGATCAGCCCTATGAAATCATCGAAGCAGAAAATACTTTTAAAGGCCGAGGGCATTCATATTTGCAAATGAAATTGCGTAGCCTTGCTTCAGGTGCCGTAATTGCTAAATCAGCCCAGCCCAGAGATTCTTTTGAAGAAGCGGATGTAGAAAAAAATGAAGCTAAATTCATTTTTCAAAACAAGGGAAAATATGTTTTTTCTGATATCAATAATCCTTCTCAAAGATTTGAACTAACCGAAGAGCAAATTGGCTCATCAGCGAAATTTTTAAAAGCCAATGAAATCGTGACTACTATTTTATTCAAAGGAAAAATAATTAATGTTATTCTTCCAATTAAGGTAAAATTAAAAGTAACCGAAGTAACTCCAGGCGTAAAAGGAGATCGTGCCCAATCCGGAAACAAGGTTGTGACTTTGGAGTCGGATGCAAAAATTTCTGCTCCTTTGTTTATTAATGAAGGAGATATCATTGAAATAAATACTGAAAGCGGAGAATATGTCCGCCGAGTAAACGAATAAAAAAATACCCCTTGCGGGGTATTTTTATTTTACAAATAAATTACAGTAACAATGTCCGTCTTTTTTTATTTCCTCTAAATGATAATCGCAAGGGCAAATTATTTTTTTATCCGCTTTTTTATCATTGCTTAATTTTCGGCAAGGACAATATTTTTTTCCAAAAGATTTTTCTCTGATTAGCAGCGCCCGGATAACACCCTCGGCAATTTTTTCATTCGGATTTAATTTAAATCCTTTTTTCTGGGCATATTCGGCCAAATCTTTTAACAAAATTTTTACCTGTTGTTCCAAGTCTTTTTCTGGCATATTATTTTAAAATTTATTTTTTAAATTTTTCGATCAATCCATTTCTTAATTTCTTGTTCTGGTTTAAAGCCCACGAATTTATCAACCACTTCTCCATCTTTAAATAAAATCACTGTGGGGATAACTTCTACTCCGAATTTATTTCCAATAATCGGGCTAGCATCCAAATCAATTTTTGCTACGACTATTTTTTCTTTATAATCAGAAGCTACTTTTTCAACAACTGGTGCTAACATTTTGCATGGCGGACACCATTGAGTAAAAATATCTACTAAAACTGGCTTGTCGGAATTTTTAATAAATTCCATAAAATTAGAATCAGTTAAAAGGTTCATAATAATTATAATTATTATTATACTAAAATTATATCTTTCCTTAATGGAAAAAGCAACAATATTAAAATTGTTGCTTTAAATAAGCTGTTTGATTCCTCCTGTATCGGCCAGCTTATCGGTTGAATTGAACGAAATATTAATTCCATTCAATTTCATAATCACGTCGTCAATTCCCATTTTGTAACCAATGATGTTATCCTGAAGAGCCCAGGCCTCTCCTTGATTAACATACAACTCGATTCGGTCGTGACAATTTCGGCAAAGGTAAACAATATAGTTGTTTTCGTTAAAAACAGACCGCTTCCAGGGATGATGCGCTGTCAGATTTTCATTGAAGCAAAGAGGGCAAGACCTCGGCTCCTCAGCATCAATAATCTCGTGAATACATCCTCGATAGCGGTAATTTGGTCCGGGATCAGACCAAATTTCTTTCAAAAACCAATCTTCCAATCTGATATTTTTCATAAAAAGCAAAGTTGTCAGCTCATAACTTGCTTTATAGTTTCTGAGAATATCATTCATTGGAACTTTAATGGCTTTGAAAAAAGATTCGGAACAACTTCCACAGACAGATACCTTGTGGCTGTTTTTTCCAAAAACATCTTGCCGGAAAACAGGCACTTTTGTGATTGGCACAGACTCTTGGCCACACATAAAGCAATTTCCAAGCTGATAAACAGACTTGTTTTTGCCATTGTTCCCGTTTCCATTTCCATTGTTATGGTTTTTACCATTACCTTTACCGTTACCATTACCGTTCTCGTTTCTCTTGGGCTTTGGCATCAGTGTAACACTCCGTTAAGATTTTAAAAAAGAGCAGTTCACTTAGGGAACTGCTCTTATTATACAACTGATTTTATTTTTTTGCAAAAATATGTCTTTTTTTAAAAAATTTTAACTAATTTTTAAGGCATCTTACGGAAAATCCACCAACTTCATAAAGTGCTCCAGAGTGAGACATGCCTGTACTTACGCCTGTAAAAAATTCTCGAACCAAATGATAGCTACTGACTACATCGGTAGTCCAAAGCCCGATAGTTGAACCCAAATTTTCATAAACACTGTTATATAATCTTCCCGCTGGAACAAGGGCAAAGCCATAAGTATCTTCTCCGTCCCAATCAGGAGTAACTGCGCGAAGCTTATTCATATCGTTTCCTGCTAAAGTAAATAAAACTCCAAAATCAGCATCAGATGGAAGGCGCCATCCCGACGGGCAAACAGATTGAGCCGTCGCTGCATCATAAAGCCTTCCATAAGTATCGCAATTAGCAGTATTATCATTATAACACCAGCTATTTCCGGTTTGATGATTTAAGTTTTCTTTCATCCAGCACTGGGTTCCAATTAAAATGGTATCATAAGATTTTCCTGAATAACTAAGCGCATCTCCACAGGCCCAATTCGCAAATCCTCCAGAACTTGAATAAGAATAAGAATCACCTGAAGAAAGCGTGGCCGAAACAGTAAAATTTCCATCAGCGTAATTATAAGTATAATAACCGCCATTCGGATCCACAGGCAGGCTGGGTAAATATGGCTGAAGATCAGTTGCTAAATTGGTACAAGGGGTTGTTCCTCCGCCAATCGTGCAAGGATAAGTATCTGTGCTTGGATATGTATTTCCGTTTTGCACCCCATAAATCATTAAACTGCGCTGAAGAACTCCGATATCAGATTTTCTTTTGGCGTCTTTTGAGGCGTTAATAGCCACGTTCATTGAAATAATTATTAACCCTGATAAAATTCCAATAATAGCGATAACCACTAATAACTCGATTAAGGTAAAACCTTTTTTATAAGGCATATATTTATTTTTATTTTATTATAATTAAATTATAACATATTTGTATTTTTGAAATCAAGTATTAATTCTCCAGGCTTTTTTTAATTTCTTCAAATTCGTTTTCCGCCTGGGCAAAACTTTTTTTTGTTTCTTTGATTATTTTTGCTGCTTCTTTTATCTTTTCTAGGCCTTCTTCTACATCAACCTCTTCTTGTTTTTCAAACCATTCGGCGATTTTTGTTAATTTTTTTAAATTTTCGCTTAAATTTTTTTCTTTTTGTTCTTTTGCCATGTTTTTTAAATGTTTGGGGGGTTACCCCCTAAACATGTGTTAATTACTTATTATTCGAAGGATTTATTCGTTTTATTTATTTTATTAACTTTAGAATTAATGGTTCCGTCAAAAACTTGAAGATCTAAATCATCATCTACTTTAACTTGATTAATACTTCTAATTATTTTTCCTTTTACTCTGGCCAAAGAATATCCTAATTTTAAATTTCTTTCCGGATTATTTTGGCAAATAATGCTTTCGGCTAAATTAATTTTTTCTTTAAATCGGATTAGATTATTTTCTAGGATTTTAGGCAATATTTTTTTTATTTTATACTCCAATTCATTGTAATTTTTCAAAGCCGTACGTAAATAATTTTCCATTGAATAAAATAAATTTTTCATTCTATTATTTTGAGAAATAAAAGAATTGCTAAAATTTGAAAAAATAATATTTTGCTGTTCTTTTATTTTAAAATCAAATGTTTGCCAGCCTTGGCTAAGTAAATTAGCTGCGGCTGTGGGAGTGGATACCATTTTATCTGCTGCCAAAGCCAGTAAGGGCACATCTTTATCGTGCCCCAAAGCAGCAATTACAGGCACTGGAAAATCAATAATTTCGCGAATTAAAACTTCATTATTAAAAGCTAAAAAAGATTCTAAAGATCCCCCACCTCTCATAATTACCAAAACATCAATAGCTTGTTGACGCATTGTTTTTGTCGCTATTAGCAAGTCTTTGGTGGCTTCTTCGCCCTCAACCCGAGAATCAATCATTTTTATTTTAAATCCATATCGGCCGATATTGTTTAAAAAATCATTAATAACCGCCCCTTGCTTGCTGGTGATTACTCCGATTGTTTGCGGAAATTCTGGAATATTTTTTTTCTTTTCTTCTGCAAAAGCTCCCTCGTCTTCTAATTTTTTCTTTAACTTTTCATATTCTTTTTTTAAATCCCCTTCGCCCACCAATCTAATGGTTTTTGCTTTAAAGCTTATCCGGCCAGTGGGTTTATAAATATCCGGCAATCCAGTGGCGATAATTTCCATTCCATCTTTAAGATCCAGTCCACAAATTTGATAATCATATTTCCAAATTACGCAATTAATTACGCTATTGTCTTTTTTGTCTTTTAAAGAAAAATAAACATGGCCGCTGCTCCATTTTTTTACTTCAGTTACTTCCCCTTTTATTTTTGCTTCGCACGTATTTAAAATATTATTTAAAATAGTTAAATACGCGGAAACTGTAAAAATATTATTTTCCAATAATTCCTTGATAAACGGCTTTTCTTTTTTTTCCATAAAATTATTTTAACCTTTTTTCCTAAAAATTAAAAGCAAGCCTCTTTGGCCTGCTTTTTAAAAAATTATTTTATTTTTTTGCTTATTTCTAAATAAGCTTTTTTGCGATAATTGCAATAATCACAATCTGGATTCATGTCTGGAATTTTTTCGCTCATTAAACATTCTTTAATTTCCTTTAGAGCTCCTTCAATCCAAGAATCATCTCCAAGATATGGAATTACTTTAATATCGAATTCTAATTTTTTATCAAAAAATGGTTTTCCCACATCGCCATTGCAATAAACAAAATATCCAGTTGGCAAAACGTCAAATCCGTTTTGACGAAATAGCCATTGATAAATTTCCATCTGACGTTTATAGCCACGTTGCCAATCAGCATCAAGATTTACTTCGCTGGTTTTGCTAGTAGCTTTGTAATCCACGATAATCAACTGGCCCTGGGGAGTAATCCAAACGTCATCAATGGCTCCAGTAATCAAAAGATTGGTCGGCTGATGGATAAATTCAATGCCCTTAAAATTATTCCGCCAAACATCCAGTCGCTTATCTTGATATGGAACAGCGCTAATTCCAAATTCTTCAATCAAGGGGTGCGGAGTTTTTTCTTGGCGGTGTAAATCAAATTCTTTTTTAAGCAATGCATCTACGGCACTATTTAAGGTAAACGGAAACCCTGGAGGACGGCCCACTCCCAAGCGCCGATCCAAATAAAAACATTGCGGGCATTCCATAAATAAATCAATTTTAGAGCGGCTTAGTTTGAAAGGCTCTTTTGATTCCGGATTAAAGATGTTATTTGATTTTCGATAATATTGAGACATGTTTTTTGTTTATTGGATAATAACATATTTTTATTAAAAATGGAAAACGCCAAACTATTTGTCTGGCGCTTTTTGGTCATCATTCTTTGCTGGTTTGGATAAAGAAGGAAATTCTTCTTTTTGTCCTTTTAGGGATTGAAGATTTCCCGCGGGTCGAAAAGACCAATGCTGGCACAATTCACTCACCAACGAGCTACAATTATCAAATAACACATTAATTTATTTGGGTCAATTCTAAATTAGTTAAGTCTGGACATTTTTTAAAAAAGATGTTATACCTAAATCAGCCCCTTGTGATTACTAATATTTCCATTCAATGATTTCTTGACTTCAGGGGCATTGTATCGGAGTTGGAAAAATGCGACCAACGACCATTGGCACCAAGGCAACGTTGCTCTCCGCTCGCACTCTTTGCGGAACTCGCAATCCATTGCGTTGCCAAATGTTGCATTGTCCAGGGCCTCCTGCCTAACGGACAAAACTGCACAGCACATCATCTTGATGTTGTCCATTCCATACGAGACCATACGGGGAAAAAATAAAATAAGGAGGACTTGCCATCGCGCTTGCCCTCTTTTTTATTTTCAAAAATTAATTTACCAAAGTGCCAAATGGCTGGCCCCTTAAAGCTTGGCCAATCTTATCTAACTTTTCCAGATTAAAAACAATAATTGGTTTTTGATTATCTTCACATAATGCAAAAGCAGTGCTATCCATTACATTCAAATCTTTTTCTAAAGCTTGTTTATAGGTTATATTTTTATATAATTTTGCTCCGGGATATTTATTGGGATCTTTATCATAAACTCCATCAACATTTGTAGCTTTTAAAATAAGATCGCAATTTAATTCACAGGCTCGCAACGCTGCCGCAGAATCTGTGGTAAAAAAAGGATTCCCTGTTCCACCAGCAAAAATTATAATTCGATTTTTTTCAAAATGATGCAAAGCTTTTCGACGCAAATACGGCTCGGTTATAGCATCCATTTGAACAGCAGTCATCATTCTAGTTTCTTCGCCTATTCGCTCTAAACATTGTTGCAGGGCCAAGCCATTAATAATTGTCGCAACCATACCCATTTGATGGGCAGTGGCCATATCAAAATTTTTATCTTCAGCAAAACGCCCGCGGAAAATATTACCCGCCCCAATCACCACACCCAAATCAATTTTATTTTCTTTTTTTATTTTCGCAATTTTTTTAGCCATTTTTTCATATTGCGCCAAAGAAATACCTTTTCCGTTTTCCCCAAAAACTTCCCCGCTAATTTTTAAAATTATTCTTTTGTATTTTAAAATTGATTTTGCCATTTTATTTTTTTGTTTAATATTTATTTTTTATTATCGCCTGCTAATTGGCCGCAAGCCGCCCGAATATCTTGGCCGAATTCATATCTTTGCGTTGCAAAAATTCCCCGCTTTTCCAAATAATCCTTAAAAGTTTTGATTGTTTTTTTATCTGAAGGCTTAAATTTATCAGCTACCTTTGTGGAATTATAAGGAATTAGATTTACCATATACAAGGGCTTGTTCATAATTTTTACCAATTGCTCTGCATTTTCCATAGAATCATTAATATTTTCAATCATTAAATATTCAAACATTACCTTGCGGGAAGTTTTAAAAATATAATCATCAACTGCTTTCAATAATTTTTTTAAAGGATATTTCTGGGCGATTGGCATTAATTTTTCCCTTAATTCATCGGTCGGCGCATGCAAAGAAATTGATAAATTAATTTGCAATTTTTCATTGCTCATTTTTTTTATTCCCTCTGTTATTCCCGAAGTAGAAATCGATATTTTTCTAGCGCCAATATTAAAACAATCTTTATCATTAATAATCCGAATCGCTTCCCAAACATTTTCATAATTCAAAAAAGGTTCGCCCATACCCATAAAAACAATATTGGTAAGCGCTCTTTTGGGCTGAAATTCTTTTTTCAAATAACGAGAGAAAAGCAAAATCTGGTCTAAAATTTCACCAGTTGTTAAATTTCTTTTTAAACCCATTTGTCCGGTAGCACAAAAAGCGCATTTAAGCGGATAGCCAACCTGACAAGAAACGCAAACCGTCGCCCGCTTGTCGGTGTGAATCATTAAAACGGTTTCTATTTGGCTTCCGTCTTCAAGAGCAATTAGGGCTTTAACAGTATTTTTGTCTTTAGAAAAAAACAGCTGATGATTGATTTCCAAAGGACATTCTTTTTTTAATTTTTCCCTTAAGACTAAAGACAAATTAGTGGCTTGATCCCAATCATTGATTAATTCATGAAAAACCGCTCTTTTCACTTGTTTTAAGCGAAAGCTTGGTTCGGTTTTTAAAATATTTTCCAATTTTTCCAAAATCATAATTAATCGTCTTGATTTTTAATCATTTTATTTTCTTCGGCTTCTCCTTTTATTTTTTCTACAATTCCAGATAATTTTTTGGTTCGAGTAGCAGCCACTAATTCAAATTGATTAGAAGTGGATTTTATTCTAGCTCCCAGGGTTTCCAATTCTGCATTGTATTTTTCATATTCCATTTCAAACATTTTAATCAGTTTGATAATCTCGTATAAGTTTTCCTGATATTTAAAATTGCGGAATGATTGAAAAATCATCCGTAAAATTGCCGTAAAACTGAATGGTCCGGCTAGAATTACTTTTTTGGCCATGGCTTCATTCCAAACCTCGGGCAAGTTTTCATGGATAAAACTAAAAATCATTTCATTGGGCACGAATAAAATTACAAAATCAACGGTTTTTTCTTCAGGATTAATATAATCCCGAGTGCAAACATCTTTTATTTTCTGTTTTACGTCTTGAGTAAATTCACGCAAATACTTTTCCTTGCTGATTTTATCTTCTGATTCTATATATCTTATTAATGATTGTAAAGGAAATTTCACATCAATATTAACTTTTGTTTTATCAGGCAAAAAAACCGTAAAATCAGGACGATTGGCATTGGTTTCCTGGGCTGAATTGGAAATATAATTTTCTCCTTCTACAAAGCCAATACTTTTCAACAAATTATCGGCAATCTCTTCACCAAAAGCACCTCGCAATTGATTGTTTGATAAAATATTTTTTAAGTTCTCGGTAGATTGTTTTAATTCTCCGGTAGCTATTTTATGCTCTTCTAAAATTGTTTTTAAGGCAGAAAACTCTCCCACTCTTTCTTTTTCGCTTTCACTAAGCTGTCTTTTGGTTTTTTCTAGTTCAGAATTTATCTGCTCTACCAGTTCTTTGATAGAGTCTTTGTTGAATTTTAAAGATTCATTGATAACTTCTTTTTTAGAATCCAACTGCTCGGTCATTCTTTGGCGCTCATCGCGAAAGACACGAAGGATCAAAAACATAGCAACTGAAAACGAAACAATGGCAACGATTAAAATTGTAATAGTTTCTAAAATCATAATAAATTTATCTTATCAAAAATACTTTATCGTGTTCGCGAACTTTATCTTTGAATTTAATCGCTATTTCTTCGCCCTTTTTCCCTTGCTTAACTTGCTTTTTTTTGATTTCCATTAATTTAATTTCTTGTTCAAAAAAAGTATGCGCGCCCTGGATAATAATCTTGTCTCCATTTTTTAAACCATGATGGCTAAGAATTAAAGATCCAGCCATTGCTTTGGGATAAAAATGGGAAATATTGCCTACTAATATTTTTTTTATTTTTGAATAATTATCTGCTTTGTCATATCCAATACCTTCTTTGCCAGGCACGCCAAAATAAAATCCAGTAGAAAATCCCCGATTATAAACCGTGCTCAATTCTTGCTTCCATTTTAACACTTTTTCTTTGGTAAAGGTATGTGCATAATACGAATCGATTGCTTCGCGATAACATCGCGCCGTTACTTCAATATATTTTGGATCACGCAATCGGCCTTCTATTTTAAAAGCATTGATTCCAGCTTTAATTAAGTCTGGAATATATTCAATCATACACAAGTCTTTGGCGCTTAAAAAATATTTTCCATAATTAGAAATTTTATTTCCTTCGCTATCTGACAAAATCCATTCTTTTCGGCAAGGCTGAGCACAAGCACCACAATTAGAAGATTTTCCAAATAAATAAGCTGATAAAATACATCTTCCGGAAACAGCCACGCACATTGCGCCATGAACAAAGGTTTCAATTTCTATTTTTGTTTTTTGGCGTAATTCTTTTATTTGAGATAATGTCATTTCTCTGGCCAAAACAATTCTTTTTGCTCCAGCTTTTCGATAAAACTCAGCTGATTTCCAATTGCTAATATTGGCTTGGGTAGAAATAATTATTTTTACGCCTATTTTCTTGGCAATTTCAATCACTGCCGGATCCCAAACAATCACCCCGTCTATTTGGGCAATTTTCGCCCTTTCAATCAGGTTTTTTGCTTTTTTGATGTCAGGGTTATAAACAGCAGAATTAACTGTCAGATAAGCTTTTAGGCCGTAATTATGGCATTTTGAAACAATAGCTTTCAAATCTTTTGCTTTGAATCCATCTGCCCGGGAACGCAAACTTAAATCGCTTGTTCCAAAATAAACCGCATCAGCATAATCTTTACATGCTTCAAGTCCGGCGAAATTTTTAATCGGACTCATTAATTCTGGTTTTTTTAATTTTTTAATTTTATTTTTTTCTTTAGCCATATCTCAAATTAATTTACCACGCTTTTAATGTTTAAACAAATTTGGTTTTTAAATTTTTTATCATAAAAAAATCCGCTTTATTTTTAAAAAAAGAAAGCGGACTCATTAACTGTAAAAGAATTATAAATTCTTTTATAGCCGTCGTAGGTTTTTTTTGCCACTTCAGCTGAAATCGGCTGTTCTGGATTTTCTTTAACAAAATTTCGAATCGGTTGTTTATCCAAACTAACTTGTTCTCTGCCTGGGCAATAGAAATCCCTAGGCCAAGCCCGGAAAGAATCTGGACTGATTTCGTCAATCAGTGCTATCCCTTGTTTTGTTACAATCGGCCACAATCCAAATTCCAGCTTCAAATCAGCAATGATGTTCCAGCGACAATAGGCATAAGAGTGCAAAGCACCATAAACTGCCAAGGCCGTTGATTTTGCTGCTTGTGAAACCATGTCAGCGTTATAGCCAGCGCTTTTCAGCATATAGTCAGCCTGGATCCATTCATGGATATGCTTGACCATTTGTTTGTATTCCAATGGCTGGTCTTTTTCTCCTGGCTTGCCTTTAGTGGTTGGCGTAAAAATCGGAAAATCAAGTTTTTCGCCTTCGCACAATTCGGCTGGTAAATAATTTCCCTGATAATATCCAGCCTGGAAATCATTTTCCGAATATTCTTTCCAAAGAGATCCGGCAAGATATCCCCGCACAATAAATTCCACAGGAATAGCTTTTAGATGATAAACAATGGAAACCCGCCCTTTCATTTTTTGGGGATCGATTCCAGTTGGAAGACAGCGGGAAAGAAAGGCCACGTCATCGGTAAAAAAATCATTGGAAACAATTGGCCTTAATAAATTTTTACAAAAATTGGTAAATTGGTTACGAAGAATGCCAATGCCTGGAACTTCTCCAACAACTTGGTCATAAGCCGATACCCGGTCAGTGGTTATAACTGCCAAAAGATCATTATGATGATCCGGCGGAATGTAAATATCTCTTACTTTTCCGCTCCAAGCCGGTTTAAAACCGGGCAATGAAAAATCTGTCATCTTGCTCCTGGCTTTTGTTTTTTAATGAGCAAAAGCTGATTTAGGTATAACATAAACAAACAAAAAAGCAATGATTTTCCCATTGCTTTTTTTATTCTTCTTATTCGCACGAATAAGTTTTTTTCGTACAATTATTGGATAGTCCTTTATATCCAGCGCTATCAACACACCACCAAGATTCTTTGGTATCTGGTAGTTCTTTGGTAATACAATATTTATCTTTGGCTGTATAAACAAACGCTGCTCTTCCACCCAAATTATTCATTTGATTAATTAAATCAGCTCCGCCTCCTTTGCTAATAAATCCGATATAAGTATTGTTTTGGGCTTTATATGTGTTTGCTAATACAGAAGCTTGGTCGAGAAGGGTTTTTGTGTCTACGTCTTTTGTAGATTGAGACTGACCATAATCTATCTGCATTAATGTTTCCATGGCCTGCTCCAATGTTTTGGTTGATTCTGGAATATATATAGTAATTAAATTTGGATTTAATTTTTTATAAGCGCCCTCAAAATTAATAGAAAGCGAAGAAATGTCTACGGATAAATCATTTTCAAAATTTTCTTCATAGGCAAAAGAATATTTTCTAAAAACCGGGTCATTTTTTGTAACCCATAATTTAATTTTTATTTTTTCAATAATTGGCCAAACATCATCTTCAAAAATACTATCCGTGCTTATTCCCGTATTGGTGTTTATTTTAAAATAAGATAGATAACTACTTAATACTTTTTTTGTTTCTTCTTTATTAAAATCAACTTGATAAACAAAGCAATCATCATTTTCATCCTTTTCTATTTTTTCTGAACCTATTTTTTTTATTTTTGCCATTTTGATAATATCCGCCCTGTTGGCTTGATAAAAATCATCGAGTTTTTGCTTTTGTTCTTCGTATATCTTTTTTATTTGAGCGTAAGTTTCTATTTGATAAGAAGAAATTGGGGCAGAAATCCATTGATTAACAATATTTTCTCTTAAAATTTGAGATGTTTGAACAGCCATTTCTGATTCCGTGCCAAAAAATTCAAAAACATTTTCTATTCCAATTAAAGAATTAACTAAGAAAAAAATAACATTATCGTCTGTTCTAGTTTCAAAAGAAGCACTGGTTTTTTTTGCTTCTCCTTGCTTTGTTTGCATATAAAGATTTATATCTCCAGAAGCATTAGCAACTAGTTTCTGTTCACTATTAAAATCAAATTCTTCTTTTAGGTTTGCGCTCAAAGAAAGATTATTAAAATCAAAAGAAGTTTTGCTTTCTGGTTTTAAAACAAAATTTGCAGAAACAGATTGAGACGCTTCCATTGCTCGGGTATCTAAATTATTTGAAAAATTATCCAAAGCTTTTAAAAATGTTTGCTGGGGAAAAACATATTCATAATAAGCAAAAGCTCCACCTCCTAAAATCAGAAAAAATAAAACCAAGCTAATAATCAAAACTTTAATATTTTTCTTTGGCTTTTCTTTTCCAACAGAAACAGGAGTAACTAAATTTGGATCTTCTGCCTGAAAGGGCTCGCTAAAATTTTCCATTCCTGGACCAAGATCTCTTTCTTGTTGATTTAATTGTTCAGGGGCATAATTTTCAACTGGAGTAATATTATTTTCTTGAATTTCTGGATAATTATATTTTTCTTGATTTGATGGAAAATCAGCCATAGTCGTTTCTTCTTTGAACAACTCAACTGGTTTTTCTTCTAATGGTTGGTGTTGATTAGTAAGATTTACCGAGCTTTCTATTGGTGTTAAATCTTGGTCTTCAATAGGCTCACGATAAACAGAATTAGAATTAGCTGAGGCGCTTATTTTTTCTTTTAAAATCTGCTGATAATTTTCTTCCAAGTCAGCATCTGGCCAACCAGCGTCTAATAAATCTTTTTTTATTGTTTCCCAAAAAACCCCTTTTTTCAGATGAAAATTTATATAATTTATTAATTCTTGATTTATCATCTTTTATTTTTTTATTTTTATGATGTTTTAATATTATCACAAAATATATTTTAAGAAAACAAGAATATTAAAAAATAGCCAAGCTGGCTATTTTTCTTTGCTAATTTCGTTTAAAATTTTCTTTACTTTTTCAATGCTGTCATAATCATAAATAGAAATTGGTATTGATTTTTTTTTAAATTTCTTTAATCGTTCTTTTAAAATTTCTGGGGCCACTAAATCGCTCTTGGTAATAAAAATATATTCCTGTTTTTCTGTAAGCTGGCTGTTGTAATCTTCTAGTTCTTTATTAATAATTTTATAATCCGCTTGATAGTTTTCTGATTCGGCAGAAATAAAATGAAAAATAATTCGCGTCCGCTCTACGTGCCTTAAAAATTTAATACCCAAACCCTTGCCTTCGGAAGCGCCTTCAATCAATCCTGGAATATCGGCTAAAATCAAATCATAATAAACCCCTAAATTGGGCTCTAAGGTTGTAAACGGATAATTGGCTACTTTGGGGTCAGCATTAGTTAATTCTTTTAATAAGCTTGATTTTCCTACATTGGGCAAGCCCACAAACCCAATATCAGCAATCATTTTTAATTCCAAGCGTAAATCAAAAATATCGCCTTCGGTTCCAGGATTAGCTTGCAAGGGCGTGGTGTTGGTAGAAGAACGGAAAAGATAATTTCCCCATCCGCCTTTTCCTCCTTTAGCAACCAAAACCGGCTCGCCTAATTTTACGATTTCTGTATCAGTATTATTGGTTAGATTATGAATCACTGTACCAACCGGCACTTTTAAATACAAGTCTTCGGCATTGGCTCCATCTAAACGTTGGGGTTTTCCGTTTTCTCCTTTTTGCGCTTCTATTTCTTTTTTAAATCGAAATTGTTTTAAAGCATCTAATTCTGAAACTCCAACAAAATAAACACTTCCGCCATTGCCACCAGCTCCGCCAGTTGGACCCAAAAATCCCGGAAGCTTGCTAAAAGTAACCAGTCCTTTCCCGCCATGTCCGGCTTTTACTTTAATTGTAACATCGTCAATTAACATATAAATCACTATAGCACATAAAAAAATAATTCACAGGCCCATGTTTGGGAGTTACCTTCGAATAAATCTCTGGTGAGATTTTTCTCAGGCCCATGTTTGGGAGTTAAGCCCCAAAACATTCTGGTGAGATTTTTCTCAGGCCCGGCTCAGCGCCGTCGCGCTTCCGCCCTTGATTGAGTACAATCAAGCCCCCAAACATTCTTGAAATGTTTAAATCTTTAAAATTAAAGAAAAAATTGGAAAATTGAAAATGAGAAAAATTAAAAAGATAAAAATGTTTAAAAAAAGAAAACCGCCGAAGCGGTTTCCTTAAATTTTTATTCTAAAAATTATAATCCCAAAGCCTGAATTCTTTGAAGAAGAATTATTCGCAAAACAACATTAATCAACTCATCACGATTCATTTCATTCAAAGGTTTGCTTAAAGTAAGAGGTGTTCCGCCAATTATCAAATACATTCCATTGGCAGATAAACTATTTTGATAAGCTTGAACCGCAGCTTGAGTAATAGAACCATAATATCCAGTAATTTCAGGATAATTAAAGTGTCCTAAGTTTTTCAATAATTGCTGCAATTCGCTAACATTGGCACTGCTTTCTCCAAAACTAGTTAAAGAAATAAGATAATTTATTCTTTGTAAATTTGTTTCCGATGTTTGGCCAGTAGTAGTAATTGTGGTTCCAGCTGGAGGTGTGCCTAAATAAATAGAGGCGCAAACATTATTGGTATAATATCCGGCTGAACTATAGAATTTAATACAAATTGTTTTTAATCCATCTCCAACAGGCAAAACCCATTGTTTGGTTGTGGCATAAGTTTCCTGACCCGTGCTGGCAAAATTAGTACCATTAGCAATTGCCATTTTTACTGCTTCTGGTCCGCCATCAATAGTTAAAGTAACATTTTGGCTTAAAGTGCTGATAGCGCCATTATTAATCTTTAAGACAAATCCGCCAACAGGAGGAGCAGGAGGATTAGATGTGATTGATCCACCGCCACCGCCACCGCCACCACTACTAATTGTTGTGGCTGTAAAAGAAGCAAAACTTGTAAAGTGTTTAGTCCAAATTACCAAATCTCCGCCAACATCTATTTTACAATCTCCGTCTGCTGCCAAAGCGTCTCCAGTGGCTTGGTTATCAGCTGCACAAACAGCAGTAATTTCGGTAAATGTAATTCCTGTTCGAACATAACCAACTCTTTTTCCAGCTTCGCCAGGCAATAAAATTCTTACAGCTTTGTCAAATGATAATTTTGCTCCTGTAAAACCAACCTGGATTGCGGTGCTAAGAGTTCTGTCTTCGGTACCAGTATCAGGAACACTAACCGTGGTAACAGTTGGAGCATCAATTACCCCATTCCAAGTTGGATCAGCACTGGTAACAGTGGTTGAGCCAGGAATAGATACGTTTGCATCAGGAGTATTAATATCAATTTGAGGAATAGTTCCGGTTCCGCCAGTAATAAGCGCACCAACATTTACTTCTGGATTAGTTGTGCCAGCACCAACAGTAACAGTAACTGCTTGGGTTGGAGAAGTAATAATTACTTCTGGAGTGGTATTATCTAAGTCAGCATCACCACTACCATCAGGAACAGTTTGATTAGCCTCAACAACAGTAACAGTTACCGTATAATCCTGAGTAGAAGCGTCATTAGCTGTTAAAGTATAAGTAACGGGATTAGTAAAATCTTGAGCCACACCAGTATCAGGACTAATCGAAGCTCCGTTTATCACAATTGTAGGAGTAAGGGCAGTTACATCAGTACCGTTTGGAACAGCTATTGTAACTGTATGAGCTGTGTTATCTACTCCACCAACTACCTCTGGAGTAGCTAAATCAAAAGAGACAATTGTTTTTGTTGATTTATCAACATCAAACCTGGTAAAGTGGCTGGTAGTAAAAATCAAAGTTCCATTATTAATTACAGAATTATAAGAAATATTTGTTAAGCTTGGATAATTAGGATCAGTTGATTCAATTTCTACGCCAAGATCATCATATACAATAATATTTGGAACAGAATTAAAACCTAAAGCATTTAAGTTATATAGTCTGATTTCAGCTCCAGCATTTTTCAATTCTAATCCTGTTCGAGCGTCAAATTGGATGCTTCCTGGATCAATTGAATCCATTAAAGTGTCTAAGTTTTGAAGAAAAGTAATTGTGTCTTCATCGGTTAAATCTAGGGTAGCAGTAAAAGTTATTCTGCCTCGATTAGTTTTTTCAAAATATAAATTAGTGCAAGCATCCGGAGTGTCAACACAACCAGTTAAATTAGTGGTAATATTTTGAGCGTTTAAAGCAGTTTCTACATCACCAAAAATTTCTTCATAATTCGGCAAAGTGCTGTTGTTGGTTGCAGACTCATCAGCAAAACTGGCTAAAACTCCTCCATCTCCAGCAACAACTGTTCCAGCAGTATAAGAAACAGTCACCACTTGATTTTCAACAATTTCTGTTGCCAAATTTAAATGATAAATATCAGATCCGCCATAAGAAAGCGAAGAAATAGTTTTTACGCTTCCATCTGCTTCTACAGTAAACTCACTATGCTTTCCTACTGGATTAGCCATGTCTTTATCAAAAGTAATGGCCACAATTGTTCCACCTTCGTTCACCTCAATTCCAGTAACTGTTGGAGCAGCAGGATTAACAGTAATCTCATAAGCAATGGTTGGCGCCCCGATTTCAGCAGTAGAAACAAAATAATCTCCTGTAACTACTGGATCGCTAACTCCATCGGTTGTCCAAATCTGATCGGGATCATCAGGAGTTAAATTAGCTAAGAAATCTGCTTTGGATGTGCCAGAAGGAACATTGGTAATTGTTCCAGCCGCTGGACCGGTTTCTGTAACTGTATATTCGGTTGAAGATACAGTGGCCACAGATGATCCACCATAACCAAAAACTTTTTCAATACCAAAAAAGCTTCCTGCCCCTTGGCTGAAAATAGTAATTGCCATCAATAATGTTAATGCTGGCAAATAGAGAATTTTTTTCAACATGTTTTTTTAATTTTTATTATTTAATTAAAACATTTAAGGCTGAATTTCGAAAATCGAAATTTCGCTTTTGTCTAATTTCATTTTTAATTTAGTTGACGACAAAAAATCATAAGTCAAATTATCTGCGCCAATTAAATCATGAGCATAGACTATATATTTAATATTATACTCATAAAAAAATCTGTCAAGTTTTTTTTCATTGTCAAAATTATTGCTTCGAATCAATTCATCTAAAGCCGAATAATTTTTATCAGATTCTTGATCATAAATTCCATTCATCTCCACGCTTCGGCTAGAAATTATTTGCTGGCCAAAAAATCGGCGCGCGGGATTGGCACTAATTAAATTATTATTAAATTCCAAAGAAAGATATCCATGCCAAGGCAAAAACAAAACCCTAAAATCAGATTTATCGTTTTCGATTATTTGCTTAGCTTCAAACCATGATTGCGGATACCAAGCAGACTGAACTTGTTTATGAAATCCGCCCCAAACCAATGAACCAAAAATAATTGGAATCAAGAAAATAAAACCAAGAAAAATATTTAAAATATTTTTGTTTTTATTATTCAAATATTCCCAAATTGCCTGAAAACCAATCCCAGCTAAAATTGAATATGCTAATGCTAAAATTCCGCTAAACTTTTGGCTATCTCGAAATCCTGACCAAAACGGCACATTTTCAAAAAGAAAAACATTGAATTGTTTAAAAATCGTGTCTCCTGCGCCTGTGGCAAAAATAAACGCAAAAATGCTCATTATGCTAATAAAAACCGCTAAAAACCTGGTTTTTGGTGATTTTAGGGCATATTTCAAGCCAAAGACAATCAAAATCACAATAAAAACAAAAGAAATCCAGAAAAAAGCATTATTCTGGGGCCATAAAAAGTAATTTGCCCAACCATTGCGCTCTCCCCAAAATCCATTCAAAGAAAGAACATTCCAAAAAACATCAATGTTTTTATAGCTTGAGGCTGAAAATGCCTGCCAATGATTAGGCCCGATTCTTTGTTCAATTGGATTTGGTCTAATCAAGGCCGGAATCAACCAATAACTAACACAAATTAATAGCATTAATCCCCCAATACTCAAATTTTTCAAAAAAACCTTGATTTCTTGGTGTTTTTTCTGAAAAAAAGAAGAAATAAGCAAAAATAAGCAAAAAACCGCAAAAATCAAACAACAAATCACAAAAAAGTGTATTGAGAACAGGCTAATCAAAAAAATAACTGCCAAAACCCTGATTATTGCTTTAAAATCAACATTTTCCCGCAATTTCAACAAATAATGAATAAATAAAGGTAAAAAAGCATAAGCCATCAAATGAGTCCATTGGCCAGCCAGAAAACGGGAATAAACAAAAGGATTGGCCAAATAGATCAAGGCGCTAAACATTCGCGCTTCTTTATTTTCATCAACAGGCAGATATTTAAAAGCCAAATATCCAATATTAAAAAACAGGATTAAAAGAATTGCTTTTTGCACTACCCAGGCTGGAATAAGCAAACTGAAAAAATAAATTAAATAATTTATGGGCAAAGCATTCAAAAAACCATCAGTGTTTAAATTAACATTCATTTCCGGACCAAAAACCATATCTAAACCAAAAATATATCCCGGCAACAATGCTTGCCATAAAATAAACATAGCTAATCCTAAAAAAATTAAAATATAATTATTGATTTTCATTTGTTTGGTTTGTGTTTGGAAATGTTTGGGAGTTACCTTCGAATAAAATAAATCTCTGGTGAGATTTTTCTCAGGCCTGGCTCGCGCTCTCCGCCAGCCGGCGGAGTCATCCGCCCTTGATTGATTACAATCAAGCCCCCAAACATGGGTCTAATTATTCAGATGGTTCAGAGAGTTCAGAAGATTCGGATGAGTCGGGGTGAAGCTTGGAATCTCGGCGGTATTCAAAAATTTGCAAAAATACAGTCATTGCCAAGAAAAAATAAGCATAAACAGCCATTGTTTCCGCAGTATCATCTTTTTTCATTTGTAATAATACAGGGCAAGTAATTAAAGATATCAAAGCCAAAAAAGCAATCACTCGGCTATCCCAAGCGCAAAACAAAAAAATCAAAAACAATAGCCACAATAAAGCACTGGATAAGCCCCATAAAAAATACGCTCCAATAGCCAAAACAATGGCTAATAATATTTTCCATTTTTTGGTTTTAATATCTTTGATCAACCATTTTCCAAATTTAAAAACACAAAAAATAATCGCTTTGATATCTTTGGAAATATTTTTTGGTTCTATTTTTCCAAGTTTTACCATATTTATTTTATTTCAATTTTTCCTTTTTGTTTTTTTCTTTTTCTTTCTCTAATAAAATCATACCCCAAATAGCCAACACATCCAACTAAAGTGGTTCCGGAAATCAGCAGTCCTAATTCTAAAATTTTATTAAATTGATCTTCCTCAATCATATATATATCATAGGTCCCGTCATTATTTTCTTTGCACAAATTCTTTTTATTACATAAATCATTAATATCAACCCACCATCCATTACCGTAATCATTTAACTTATAATGAATATTTTCTGCGATTGGCCTATTAAAATATGTAGCAAAAAATGAAAAATTACTTAAATTGTCGTTTCTAATTGAATTATTAAAATTCTTTGAAATAAATTTCGTTCCAATCGTTGAAATGTTTCCATTTTTAATAAAATCATTAACTTCATCAATATTTGCTTGTCTATTTAATTCAATCTCTGGGATCAAATAATTAATAGGAACAATCTTATTGAAAACATCTATTAACTTATTGCTAATATAAGGATAAATTTTTATATTTTCATTATATTTTTCTGGATAATATAATAAGAATGATTCCCTTACTCCATGTAAAATAATTTTATTTTTAAACCTGCTTATTGGTTTAAATTCAATATTTTTTAATTTTTGATTGACTTCAATTTCTTGTTCTTTATATAAAAAATATGAACCTATGTCTTTTGATACATACTCTTCTAATCTAACATTATCATATAAAACTAAAGACTCTTTATTGTCAACGAAAGGAGCGTAGAAAAAAATATTGATACTAATAATATCTTTTAAACTAGGATTTATAATTTTTTCGAATTTATTCCAATTATTATTTTTTGTATTAATTATTTCTGATTTAACCTCACTTTCACCGTTTTTATTTGTTAATTTATAATAATATTGAATTTTTTCGCCATTTAAACTTTTATAATCAAACGAAAATTTATACAACATATCGTCTTCCATTAATATTGGAAAGGAATTACTGGTACAAGCACAATGATTTTTCGACCATAATTTTAAGGACTTAGCACCTTCAGTTGAGTCATTGTCTAATTCCATTAATATATCCGGCTCGCCAGGTTTTTTATTACAACAGTCGCTTGCTTTTTCCGCCCACAAACCAGATTCAAAAGAAAAATTATCGTCTTTTGTAAGATTATCTTTGATTAAAATATCGTTAAATAAATTTTTTCCTTTTTTTAAATATAAAAAATCGGAAACATTAATAATATTTTTATCATATTCGCCGTATAGTTTTACGTCTAATGCCGCGTTATACTGCTCAAGCTTGACATTATCGTATAAATTAATAATTTCGGTACTTCCATCAGAGGGAGCATAAAAAAATACCTGCAAATAACTATAATCTTTTTCTGCCTTTATGATAGTAGAAAATTTATTCCAAGTCTTATTTTCTGTTTTAATTGTTTCAGAATTAGAGACTACACCGTCCTTACCTATTAATTTATAATAATACTTTATTGTATTCCCTGTTATATTTTTATAATCAAATGAAAATCTATATATCTTATCTTTGATAATATTAATTGGAAAGGAATTACTGGTACAAGCAAAATGATTTTTTGAAGATAATTTTAAAGAATTATAATACAATTCCATTGAAATTTGAGGATCGCCAATCATTTTATTAGTGCAATCGCTTACTTTTGGTTGCCATAATACATTAAAATCAGAATTTTTTTCATCAATTAAATTTTCTGATTTATTGTTTATTTTTTTAATAAAATTATTATTTAAATAATTTTTTTGAATATAGCTATTCCCCAAATTACTAATATCAAAAAACTTATCGCCTATCATTAAAACATCGTTTTCATCGATATTATTTAAACTATATATGATAATTTCATTAGTGCTAATAATCTGATTAATTAAAATATTTTTCTGTGGCAAGACAAAATTTATCTTTCTTTTTCTTGCATCATAATCAATTTTTAATAAAAAATCATCGTTAAAATTTTTTGACAAGGCAACCATTGAATCTACATTTGAAAAATTATTAAAATAGTAGTTATTTTTATCATCAGTGTTAGAAAAAAAATAAAGACATTTATTTATATTAAATAAATTACTATATATTTTATTATTTTCACTTCTTTCAATTATATAAAAATTATTATCTTCGTTTTGTTTAACATTACTGAAATCAATGTTGCCAAAGGCAATAAAATCAAAAGAACCCACAGAATAAAAATAACTACTAAAATCAATATTCTTTAAAAAAAGAAAAATAAACATCAAAAAACAACCAATAGAAATTAATATTAACTTTATTGTTATGTCAATTCTTTTCATTTACTTTTTCTCTTTTTTTATCTTTGATTAAATAACCAAAACAAACCATCAGTGTAATTCCGGATATTAATATTCCAAGATAAAAATAAGATTGCGGTTTATAATATAAAACCATTTCAATGTCAATGCTTCCATCTTCGTTTTCAATATAATACTCTTTGGAAAAATTCTGTTTTATATAATCAGAATTAATTGTCCAATTATTAGCATAATCGTAGACCTTCTTATGTGTGTTATTAAAAATATTTTGCCTAAATAAATACTCTAAATCAAATAAATCTAATGCAATATTGCCTTCTCCGCAATCTACAACTCCACTAATTTTATTCTCTCTTACGCACCAATTATTGTTTGGATACTTTCTAATATATAGCCCCCAATTATTATTATAATTATTTAAAAATTCAATATTTTTATCACCATTTAAATTTTTTAAATATAAACTAAATTTGATATTACTCTCTTTTTTAAATATAAGATCGCCTGAGTGAAGTAATGGAAAATATGATTTATTTTCGAATAGATAAAATTCATTATTATTGATTATTAAATTATAATCAGCAGAATTTAAAAAATAGTCTTCATATTTTTTATAATCAATATTTTTTTTAGAAGTTACATTTATATAATCTTTATGTATTAAAATATATTTAGCGCTTGCTGCATCAATATATTTACTCATATTATTATAATCAATTTCTTCTCGTGTAAATAATTCTTTAAAAAAATTGTTTTTTTCTACTAAAATTAAAGAAAGCCTATCATATATAATGGGTTTTATTAAAAAATTTTCTTGAAAATAATAATCCTTACCTGCGGCCCATTGATAAGATTCATAATTAATTATTGGAAAAGACAAAATATTAAAATTTTCTTCGTTTTTTTCTAAAAAATTATTTAAATCGTAATAACTACTTGGCACCCTAGCCACAGACATAACCTTACTAAATTGATCGAGAAAAAAAATCTGATTAAAAAATAAAATAATTAAAATAAAAACCACAATTAAAAAATTAATAATACTTTTTTTTATTTTTAAATTTCTGATAAAAATAGAAAAAATAAGCAAATAAATTGGAATAATTGGGATTAAAAACCTCTTATATGACCTAAAAAAACCAAAAAAACTAAAATTATTCCAAAACCAATTCCAAGCTTCACCAAAAAATATAGAAATCGGACCTAATGAAAGCTCAAAAAATAAAAAATAAATAAGTAAACCTGTTAATAAATAAATATTTTTTTTCTTTTTAAAAAGTAGAATAAGGACTATTAACACAAGAAAACAAAAATAAAAATAATAATGCAAATCGGTTTGATGTAAGCTTTTTGCTATAAAATTTGGATAATGAAAAAAATTTATATTATAAACATAAGATGTTGTTTTTAAGAATCCCTGAAAAACACTATCTTGGCCTCCACCCTTATACACCTCTTCGATACTACTATTAAATAAATTATATATAAAAGAAAAAATCCAATATGAGTTTATTAAAAATCCGATTGAAAGAGAAATTAATGCTTTTTTAATATTTTTAATATGAAAAAATAAAAAAAATAACACCGATAGAATAAAAAAAACAAGAAAAATAAAAGGATGGAATGCTAAAGAAAAAATTAAGCCCATAAGAATAGCGTCTTTATTGCTAAACTCTTTCTTCTTTTTAAATTTGAAAATAAAATAAATTAATAAAACTATACCGGTTAAACCAAAAAAATAATAATCGATACTTCCAAAATAAAAATATTCTAATGTCAAATTATTAAACAAAATAAGGAATGAAGCAAAGATACCAAAGAAATAATTATTAGATATTTTTTTAAATATTAAAAAGTATAAAATTAGACATGTGTATATTGATAAAAAAATCATTATAAAAATAATAGCATAGTCATTAATTCCAATTAAATTTAAACAGTAAATAAAAATATTCTGTAAAAAAGAAAATCCCATAATGCTAGATCTATCCATACCAAGATAATTATGGTCGTAAACATTAAAAGAATTATTGATATGATTATTTATGTTAAAAAGAAACGAATTATCCCCATAAAACAGTCCTCCATTGTTTGGAAGCAATCCTTTTAAAATAAAAATTATTAAAAAAGCAAAAAAAACAAAAGGAAATACTTTTTTAATAATTAGTTCGCTTTTTTCTTTTACCAGCTTAAAGTCCATTTATACTTTATTGTATGTTGTTAACAATAACGCTTAACTATAAATATTTTTAATAATTTGTTCATTCTTGTCGCTATACTTTTTGCCAAGATTATAAGAATTAGATGAATATTCTTCATATTTGTTAAGTATCTTCAGTACAGCTTCGGTATAATTTTGCGAATTCAAATCGCAAACTATCCCGGCTTTATATTTTATCAATTCATCGACCGTAGAATGAGTATCCGTCGTGATGACAGGCAACCCAAATGAAAAATACTCTCGGCATTTCATACTATCTCCATAATAATTAAATTCCCATTTTCCATTATATAAAGCCAATCCTATCCCAGACTTAGAGATTTCTTCAAGAGCATTTTCATGATTTAATTGTCCCAAAAAATATACTCTATCGTCTATCTTTTTATCTTTAACGTAATTTTTATAAAATGATTTTTGAGGTCCTCCGCCAATAATTTTTAAGCAAATTGATGGAATTTTACTTTTAAGCACAACCATTGAATCAAATAAACCGATATAATCAATCTGATTTTCTAATTTCCCGAGAATAATTAAAGTTTCTTTATTCTTCGAGTTAGAAAAAAATTTCATGTATTTACTAGAAGGAACATTTGGTAAAAAAATATTTTTTGAATCAATAAGTCCCATTTTTTCTCTTACCCCACAAATACGAGAAGAGACATTCCAAACCTGATCAGAATACTTAACACATGTTTTATCAATCAAGTGATAGATATTATTTAGTATTTTATTGTTAAATCTTTTAGGAGAATAATCGGGGGTATAAAAAATAAACTTTTTAGTTCTTTTAAATATTTTAAGCAATAAGCCGGTCAATGCGTTCAATGGATCCACTCCAATAAAAATTATCTTCTCTTTAAAATGGAAACCAATAAAAAAGAAAGTGAGTATACACTCGGTAAGATATCTCAAAATTAAAATACTTTGTATGGTAAAAATTTCTTGATTATTTTTTAATTTTCCATCTTCATAAAAATAAGCATTTGATTTAAAGATGCCAGTAATCGAATGTCTAATAAAAACAAATTTTTCTTTTTTTTCAATTAAAACATCTATTAGGGTGTTTACCGGAACTTCATGAAATTTTCCATCAATAAAACTTGAATGACTCACCACTATAATCATAATTTATAATATTTTTTTAATACCAATATCTAAAGATACTGTCGGAATCCACCTTAATTCATTCATAGACAAATTTATATTTTCTGATAAAACATCTAATTTATTATTTTCATCAAACTGACGATATTCAACCTCAAAAATAAGACCAGCGTTTTTTATTTTTCTTAAAACATTATTAAGGGTATAAAGTTCTGAATCTGCAATGTTGAAAATCTTAAATTTACCATCATATCTCAATACTTTATATATTGCATCTACTGCGTCATCGATATATAAAAAATTTCTTTTTTGATTACCGTCTCCAAAAATAATTGCTTTTCCGTTATTTTTTATCGAATCTAAAAAATTATACAACACCCCTTTGTTGTTATTCGGCCCATAAACATTAGAAAAACGCAATATAGTGCAATTTATCCCAGAAAAACGGATATACTCTTCGGCATAAAATTTTGATAAACCATATAAGGTATTAGGACTCAATAAATCAAACTCAAAAGAACTGACGCCATTTAAAGGCTCTCCGTAAACAGCTCCCGTTGAAGAAAAAACAAGTTTTTTAATATTGTATTTTTTACAAACCTCGACAACATTACGTGTCCCTTTAAAATTCACATTAAAAAGTTGCTCAAAGTCATTACTAAACACCCCGGCCAAATGTATTACAACGTCACAACCACTGATAAATAAGTTTAATTTATCAATATTTAGTATGTCGCCTTCAAAAGTTTTGACATTAAAATCCGAATCGCTTATTAGTCGATTATAAACTGCGCTTCCAATAAAACCACCTGAACCAGTTATACCAATATTCATATTTTTATTAATTAGCCCAAAGCCAGGTTTCGTTTTTTAAAATTTCGATAAATTTATCGTCACATAATTTAATAGCATTGTTCGAATTAAATTCTTCCATGTCGAAAGCAATAAAATTCATATAAGAATTTTCAATCTGTTCGGATTTAAACTGTGGTAAAATAACGTAATATTTATCATTCAAAATTTTTGTTCTTGGGGCCTCATTCTTAGATATTAAAACCTCATGTAATTTTTCTCCTGGCCTAGAACCAATAATAATTTTTTTTGTATTCATGTCTCCAAATATTTTAATCATAACATTTGCTATATTTTCAACTTTTGTTGAAGGCATTCTCATTACAAAAATCTCTCCTCCAATTGCTTTTTCTACAGCCTCAAAAACTAAACTAATAGCCTCTGAGGTACGCATAAGATATCTTGTCATCTCAGGATTAGTTACCGTTATTTTATTTGTTTCTTTAATTTGTTTTTTAAATAATGGCAGAACGCTTCCATTTGTTCCCATCACGTTACCACCCCTTATACAAACAAATTTTGTTTCGCTGATATAATTATGATTAGCATTTATGACCAACTTTTCTCCAACCGCTTTTGTTGTTCCATATAAATTAAAGGGATCAACGGCCTTATCGGTTGAGATGTCAACCACTACTTTTACTTTATTTTCCATCGCACATTCAATTATGTTTTGCGTTCCATATATGTTTGTAAGTACAGTCTCCCAACAATTTTCTTCACAAACAGGAACATGTTTTAATGCCGCAAGATGAAAAACATAGTCAACGTTTTTCATTGCCATTGATAATATATTTTTATCTCTTACATCTCCAATTATAAACTTTAAAATAGGATTATATCCAAATTCTTGCTTCATATCTACTTGCTTATGTTCACCCCTTGAATAAATACGAACTTCTTTTGGTTTATATTTTTTAAGTATTTGAGCGACCAATTCATGGCCCCAAGAACCAGTTCCGCCAGAAACAAAAATAATTTTATTGTTAAACATTTTATTTTTAATTATCAGATTATGCTATTATAATTTTTTATTCCTAAAAAAGTCAAAAATTTTAATTTTAACCCTTGATGGTATAATAAAAATACTTATATATTGTAGCGCGTTATAAAGATGATCAAAAGTATTCATTTTATAAATAACATTATCGGTGTACCTTAATCGTATACTTATGGTCTTTAGTTCTGTCGTTTTTAATTTAGTAAAAGTTGCCGAAGTTTCATTTTCTCGGTATTTAATTAACCTTTTTTGAATGTTTGCAAATTTATATTTTCTTCCAATTCTAAATGACATATCTAGATCTTGAGCGACTGGACAGTTTAAATCATATAATCCAACCTCCTCAAAACATTCTTTTCTAATCATAGCTGCTGGCTGAGCTACTGGAGAATACCTAAATATACTTTTTCTTAATTCTTCGTCGAATTCTTTATATCTTCTTATGCCAACAATCTTTTTTTCATCAAATATTTCTAAAAATCCGCCAACTATTCCAACCTTTGGATTATTTTCCATAAATATATATTCTTCTTCAATCCTTTCAGGAAAAGAAATGTCGTCGGCATCTTGCCATGCAATGTATTTACTGACAGCCAAAGAAACTAATTTATTGCGGCTCCCAGCAATTCCAAGATTAATTTCATTTTTAAATGCCTTTATTCTCGAATCGCTTTTAGTATATTCATTAATGATTTCCCATGTTTTATCTTTACTGCAATCGTCTAAAATTATAAACTCAAAATCTTTAAATGTTTGATTTAAAATACTTTCGATTGCTTCTCCGATATACCTCTCTGCATTATATGATGGCATTAAGATTGAAACCTTAGGATTTGTCATACGTCTTTATTTTTTTTGAGTTACTAAAATAATGAATGCTGCGTGATTTTTAAAAATATTTCCTAATTTTGCGGAAAAAGGATAAAAACCTGCCCCCAAAAGTCTAACTTTTCTTAGATTGTATAAATTCTGCCATTCAAATAACCACTTCTGGGTATAAATACATTTGTGAGTCCACGTAGCTTCGTTACTTATTTCTCCTTTGTGAGTAGCTAAAAAATTTCCGATACCAAGTATTTTTTTTGAGCTATTAGTTAAATCAAAAGGGGCCCATCCAAAAAATAAAGAAAAAATATTATGCCAAGCTGCTAAATTATTAGTGCTTGTAATTAAAATACCGTCCTTTTTTAAAACCCTTGAAGCTTCCTCAAAAAAATGATCCAAGTCGGTCATATGCTCTACAACTTGATTCGAAATAACGCAATCGATACTTTCATTTTCAATTGGCCAAATATCTTTATCTGCTTCTAGAGAAAAACACTTTATTCCTCTTTTCTCTGCCTTTTCGATTATATCCTTAACAATTTCTATTCCATATACATTTTTTGCGCTACAATTTTTAGCATAATCGCATGTTAATTCCCCATCCCAACAGCCAACATCTAAAATAGATTCAAAAGGACCATATTCTTTTAGCGCTGTATTTATAAAATGGTTATTTAGCAATCTTGCGTTTTTATATAATTGTATTAAAAAGTTTTTCACAAAATTATTTATATTTATTTTCAAATTTTTATCAAAAATAATTTACCTTCCGATTGAAAAATAGTTAATTCCTATTTTTCTCATTTCTTCTAGAGAAAACATATTTCTTCCATCAAAAATTATGGGGGTCTTCATTTTGTTGATAATATTTTTCCAATCGATCTTTTTAAATTCTTGCCAATCGGTAATAATGATTACGGCATCGCTATTTTTACAAGCTTCTTCTATCGTATCGGAAAATAAAAGTTCTGGTATTAATTTTTTCGCATTTTCTTTTGCTGCTGGATCGTAGGCAATTAATTTTGCTCCAAAACTTAATAATCCTTCTATAATGTTTATTGCTGGAGATTCTCTCATATCATCGGTTCCTGGCTTAAAGGCTAATCCCAAAATAGCTATTTTTTTATTTCGCAAATCACCTAAAATTTTTTTTACTTTTAATATAAAATAATGCCTCTGGGTTAAATTAATTTCTTCTGCAGTTTCTAAAATATTATTATCAACTTGATAATCTTTTAATACTTGGATTAAGGCTTTAACGTCTTTTGGAAAACAAGAACCACCATATCCCAAACCAGCCGATAAAAAAGCTCTTTTCCCTATTCTTTTGTCTAATTTCATTCCTTGAGAAACTAATTCTACGTCTGCACCAACTTTTTCACATAATCTAGCAATCGTATTAATAAAAGAGATTTCTACTGCTAAAAAAGAATTGGAAGCATACTTAATCATTTCTGCTGTTTCTAGATTAGTAATCAAAACTTCTGAATTTAATGAATTATATAATTCGGCTACTTTTTTTGCTGCCTTTTCGTCTTTATCATAACCAATAATTATTCTGTCTGGGTTGAAAAAATGTTCTATTGCTGATCCCTCTCTTAAAAATTCGGGATTAGAAATAACCGCAAAATCTCCGGCATAATTCTTACTTATTATTTCTTTAACCTTTTTATTTGTTCCCATCGGAACCGTACTCTTTGTTGCTACAATTGTATATTTTTTTAAATTCTTTCCAATCTCTTCTGCTAGTGAAAAAACCGCTTTTAAATCAGCTCTATTCTTTTCATCTGAAGGGGTTCCTACGGCAATAAAAATTATATCGCTTTCGTGTAAATATTTTTTAAAATCAACATCAAAAATAATTTTTCCTGATTTAATATTTTTAAAAATTAAATCCTCAATGCCAGATTCATAAATAGGAGAAATTCCTTTTTTTAAATTCTTAATTTTTTGCTCGTCAATATCAATACAAACAACGTCATAGCCGATTTCAGCTAAGCAAACGCCCTGCACTAATCCTACATAACCCGTTCCAATAACTATAATTTTCATTTTAATCGTCTATTTTAAAACTTTTCTTTCTAATCACATAAGTGGGTCGATTGGCTACTTCAGACCTGATGTTGGCAATATACATTGCTACTAATCCTAAACAAGTCAAAACGACGCCAATTAAAAAAATAATTAAAATAGCCAGTAAACCAGTGCCGGAGAAACTTTTAGCAAAATCATTATCTAAAATATATTTGCTTACAAACAGAATAAAGCCAAAACATCCAAAAGACAAAGTAATGATTACGCCCAAATAGCCAGCTAATTTTAAAGGAAAAGTGCTATGTGCTACTAATGAATTAAAGGCTAATCTGAATAATTTTATTTTATCATAAGCAGCTCGGCCGTTTAATCTGGGGCTGGCTTCGAAATAAACATAATCTCGGCGAAAACCCAGCCAATCAATTAAGCCCCGGGCAATTCGCTCATGTTCAGTAAATTTTCGAAACGACAAAACAACCTTGCGATCCAACAAGCGATAATCAGTGGCTCGAGGAGTGATTTTTGTTTCCCCGATAAAATCCATTATTTTATAAAACAAAATTGCGCCGTATTTTTTTACCCAGCCCTCGCCATTGTTTTTGTTGCGAACACCCACCACCACATCAGCACCAGCTTGCCATTTTTTGATAAATTCCGGAATTAATTCGGCTGGATGTTGTAAATCGGCATCAATCATTAAAACCGCGTATCCGCTAGCCAAATCCAGGCCTGCGGAAATAGCAGATTCTTTGCCAAAATTACGAGAAAATTGAATATATTTAACAATTGAATCTTGGCTGACTAAATCTTCCAAAGTTTTTTCAGTTTTGTCGGTGCTGCCGTCATCAATAAAAATAATCTCAAAATTATAATCATTTTGGAATGAGAAAATGTTTTCTTTGACTTTTTGATAAATCAAAGGGAGATTTTCCTGCTCGTTATAAGCTGGGATAAGAATTGAAATCAATTTCTTGTTTTCCATTATCTTTTTTAAAAAATAATTCTTTGATTATATTGATTAAAAGCAGAAAAAATGACAATAAACTGCCGATTAGGAAATTATTAACAATTATTTCCACATTACTATGATTAATATAACATAAAATAAGCACTGTCAACGGACCGGCCAAGGCCGGCAAAATAATATGATTTTTTCGCAAAGCCAAAAAGTAATAAAAAAACAAACTGGAAAAAGATACAAAAAACAAATAAAGGCTGATTTTAGGAAGCAAAAAAGCATAATCATGGTAACGCTCGCCAATTAAAATCTTGGTCACTAATCCTGGAAAAACAGAAAAAACAGCCAAAGCTCCCCCGCCTAAAATTGTTGTTAAAATCATGGCTTTAATCATTATGTTTTTGTTTTCTTTTTTTTCGTCAGATAATTTTATGGAAGGTAATAAAACCGCCGGAATTGACGAAACCAAAAAATAAATGATTCGGCCAATAATCGCCATTCCACTATAAAATCCAGCTATTTCTGGAGAAAAATATTTCTTGATTATCACCACATCACTGGAATATAAAAAAGTAATAGCCAAAGAAACTATTAAAAAAACAAAAGCATACCAAAGCTCTTTTTTGATTCGGGAATCTATTTTTATTGAAAAAGAATTTTCTATTTTAAAATAATTACGGTTTGATAAAATTAGATAAACGCAAGAAATAAAACTGGATAAAATAATCGCGCCAATAACGCCAAAAACAGCCCAGCCGATAAAAACAAACAAAACCGAAAGAATTAGTTTGGATAAACTGCCCAAAATGCCAGACAAAGAAAGCACTTTGAAATTTTGCAATCCCTGGGTAATGGCTTGATTGTTGGTGTTGATTACTCCAACGAAAACAAGAAGGGCAAAAGCTGGGAAAAAATAATAAGAGCTGAAATTGAAAAAAGAAGCCAAAAAATTGCCGAATAAAACCAAAATCAAGGCAAGGAAAAAGGCGCAAATCAAGCTGAATTTTTGAAGCATTGCCAGCAATTCCCTATCTTTTTCATCTTTTAAATTGGCCACAATTGTGGTAATTACATTTTTGAAAAATCCGGTAAATACTCCCAAAATCAACAAAAAAGAAAGAAAGGCTTGAATTTCTCCGAAATCAGCCACTTTCATTATTCGGCCCATAATCGGATGGTAAAGATAGTTTAAAAAAGCCACGCTAACTGTGCCAACAAAATAAATTAAATTGTGTTGTAAAAATTTGTCTTCTTTTATTTTCTTAATAACCATTTTTTTATATTATTCTAATCTCCGCAAACCATTTAAATTCATTGACCCATGTTTAGGGGTGTTACCCCTAAACATTCTACTCGCCCATGTTTAGGAGTTTCCTTCACATAAGCTTTTGCTAAAGTTTTGTTCAGGCCCGGCTCGGGCCCGTCGGCCCTCCGCCCTTGATTGAGTACAATCAAGCCCCCAAACATTCAATCAATCCCCCAAGTTTATTTAAAATTTAGTCTTTTAAATATTTTCGTTTTTGAAGTTTGTCGGGAAAATATTCTTGTTTTTCTTTATATCCAAAATCAGGACTATATTTATAATCTTTGCCATAGCCAATATTTTGCATTAATTTTGTGGGCGCGTTACGGATATGCAAAGGCACGGGCAAGTTTCCATATTGGCGGACATCATCAGCAGCTTTACCATAAGCAGTGTATAATTCATTTGATTTTTTACATTTAGCCATATAAACCACGGCTTGAGCCAAAATAACATTACATTCCGGATACCCGATAAAATGACAAGCGTTATAAGCGGCTACGGCTTGTTCTAAGGCCCGGGAATTGGCAATTCCGATATCTTCTGAAGCAAAGCGAACCAAACGCCTAGCAATGTATAATGGGTCTTCGCCCGCTTCTACCATTCTGGCCAACCAATACAAAGAAGCGTTAGCATCGGAACCGCGCATTGATTTGTGAAGCGCGGAAATGATATTATAATGCTCTTCGCCTTCGCGATCATAAAGTAAATTTATTTTCTGCGACGCTTCTTCAATTATTTTTACGCTAATATTTCCCTGGCTGGCAATTGCTGCGTATTCCAGAATATTCAAAGCAATTCTGGCATCGCCATTACTAATCCGGCTAATTACACCGATTTCTTTATCTTTGATTTTTATATTTAAATTTCCCAATCCGCGTTTTTTATCTTTAATGGCTTTTTTGATAATTAATTTGATGGCACTTGAATCCAATTGCTTGAAAACAAAAACCCGACAACGAGATAACAAAGCTGCCCGCACTTCAAAGCTGGGATTTTCTGTAGTGGCGCCGATTAAAATAATTAAACCGCTTTCAATGTGAGGCAAAAGACCATCTTGCTGGGTTTTGTTCCAACGATGAATTTCATCAATAAATAAAACTGTTTTTTGGCCCCCCAAATTATTGCTTTTGGCTCGCGTAATAATTTCCCGCAAATCTTTTAATCCACTGCTAACAGCACTAATACGGATAAAATCTGATTTAGTTTGTTTGGCAATAATCATTGCCAAAGTAGTTTTGCCAGTACCTGGAGGGCCCCAAAAAATCATCGATGGAATAGCATCTGCTTTAATAGCTTGTCGTAAAAGTTTGGTTTCTCCTAAAATTTCTTCCTGTCCTAAAAATTCTTCCAAAGTTTCTGGTCTCATTCTGTCAGCCAAAGGAGTGGCTTGACTGAAAATAGATTTTTTTTCTATTTCTTTCATTGTTTTTATTCTACTCCTTTTTGAAAAAAAATAAACCCACAAAATTTGGGTTAAAAAATAATGTTTGGGAGTTTCCTTCGAATAAATCTCTAGTGAGATTTTTCTTAGGCCCATGTTTGGGAGTTTCCTTCACATAAACTTTTGCTAAAGTTTTGTTCAGGCCCGGCTCGCTGTCGTCACAGCTCCGCCCTTGATTGAGCACAATCAAGCCCCCAAACATTCTCAATCAAGTATCCAAATATTTTTGAAAATATTTTTAAAGATAAAATAAAAATATTAAGGCATTAAAAATCTGATAATCACAACTCCTGATCCACCTCTTCCTCCTATTTGACTTCCAGAAGTTTGATAATCTCTTCCACCGCCACCGCCGCCACCCAATCCATCAACTCCGCCAGTGGCTGGATTAACAGAATCATAATACCAACCATAACCACCAGGCCCTCCACCACCATCTCCTCCTAAAAGTTGTGTACGTGCTGTTGATGTGTAATTAGGAGCTCCGCCACCAGCATAATAAATAGCTGTTCCAGTAATTGATGATTCTAATCCATTTCCTCCTCTTCCTGTATCAACCCCAGCCACACCAGCACCACCACCGCTACCAGCATTGCCCGATCCGCCGTTTTTTCCTTGGCCAACTATTCCGGCTCCGCCAGCGCCTCCTCTGGCTCCACCGCCACCACAACCGCCAGCACTACCATTGTGCCCTCCAGCTCCAATTTGATTATAGGCACCGCCGCCGCCGCCAGTTGATGTAATGGTATCAAAAGTTGAATTTCCTCCATTAACTCCATAAGTATTATTTACGCCGCCAGCTCCGCCCTTACCAACAGTAACGGTATATGAATTTCCTGGAACAACGGTTAAAAATCCTGTTCTAAAACCGCCAGCACCTCCACCACCGCCTCGATTACCACCGCCACCGCCACCGCCAGCCACTACCAAATATTCAATTTCTGTTACCCCTGCTGGGGCAACCCAAGTTGATGTGCCAGAAACAGTGCCAACCGAAGCAGTATATTTATCAACCGCATAATCTGCGTCTGCAATTGTTTCAACGCAATTTAAACCACCTCCAGAAACACAGGATGTTTGCGATCTGGATGCTGCGCAATCAACTGTAGCCCCCGGTCCATTACCAACACACTGCCATGAGGAAGAACCCCCTTCTTCTGGAAAGGCTGGATTAGAGGGCACTGGTGTACCCTGAGCACAAAAAGTAGTAGATCCATAACTGGTAATTGCAGCATAAAAATTCTGTTCAGCTGTTCCACAAACACCGTTTATAATTTCCGCAGTGGTCACACATCCAGTTGTTGGAGATGAATATTCTGAATATTCATCAACCGAATAAAGCGCATAACAATATTCTGTATTTTCTTCAAGTCCAGTATCAATAAAAGAATTTCCAGTATCAAAATATATTTGAGTGCCGTCTTCTGTATTTTGCGGGATAGAATCTTGCTTGCGGACAATAAATGTTTTGTCTGCGCCTTGGGCTTTTGTCCAATTGATAATTATTGAATTATAGGCAATGGTTGGAAAAGCTAAATTTGAAGGTCCGGCAACATCAGCTAAAATACCACAACCAGAAATATATCCAGTAGACAAAGAGCCAGTGTTTGGATTATATGACCACAAAGAATAACAATAAGTAGTATTTGGCTCTAAGCTTGGATCATTGTCAACAAAAACCGAAGCTGTGTAATTATAAACAATGGTGCCCTGATTTTGATTTTGAGGAGGAGTATTTGTTTGTCTTCTGATAATAGTATTAGTTCCACTTCCCTTGTTCCAACTTAAATTAAAAGAATTAAATGTGCTGGTAATAATTAAATTACTAGGATTGGTTGCCGGAATCCCTCCGCAAGCCATTACAAAACCATTGGAATATTGACTGGTTAATTCATCATAAGCCCAAGCAGAATAACAATATGTTAAATCGTTGGCTAATCCAGTATCAGTATAAGAATGAACAGCTGTAGGGTCTTGTCCATCTTTATCATTTCTTTCGTTATAAACCAAAACTCCATCACTTAAAGATTGGGGCGGATTGTTGGCTGGCGGAACATTGCTTAAACTACGAATAATAGTATGGGTGGAAGAAGCGGCAGGATTCCAAGTAAGAGTAATTGAACCAGTATTATCAGGGTTGGCAATTGTGGTTGTGGAAAAAGAAGGAGATGTTGATCCACCAGAAGAAGTTCCGCCACCAATGCTGGGCGGATAAGAAGCAGCCGACGGAGTATAAGTAGAAGGGGTGGCAGAAGAATAATTTGAATAGCCACCACTTCCTCCGCTCCCTCCGCCAGAATAAAATCCACCACTTGAGGTATTTGGATAATAACCAACACTTCCAGGATTAGTAATTACCCTATTATCATAAGAATAAGTTTTGCAATAATAGTAATAATCCGGATTATCAAGAGTAATTCGGTATTGGCAATATGAATTATTTACAATAGCCATAACAATTCCAGAAGTCATCATTTCCTCTTCTGAGGGCAAATTACTATCATTAATTTCAGTTGAGCTATCTAAACAAACAACAACCGAAGAAACATTACTAGTGGGCACACTGGTTAAGGTGGCAGGAATAGCCCAAACCAAATCAATAAAACTTGATCCGTGAAGCACAGAAAAATTTTGGACTAATCCGATTCCTCCGGTCATATACGCAGTACAAACATTTTCGTCTCCAAAAAGATTGGGTCCGGTTGATTTAATAAAACAGGTTCCATTATCTAAAATTGCGGCCACGGAAAAATCAACACCATTACTTGTGTAAAGATAAGCTTTCTCCGGATTTGGATCATAGGGTGTTGTTTTGAGATATTGGTCTATAAATGATTGAAGTTCAATATTTGTTTCCCCTTGTTTTATTGATGAGGTAACATTTGGAAGGTCTAAACCATTTAAAGTTTTTTTACTTAAAATACTTGTATAAATATTCGCAATATCGTTTTTTCGAACCGCATCATTAGCAGCGGAAATGCTTTTTTGAATACCGGCTATAATAAAAAGCGTAAGAATTGCTAAAATCGCAGCAACAACAATCAATTCAATTAAAGTAAAAGCAAAAAGTTTTTTGGATTTCATTTTTTTTGATGTTAAAAATATTATACCAAAAACTTGGAAAATTCAAAATAAGAATGTTTAAGTTTGTTCAGGCCCATGTTTGGGGGTTAAGCCCCAAACATTCTTCTAATTATAATTACAATCAAGGGCCTAAGTATGATTGATTATGTCGCGGTTCCAGTAAATATTGATTCTTGGCTTTAAATTGTATAAGATAAGAAATAAGATAAATACATGAATCAAACAAAAAAGACTGGATCTGATTTTCCCAAAAGCTATAACTTTAAGGAAGCGGAAAAAAATTGGATTGCAGAATGGGAAAAAAATAAATACTTTGAATTCAATCGCCAAAATCCAGGCGAACTTTTTGTGGTAGACACGCCCCCGCCTTATGTTTCAGCGGACCATTTGCACGCCGGACATATTATGTCTTATGCTCAAGCAGAATTTATTGTGCGCTATAAAAGAATGCGCGGGTATAATGTTTTTTATCCAATGGGTTTTGATGATAATGGCTTGCCCACCGAAAGATTTGTGGAAAAAAAATATAATATTGATAAATCAAAAACCACGCGCTCGGAATTTATCAATTTATGCTTGCAAGAAACAGAAAAAGGAATTCAGACTTATAAAAATCTTTGGAATAGTTTGGGCATTTCTGTGGACTGGTCTAAAACTTACAGCACCATCGCGCCCCTGGCAACAATGGTTTCCCAAAAATCAATTTTAGATTTGTATAAAAAGGGATTGCTTTATAAAAAAGAATTGCCGATTTTATGGTGTCCTTTTTGCCAAACCGCGATTTCTCAATCTGATTTGGAAGACAAAACCAGGGATTCAAAAATGAATTATCTTAATTTTTCTTTAGCCAACGGGCAAAAATTATTAATTGCCACTACCCGACCGGAATTAATCCCTGCTTGTGTGGCTTTATATGTTAATCCCGCAGACCAAAGATTTAATAAATTAATCGGGCAAAAAGCCATTGTGCCTTTAATGGAATACGAAGTACCGATTTTGGGTAGTGAAAAAGTAGACCAAGAAACAGGAACCGGATTAATGATGGTTTGTACTTGGGGCGACCAAGAAGATTTGGAAAAATGGCGATTGGATAATCTGGAAACCAGAAATATTTTAACCGAAGACGGAAAATTAAATTCTTTGGCAGGAAAATATCAAGGATTAACAATTAAACAAGCCCGCGAACAAGTCTTAAATGATTTACAAGAAAAAGGATTATTGGAAAAACAAGAACCAATTGAACAAACAATCAATGTGCATGAAAGATGCGATACTCCAGTAGAACTGATTCAAAGCAAGCAGTGGTTTATTAAAATTGCCGACCAAAAAGAAAAATGGCTGGAATTAGGGCGACAAATAAAATGGCACCCTGATTATATGATTAATAATTATGAGCTTTGGGTAAATTCCTTGAAATGGGACTGGTGTGTTTCCAGGCAAAGATTTTATGGCGTGCCGTTTCCTTTTTGGATTTGTGAAGATTGCCAAGAAATAATTTTAGCTGATGAAAAAGATTTACCAGTTAATCCTTTTGAACAACAAGCTCCGGTTAAAGAATGCCCAAAATGCAAAAGCACGAACATAAAACCAGAAACAGATGTTATGGATACTTGGGCCACTTCTTCCTGTACTCCATTTTTATTGCGCGAATTAGGACAAAGCAATGATTTGTTTCCAGGAGATCTTCGGCCTAATGCTCACGAAATTATTCGAACTTGGGACTTTTATTCAATTGTAAAAGGATATTATAATTTTGAGACAATCCCTTTTAAAAATATAATGGTTTCCGGGCATGGACTAGACGAACAAGGAAAAAAAATCAGCAAACGCTTGGGCAATTATGTTCCTTCGGATAAATTAGTGGAAGAATATGGAGCTGATGCTGTAAGATATTGGGCCACGGGTGCTGGGCTTGGGCAAAATTTAAGATTTAGTCCAACAGAAATAAAAAAAGGAAAACAAATTACCACTAAATTATGGAATGCGGCAAAATTTGTTTTAACTATGAGTGAAGATTTTAATGAAGCAGACAATTTAATTTTTGAACCAGCCGACTTGTGGATAATTGAAGAACTAAATAAAACAATTGAAGAATCAACAAAGTATTTTGATGAATATCAATACGCCAAAGCCAAAACAGGCATTGAAGAATTTTTTATGTCTAAATTTGCAGATTATTATTTGGAATTTGTAAAATACAGGCTTTATGGAAATGAAATAGAATCGAAAAGAAGCGCCCAAAAAACCCTAAATGATGTTTTTATAAATATTTTAAAATTATACGCCCCGATTATTCCTTTTGTGACTGAAGAAATTTTCCAATATTTTTCTAATGAACAAACCATTCATTTGTCTGCTTGGCCAGAAAAAATAAATATTGATTCTAATTTAGATATCAGTGATTTTAATGAAGCAGTAGCCGCAATTGATGAAATTAGAAAATATAAGTCAGAAAATAAAATATCTTTGGGAGCAGAAATTGAAGAATATAAACTGAAAACAAAAGTTGATTTAGAGAAATATAAAACTTTTATTGCCCAGGCAATAAAAGTAAAAAATATAAAATAGTTAAAACAAAAGCCCCCAACAAAGGGGGCTTTTAATCTGACAATATTAGTTTATTGCTGAATCGTAAAGTATTTATCTCTGTTTAAAGCAAGAGTGGCTTGTTCTTTTTGGGTAATTTTTTTCACAATCAAATAAATGATAAAGAAAAGAATTAATCCCACAATCAAACCAATAATTAACCATAACAAGTTCCACCATCCGCCAGCAAACAAACTAACTGCAGCCATAGTGGTTTGCTGTTCTTCCTCTTCTTCTACTGGAACCGCGCTAACATTGATGGCTAAAGATCCTCGAACAGTTTCAATATTTTTAGCATTAACTTCGGCATTATCAGACAAAGTTGTAGCAGTGCTGAAAAATTCAGGAGCGGCAACGCTTAAAGTAAAGCTTAGCTTTTTAGTTTGATTAGCTTTGATATTGCCAAGTAAAATTGTGCCATTAACATCGCCAACATAAGGCTGGCCGTCTAATTGAACATTGGATACATTTCCAATTTTTTCTGGCAAAATATTATTTAAAATAACATTTTCTAAAGCTTTTCCGTCTACAGAAGATACAGAAATTACCACATCAATTATATCTCCTGGTTCGGCTGAAACTACACTAGTCATTGCTCCAGAACAACTAAGAGAAGAATTTCTTCCAGTAACTTGCAAGCTTAAAGTTCTTGGCTGAACAACTACTGGAACCTGAGAAACTGGCTGTTGAATAATTGTAGTTGGAATAATAGCAGTTGGAACTTTTACAGCTTTTTTGGTGTAAACACTGTCTGACCAGGAATATAATCCTTGATCACAACCTAATGACCAAGCGCGATAATAATAAGTAACACCTTGAGATACTTCAGAATCAAAATATGATGATCCTGTTCCAAAGTAAGCGATTGATCCATCTGTGGATGAAATCGGATAAGAATATAATTTCTTGGTAATTACAGTGTAGCAAGCGCCTGCGCCTGGAGTCCAAACTAAGTTAACTCCATTAGTGGTAGCATATGCGTTGAAATTATAAGGAGAGTCTGGATTGGTAATAAACTTTAAAGTATTTCCATAAACTGTAGACCCACTATTATTAGTAGCTTCGGCTCGGAAGGAATATGCTTTTCCTTTTTCCAGGTTATAAACAATTGATGAAAAGTTTTGACCAGCTCTTTTGCTTGTAAGATATTGTGTATAGTATCCTAAACTATCATAACGACCATAGCCAAAGCGAACGCTGATATATTGGCCATTGTCTCCATCTAATTGGCCATTTAAGGTAGCACTAGTAGTTTTTATATCAGTAGCATTCCAAGTAGCAACAGCTAAATTTTGATAAGTTATTGTAGTTTTGTTTGCTGAACAGCTGGCGTTCATTCCGTTACCAGTTCCATAGCAAGTCCAATACCATGGGCCTGATCCACTCATTCCAGAAAATGTTCCGGCATTACATAAGTTTGCGGTTGGTGCGTATTCAAATGTTTGACCATTAGAATATCCACATTGTCCACTTACTTGGTAAGTTGTAGTTTTGTTTGCTGAACAGCTGGCGTTCATTCCGTTACCAGTTCCATAGCAAGTCCAATACCATGGGCCTGATCCACTCATTCCAGAAAATGTTCCGGCATTACATAAGTTTGCGGTTGGTGCGTATTCAAATGTTTGACCATTAGAATATCCACATTGTCCACTTACTTGGTAAGTTGTAGTTTTGTTTGCTGAACAGCTGGC
>Ga0265297_10000260_pt1 | contig 176554 bp, 155 predicted proteins | sample Munlanlwell13791_FD_192502 | JGI IMG/M metagenome (GOLD analysis project Ga0265297, IMG submission 192502) | Leachate microbial communities from a municipal landfill in Southern Ontario, Canada - Leachate well 137-91 | ecosystem: Engineered > Solid waste > Landfill > Unclassified | place...
ACGTAACCGCGCTCAACCCGGAAATTCCCTGCATGGCGGACGGGCAACTCGTTAACCTGAAACTTTCAGGCCAGCCCTGTGCGGGGCGGCTTTATTATATAATCATGCCATGCAGTCTAAATTTTTCAGGCCCAGCCGCAAGCTGCGCGACGCCGCGCTTAAAATACCCCCGGGCGGCGGCCCAGCCAAGAACCGGCGGCGGCTGCACGGCAGGGGCAAGGAGCTGGTGGCCGTGGGCGACCTGCACGGCGAGCTGGACGGCTTTCTTGAAATACTGCTTCACGCCGGCCTCATAGACAACCGCGCCAAATGGAAGGGGGGAAATAAAACCCTCGTTCAGATGGGCGATGTGATAGACAGGGGGCCGCACTCCATTCATCTGGTGAATCTGCTGGCGCGGCTTCAGCGCCAGGCGGAGCTTAAAGGCGGCAAAGTGGTGCGCCTTGCCGGCAATCACGAGCTGGAGCTGCTGCGCGGCAACACCTATCTGACGACTTTAAGCCCCGAGCAGGTGGAGCAGTACCGCCGCCAGCTTGCCTGCGATATTCTGGAGGGCAAGACGCTGTCCGCCTATTCCCAGCAGGGGTATCTGTTCACCCATGCCGGGCTTACCGGCGAGCTTGTGGCCATGCTCTCCAACGGCCAGCCGGACGAGGCCGCCCTGGCGGACATGATAAACAAAATCATGGTCGAATCCGTCATGCGCAACGATTACGGGCATCCGATTTTCAATGTGGGCGCGCTGCGCGGCGGGCGGCATCGCTTTGGCGGGATATTCTGGGAGGATGTGCGCGCGCTGTTTTGCTCTGAGGGGGCGGGGGCGATACGGCAGGTCATCGGGCATACGCCGTTAAAGCGGATAGCGCAGTCCGAAAACGGCAGGCTGGTGGCCATAGACGTGGGCATTTTCAACGGGGCGGGCGGGGGGCGCTCCTATATCACAATCAAGCGCGGCAAGGTAACGCCGGTTGAAATACGCCCGGTGAGGGAAATCCTGCCCGCGCTGCATATTCCGCCTCCTCCCCGCCCGCCGGAATTGTGATGCGCCGCGCGGCGTTGGCCGTCATAGCGGCGGCGATGCTGGCGGTTTCATTGCGCGCGCTGAAGGCGGACAGGTGGAGCGGCTGGGATTTTGGCGACGCGCAGACTCTGTTGTGCCTCAACCAGTGGGACAAACACGGCATTTTAACGGATAAATTCCTTTTCTCCCCGCAGGGATACGCGCCTTTCATGCAATTGCTGGACCGGGAGCCGCTGCGCCGCCATGCGCGCGGGATTTCGCCGCGCGCCTCCTCCGCCGGGCCCAGGCTTTTGTACACGCATTATCCGTCCGGCTATCTGCTGCCCCAGGCCGCCGCGTATTTCGCCGGATTTAAGGGGCCGGGGGCGCTCAGGCTTTTGCAGTCCGCTTTTTCCTGCGCCGCGCTGATTCTGCTGTTTCTGGTTTTTGAATCTTTGGCCGGGCCCGCCGCCGGGCTGGCGGGTATTGTTTTTTACGCGCTGTCGCCCGGATTTATGAATTTCGCGGATTCGCTGGCGAATCAGCCGCTTGACGATTTGCTGCGTTTTGCCTTCATGCTGTTGATTCTGCGCAAACGTTACCTGTGGGGCTGGCTGTGCCTGTTTGCGCTTTCGCTTTGCTCTTATGATTCGGTGTTGTTCTGCCTGCTGTGGGTTCCGGCGGCGGATTTTATAGCCGGAACGGACCGGGATTTCCGCCGCTATGCGGCTTTTGCCGCCGCGCCGATGCTGGCGGGCTGCGTTCAGTTAGCCCAGAATGCCTGGTATCTGGGATTTGCGGACGCGGCTGCGGACATGAAATCAACATTCCTGCTGCGCGCGATGACACATAGCGGGCTTAAAGAGCGGCTGGCCAATATGGCGTATCCGTATTACCACAGCTTCGGCTTGTATGGGCTGATTGCGCTGGCTGCGGGGTGCGGCGCGTTTTTCGCCGTCCGTGCGGACGGCGGAAAACGCGCCGCCATCGCGCTGCTGGCCTGCGGGGCGGTTTTCATGCTGGCATTGCCGTCGGCGGCGTCGCTTTCATACCAGACCCGGCAGCTTATGCCGTTTTTCGCGTTCTGCTTTGCCGCCGCAATGACACAATGGCGGGAAATCTCCGCGCGGACGGCGGCGGCTCTTTTATGCGGCGTTTTGGCCTTGTTCCTGCTGCGGCTGCCGGGGAGTTTCGGGCCGGTTCCGCTAACGCGGGACAGGAACATCGCGCTGGCCCGCGCGCTGGATAAACTGCCCGCTGAAAAGCCCGCCGTCCTGTTTGAAACCGGCTTTTTCGGCGATAACGGCTATTGGGAGAAGGATTATGTCAGGGGCTATCACCAGCCGCACCCGCTGCTGGAATACTATTTCGGCAAAAAACTGATTTTGAGCTTTTCGGACCCGCATGACCTGGCCCGCGACATGCGGCTTATTCTGGACGGCTCCGGCCCCGTGTTCACTCCCATTATCGCCGCAAAGGACAAAAAAACCCTGGATGCCGCCACAGCCGCGCTTAAATCAGAAAACATCATAAAAAACGGCTCGGAAGCGCGCGTTTTCGGCGTCGGGGACGAATGGGCGGCGGTTGTTCCTTTATAGTATAATAACCCGAATGCGAGTTTATTCAACGGGAGGCCCCATGGCATACAAAAAATCTGATTTTCTGAAAAAGACCATAGAGCATATAGACATCCGCAAGCATAACGTGGTCAAACTGGTGGAGGATATGGATAAAATGGCCTTCACCGCGCGCGACACCGCCCGCGCCGCCAAAGTCTACGACATGATGCTGCGCGACAAAAAATGTTCCGTGTTCCTGTGCCTGGCCGGCTCCATATTCTCCGCCGGGCTGAAAAAGACCGTTGTGGAGATGGTCAAAAACAACATGGTGGATGCCATAGTCTCCACCGGCGCGCTTATCGTGGACCAGGATTTCTTTGAGGCGATGGGCTTCAAGCATTACATCGGCACACCCTTCGGCATAGACGATAATGTGCTGCGCGACCTGCATATAGACCGCATCTACGACACCTTCATAGACGAGGACGACCTGCGCGTTGTGGACGAGACCATGCACAAAATCGCCGACTCTCTGGAGCCGCGCCCCTACTCCTCGCGGGAGTTCATATACGAGATGGGCAAATACCTCTCCAAAAACGCCAAAAACCGGGATTCCGTGGTGCTGGCCGCCTATCAGAAAGGCGTGCCGATATTTGTGCCCGCGTTTTCGGACTGTTCGGCGGGGTTCGGCATGGCGCTGCATCAGCATATGAACCCGGCAAAGCACATGTCGCTTGATTCGGCGGCGGATTTTCTGGAGCTTACCAAAGTCAAAATGGAAGCCGGCGAGACCGGCCTGTTCATGATAGGCGGCGGCGTGCCCAAGAACTTCGCGCAGGACACCGTGGTCTGCGCCGAGGTGCTGGGCGCGGATGTGCCAATGCACAAATACGCCGTGCAGGTTACCGTGGCCGATGCGCGCGACGGCGCGTTGTCGGGCTCCACACTTAAAGAGGCCAGCTCCTGGGGCAAGGTGTCCACCTCCTACGAGCAGATGGTGTATGCCGAGGCCACCCTGGCCGTGCCGGTCATAGCGGGCTACGGCTACCACAAGGGCGCGTGGAAAACGCGCAAAGCCCGGAATTTTGCCGCGATGTTTGGCAAAACGGAAACAAAACGCGGCCAGCTTTGCGGCTGCGGCTGTCATTAAGGAGGAGGGGAGATGAGAAAACTTATAGCGGTTGTCGCATTGTCGGTATTGCCTGTGTGCGGCGCGAGCGCGTATTTCGACGGCGGATTGGGCGGCGTCTCCGGGGCGGACAGTTACTCCGGTTTCAACGCCTTCGCCGAAGTCGGGATGGACAATTTCTATGTCCGCCCGGCCTACGGCTCTTACAAAAGCGACGCCACCAACAAGAACACCTATTCCACCTATTCCGCGCGGGTGGGGTATGAAAAGCTGATATTCGCGTTGGGCCTGGAAGGCGGAACAACGCCCAAAAAAAGCAACGGCTCCTACGAATACGGCAATAATTACATCTCCGGCGATATCACCTTTTCCGTCTCGCCCACCGGCGGCAGGGCGATGCGCCTGGCCGGCCCGCGTTCCGGCGGCGGCGGGGCAAAGGGCGAAGGCCTCACCCGCGTTGATTTCGGGGCCAGCCTCACCCGCATAAGCCACGACTTCAGCACGCTCTCCGACAAGGTGGGCGAGACCGACGGCTCGGTGTTCGCGGGGGTTATGTTCCTCGGCACGCAGATAAGCGCGAAGTTCGTGAAAAACCTCTCCTACAGCCAGGATATAACCGGCTCCATGCCCGTCCCCATGACGGTGGAACTGCCCGGCACCATGATATGCACGCAGGGGTATATCAATCAGGCGCTCAACGCGCGCGTTGATTTCACCATGCTGCCGCTGGTAACGCCTTTTATCTCCTATACGGCAACTCAGTATAAAGGGGATAATCCGCTGCTCTCGCTGGCCAGCATCTCCAAGGCCTACATGCTGGGCGCGACGGTGGGGCTGGACATGCTCAACATCAACGCCGCCTACCAGATATTTGACCCCGGCGTGGGGCATTCGTCCACCAATTATTTCTCGCTGGGCGCGGGCCTGAAGTTCTGACAGCAACGGACAGATTCTGAATGGTATTTGAAAGCAAGTCGCCGCCGCCGGCGCTGCGCGCCCTTGTTTTGCTGGCGGGGCGGCTGCTGGCGGCGCTTGCTTTTCTGGCGGTATCGCTGGGCCAGGCCCTGCATTATGGCGACGCATGCGCGGCGGCGCGTTCATTGGGAATGCCGTGGGCGGATGTTTATGTGGCCGCCGCGTCCGCCATGCAGTTTGCGGGCGGGCTGATGCTGGGGCTTGGCTGGCGGGCGCGGCTGGGCGCGGCGTTTTTATCTGCCAGCCTGCTGCCGGCGGTGTGGATGTTTACCCTGCCGGCGGCCAACAGGCTTTACCTGGCCGGCGCGCTTGCCGCGCTGGGCGGGCTTATGCCGTATCTGGTTACGGGCGCGGGGCCATACAGCCTGGATAATCTGCGCCGGGTGCTTTCAAAATGACCGAATCACAATACCGTAATTTCGCGCGCAAATACAGGCCGGAAACCTTCGCGGAGATGGCCGGGCAGGAGCATGTAACAAAGACCCTCTGCAACTCGCTCAAGCTTGGCAGGGTGGCGCACGCATACCTTTTCTACGGCCCGCGCGGCTGCGGCAAGACAACGGCGGCCCGCGTGCTGGCCAAGGCGCTCAACTGCCAGTCCAACGACGGCAAGCCCGCGCCGGAGCCGTGCTGCAAATGCCGCCCCTGCCAGGAAATCGCCGCCGGCGCCGACATGGACGTGCTGGAAATGGACGCCGCCAGCCATACCCAGGTGGAAAAAATCCGCGAGGTTATACTGGACACCGTCTCCCTAAGCCCGGCGCGCGACAGATACAAGGTTTTCATACTGGACGAGGTGCACATGCTCTCGGCCAGTTCCTTCAACGCGCTGCTAAAGACCGTGGAGGAGCCGCCCCCGCATGTGGTGTTCATCCTCGCCACCACCGAGCGGCACAAGGTTCCGGCCACCATAATATCGCGCTGCCAGTCTTTCCGCATACGGCCTTTCATGCCGGAGGCGATAGCGGAGCATCTGGCCCGCATCGCCGCGGCGGAAAAAATAGACATTTCGCGCGACGCGCTGGCCTTCATCGCCCGGTCCGCCGGCGGAGTGATGCGCGACGCGCACAGCCTGCTGGACCGCGCCGTGTCCCACTGCGCGGGGAAAATAGAGGCCGCCGACGTTTCCGAAATGCTGGGCGCCGCGCCGGAGGAGCTTATCGGGCAGGCGGTTTCCGCCGTGCTGGCGCGCGACGGCGCCGCGCTGCATGCGGTGTTTCGCAAGGCGAACACGGAGGGTTTTGAGCCCGCCGCCCTGCTGCGCGACATCAGAAACGGCTTTGCCTCCATGTTTTTCTGCCGCATAGACCCCGCCGCGCAGGAGCCTTTCCCCGGCGCCGCCGAACTTGCCAAAAGCCGCCAGTCCGCGGAGCTTGCCAGTCTGGCGCGCAGGATAGGCCGGCTGGCGGACGAGATTCGCTTTTCCGACACGCAGGCCGTCGCTGCCGAGGTGGGGCTGTTCACGCTGCTGGAGTCGGTTCCCGATATTGACGGGTTTGTGCGCAGGCTGGAATCTCTTGAATCCCGCCTGTCCGGCGAGGCCGCCGCGCCGCCCCGTCCTGTTTTGCCCGCCGCCGCAAAAGCCGAAACGGCGGCCGCTCCGCAGCCCCGGCCTTCCGCGGCGGCGCAGCCTGAAACGCTGCCGGAGCCGGCGCGGAAATCGGTTCTGCCGCAAAAGCCCGCGCAGGCCGCGCCGCCGGCCCCATCGGAGCCGGACGGCGTTGTCTGGAAAAAGCTGCTGGACTCGCTTGCCCGCAAGCGGCCCATGCTGCACGATTTGCTGAAGTCCGCTTCCGTTGAATTTTCCGCGCAGGCGTGGACGGTTTCCGTGCCCGGCAATTTCGCCTACCAGTCGGCGGGGCGCAACGCCGCCGCCGTCTCCGCGGAGCTGGAGGCGGTGTCAGGGCGGCATATCAAGCTGCTGTTTCACGAGGCTCCCGCGCAGGAGCCGCCGCCCGACGGCGGCGAAACCGCCCCCGCGGATTCCATCTCGGACGAGGATTCTCTTGCCGGGGCCGCCTGGCAGGACATAAATTCCGCCTCCGCGCCGCAGGACGCGGCGGTGCGCAAGGTGGTAAAGCTTTTTAACGGGAAAGTGATAAAGAAATGAAAACCGTTGAGCGTCTGAAAACCGCTTTCCGGCGGCTGCCGGGCGTGGGGCCCAGGCAGGCCGAGCGTTTCGCCATGCATTTCCTGCGCGCCTCGCCCTCCCAGGCCGAGGAGTTGGCCTGCGCGCTGCGCGATGTTAAAAATTCCGTCAAACTCTGCCGGGGCTGTTTCTCGTACTGCGAGGGCGACACCTGCGCGATATGCGCCGACCCGTCGCGCGACGGGCGCGTCATCTGCGTGGTGGAGGAGCCGCAGGACATAGAGGCTTTCGAGCGCGCCGGCGGCTTCAACGGGCGCTACCATGTGCTGCACGGCGCCATTTCCCCGGCCGACGGCAAAGGCCCCTCCGCGCTTAGGATTGCGGAGCTGCTGGAGCGCGTTAAAACCTCCGGCGCGGACGAAATCATAATCGCCACCGACCCGGACGCCGAAGGCGAGGCCTCCGCGCTTTATATTTCGCGCGAGCTGCGCGGCCTTGCCAGGGTTACGCGCATAGGCTACGGCGTGCCGCTGGGCGCGGACCTGGATTATACCGACGAGGCGACGCTGGGCTGCGCCATGAAAGGCCGCACGCCCATGGGGTGAAAATCATGTCATTTACGGACGATTTTTTCCGGCGGCTTGAGGCCGCGTTCAGAAAAGTTGAGGCAGCCGACGGCTCCGGCGCAAAGCTGTCCGTGCCGGAGGCGGCGGAGGCCGCCTACTCCCTCATGCGCCGCGCCGCCGCGGCGGGGGGGAAAGTCATCATCATCGGCAACGGCGGCAGCGCGGGCATAGCCAGCCACATCTCGCTTGATTTATGGAAAAACGGCGGCATCAGGTCGCTGGCTTTCAACGATCCGTCTCTTCTGACCGCGCTGGCCAACGACCTGGGGACGGAGCGGATTTTTGAAGCCCCCGTCCGCGAATTCGCCGAAAGCCGCGACGCGCTTATAGCCATAAGCAGTTCCGGCAAATCGCCCAATATCATCAACGCCGTGAAGGCCGCCGCCGAAAAAGGCTGCGCCGTCATCACCATGTCCGGCTTTGCGCCCGACAATCCGCTGCGCGGAGCCGGGGCGGTCAATTTCTATGTTCCGGACACCGGCTACGGCTTTGTGGAAACCGTCCACGCCGGCCTGTGCCACTGCCTCGTGGACATGGCCATCAGCGACAGAAAACCCCGCCCCGCATAACCAGTCTCCCGCGAATCCGGCTGTCAACCGCGATTTCCGGGTGCGGGAAAATTTGAAGGAAACAGGCTGCGCCGTTGCGGCCCGTCTGAGGAGAATGGGGTTGTCTGCCGGGAAAGTTCTGGAGCAAGCGTGATGAACTTTGAAATCCGCCGCGCCGGGCGGGAGGATGTGTCCGCGCTGGCCGGCATAGAGGCCGCGCAGCCGTTTGCCGCCGGCTGGGGCGAAAAGGGGCTGCTGGCGGAACTGGACAAGCGCGAATCTCTTCTGCTGGCGGCTTTCGGGCCGGACGGGGCGGCGGGATTTTGCTGCGCGGCGGTGCTGCCGCCGGAAATGCAAATACTCAATATAGCGGTGTCGCCGGCCCGCGCGCGGGCGGGGATAGCCTCCGCGCTTATCGCGGCGGCGCGCTCCCGCGCCGTGCAGGCGGGCTGCGCCCTTGTAACGCTGGAAGTCAGCGCCGCCAATTCCGCCGCCATCGCGCTTTACGGAAAGCTGGGGTTTTCTGTTGTGGGCCGCAGGCCCAAATTCTATAATGGTTGCTGCGATGCGCTGCTTATGAATTTGGAGATAATGCCATGAAATATCTGCTGCCCATGCTGCTTTCCGTTCTGTGCGCCGCGCCCGCCCGCGCCTCCCGGCAGGGCGAGGCGTATATGCGCTATATTCACGGCCTGCTAAGCGAATATGAGGGGAAAAGCGAGGACGCCGCCGCCGATTACGCCGAGGTCATCAAGCTGGACCCGAAGGCCTCCTCCGTGGGCCGGCAGGCGGTGCAGCTGGCCGCGCGGCTGGGCAAAATGGACGAGGCCGCCCGCCTGACCGAGGAATTGGTCAAAAACGACCCCGCCGAATCCGACAACTGGGCCATGAAAGGCGCCGTCGCCTGGGCCAGAAACGACAGGGACGGCGCAATCAAGGCCTACGAGAAGGCCGTCTCCCTCAACCCCGCCAACGCTCCGGCGCTTTACCAGGCGGCGCAGATATTAAAGCCCTCCAACCCGCAGGCCGCCTACGGCTATCTGGACAAATACATGGAGGCGGAGCCGGAAGCCGCGCCGCAGACTCTGGTGGAAATGGCCAACATAAAATTCAAAAACGGCGACCCGGCGCTTGCCGAGACGCTGCTTAAAAAATGCCAGTCTAAATTCCCGGACGTGATAACCTGCCGCTACGCGCTGGCGCAGCTCTATGAAATAAGCGGCGACACCGAAGCCGCGCTGGGCCAGCTTAAATCCGTAGAGCCGCTGGACCCGGCCAGCGCGGCGCTGATGTCGCATCTGGGCGGGGTGTGCATGGCGCTGGGCAAGACGGAAGAGGCGCGCCAGTACTTTCTTAAAACCAAAAAACTTGATGCCGGCAACTCCGACGCCGCCTTCTGGCTGGCCGCGCTGGCCGAGCATGACGGCGATTTCGCCGCCGCGGCGGATTACATCCGCGCCAGCTCCTCCTACGACAGCGACCCGGCCCTGTCGCTGCGCCTTAGCTATTACCTGACGCAGACCGGACGCTATTCCGACGCCGTGGGCGAGCTTGAGCAGGCCCGCAAAAAATGGCCCGATAATTACGAACTGGGCTACTTCCTTGCGTTGGGACTGGACGACACCGGACAGACCCGCAAGGCCATGGACATACTAAAGGACATCACCGCCGCCAAACCGGACTACCGCGAGGCGCAGCTTCAGTACGGCATCATGGCCGAAAAAACCGGCGACATGGCGACAGCGGAGGCGCAGTTCAAAAAACTGCTGGAAAAAACCCCGGACGACGCGATGGTGCTGAATTATCTCGGCTATTCGCTTGCCGACAGGGGCATGAAGCTGGATGATGCCGAAGGCTATATAAAACGCGCCCTGTCCGTTTCGCCGGACAACGGCGCATACATAGATTCGCTGGGCTGGATTTATTTCAAGAAAGGCCGCCACGCCGACGCGCTGGCCCAGCTCAAACGCGCCGCCGGCATAATCAACGGGGACGAAACCGTCTGGCAGCATCTGGGCGACGTGTTCTGCGCGCTGGGGGATTTCAAAAACGGCTGGCTGTCCTATAAAATCTCGCAGGGCATAAAGCCGGACCAGAAAGACATAGCCTCCAAAGCCGAAACCGCGGAAAAGAAACTTTCCCGCGCCGACACCGCCGCGCTGGCGCTGGATTTCATGAAGCAGGCGCGGCCCCGCGCGCTTAAATACGGCGCGCTGTGCGCGCTGACGGCCTCCGGCGGGGGCAAGGCGGCGGAGTTCGGCGCGATAATAAGCTACAGCAGCGCGGCGCTGTCGCTGGACGTGTCGGGGCCGCTGTTTACTCCGGCGGCGGGCTACAAACTATCAGTGGAGGAAGGCGGCGCGCGCGCCTTCTCGTCCTCCTACGGGGCAGGCTCGGATCAACTGGATAAAATAGCGCGGCGGATGATGAATCTGCTTTACGATTACTATTCGGGCGGGATATACCCGCCAAAGCCGGACAAATTCTCCGGCGGCTGCCTGAAAGCCCGTGGCGGGGAAGTCTGTCTGGATAAAACCGGCGCTTTCGCCGAGGAATTCACCCGCAGCGACGACGGCAAGGTATCGCTGAAAACCGGATTTTCAAAGCCGGGCGCGGGAAAAATGCCGGACCTGATGGAATTCAAATCCTCCGGGCTTAAAATCAGCTTCACCGTAACCAAATCGCAATTGGAGCAGCAGCCCCGCCGCTACACGGTCCCGGGACTGGAATAACAGCGCCTCCGCCCTGTTGGCTCCCGCATAAACCCGGAAATCGCAGTTATAGCGAGAACCGAGACGAAAAATGGCAAAGCAGATTCGGCACAAAAAAGCGCGAGCAGGCCCTCAGGCCTGTAAGCGCTTTTTTGGAGATGCGAAGCCGTTTTTCGTCGAATTCCGCTACTCAACTGCGATTTCCGGGCCAATATATCCTATGAAAAAACGCCGCCGCAGCATTGGCTGCGGCGGCGTTTTGTATGCCGAATGATTACGAGCGGTAGTAGCGGTAGTCTATGTGCGGGAATATGTTGTCGCGCCATTCAAGGCCGCGCACAAATTCCTCGTTAAGCCCGTTTCCCAGTATCTGGCTGTAGAGCTCGTTGAAGTTCCTGACATGCTCGGTGGTGCGCTTGGTGGAATAATTGGCCGCGCTGCCCACGGTCATCAGAAATCCCCAGTCCGAAGACTGCGCCAGCACAAGCTCCCGCGCCGCCTGGTTGAGCGCGCGCAGCAGCAGCCCGTCGGCGGACTGGAACCGGTTGGCAAGCTCCGACATGCGCTGGGCGCATTTGAGGAGGTGGCGGTAAATCCAGTCGTTGGTGCCGTTGAGCCAGACCTCGTTATAGCCCTTGTCGCCCCAGGAGGACATGGAGGGCTGTATAACCTGATTGTCCGGATTCTCGGCCAGGTATTCGCTGGCGGTAACCGGGCGGATTGTGTCCTGGTCGTAATGCATCTTGCGGAACAGGAATTCCAGGAAATCCGGCCCCTCGTACCACCAGTGGCCGAACAGTTCCGCGTCGTACATGGAGGTAATCAGCGGCTTTTTGCCCAGGAAACCGTGCAGATATTCTATTTGCCGCTCGCGGTTGAACAGGAAATTGCCGGCGTGGCTGGCGGCAACGTCGCGCGCCTCGCCCGGATTATAGGGCTGCTTTTCGCTGAGCGCGACCTTGCCGGTGATTTTGTGGTATTTGACCGCTATGTTGCGCCGCACCCCGTCGGAGTGCAGATAGGGCTTGATATACTCGTATTCCAGGTCATAGCCCAGGTCGCGGTAGAATTCGCGGTAACGGTGGTCGCCGGGATAGCCCATTTCGGCGCTCCAGACCTGGTGGGCGGATTCCATGTCGCGCGCGAAGGCTGCCACTCCCGAGGGGCAGTAAACCGGCGCGTACACCCCGTAGCGCGGACGGGGCGAGCCGTAAAGCACCCCGTGCGTCTCCATGAAAAAATACCGTATTCCGGCTGCTTTCAGATAGGCGTCGTCGCCCGGATTGTAGGCGCATTCCGCCAGCCATATGCCGCGCGGGTTCCTGCCAAAGCGCCGGGCATAATCGTCCGCCGCTATGCGGATTTGCGCGCCGACAGATTCTTTTCTGAGCTGGAGCGGCAAAAAGCCGTGGGTGGCGCAGCAGGTGATGATTTCCAGCTTGCCCATGTCCTGGAATTTTTTGAAACCCTCCAGCACATTGCAGTGGTAATAATCCTCGTAGAGCTCGCGTATTCTGCGGAATTTGCGGTGGTACATCTGCGCCACGGGAGCGTACGGGGTGTGCTGGGTGCGGCCCATTTCCTTTTCGGACAGCTCCAGCCGCTGATGCAGGTATTTGGAGAAGCGGTTTTTCAGCAGTTCGTCCGACATCATCGCGCAAAGCGGCGGCGTCAGCGACATGCTGATGCGGAAATCCACCCCGTCCTGCGCCAGCCTTTCGTAAACGTCCAGCAGGGGCAGGTAGGTCTCCGTCATCGCTTCAAAAAACCAGTCTTCCTCCAGGAAATCCTCGTACTCGGGATGCCGGATGAAGGGCAGATGCGCGTGCAACTGAAGAAGCAGATAGCCTTTTTCTTTACCGTTTTTCATCTGATGTGGTGACTCTGTTAGCGGTGATGGTTATGCTGCGATGGTCCACATCGTCATTGCTTGTGGCGTGTATGGGCAGTTCAAGCGTTCCGTCCGGGAACGAGAACCGCATGGAGAACGTGCCGTCCGGGTTCAGCTTGACGCTGCGTCCCGCCACGGTAACTTTGGCGTCCGGCTCGGTAGCGCCGTAAAGTATCAGTTCGCAGTCGGCAACCAGCCAGAACTGGCGTTGGCCGCCCTCGCGCCTGCCGCCGGGAAGGGAGGTGATTCCCCAGGAAGCCGCGCGCGAAAACACGGCCTTTAGCATCTCCCAGCGCTGGGCGAGAGCCTTGGCCACCTCTCCGGAACCTTTGCCTATGTACTCCACGCCGGAGAGCTTGAGCAGCCGCTCAAAATCGCCGCTGACCGACATCCAGTTCTCGTCCGTAACATCCGAGACGCGGCCCGCCGGCAGCGAAACGGCGTTGCTGCGGACTATGAGTATGAATTTGCCGTCCGGCGTAACAAGCCCCACGTCGCAGACATAGCTTTTGCCGGCTTCCGGCACGTTCAGATACCAGCTGCGCGCCGCCAGCACTATGGGAACGTCGTAATAGCCGCGGGCGTTGCCGCCGTCAAACTGTGCGATGCCGGTTACGTCGTAGACGCGCGCCACCGGCTTTGCGGCGGAAAAAATATCCTCGCCATGCGCCGCTTTTATGTTTCTGGTGGCATTTTCGGTGATGTCCCACATCAGGAACATCCAGAGCGGGTCCCGCGGCAGAAGATACGCCTCGGTATCGCCGTACGAATCCGGCAGCCTGCCGCCCTCAACCGGCGCGGGGCCGCGCTGGCCCTTCATGTATTCAGTGGATGACACGTTTTGCGAGCCCATGTTTTAGCTCCCCTCATGCTTTACGCCATGAAATCGGTGAACACCCTGCGCCCGTCCCGACATGCCGGACAAGGCTTCACCCCAAACCCGACCGGGCCCCTTCCGCACCCGGACTCCTGCTTAATCCCTTATATCTATTATAGAAATAAAGCGCTTCCCCCGTCAAGCCGCGGTTCCCGCCGCCTGTCTCACTCCGCAATGATTCTCAGCGCTTCGGCGGGACGTTTGAGCGGAAAATAATGGTCCCCGCTTACAATCCTCATTTCAAAAGAACCGGTCGCGTCCCTGAATACCGCGCCCGGCTGCGGCGCGGGAGGGGGCGTCATGTCAAAACGCGCCATCACCGTCCTGGCGAAAGCCCATTTCAGCAGTTGGTCGTTTGCGGAGGCGACCCAGGTCAGTTTGACGCCGTTGTCCTTTACGCGCTTGACGTCGGCATCGCCGAAGCAGAGCTTGGATACCGCGTGAGAGCGGCGCACAATCCCCTCCTGCCAGCCGGGCAGGGCGCAATCTTCGCGCAGCCGCCTGGCAAGCCTCAGCCGGATATGGTCTATCTTTTCCGGCCAGTGGGCGGACAAATGCTCCGCCGTCATGTCAACCGCGTATTTGGAAGCCGACGCCAGCGCCTGCGCCCGGCGCGCCGGCCAGGCCCTCGCGTCAAAATCCGGCGGAGGGGGCGACGCGGCGGCGTACCCGTCCTGCCAGTTCAGCCAGGACAGGAACTGCTCCAGTTGCGCGGCGGATTTGTAAAAATCCTCCAGCTCCGGGTCGCGCGAGGCGTCGCCGGTAAGCCCGTTGCAGAGAACCACCTTCGCCCCCCGCAGCCGCTGCAGCGCGGCGGCGGCCTCGCCGTTGGAATGAAGCTGAATCATTCTCTGAAAAACCACGGTGGCGTAGGAATGCAGCAACACATCCACGCGCGGCGCGTATGACGTCTGCGCCGCGAGGTTTATCATGTGCGCCAAGTCCAGCGCGTCGCAGTCGCCCACGGAAAGCGCGGGTTTCCAGCCGGTGGGGCGGTGGCCGCGCATCCAGTAGAAATACTCGTCCCGCTCCGGCCTGGTTTCCACGAAAAAGATGGATTCCGCCGTCTCCTGCACGGCCAGCCCGCCGGCGCACACCAGCGGGATGCTGCCCATATGCCCGCCCTGGCGGCGTTTATAGCATATCTCCAGCCCGTCGGCGGGACTGGAGAATTTGCCCATGGACCAGCCGTCGCCTTCAAAATAGTCGTTCATAAAATAACCCCAGTATAGTTTAGCATTTTTGATATACTGGACAAGCCTGTTCCGCGGCGGCGGCGCCGCCGCGCGAAAACGGGCCACGATACGGCGAAGGAACGCGGTTGAATTCCGCGGCTGCCCCGCAACGGTAAAGCCTCTGACGGCAGAGGACAAGCCCGGTCTATCGCCGGAATCCGGAATCTCCGCGGGGAGATGTGTGCGCGCGCCAACGCGTGAGACTTTCACAATTCCCCCCGGCATTTTTCCGGATATTCTCGCAAGGAGAGAACCATGACCCGGAAAATACCGCATATCATCCTCACAATATTCCTGTCTGCCGCCGCAGCGGCGGCGCAGGAGCAGTCCGTATACCTCTCGCTTGAGGGCGCGCCCGCCTCCGCGCTGGAGGCCGCCGCGCCGGCAGCGGGACAGTTCGCCATAAAACAGCGCGACGCCGCGCTGAAAATGCCGCAAACCCTGGGAGAGACGCTGGAGCTGGACCCCGAAGTGTCGCTGCGCAGGGGCGGCGCGCCGGGGCTTATGGAGCTTGCCGGGCTGCGCGGCTTTGCGTCCAAAAACACCGCCGTGATGTTCAACGGGAAGCGGCTGGCTCCTGATGTTACGGGAACCACGGACCTGTCGCTTCTCAACCCCGCCGGGGCGGATAAAATCCAGGTGTTCGGGGGCGCGGTCTCGCCGCTCTATGGCGCGAATGCCGAGGGAGGCGTCATAAACATTGTCCCGGCGGGCGCAGCCGGCCCGGCGGGAGCGTCCGCCTCCGGCATGGCGGCGGATTTCGGGACGGGGGCGGCCTACGTCCGGGTACGCGGCGGCGCGGGGCCGCTGCGCGCGGCGGTTTCCGGCGGAAGACGGTATTCCGGCGGCTTCCAGCAGAACGGCTGGTATTCCGGCGCGGACATGAGCGCGCAGGCCGTGCTGGCGGGCCGGGAGACGGGGGCGTTTTCGCTGGAAGCCGCCGGCTCAAGCCAGACAAACGGCATCCCCGGCGGCACGCCCGTGCCGATAGCGGAATGGGACGGCAAAAAGGAGCGGCAGGCCAACTCGCTGACGGATAGGCAGTCCGCCGCGCGCAGCCTGCTGGCGGCGGGATATTCGTCGCCGGAGGGCGCCCCGGTGTCGCTGAGGGCGGAGGCGTGGACTTCGCAATACGACATCTGCGCCTGGCAGTACGGCGGCGCAAACAGGACGAAAACATCGCTCAATTCGGGCAGGCTCACCGCCGCGTTTTCGCGGCGGAGCGCGCTGATGATTCAGTACGAGGACTCTTCCCTGGAGGATTCCTCCGGCTACGGGAATCACTCCATAACATCCAAATCCGCCGCGGCGGAGACGCGGCTGGACCTGGCGCGGAATCTGGAGCTTGCCGCCGGAGCGCGGCTTGAAAGCCCAAACCGCTGGGCGGACCAGCTTTCCCCGCGCGCCATGCTCGTCTGGCGGCCCGCGGCGGGCTGGAAGCTGTCGCTTTCCGCGGTGCGGGCCTGGCAGGCCCCCACCTTCGCCGATATGTACAACCCCTGGGCGCCCGCCAACCCCGGGCTCAAGCCCGAGCATTCCTGGCAGTACGACGCCGGCGCGCAATGGGAAACTTTAAGCGGCTGGGCGGCGAAGGCGTCCGTCTATTACTCCGCCATAGCCGATAAAATCGCGCTGGACCCGAACAACGGCTACGCCGCCTATAATCTGGACGAGGGGCGCATCCTCGGCTTCCAGCCGCAGCTTGTCTGGAAGAACGCGGCGTCAAGGCATGTTCTGTCATGCGCTTTGCTGCGCAGCGAGGTCCGGCCCGCGGGACTGCAATGGAAAACCGCCAATTTCGCGCCGTCGGCGCGGGCAACCTATTCCGGCGAGTTTTACCTGCCGCTTTCGCTGACGCTGGGGGTATTCCTGCGCCATGCCGGGAAGCAATACACGGATTTGGGACGGACAGGCGTGCGGCTGCCGGCTTTCACCACGGCGGATATCACCCTGCGCCGCGAGACAGGAGCCGTATCGGTTTCAGTGTCCGCGCAGAATATCTCGGACGAGCATTACGCCGAAAACGCAGACAGTTTCAACGGCTATTACCCCATGCCGGGCCGCGCCTTCAGGGCCGCGCTGTCGGTGTTTTTGTAGCGGAACAGCCCCGCCCGTTTCCCTCAGCGACCGCGGTTATAAGCAGTTCAAACCGCGCGGGTTTCAGATATAGCGGCGCGACGGGCTTTTTATGCGGTTTTGCGGCAAGGGCGGCGGCCATGAGCGTTTCGGCGGACGCGCCGGTTTTAAGCGGCGGCGCGGCAAAACAATTTTCCGGCAGATACGGCGCAAGGGAGGAGCGGCGTTCCGCCCAGCCGAAGCAATACAGCGGAAATTTAATCCCCGCGAGATATTCCTTCAACTGCGCCGCAGGCAGCCACAGCGGCGGCGCGGCGGGTTTGAGGCCGGAAAAAATCTGGCAGAAAAACTCGCTGCGGAAGGCGCTGGTTATCACCGCCAGCCTGCCGGAAGGGTTATTGCCGCGCCAGCGGAGGTATCCGGGTGTTTTGACGGCCTGCCGGGCCAGCGCCTCAAAAACGGTGGCGGAACATACTTCCGCGCCGTTTAATTCGCCCAGCACGGCGGCCAGAGCGAGCCCTATCCGTATCCCCGTGAATCTGCCCGGGCCGCGCAGCGCGAAAACCCTGTCCACATCCGCCAGCCCCAGCCCGCGTTCCGCCAGCAGCTTTTGCGCCAGCCTGACGGCATGCCGCTCCTGCTTTACGTCCGCGCTGGAGGCGGAAACGGTGTCGCCGCCGCCAAAGCTGATCGCCAGCCGAAGCGGCGTATCGGAGGAATCAACAGCCAGAATAGTTTTGCTCATGAAAGCAGCCTCCCGGACAGCGGGCCGCGCGCGGCGGCGGTTATGCGCCGTTTGCCGCCGGCCAGCAGCTTTATCTCAATCTCCAGCCTGTCCTGCGGCAGGAAATCGGCGGCGGGGTCCGGCCATTCGGCGGCGATTACAGCCGCCGGGTCCTCCAGCAGCGTCTCCAGCCCCAGGTTGGCGGTTTCGCCGGAGTTCAGCCTGAACAAATCTATATGGAAAAGCCGCAGTTTCGGGGAGCGGTATTGGCGCATCAGGTTGAAGCTGGCGCTGGAAGGCGCGGTTTTGACGCCCAGCGCCTTGGCCAGCCCCTGCACGAAAACGGTTTTGCCCGCGCCTATGGGGCCGCGCAGGAAAATTATCTCGCCGCCGCGCAGCCTGCGCGCAAGGCGCGCCGCCAGCCGCCGCGTCGCGGCGGCTGAATCAGAAATGCTCGAAACTTTCGGGGCGGCAGTTCGCATGAATTGTTTTGCCTTTTGTCATCACGCCCAGCGCGCGGGCCCGGGGGAATGTTTTGATGAATTCCGCCGCGCGGCGCGGGGGGACCGCCATCACCAGCCCGTAATCCTCCCCGCCGGAAAGAATATATTCCCGCCAGTCCTTTTTGCGCGCCTTGCAGTATCGCGCCAGCTCCGGCGACAGCGCGTCTTCGGTGATATCAATGAACGCGCCGCAGCCGGAGGCGGCGGCAAGCGTTTTGACGCTTTTATAAAGCCCGTCAGAATTGTCCATCATGGCGGAGGCCAGCTTTTTTTTGCCGATAACCGCGCCCGCCTCCGGTTGAATGCGCGGCAGCCAGAAAGCTTCAACAAGTTTGCCGGTTTTATGGCCGGAGAGCACAAGCTCCAGCCCCGCCCTTGCCTGGCCCAGCGCGCCTATGCCGAATATCAGGTCCCCCGGCTTTGCGCCGCCGCGCCGGATGATTTCCGACGGCCTGGCCTCGCCGGTTACGGTAAGCGAAAAGTGCATTTTGTCCGAGCGGGCCAGATTCCCGCCCGCCAGCGACGCGCCGAAGCGGTTGAGCTCCTTCATCAGCGCGCGGACGAAGGTTTTGGTCCATTCCCAACTGGCGTTGCGCGGCAGTCCCGCGCAGCACAGCGCGCAGACGGGTTTTACATTGCCCATCCCCGCCAGGTCGCTGAGATTTATGCGCGCCAGCTTGCGCCCCAGCAGCGCGGGCGGGCAGCCCGCCGGAAAATGGGTGCCTTCCGCCATCTCGTCGGCGGTCAGCGCCAGCGCATAGCCTGGCCGGGCGCGGACCAGCGCGCAGTCGTCGCCGGGGCCAAGCAGGATGCGCGGGTCTTTCTGGCTGGCCGCAAGCCTGCCGATATGCTCCAGCATTCTGAATTCGCCGACGCGGGCTATGTCCATGTGAATATGATATAAAATACTGCCATGATTGACTTCATCGCCGCATTGCTGCTGGCCGGGCGGCTGGCCGCCGCGCAGGACAGCGTATGGGTGTCCCAGTCCGTGCCGGAGGCGACCGTGTACGGCTCCACCTGCGCGCTGAACCCGCAGCAGACATGGATAGACATGATAAACTCCTCCAGAAAATCGCTGGAGCTGGCGGCTTTCTACATAGAAAGCAAGAAAGGCCAGGCGCTGGAGCCGGTGCTTTACGCCATACGCTCCGCGGCGGAGCGCGGGGTGGACGTCAAAATACTGGCCGACCGCGCGTTCTACAAAAAGATGCCCTCAGAGCTGGACGCGCTGCGCGCCACCGGCGGCATAGCCGTGCGGATTATTGACTTTTCAAAGGCCGGCGGCGGGGTGATGCACGCCAAATATTTCATCGTGGACGGGGAGGATGTTTTCTGCGGCAGCCAGAATATGGACTGGCGCTCGCTGTCTCAGATTCACGAAATCGGGCTGCGAATCAAAAACGCCCGCATCGCGACCGTCTTCCGCCGCGTTTTCTACACGGACTGGGAGGAGGCCGGCGGCGACGTGCCCCGCCTGCCGGGGGCCGAGCCGCTTTCCGCCTCGTCCACGGAAACGTTGGTGATGGGCGGCGTCCGTGTGGGCGCCTACGCGGTTTTCGGCCCGCCGGATTTCCTGCCGCGCCATTTCGGCAGCGAGATAGACGAGTTGATGCGCCTTATAGACGGCGCGCGCAAATCCTTCAGCGCGCAGGTGATGACCTATTCGCTTTCCCGGCGCAAAGGCGGCAAATGGCGGCTGCTGGACGATGCGCTGCGCCGCGCCGGCGCGCGCGGGGTGTCCGTGCGGCTGATATTTGCGGACTGGAGCATGAAAGAACGCAACGCCGCCGACATCAAATCGCTTGCCCGCGCGCCCGGGGTGAAGGTTAAAATATCATCGCTGCCGCAGCTGCCGGCGGGGTACATTCCCTACGCCCGCGTGGAGCATTGCAAGTACGCCGTCATAGACGGCGCGGTATCGGTGGTCAGCACCTCCAACTGGGAGCACGATTATTTTTACGCCTCGCGCGACGCCGCCGTGGTGCTGCTGGGGGAGAGACCAGCGTATATCCTGGGCGGCATATTTGAAAAAGCCTGGAACGGGCCTTATGTGAAACCGGCGGAGAAACTGTGAGGGTGTTCCTGTTTTTGTCTTTTGCCGCGGCGGCGCTGGCTTTTTCCCCGGCGCAGAAGCTGGCGTCGCAGGCGAAAGCCGCCCGCAAACCCGCCGATAAAATCCGGCTGTTTTCAAAGTCCATAAAGCTGGAGCCTTCCGCGCAGGCATACGCGGGCCGGGCGCTGGCGTGCCGCGCGCTGGGCGAAAACGAGGCCGCCCTGTCCGATTTTAATCATGCGGCGAAGCTGCTGCCGGGAGATTACTGGATTTACCTCCAGCGCGCACGCGCATTGGCCGCGTTGGGCAGGTTTGCCGCGGCGGAGGAGGATTTTTCCTCCGCAATCAGGCTTGACGCGGCCTGCTGGCCCGCCTACAACGGGCGCGCCGCCGCCCGCGCCGCCCGCGGCGCCTACGACGAGGCCGTGTCCGACTACAGCCGCGTCATAAACCATGCCTCCGGCGCGGACGCGCTTGAGGCTCGCAAGGGCCGTTCCGCCGCGTTTGCCAGGCTTGGAATGGCCAAACAGTCGCGCGAGGACGCCGCGCGCCTGAAGCCGGAAACGGGGAAAAAACGATGACCAATCTTCCTGTTGATTCGTCTGCGCCGCTGCCGCATTTCCGCCGCTCTATTGACGCTGCCATGGTGGAGCACGAGGGCGAACCCATGCTCATGCTGCGCGACGCCGAAGGCATAACCGAGCATGTGATGCTGGTTTCCCCCTCCGCGCTGATGGTGATAACCCTGATGGATGGCAGGAACAGCCTCTCCGATATAAAGGCGCTGATAATGAAGCGCACGGGCGTCGCCCTGCCGGAGATGGGGCTGGCCAGCCTTGTAAGCGAATTTCAGAAGCTGCATTTCATGGAGAACGAGGAGACCGCCGCGCTGCGGCGCGCCTCGCGCGAGGAGTTTTCGGCCAGCCCGGTCAGAAAGCCGGCGCTGGCGGGCATCTCCTACCCGCGCGACAGGGAGGGGGCGGAGCGTTTTATCGGAGAGGCGCTGAAAGCCGAAGGGGCGCCGCCGGATGACATGTCCGCGCCGTTTGCGGGCGCGCCCGCCGGGCTTGTGGCGCCGCATATAGACATAATGCGCGGCGCGCGCTGCTACGCCCGCGCATATAAAACGTTGCAAAAATGCGCCAGGCCGGACGTGATAATCGCCGTCGGAGTGGCCCATGCCGGGCCGGACGCGCCCTGGGTCCTGACGGACAAGCGGTATCAGACCCCGCTTGGCGAAATGCCGGCGGATGCGGATATGGTCCGGGCATTGTCCGGCTGCCTGTGGTACGACCGCAGGGCGGATGAGATGGTCCACAAAACCGAGCATTCGCTTGAATACCAGGCCCTGTGGCTCAAACACATCTGGGGCGGCGACGCGCCGCCCTGGGTGCCGGTGCTGGCGTCGGATTTCACGCGGTTTGCGCCGGAGAGGCCGCCGGAAAGCGGCAGTTCCGCCGGCGCCGGGCTGGATAAAATGTGCGCCGTCCTTTCCGCCGAGGCGGCCAAAGGCCGGAAAATAATGGTGCTGGCGGCTGTGGATTTGTCCCATGTGAATCTCAAGGAAGAGGGCAACTCGCCGGAGCAGACCGAGGGGCGGGACAAAGCCTCGCTGGAACTGGCCCTCAGGCCGGACCCGGACGGATTTTACCGCGACGTGTGCGCCGGCGGCAACCCGCGTTCGGTGTGCGGGCTTTCCGCGCTGTATACGGCGGCGCGGTTTATAGCCGCGGTTTCCCCTCAGGCGCGCGGCAAATTGCTGGATTACGCCGTTTCCCAGGACCCGGCGGGCGGCGCGGTCAGCTTCGCGGCGGCGATTTATGGATAAATATATTGAAGGGCTGGAAGCGGCGGTTACGGTGTGCGACGAAACCGGCGTCATAACCGCCATGAACGATAAGGCGGCGCAGGTGTTTGCCAAAGACGGCGGCAAAAATCTGATAGGCAAAAACTCGCTGGACTGCCATCCCGAGCCTGCCCGCTCCAAGCTGGCCGGTATGCTCAAAAACCCGCGCGCCAATGTCTACACGATTGAGAAAAAAGGCGTCAGGAAACTGATATATCAGGCTCCCTGGCGCGAGGACGGGAAATTCATGGGGTATGTGGAGCTGTCCTTTGAAATCCCTGCGGAAATGCCTCACCACGTAAGGAAATGACTTATGCACGAATGGGCATTGGTTGACGCCGTTGCCGAAGCCGCCCGCCGCGCCGCAGAGGCGGAAAAAATGAAGCGGGTGGACACGGTGGCGGTGGTGCTTGGCGAGCTGCAGAACATAGACCGCGCCGCGGCGAAAAGCCTTTTTCTGGAAATACGCAAAGGCAAGGGCCCCGCGCTGCGCGGCGCGCGGCTGGCGGTCTCGTCCGAGAAGGCGGCTTTCAAATGCCGCAACTGCGGGCGGGTTTTCGGGATGGCGAAACTTGCCCATAACAAGGCGGAGGCCGTGCATTTTCTGCCGGAAATGGCGCATGTCTGGCTGCGCTGCCCGCGCTGCAAAAGCGCGGATTTTTCGGTTGAAAAGGGCCGCGGAATCTACATAAAAGAAATAACCGGAGAGAAATGAAACTATCCGATTTCCGAGAATTGGGCGCGACGGCGCGGCTGTCCGAAGTGAAAAGGGTGCTGGTTGTAACCGGCTGGAAGGGCGGCATCGGCAAAAGCACGGTCGCCTGCTCGCTGGCGATGGCTTTGGCGAAAACCGGCGCGGAAACCGGATTGTTGGACGCAGACATCACCGGCGCCTGCTGCCATTCGATACTTGGCGTAAAGCCGACTTTCCCGCAGGAGATTGAAGGACTGGAGCCGCGTCCGGTGGCCGGGGTTAAATTCATGTCCGCCGCGTTTTTCAGCGGGGGCGGGGCGGTGGCGCTTAGGGGGGGGGATGTGTCGCGGTCGCTGCTTGAACTGCTGGCCGTTACCCAGTGGCGGGAGCTGGATTTCCTGGTGATAGACATGCCGCCCGGCATTTCCGACGCAGGGCTGGAATTGCTGCGCCTTGTGCCCCGCGCGGAGCTTGTGATAGTCTCCGTTCCCGGCAAGCTGGCGCAGGGGGCGCTGCGCCGCTCGCTGAAGCTGTTCGGGGAATTCGGCGCGCCGGTGGCTGGAATAGTCGCCAACGCCGTCGTCCCCGGCCACCGGCCCGCGGAAAAAAATCTGCTGGGCGCGATTCCCCACGATCCGCGCTATGAGGCCGCCATCGGCAACCCCGCCGTCATCGCCAAAACCCGCGTTTTCAAAGCCGCGCTGGACATAGCCGGCGCGCTGCGGCGTAATTGATATAATATTCCGATGCTTCTTGAAATTTGGCGCGACAAGTACCGGCGCTGGCTGTATCTGGGCGCGCTGGCTGTTGTTGCCTGCTCGGTTTGCGCGGCGGCGGGGCTGCGGTATGTATTCTCCGGCCTGCCGTCAACCGTCGGGCTGGAGGAATACACCCCGTCGCTCACCACCCGCGTTTTTGACGCCAACGGCAAATCCATAGCCGAATTCTCCATGCAGCGGCGCGCGCTTATCCCGCTGGCGCAGATTCCGGTGGATTTGCAGAACGCCGTAATCGCCACCGAGGACACAAATTTCTTCCATCACTACGGCATCTCGCCAAAGGGCATTCTGCGCTCCCTGCTGCGCGACGTTTTGCACCGCCGGGCGGCGCAGGGCGCCTCCACCATAACCCAGCAGCTTGCCCGCCAGATTTTCCTCACGCCGGAAAAAACCATACTCCGCAAAATCCGCGAGGTGATAATAACCTTCCAGATAGAAAGCCGCTTCAGCAAGGAAGAGATTTTGCAGATGTACCTGAACCAGATTTATTTCGGCGAAAGCGCGCATGGCGCCTCGGCGGCGGCGCGGGTGTATTTCAACAAGGAAGTCTCGCAGCTTACGCTGCCGGAGTCCGCATTGCTTGCCGGGCTGATACAGCTGCCGGGCCGCTACTCGCCTTTTTCCAGCCCGGCGCGCGCCAAATGGCGCAGAAGCGTGGTGCTGGAGCGGATGGAGGAGGAAGGCTACATCACCGAAAAGGAGCGCACCTCCGCCAAGAACGCCCCGCTGCCGGTTGAAAAGCCGGCGTTTCTGGCCACGCACGCGCCCTATTTCGTGGAATACGTGCGGCAGTATCTGGAGCCTAAATACGGTGTGAACATGCTCTGGCAGGGCGGCCTCTACATCTACACCACCCTGGACCTGGACGCGCAGCTTGTGGCCGAAAAAGTGATGGACAAGGACCTTTCCGCCATAGACGCCGACGTCGCCAAAACCATAGCCAAAGCGGAGCAGTCCGGCGATTACGAGGCGGATGTCTCCACAAGCGGCATGAAGCTGCAGGGCGCTTTCCTGATGATGGATGTCAAAAGCGGCGCAATCCGCGTGATGATAGGCGGCAGGGATTACAAGGAGACCAAGTTCAACCGCACGGCGCAGTCCAACCGGCAGCCCGGCTCCACCTTCAAGCCTTTTGTCTGGATGACCGCGCTGCAGAACGGCTACACCCCCGCCTCCATGGTGCCGGATTCGCCGCTGGCGTATTATTACGACGGGCGGGACTGGCGGCTTTTTGAGGGCGCCACCAGCCAGTATTCAATCGCCCTGGCCACGCAGCCTTTCGTGGGCAGCAAGGATTTCAAAATCTGGGTGCCGGAAAATTTTGACCATAAAATGCTGGGCGACATAACTCTGCGCAAGGGGCTGGAACTCTCGCGCAACGTGGTGTCGGTGGGCCTGGTGGACAAACTGGGGCCGACGCTGGTGGCCGAAACCGCCAGGAAGGCCGGCATCCGGCGCAAGCTGGACCCGGTGCCCTCGCTGGGGCTGGGAACCTCGGCGGTGTCGCTGCTGGAGATGGTCAACTCTTTTTCCACCTTCGCCAACGGCGGCATACGGACGGAGCCTTACGCCGTTGTCCGCGTGGAGGACCAGCAGCGCCGCGTGCTGGAAGAGCATATCCCATCCGAGACCGAGGTTTTCCCGCCCAATTATTCTTATGTGCTGGTGAACATGATGCGCGGCGTGGTGGACAGGGGAACCGGGCGCGCCGCCCATGTGCTCAACCGCCCGCTGGCCGGCAAAACCGGCACCAGTCAGGATCACCGCGACATGTGGTTTATCGGCATGACCCCCGATGTGGCCGCCGGCGCGTGGATGGGCTATGACGATTTCTCCTCCATAGAAAGCAAAGACTGGACCGGCGGCGGCACCGTCGTGCCCTGGTGGACGGAAATCATGGGCGGGCTGCTCAAAAACCAGCCGCCGCGCCCGTTCCCCGTGCCGGACGGCGTTACCTTCGCGCTGATAGATTCCGACAGCGGCAAGCTGGCCCTGCCCACCTGCCGCCGCAAATTCCTGGAAGCCTTCGTCAAAGGCACCGAACCCAAGGCTTTCTGCGAAATTGACCACGACGCAAATTGACGGTTCTTATGCCGGGCGACATTCAAAACATACACGGCCTTCCCAACGCTGCCGCGAAGGCGCATTTTGCGCTGCGGCTGGGGCTGCCGCGCATTATTTATTGCGCGCCGGACGAGGAGGCGGTGTCGGAATTCCTGCTATCGGCGCGGGCGCTGCGCGGGCTTTCCGGCGGCGCGGATTTTTCTTCCGTGCAGATAGGCGAGGAAGTTTTGTCCCGCTGCGCCGCGCTGGGCGCGCTTTGCGCGGCGGGGGACGGGCCGGTCATCGCGGGGGCCAGTTTCGCCAGCCTGCTGCTGCCGGCGGATGATTTGGCCGCTTTCGCCGCCGCCTCAAGGAGCATACGGCGCGGCGGCGCGCTCAAGCGCGCCGAATTGCTGGACTGGCTGGAAAAATCCGGCTATCAGCGCGCGGAATTCGCCGAGCAGCCGGGCGAATACGCCGCGCGCGGCGCGGTGGCCGATATTTTCGCCCCGGGCGCGCCAAAACCCGCGCGGCTCTACCTCTCCGGCGACGGGGTGGAAAGCATACGGTTTTTTGACCCGGAAACGCAGGACTGCGGCGCGTTTGCGGACGCAATCGCGCTGCCGCCCTGCCGCGCCGCCTCCGGCGAAACGCCGCTGCTGCAAAGGCTGTCCGGCTTCCGTTTCATTACGGACCTGACGGAGCCGGCCCATGAGGCCGTCCCCGCGCCGGAAATACCCGGCGCAATCGCAATCACCCCGCTTTCCGGGGAAAATTACGGGGCGGGCAAAAACCTCTCCTTCAGCGGGAATGTGGAGCTGCTTGTCTCCGAGGTTGCGCGGCTGCGGGCGGGGGGGATAAATCCGGTTGTCTCCTGCCTCAACCGCGGCGAGCTGGAACGGATAGGCGAGCTTGCGCCGGGGCTGGATTTGCGCGTCTGCGCGCTGCGGGAGGGTTTTGTCCACCCGCCGTCGGGCTTTGCCGTCATAACATCGGGCGATATATTCTCGCGCAGGTATTCGGGCGGCTCGCTGCTTAAGAAGTTCGATTCCCCCGGCTCAAAGCGCGTCCGTTTCCGCGACCTCAAGCCGGGCGATTTCGTGGTGCATGAAACCTACGGCATAGGCCGCTACCTGGGCATGAGCGCCCTGCGCCACGACGGGACGCCGGCCTCCCCCGATGATACCGACGCCGCGGACTGCCTGCGGCTGGAATACAAAAACTCCCACCGGCTTTTCGTGCCGTTGTTTGATTTTTCCAAGGTGCAGAAATACGTGGGCGCCGAGGGCAAAGCTCCCCGGCTGTCCGCGCTGGGCGGAAACGGCTGGGGCAATATAAAATCCCGCGTTAAAGAGGGGGTTGAAAAAGCCGCAAAGGAAATTCTGGCCATGGAGGCCGAGCGCGCCGCCGCCCAATCCCCCGCCCTGCCCGGCGACGAGCATATGGAGCGCGAATTCGCCGATTCTTTCCCCTACGAGGAGACGCCGGACCAGACAAAGGCCATCGCCGCCGTGGCCGCGCAACTGTCGCTGCCAAAGCCGATGGACGCCGTGATTGCGGGGGATGTGGGCTTTGGCAAAACCGAGGTCGCCATACGCGCCGCGCTGCGCTGCGTCCTCTCCGGCAGGCAGGCGGCGGTGGTCGTGCCCACCACGGTGCTGGCGGCGCAGCATTTCCGCACCTTCACGCAGCGGCTGGCGGGGTTTCCGGTCAAAACAGCCATGCTTTGCCGCTTCCAGTCAACGGCGGAACAGAAACAGACGGTTTTGGATTTGCGCTCCGGGGCCTGCGATATAATCATAGGCACGCAGCGGCTTTTGTCCAAAGATGTGGCCTTTGCCAGGCTGGGGCTTTGCATTATTGACGAGGAGCACCGCTTCGGCGTCCGCCAGAAGGAGAAAATACGCCGCATTTCCGCCGGCGCGCACACATTGCTGATGTCGGCCACGCCCATACCGCGCACTCTCTACCAGGCGATGTCCGGCCTGCGCGAGATAGCCGTCATAGAAACCCCGCCCGCCGGCAGAATGCCGATAGCCACCCGCGTCGCCCCCTGGGACGAAAAAATAGCTGCCGCCGCCATACGGGAGGAGCTTGCCCGCGGCGGGCAGGTTTATTACGTGCACAACAGGGTGCGCACGCTGGCCTCCCGCGCCGCTTTCCTGAAATCCGCCGTGCCGGAGGCCGCCATAATCTCCGCCCACGGCCAGATGCCGGGAGGCGAGCTGGAGCGCGCGATGTGGGACTTTTTCAACCGCCGCTACAACGTGCTGGCGGCTTCCACAATCATAGAATCCGGGCTGGACATGCCCGATGTTAACACGCTTATAGTGGAAAACGCGCACGAATTCGGCCTTGCCCAGCTTTACCAGCTGCGCGGGCGCATAGGCCGGGGCGACAAAAAGGCGTACTGCTATCTGTTCTATCCGCCCTGGCTGGACAAAAAACCCCCGCCGCCGGACCTCCCGGACGACGAGTATGAGCCGCCCCGCCGCCGCAGGCGGCACAAGGCCCCTCCCCGCCCGGCCATGACCGAGGACGCCGCCAAACGGCTTGCCGCGCTGACCGAGTTCGGCGAGCTTGGCTCCGGCTTCCGGCTGGCGATGCGCGACCTGGAAATACGCGGCGCGGGCGAGCTGCTGGGGCTGCGCCAGCACGGTTTCATAAACGAGGTGGGGCTGTCGCTTTACTGCGAATTGCTGGCGGCGGAGGTCAAAAGACTGCGCGGCGCGCCGGAAGAGGCCGCGCCGCTGGCCTATTTCGACGCGCCGGTTGCCGCCTATATCCCGCCCGATTATCTGCCGGACGAGGCCGCCCGGCTGGACTGGTACCGCCGTCTGCTGGGCGCGGACGAAAATTCCGCCCCGGGCGTGCTGTCCGGGCTGGAAGGGCTTTGCGGCCCCGCGCCGGAGAGCGTGCGCAACATAGCCGAAATAATGAAGCTGCGCCGCGCCGCCGCCCGGGCCGGCGCGCGCGCGCTGGAGATGCGCGACGGCGCGCTTGAAGTCTATTTCCGCAAAGACTCGCCCCCTTCGGCGGAGGCTGCGCGGCGGCTTGCCGCCCGCTACGGCGCAAGGCTGCGCTTTGTCCCCGCCTCGCTTGGCGACGGCGTGCGCATAGAATGCCCGGATGCGACGCCCCTGGCCTTCGCCCGGGAAGTCGTTTCCGCCATAGCATCAAATAAGTAGGTGTCTTTTGCGAGGGTTTGGGCCTTCCGGCCCATGCCCTCATGCCGGTCTTATGCGAGAATTGTAATTGTACTGCTTGGGGGCAGTCCGCGGCGCGGCCGCGGACCGGAAATCGCGGGAGTTGCTATGCCGGAAGCCGGGAATGCTGTCCTTATATGCGGGGATGCCTGTCCGTCTTTTACCACCGCGCATACCGTTTGCGCCTACGCGGCGGAAAAGCTGGCCGCCGCCGGCTGGCGCGCGCGGGTGGTGTTTGCCGGCGACCTGCTGCGCGAGGGGAACTGCGTCCGCAATCTTAAAATCCTGCTGGAAGGGTCCTCGCTGCTTATGGTGGCTTTCGCGTCGGCGGGCGGCTCGCTGCCGGCGCCGCTTGTCAAGATTTTAGAGGCCATAGCCGCCGCCCGCTCCGCCGGGCAGGATACCGGCCTGCTGCGTCTGGCGGCGATAGGCTGCTTTCCCTGCGGCGGCGCCGACGCAGAAAACGCGCTGGACATGTGCCGCTCTTTTGCCAAGGGCACGGGCATGGAATGGTCCGGCGGGCTGGCGGTGTGCGGTTGGTTCACCGGCGGCAAGCCTTTTGCCGCAACGGGCGCGGGCGCGGCCAGGCTGCGCAAAGGGCTGGACGCCGCGATGCAGTCGCTTGCCGCAGGCCAGGCCATCCCCGAATCCGCGATGGAGCAGGTCTCCCAGCCGCCGGATTTGTCCAGCCTGAAATCTTCCGTTAAAAAGTTCTGAATTCCCGTTCCGGCTGAGCCGGAGCCGTTTTCCGCCGGAAACCCTATCCTGCGGCAGGTCCGCTGAAAATCCCCGGTATCGCCGCGCCGCAGTGTTTGCAGGCGGCGGTTTTGCCGTCTTTTGAGGGGGCAAGTCCGGTTATTTTCGCGCCGTACCCCGCGCGTTCCACCAGCGTCTTTGAGCAGTCCGGGCAGACGGTGTTTTCGCTGCCGCCGGGGATATTGCCGGAATACACATATTTCAGCCCCGCCGCCCTGCCCGCGCGGGCGGCGCGCTCCAAATCCCGCGCGGCGGCGGGGCGGGAACCGGTCATCTTGTAATCGGGATGGAAGGCCGTAACATGCCACGGAATTTCCGGCGAGACCGACGCTATGAACCGCGCTGTTTGGGCAAGCCCGGCTTCCGAATCGTTGAAATCCGGCACGACCAGCGTTACAATCTCCGTCCAGATGCCAAGGCTGTGAACCAGCTTTATCGTGTCCAGCACCGGCTGGAGCCTTCCGCCGATGATTTCGCGGTATTTGCCGTCGTCAAAGCATTTGAGGTCTATTTTCCACGCCTCCAGCGCGGGGCGCATATATTCAACCGCCTTTTGCGAGGCAAAACCGTTGGAGACGAAAGCCCGGACAAGGCCTTTTTTGCCGGCCTCTTCAAAGACGGCTTTTGCCCATTCGGCGGAAATGAGCGGCTCGTTATAGGTGGCGGCCATTATGCGCGCGCCGCAGCCGGAGGCGGAGGCGGCCAGCTTTTCCGGGGAAATTTCCATGATTTCCGCGTTTTCGCAGGTCTGGGAAAGCTCCCAGTTCTGGCAGAAGCGGCAGCGGAAATTGCAGCCGGGCATGCCGAAAGAAAGCGCCTTTTCCCCCGGCAGCAGATGGAAAAACGGCTTTTTCTCCACCGGGTCGCAGGCCAGCGCGGACACATATCCCCAGGGCGCGAAAATCTCGCCGTCCCTGTTGAATCTCATGCCGCAGATCCCGCGCCCGCCGGAGGGGATTATGCAGTCGTGGGCGCAGGCATGGCATTGCCCCGCGCCGCCTTCGGTTTTGGAAAACAGTTCCGCGCGCCTTGAATAGTCCATGGTTTTTATATAGTCTCTTATCAGGATTATACTATGAAACTCGCCGCCGCTTTCCTTGCGATTTTCTGCTGCTGCTCCGCCGCGCAGGAACCGGAGCCGTCCGCGCCGGCGCAATTCAGCCTGGACGGGGACATAGACGCTGCCTGGCTTGCGGGGATACGGCATATGTATTCGCTGGATTTCGCGAAAGCCCGCGCGGAGTTCGAGCGGCTTGCCGCCTCAAGGCCGGAGCATCCCGCGGGCGACCTGGCGCTGGCCGGGCTGCTGTGGTGGCAGTATTCGCAGGATTACGACATCCCCAAGCATCAGGTCAAGGCCACCGCCGCCGAATTTGAAAAATACGCCGGTTCCGCCATTGAAAAATCCGAAAAATACCTCAAAACCCATCCCAAGGACGCCGGGACCTATTTCATCATGGGCACGGCCTACGGCCTGCTGGGCCGCTGGTGCGCGGTGGAGCGGCGCTGGTGGCGCGCGTACAGAAACGGCACCAAGGGACGAAAATATCTCAAAAAAGCTCTTGACCGGAACCCGGAAATATACGACGCCTATGCCGGGCTCGGAATATTTGACTATTATTCCGACACCGTGCCGGGCGTGCTGAAACTGCCGGAACTGCTGCTCATCCACGGCAGCAAAAAACGCGGTCTGGCGGAACTGGAACAGGCTGTTACAAAAGGCAGGTTTTTCGTTACCGAATCCAAGCTGTTCAAGATAGCGATAGAGGTCGCTTTTGAGCATGACTGCAAAACCGCGCTGTCGCTGGCGCAGGAGCTGCGCGCCTCCGAGCCGGGCAACGTTTTCTTCCGCTTCACGGAATTTGCCACCAGATTTAACTGCAACGACTGGGAAGGCGCCATGCGCCAGGGCCGGGAGCTGCTGGCCGACAAGGCCGCCGCCTCCGCGCTTGACAGGCAGCTCGCGCTTATCTATCTCGCGATAGGCGATGCGTATATGATGAGCGGCTCCTATACCCTGGCCATAAACGCATTCACGGAAGGCATTGCCACCCGCTACCCGGAAAAGGGCTGGGTTACCTACTGCTATATCCGGCGCGGCCAGTCCTACGAGCTGATGGGCGCGCGGGAGCGCGCGCTGGAGGACTACAAAACCGCCGCCTCGCGCGAGGATTTCTGGAGCACCATGGACGATGCCGAGCGGGGCCTGTCTAAACCCTATTCCAAAGCCGAAATAGAGGCCCAGCTTCAGGCGCACTGACTATGATAAAAACGCTGCCCGACAACGAGTTGAAAGCCCTTATAATTCTCGCGGGGGACGAGGAAGACTCCAACTCCGCCCTTCTGCGCGGGAAGCTGGCGCAGATAGCCGGCCGCGAGCCGGAGCGGCTAGAGGCTATCGCCGAAGCCGAGTTTTCCGGCGGGCTGCCGCCGGCGGTGGCCTCGCTGCTTGAGGAAGCGCGCTGGGCGCTGCTGGAAAACCTGTTTAGCAAGATTGCCGCAAGCCCGTCGCCGGACCTGGAGGAGGGGCTTTTCCTGATTTCCAAATTCGCGTATCCGCGCCTGTCGCTGGCGGATATTTCCGCTCCCGCCGACGCGCTGGCGGCGGACATAAAAAAGACCGCTTCCTCCGCCGGCAGTCTGGAGGAATACATAGCCGCCTTCAATGAAACGGTGTTCAGGAACCGCTCGTTCTCCTGCTGCGACGGCGCGGGCGCGGGGCCGGAAAGCGCGTATCTCTACACCCTGCTGAAAACCCGCCGGGCCGCGGCGCCCGCGCTGGGCGCGCTTTACATCATCGTGGGCAAAAGGCTGGAGGTGCCGGTGTGCGCCTCGGCCATGCCGGGGCATTTCATAGCGCAGTTCCGGGCCTGGGACGCGGAGGTTTTCGTGGATTTGTGCCGGGAGGGCAAAATAGTCTCCCGCCGGGAATGCCAGATGATGACGCTCTCGCGCGGGCTGCGCTGGGACGGCGATTATCTAAAGCCCGTGGATTCGCGCGCTCTGCTGTGCCATACTTTAAGCAGCCTCATCTACAACTACAACCGCGCCAAAGACGCCCGCCGCGCCACCCAGCTTACGCGCTACCTGCAAATTCTTCAGGGGTGAGTTTGCCCGCGCAGTTTCAGATACGCCTGCCAGACCTCGTCAACGGTTATGCCGCGCAGCGAATGCCAGTCTTTTGAGGCGACGGCTACGCCCTCTCCCTGAAGCGGTTTCCAGCATTTTTCGGTGTATCCGCTGTGCAGCGAAATCATGGGCGTTCCGGCGGCGGCTGCCAGATGCATGGTCCCCGTCGCGCTCACCACAAGCATGTTCATCTCGGATAAAATTCCCGCCATCAGCCCAAGCTCCGCCGGGGGGAGGATTGCGTCCACTCCCGCCATTTGCGCCGCGCGGCGGACCTGCGCCTCTTCTCCGGGGCCGCAGAGATATGCCACCCGCGCGCCGGAGGCGGAAATCCTTTTCGCCAGCTCCGCGAATTTCTCCTCCGGCCAGCGGTGGTCGAATTTCTTGTAATTGCCGGTGTGCATCGCGACTGTGAAATCGCCTTTTTTCACGCCGCAGGCGGCCAGAATTTCCCTGGCCCGGCGGCGGCGCTCCTCCGGGATTGAAATTTTCATTTCCGGCGCAAACGGCGCGCCGAAAAAATCCGCCAGACGGCGGTAGCGCTGCTGCATATGCTCGTCCTCGCGCGGCGCGGCCACTGTGGCGGTGTAGAACCAGCCTGCGCGGTATTTGTCAAAAGAGACGCGGCTTGCCGCGCCGCTCAGCCGGGTCAGCGCGCCCGACGCGCGGGAATAGGAGCAGTTCATGTCCACGCACAGGTCAAACTTTTTCAAAAGCAGGGTTTTTGCCAGCGCGGCGATATCGCGCGGCGCGGCGGAAAGGAAAACGGTTTCGTCAACAAAAGGCAGCAGTTCCCGCGCGCCGCGCACATAGCTCCGGGCAAGCAGCGTTATGCGCGCGTCCGGGTATTTTGCGCGCATCGCCGCCATAAAAGGGGTTGACACCAGCAGGTCGCCCAGCCTGCCTATCCAAACCAGCAGAATATTCACACATTTATTATACAATTGAGCCATGCTCAAAAAAACAGACGCCAGGCTTGGGGAATTTCAGGCTTTTATGTCAAAAAACGGGGTGGAAGCTTATGTGGTTTCCAGCCCGGCGGACCAGTATTTTCTGACGGGTTTCAGGATGGACGACTGGACTTTGCTTGTAACCCCCAAACACGCGCGCGGCTTCATGCCGGAAATGTTTGTTGGGCAGTTCCGGGACATAGCCCCGTTCTGCGATGCGGAGAAAGCGGTTTATCCGCACAAGGCGGTTGTCGCGGCGATTAAAGCCGCCAAAATAACCCGCGCCGCTTTTGACGGCGGAAACGAAACTTTCGTCTCCGGCATGTTCTGGCGCAAAAACGGGCTGCACGACCTGCCGGGCGCGGTGGCGCATCTGCGCCGCCGCAAGGACGCTTTTGAGGCCGGGCTTATCGCCAAATCCTGCAAAATCGCGGTGAAGGCGTATAAAACCCTGCTGCCGGAAATCAAGCCCGGAATGACCGAGAATCAGGTCCGCGCGCGGCTTGAATACCTGATGGACATGATGGGCGCCAAAGAGCCGTCTTTTTCCATAATCATCGGCTCCGGCCCCAATGCCGCGCTGCCGCATCACATCACCTCGGACAGAAAACTCAGGAAAAACGAGACGCTGCTGCTGGATTTCGGCTGCCGCTACAACGGGTACTGCTCGGATATAACCCGCACCATATTCCTGGGCAGGCCGACGGAAGAGTTCAGGAAAATCTACGCGATTGTGGACAAATCCCAGGAAGCCGGGGTGAAGGCGGTCAGGGCGGGCGTTATGACCGGCGATGTGGACAAAATCTGCCGCGGCATTATCTCCGATGCCGGCTACGGCGACAAATTCACTCACGGCACCGGCCACGGGCTGGGGCTGGACATTCACGAGCCGCCCCGGCTCAATAACAACCCGGCGCTCAACGTCTCTCTTGAAACGGGCATGGCCGTTACGGTGGAGCCTGGCATTTACCTGCCGGGCAAATTCGGCGTAAGGATAGAAGACACCGTTCTTGTAACAAAAACCGGCTGCGATGTGCTGACGAGATAGCATGGGCAATACAATGCCCGCAAGGGCGCTCAATCTGGAGCAGTCGGTAATAATGCTGCGCGGGCAGCGTGTCATGCTGGACGCAGACCTGGCTGTGTTATACGGTGTCGCCACCAGGGCCTTCAATCAGACTGTAAAGAGGAACCGGAAACGGTTCCCCGCCGATTTCATGTTTAAGCTGACGCGGGCGGAAGTTGCCGGCTTGATGTCACAATTTGTGACCTCAAGTTCCGGTCATGGCGGAAGGCGGTATATCCCTTATGCTTTTACGGAGCATGGCGCGGTGATGGCGTCAATGTTGCTGAATTCGCCGCGCGTCGTTGAAATGAGCATACATGTGGTTCGCGCTTTTATCCGTTTCCGGCAGGTTTTGTCGGCGAATGCGGAACTGGCGGGGCGGCTGGAAATGCCGGAGCGGCGGGTGCATAAACACGATAAATCTCTGGCGCGGGTGTTTGAGGCGATGCGGTTGCTGCTGTCCGGGCCGGAAGCGGAGCCCGGGCGCAAGGTTATAGGATTTTGCGGATAGGCCGGAGTTTCCGCGCAGGATATTCCGGCAGATTGTTAAAACACGGAGGATGATATGGTGATATTCACGGTGGCTGTGGTTGTTGTGCTGTTGTGGGGGGCGGTTACATACAATGCGCTGATAACGTTGCGCAACAATGTGGCCAACGGCTTCCGCCAGATAGACGTGCAGCTCAAACGCCGCTACGACCTGATACCCAATCTGGTCAACGCGGTAAAAGGCGAGATGAAGTTTGAAAAAGAGACGCTGGAGCGCGTCATCGCCGCGCGCGGCGCCGCGCTGGCGGCCAATTCCACCGGCAATGTGTCCGACATCTCCAAAAAAGAGGGCGAACTGTCGTCCGCGCTGGGCAGGCTGCTGGCAATCTCGGAAAATTACCCCAACCTCAAGGCCAGCGAGAACGTAAAAACGCTCATGGAGGAGGTCGCCTCCACCGAGAATAAAATCGCCTTCGCCCGGCAGTTTTACAACGACATTGTAACCGCCTTCAACACCAAACAACAGGTGTTTCCCAGCAATTTCGTGGCGCAGTTCGGCGGTTTTAAGCCGGCGGATTTGTTTGCGATACCCGAGTCGTCGGCGGAGGAGCGTCAGGCCCCTAAAGTGGATCTTGCCGCGTAAACCTGGCCCAGGGCGAGGCCTCCGTCGTTGGCGGGAACCTGCCGGTTGCAGTAAACCTCGTATCCGGCGCGGGCCAGCCGCCCGGTGCACAGACCCAGCAGCAGCCTGTTCTGAAATACTCCGCCGGAAAGCGCGATTTTTTTAGTCCCGCTTTCCGGCGATATTTTTTGAACCGCCGCCGCTGCCGCCGCGCACAGCGCGCCGTGGAAACGCCTCGCCGCCGCCGCGCGCGGAAGCGGATTTTCCAGCGCGGCGCGTATCAGCGGAGAAGGGTCCATAACCCAAAGCCCGTTTTCCTTGTAAATATCAAAATTCCAGCCGTCGTCCGCCCCGCCGCGGCAGAGCGATTCAAATTCCATTGCGGCCTGCGCCTCGTAGCCGGCTTTTGCCGGCCCGCCGCACAGGAAAGACATGGCGTCAAACAGCCTGCCCATGCTTGTCGTATACGGCGAGTTGAAGCCGCTTTCAATCATGCGGGCGGCGGTGTCAACGCCGTCCAGACCGCCAAAGACGCGGCCCGCCTTGTCGCGCCAGTTGTTGCCGTAAACCGACATTATCCACGACAGCGCCATGCGCCATATTTCAACCGCCGCAACGTCGCCGCCGGGCAGGCGCACGGCTTTCAGCGCTCCGCGCCTTTCCCATTTGGCGCCTTCGCAGACCAGTATTTCCCCGCCCCAGATTGAGCCGTCCGGCCCCAGGCCGGTTCCGTCAAAAGCCAGCCCTATGACGGGGCCGTTTATATCATGCTCGGCCATTACCGAGGCGATATGCGCGTAATGATGCTGCACGGCGACAGTCTTTACGCCCAGGGATTTGGCTATGCGCGTGGCGGCGTAATCGGGGTGCAGGTCATGCGCGGCGGTTTCGGCTTTCACGCCCAGCAGCGCCTGCATTTTCTCCAGCGTTTCCAGATAAAACGATTCGCAACCCGGCTCGTCCATCTCGCCGATATGCTGGGACAGGAAAGCCTCCGCCCCGCGCGCCAGGCAGAAAGCGCCCTTCATCTGCCCGCCCGCGCCCAGCGCGCAGCCGCCCCCGCGCCCGAGGCGCACGGACTGCGGAGTGTATCCCCGCGCCCGCCTTATAATACGCGGCTGCCCGTCCTGAACAAATGCCACCGAGTCGTCGCAGCGGTTGTGTATGCCGCGGTTGTGGTCCAGCACGGCGCCGGCCAGGCCGGGCAGCCTTTGCAGGACTTGCTCCTTACTGATGCAGATAGGCTCGTCGCGCAGATTAGCGGATGTCATCACCAGCGGGCCGTCAAAGCCGCGCTTTGCCAGCTCCGCAAACAGCAGCCTGTGCAGCGGGGTGTAGGCCGCCATCACCGCCGCGGTCGCAAGCCCCGGCGACACCGCCGGCGCGTTTTCTTTTTTTCGCAGCATCACCGCGGGCGCGGCGGGCGAGTTGAAAAGCGCCTCCTCCTCCGCGCTCATTTCGCAGAATTTTTTGGCGGCTGCGGCGCAGGCGGCCATGAGGGCGAAGGGTTTTGCCGGCCTGTTTTTGGCCTTGCGCAATCTGTCCAGTGCGGCGGCATTGGCGGCGTCGCAGGCCAGTTGAAATCCGCCCAGGCTTTTTACCGCCGCTATCGCGCCGGATAAAATCAGCCTTGCGGCCTCCGGCAGGGCGGTCTCGCCGGAAAATGTCCGCGCGCCGCATTCCAGCGTTATATGCGGGCCGCAGACGGGGCAGCAGTTGGGCTGCGCGTGGAAGCGGCGGTTGTCCGGGTCGCCGAACTCGCGCGCGCAGTCCGCGCACATTTCAAATTCCGACATGGTGGTGTTGGCCCTGTCATAAGGCAGCGATTTGACTATGGTAAAGCGCGGCCCGCAGTCCGTGCAGTTTGCAAACGGATAATTGAAACGGCGGTTGTCCGGCTCCGCAATATCGCGCGCGCAGGCGGGGCATACCGCCAGGTCCGCCGGGATGATGGCCGCTCCCGCCTGGCCGGAGCGGCTTTGGCGGATTTCAAAAACGGCGTCCCCCGCGGCGGGCAGCGGCGACATTGTGATGGAATCTATCCGGGACTGCGGCGGGCGGCGGGTTTTTAAATCCGCGGAGAAACGCTCCAGCTTTTCCGGTTCGCCCTCGGCCTCTATTATGACTCCGGCGGGGGTGTTGGCCGTCCAGCCGGTTATGCCGTGTTCTTTCGCCAGCCGGCTCACAAAAGGCCGAAACCCCACCCCCTGCACCACGCCTTCTATTTTTATACCGAGTCTGGTTTTGCCCGTCATAAAATAATGATATTATATTGCGGGTATGTTCCTCATAAAAACGTTCTCTTTTGACGCGGCGCATAACCTGGTTGAATACAAGGGAAAATGCGAGCGGCTGCACGGCCACACCTACCGACTTGCCGTTACGGTGGAGGGAAAACCCTCAAAAAAAGACGGCATGGTGATGGATTTTGCGGAGCTTAAAGACATGGTCCGGGAGCTTGTGCTGGAAAAACTGGACCATGCCTATATAAACGACATAATTCCCCAGTCCACCGCCGAGAATATGGCGCGGTGGATATGGGACAGGCTGTCCCCCGCGCTCAGGCGCAGAAAAGTCCGTCTTGCGCGGGTGGAGCTTTGGGAAACCCAAGACAGCGCCGCGGTTTATGAAGGCAAAGATTAAAATCCCGTCAACCGTTCTGGCCGGCGGCAGGGTCATCAAATACCCTTCCACCCGGATGATGGGCGTCATTAACGCCACGCCGGATTCGTTTTACGCCGGCTCGCGGTCGGAGAGCGTATCGGCCGTGCTGAAGTCGGCGGAGAAATTCCTCGCCTGCGGCGCGGATTTTCTGGACATAGGCGGCCAGTCCAGCCGGCCCTGGTCCCGTGAAACCGACGAGAAAACCGAGCGGCTGCGCCTTATCGCCGCCGTGGGCGCGGTGCGAAAGCGTTTTCCGAAAGCGGTCATTTCGGCAGACACCTACCGGGCCTCCTGCGCGGCGGCGGCCATAGACTGCGGCGCGGACATCATAAACGACATCAGCGCGCTGACCTTTGACCCGGAGATGGTTTCTGTCGCCGCCCGGAGCAAAGTCCCCGTCATTTTGATGCACACGCGCGGCAAGCCGCGCGACATGCAGAAAAACACCGGGTATAAAGACGCCCCGTCCGAAGTGCTGGCCTGGCTGAAGTCCCGCGCGGATTTCGCGCGCGAAGGCGGCATACCGGCGCGCAAGATAATCATAGACCCCGGCATAGGCTTTGCCAAGCTGCCGGAGCACAACTTCGCCCTTCTGCGCCGCATAGACGAATTTTTCCAGCCCGGCTATCCCGTGCTGGTGGGCCACTCGCGCAAGATATTCATAGGAATACTGCTCGGCTCCGAGGATGCGCCGCTTCCGCCGGACAGCCGGCTTTCCGGCACTCTGGCGGTAACCGCGTATCTGGCTTCGCGGGGGACGCATATAGTCCGCGTCCACGACGCGGAGGAGAATGCCGCCGTCCTCAAGCTCTCGTCCGCGTTATGGCGGCAGTCTATTTAAGCCTCGGCTCCAATCTGGGCGCGCGGGAGGAAAACATCGCCGCCGCCGTCGCCGCGCTGGTAAAAAGCGGGGTGCGCGTGCTGAAAGCCTCGTCCGTCGTTGAAACCCGGCCCTATGGGCTGGCCGGCCAGCCGGATTTCCTGAACTGCGCGCTGGAATGCGAAACGGAGCTTTCCCCGCCGGAACTGCTTGCCGCCGCCCTGCGCATAGAGGCCGGCCTGGGGAGGGAGCGGCGCGTCAGGTGGGGGCCGCGCACCGTGGACATAGATATTATTTTTTACGGCGGGGAAATCATAAATTCACCGGAACTAACGGTGCCGCATCCCGATATGGCCAACAGGGAATTCGTCCTGGGCCCGCTTTGCGAGCTGGCGCCGGACCTGGCGCACCCGGTGTTGAAGCTCACCGTTTGCGAACTGCGCCGACGTCTTGCAAAGTCTCAAGAACCAGCCCGGCAAGATAAATAGAGCCTATCACCAGAACGAAATTCTTCTCCGCCGGTTTGGGGCCTATCAGCCGCCGGACAAGCGCGGCGCAATCCTCCGTGCAATGCGCTCCGGTCTTTTTCAACTGCTCAAACGGCTTGGCGTGTCCCGGTATTTTAGCGGCGGTTATATCCGGGAAAGCCGCCGATACTTTTTTCAGGAAACCGGCGGCGTCCCTGTTGCCGGAGACGGCGAAGATGACTTTGCCCGGCGGCGGGATTATTTCAAGGCGGACCAGTTGTTTGATAACAGCCAAATCCGCGTCCAGAGACTGTTCGTTATGCGCGCAGGAAAACAGCGCGGGATTGCAGTTTTTGAGCCGGACGATTTCAAGCCTGCCCGCCCAGAAAGCCCCGGCCAGCGCTTTGGCCGCTTTTGGAAAACTGAAATTATTTCCAAGCAGGTATTGCGCGGCCTCCAGCGCGAGGCAGCCGTTTTCGGCGTAAATGCCGCCGAACATGGGGATGCGCAGGTTGTGCCCCCGGTATTCAAATTCCGTGCCGCGCACGGACAGCCGGACGCGGCGCGGCTTCGGCGAAAACGAAAGCTCCGCCCCAGCGCGCGCAGCGGTGTTTTTCAGGATTCTTCCGGCGGTTTGGGGCTGCCGGCAGGAAAACGCCCGGCGGCAGAATTTCAGCGGCGCGGCTTTTGTGCGCGCGATGGCTGACAGCGAATTTCCCAGCACGTCGCGGTGTTCAAGCGATATGGTGGTAAACACCAGGCAGGGGGAGCGGAATGCGCTTACCGCATCATGCTCGCCGCCAAGTCCTGTCTCCAGCACGGTAAAACCTGTTTTCTGCCGTTTGAAAAAATCGCAGGCCATCAGAGTAAGCCTTTCAAAATGGGTGAGGCCGTGTTTTTCAAAAACCGGTTTCAGAGTGAAATACAGTCGCCCGAATTGCGCGGGGGTTATGGCCTTGCCGCCGACGGCAATCCGTTCGCATGGCGAGACCAGATGCGGCGAGGTGTAGAGGCCGCACCGTATCCCGTGCGCCGCGATTATGCGCGAGACGAAAAAGGAGGTGGAGCCTTTGCCGTTGCTGCCTATTATCTGCGCCCGCCCGCAGCCAAGCCCGCCGGTCTCGGCCAGCGCGGCCTCCATGCAGGCGGTGTTGAGCCTGCCGGGCGGCGGGAAGCGCGGAATGGCGTCAAGCTCCGCGACGGCTTTGCCATAGAGATTCATTATGTACAATTATATTACAGATGGAGAGAACCGGCTGGAACAAATTTCTGCCTTTATTGCTGGCCGCGCTGACGGCGGCGGCTTTTCTGCCGTCGCTGTCCAACGGGTTCACCAACTGGGACGACCAGCTCTATCTCACCGCCAATACGGCGGTGCGCTCGCTTTCCCCGGCGGGGGTGGCGGATATTTTCTCGCATTTCCACAGGGGGCTTTACAAGCCGCTGGTTTTTCTTAGCTTTGCGGTTGAATATCATTTTTTCGGGCTTAACCCGGTTGTTTATCACGCGACAAACCTGCTGTTCCATGTCTGCAACGCGCTGCTGGTTTTCTGGTTCCTGTTTCTGGTTACGGAGCGGCGCGGGCTGGCCTTCTGCGCCGCGCTGCTGTTCTCGGTCCATCCGCTGCGCGTGGAATCCGTGGCCTGGATTGCCGAGAGAAAGGACATGCTCTCCTCTTTTTTCGCGCTGCTGGCGCTGGTTTTTCATGTATTGCGCCGCAGGCGGGGACAACCGGTGTTTGCTGTCCTGTCCGGCGTTATGCTGGCATTGTCGCTGCTGGCCAATGCCAAGGCGGTGATGCTGCCCTTCATCATGGCGGTTACGGATATTTATATGGGAACGCCGGTCCGCAAAAGTCTGCGGGACTGCCTGCCGTATCTGGGCGTAACCGTGATGCTGGGCCTGGTCAACCTGTTCGCGCTGCGCTCGGCGGATGCCGGGGCGCGGCTGCCTTCGTTTGCAAGCCCGCTGATAGCGTCTTACGGGTTTCTGCTCTACATCGCCAAGACGCTGCTGCCGGTCCATCTGTCGGTGCTATACCCGTATCCCAAAGGCTATCCCGCGAGCCTGCCGCCGGAATATTGGCTTGCGCCTTTGGCCGCGGCGGTTGCTGTCTGGCTTTTTATCCGCGTTACGCGCGCTGACGCCGCGGCCCGCTACGGCGGCGCGTTTTACGCAGTGTATATTTTCCCTTTTCTGCAATGGATGCCCGTCCAGCCCGGCGTGGCGATGGAGCATCTGAGCTATTTCCCGTCCATAGGGCTTTCGCTTGCGCTGGCGGCGGTGTTTGCCCGCTGGCGCAGCCGCGCCATGCCCGCCGTTTTCGCCGCCGCCATTGCGATGCTTTGCGTTCTCACCTGGCAGAGAAACAAGGTATGGAAGGACAGTTTTTCGCTCTGGAACGACAGAATCGCCGCCTATCCCGATTCAACGGTGGGCTATCTCAACCGGGGCATGGCCTGGTACGAAGCGGGCGACGCCGCCCGCGCCATCGCCGATTTCACCAAAACGGCGGAGCTAAACCCCAAATTCCGCTCCGCTTATGTAAAACGCGGCGAGGCGTATTTCGCCATTGGCGATTACGGCAAGGCGCTGGCCGACGCGCGGCTGGCGGTGGAGCTTTCCGCCTCCGCTGACGATACCGCGCCCAGCCGCGCCGTGCTGGCGGAAGCGCATTTTCTGGAAGGCAGCGTGCTTGCGCTCAACGGCGGCGGCAAAGCCGCCGAGGCCGCCTTTGACGCCGCGCTGGCCCTGGAGCCGGAACATCCGCAGTCGCTGGCCGCCAAGGCGCGCTTTGTGCTGGAGCGCGGCGAAACCGCGCGCGCGGCGGAGATGTTTGCAAAAGCGGCGGGAATATCCCCGCTTTCGCCGGATTTGTGGAACGGGCTGGGCGCGGCGCGCTCGGCCTGCGGGGATTACGCGGCGGCTGCCGCAAGTTACGGGCGCGCGCTGGAAATAAACCCGGCCTATGCCGACGCCTGGGCCAACTGGGCGGTAACCTGCCTCAATTCCGGAGATTTAGCCTGCGCCGGCGAGAAGCTGCGCAGGGCGCAAAGCCTGGGCTACAGGCCCGCGCCGGATTTGATAAAAGCCATGCGCGCCGCGGGGGTTAAATAATGTGCGGATTTTGCGGACTTGTGCCGCTTGACGGAAAAGCGCGCGATGCCGCGCCGGTGAAAGCCATGCGCGCCGCTCTGGCGCATCGCGGGCCCGACGACGAGGGCGAGCTTTCCCTTCCGGGCGGCGCGCTGGGTTTTAGACGTTTGTCCATACTGGACATTGAGGGCGGGCATCAGCCCATGGTCTCCGATGACGGGGCCGCCGCCATAGTCTTCAACGGCGAGATTTACAATCATCCCGCGCTGAAATCGGAGCTGGAAGCCAAAGGCGAAAAATTCCTCACCCGCTCGGATACCGAAACCATACTGCGCCTGTATCTGCGCGAGGGGGAGGGGGCAATCGCCCGGCTGCGCGGCATGTTCGCCTTCGCCATAGCCGATACCCGGCGCAAAAAACTGATTCTGGCGCGCGACCATATCGGCATAAAGCCGCTTTATTACTGCGTTCGCGGCGGCGCGCTGTATTTTTCGTCGGAGCTGCGTTCCCTGCTTAAAGCCGGAATTCCGGCGGATTTCGACCCGGCGGGGCTGCGGGATTATCTGGAAAATAATTTCGTCCGCGCGCCGCGCACTGTCATCTCCGGCGTGTTCAAGCTGCCCGCCGGGCATAAGCTGGTCTTTGATTTGGAAGGCGGCAAAACCCCGCAGCCGGAGCGGTTTTACGCGCTGAAAACCTCGGATGACGGGATACGGGACGGCAATGAGGCGCTGGAAAGGCTGGACGCGCTGCTAAACGACAGCGTGAAGGCGCACCTTTTAAGCGATGTCCCCGTGGGCGCGTTCCTGAGCGGCGGGGTGGATTCCAGCCTTCTGACCGCGCTGATGTGCCGCCATTATCCGGGCAAGGTGAAGACTTTTTCCATAGGATTTTCCGGCGCGCGCGCCGGCATGGACGAGTCCCGCTGGGCGAAGAAGGCGGCTCTGCATCTGGGAACCGAGCATAACGAGATTATGCTGCCGGCGGACGTCCTGGGCCGCATACCGGAACTGCTGCTGGCGCTGGACGAGCCGCTGGGTGATTCGGCTGTGCTGCCGGTTTTCCTGCTCTCTCAATACGCGGCAAAGCAGGTGAAGGTGGCATTGTCCGGCGAAGGGGCGGACGAATTGTTTGCCGGCTACAACCGCTACAAGGCCGCGTATCTGACATATCTTGCCGCGAAGAATCCGGCCTGGCGGGCGGTTATGGCGGCGCGCGGGAATTTTTCCTCGGACGCATTTTACCGCGCCATGCCGCTGGACAGTCAGGACAAATGGATGGAAGCCTCCCGCCATTCGCGCCCGGAGGACGCCGCATATTTTATGAAAGCCGCCGGCGGCGCGGAGTTCTGGCGCGATTATACAGAGCGCGCCGAAGGCTTCAACGGCATGCTGCTGGCCGATTTCAGGACCATAATGGCCGACTGCCTGCTTATGAAAGTGGACAAAGCCGCCATGGCCGCCTCGCTGGAGACGCGCGTGCCTTTCCTGACGCCGGAACTGGCGGAATTCGCCTTCAACCTTTCGCCGGAGCTTAAATCGCGCCGGTTCAAGAGCAAATGGCTGTTGCGGAAACTGGCGGAGAAGTATCTGCCGTCCGATATAGTCTGGCGGCGCAAGCACGGTTTCTGGTCGCCGTGGGAGGAGTGGATAAAATCCGGCCCGCCGGAGGTTTTTGACGCGCTTTCCTCTGGCGCGCTGGGCGGGGACCCTGTTTTTGATTTCAAAAAGCTGGAGGCGGAGCTGTCCGCGCTCCGGTCCGGCGGGAAAACGCGGGACACGGGGCTTGTTTTCAGGGCGGCGGTGCTGGCGTTGTGGAAGCGCGCTTTGAGTTTGTAAAATTCAGGCGGAGGCATCATGCGAAACAAATTTTTCTTATGGCTGCTGGCGGCGCTGCTGCTGCCCGCCGCTTCAAGCGGCAAAACCATAGTGATTTACCATACCGGCGACGTGCACGGCCATTACCGGGCGCAGGCCGTGGACGGCTCCACCTCCGCAGCCGGCGGGTTCGCGGTGCTGTCCGCGCTGGTCAAAAAAGAAAAAAATCCCTGTATACTGCTTGACGGCGGCGACTGGTATCAGGGAACCCCGGAGGGCAATTTCACAAAAGGGATGGCCTCGGTGCAGATGATGAACATGCTGGGCTACAAGGCTTCCGTCATCGGCAATCACGAGTACGATTACGGGGAGGAGAATTTGAAAATGCTGGTCTCCTCGGCCAGTTTCGCGGTGCTGGGCGGGAATATAAAGAACAAGGCGGACGGCTCACAGGTCTCTTACGCCAAGCCTTATACGATGGTGGAGATAGACGGCGTCAAATTGGGCATAATCGGAATTGCCAACGAGAGGACGCCCTCCTCCACCCTGCCGCATAATGTGGAAAACCTGATTTTCACGGACCAGGCGCAGACCGCCGCCGCGCTTGCCGACGAGGTGAAAAAGCTGGGCGTCAACGCGGCAATCGCGTTGGTGCATGACGGCGGCACCTTCAGATACGGCCCCAGGTTTGACGGCGCGCAGTGGATTGCTTCCGATAAGGATGAGGCTTCAGGCACTCTGGCCGTGGCGCGCGCGGCCAAAGGCGATCTGGCCGTGGTTTTCGGAGCGCATTATCACGTGCTGATGGACAACGGCCACCGCGACGGCATCAGCGGCGCGCTGCTGGCCGAAAGCGGCAGCAACCTGCGCGCGGTAAGCCGGGTGGAGATGAATTTTGACGACGCGACTGGCAAATTCACCGGCGCAACGGACCGTGTTATAGACCTGCGCGCCGCCGAAATCGGCGAGGACGCGGCGGTGAACGCCGCGCTTGAGCCGGTGGAAAAGCGCGTCAGCGAGTTAGTGGACAGGCAGATTGCCGTCGCAGCCGAGCGCATTCCGCTGGCGGCCCGCCCGCCGGATTCGGATTCGCCGCTTGGCGATTTGGTCTGCGACATTATCCGCCGGCATTCCGGCAGCGAGATAGTTTTCCAGAACACGTACGGCATGCGGGCTTCGCTGCCGCAGGGGCCGGTAACGTTGCGCATGGTCTACGAGGTTCTGCCGTTTGAGAATACGCTTATAAGCATGACGCTTTCCGGCGCGCAGCTTGAGGACGTCATGCGCGAAAACCTCAGGGCGGGCCATTCCGTGGTCCAGGCGTCCGGCATGGAGGCGGAGTATGCCGTGGACAGGATGGGCAAAATTTCCTCCCTCAAAATCAGTGTTGGCGGCAGGCCGGTGGAAAAGGACCGCCGTTACACAGTAACCACAAACAGCTTCCTGTCGGAAGGCGGCAGCGGCGGCGAGGCTATTTCCCGCGGCCTGGGCAAAAAAGACACCGGCGTCACCATACGGGACGCTTTTCTGGAAGAGCTTAAAAAAACACCCGCACTTGATTTCCCGAAAACCGGCAGGCTCAGGAGGATAAAACAGGGATGAATTCGCGCCGCGCCGCCGTCTGGCTGCTTGCCGCTTCAGTTCTTGGCTGCGGCTGCGCCAGGACCGACGATATCGCCGTCTATTACGCTGGTGGCGCGCATGGCCGCTTCTGGTCCGAGAAAGACGCCGCCTCCGGCGCGGAGACCGGCGGCTTCGCCGCGCTTAAAAAAATGGTCGCCGCGGAAAAAAAGCCGCATATCCTGCTCTCCGGCGGGGACTGGTCCGCCGGCACACCCGAAGGCGCGCTTACCAGGGGCGAGGCCGCCGTGCAGCTTATGAACATGGCGGGCTACGCCGCCGCCGTCCCCGGCGCGGGGGAGTTTGCGCTGGGCGCCGCGCAGCTTGAGGCCGTGCTGCCGCGCGCGCGGTTTCCGGTGCTGTGCGCCAATGTCTACGACGGCGCCAAGGGCGGGCGCGCGTCTTTCTGCAAGCCGTATGTCATAACCCGGGTCGGGCCGGTTAAGGCGGGCATTATAGGGCTGGTGGGGCCTTCCGCCGCGCGGGCCGTGCCGCGCGAGCTTATGCGCGGCCTTTCCATACGCAATCCCGCCGACGAGGCCAGAAGGCAGGCCGCCGCGCTGGCGCGGGAAAACGTCAAATTCATCATCGCGCTGGTTCAGTTTTCTCCGGAGGAGGACGAGGACGCGCTGCGCGCCGCCGCCCCCGGCATCTCGCTTATCGTCGGCGGCAGGCCGGCGTTGGAGGCGGGCGGGCTTTCCCGCGTGCTGCGCTACGACGCGGCGGTAGGCTCGGTTTCCGGCGCGCTGCGGCGCGCCAGCCGCAGCAGTATCGCGCTGGACGCGCGCCGCTGGGGCAAGGACCCCGCCGTTTCGGCGGAGGCCGGGCGCGTGCGTCGCTCGCTTGAAAAAACGCTGTCCCGCGTTGTGGGGTCGGCGGAGGCGCCGCTGCCGCATTCCGGCTGGCCGGATTCCGCCGCCGCCAATTGGGCGGCGGACTGTCTGCGCCGCTGGGGCCGCGCCGACATGGGCATAATAGCCGAGGATGATGTCGCCTCCGGCCTGGACCAGGGGCGCATAACGCTGCGCCGCCTCTACGAATTATACCCGCGCGACGAGAGCGCGGTGTTTTTCAAAATGCGCGGGGCGGATTTGCAGGCCGCGCTTGGAGAATCCCTGTCTCATAAAGGGCGGCGGCTGTTTATAAGCGGGGCCCGTGCCCGGCTGGATGAAAATGGCGGAAAGCTCGTTTCGCTGGAAATAGACGGCAAGCCTGTTTCGGCAAACAAAATATACCGCGTCTGCGCGCCCGACGGGATGCTGCCCGGCGGCGGCGCGGCGGGTTTTTCGCGCGTGGTGGAATTCGCCAATTCGTGCGAACTCGTGCGTGACAAGCTGCGCTGGTGCATGGGCCGCCAGCGCGGCATGCTCCCGCCGGAGGCGGGCCGCTGGGGGAAGGGGAAAAGTGATTGAGTCTTATCTGCCCGTAGTGGCGCTGTCGTTGGTGATGGCGGCGGTGCTGCTGCTGCCGTTTTCCGTCAAAAAAATTGAAGAGGAACTGGAGATTTTCCTGCTGATAATGGGCGTGGCGGCGGTAACCGTTTCCGGGCAGTGGAGCCGCCATCTGCTGGCGGAATCTTTGCGCGAGCCGCTGCTTATCTCCTGCGCGGTGCTGGCGGCGGGGTTCGCATTCCGGGGGCTGCGCGCGGGACTGCATTCGGCGGCGGCGCTGATGATAGAGAAGCTGGGGCTTCCCGCCGCGGCGTTTATCATTGTGCTGGCTCTGGGGATGTGTTCCAGCGGCGTAACCGCCATAATCGCCGCGCTGGCGCTGTCGGAGGCGATATGCGCCTTCGGATTGGACAGGGACGGCGAGGCCGCCGTCGCCGTTTACGGCTGTTACGCGATAGGCCTGGGCGCCGCGTTGTCGCCGATAGGGGAGCCGCTTTCCGCCATAACCGTGGCCAAATTGAAAGGCCCGCCGCATTTTGCGGACTCGGGCTGGCTGTTTTCAACGCTGGGGGCGTGGATATTGCCGGGGGTGGCCGTGTGCGCTTTCATGGCCGCGCGCGCGGCGCGCCGCTGCGGCGTTTCGGGGCGCGAGCATTCGTCCGGGCGTGAATCCTCCGGCGGCATAATACTGCGCGCGCTTAAAATATATGTGTTTGTCGCCGCGCTGGTGCTGCTGGGCGCGGGGCTTGGGCCGCTTGCGGAAATTTCCACAGGCAAACTGGCGCACTGGCAGCTTTACTGGATAAACTCGCTTTCCGCGGTGCTGGATAACGCCACTCTGGCGGCGGCGGAGATAGTCCCCTCCATGACGCGGCAGCAGATACAGTTCCTGCTTATGGGGCTGCTTGTGGCCGGAGGAATGCTTATACCGGGCAATATCCCCAACATAATATGCGCCTCCAAGCTGGGCATTTCAAGCCGCCGCTGGGCGGCGCTGGCGCTGCCGCCGGGCATTGCGCTGATGGCGGTTTATTTCGCGCTTTTGTCGCTGGCGCGGTAAAAAGATACAATCTTGCCGGGTCCGGGAGCGGTTTCCCGGAGGTTTTTGTGATGGTCGGGCCGCCATCCGCAATTATTCCGGGCGGTTTTGCCGCCGTCCGGCAACGGAGGCGGTTATGTGGACAAAAAGCGGGCTTCAGAAACTCACCAGGGAAAAACTGTCGGATTATGTGTTTGTTACGGCGTCCAACCGGCAGCCCTACGTTCATAACAACAAATTCGGAAAAGTAACGGTCAGCCGCGGCTCAGGCGGCGTCATCACCGCGCTGGACCCTGTAATGCAGGCCTGCAACGGCGTCTGGGTCGCCTGGGGCAACGGCGACGCCGATAAAAAAGCGGCGGATGCCTCTGGCCGGCTGGCTGTTCCGCCGGACAACCCGGCATACACGTTAAAACGGATATGGCTCTCCAAAGCCGATGAAATCGGCTATTATTATGGGTTTTCCAACGAGGCGATATGGCCGCTGTGCCATACCGTGTTCAACCGCCCCGCCTTCCGGCAGGAGGACTGGGACAGCTACGTCAAGGTGAACCGGAAATTCGCAGACGCCATCGCCGCCGAGTTGCAGGGGCGCAAGGCCTTTGTGTGGATTCAGGATTACCATCTGTGCCTGCTGCCAGCCATGCTCAAGGAAAAGCTGCCGAACCAGATTATCTCGGCCCATTTCTGGCATATTCCATGGCCGGCGCACGAGGTGTTCCGCATTTTCCCCAGGAAAAAAGAGATACTGGAGGGGCTGCTGGCCAACGACATGCTGGGCTTCCACATCCGCCTGCATTGCAGCAATTTCCTGGATGTCGTGGACCGCGAGCTGGAATGCAAGATAGACCGGGAGCGCCACTCCGTAGTGCGCGGCGGGCGCGAGACGCTGGTGCGCCCCTTCCCGATAAGCGTGGATTATGCCGATATACGCAAATCCCTCTCCCTCCAGAAAATAAAGGAGCTTAAGCAGCAGATAACCGAGGAATTCCCTATCGGCGGCAAAAAGCTGCTGCTGGGGCTGGACCGGATTGATTACACCAAGGGAATACCGGAGCGGCTGCTGGCGGTGGACAGAATGCTGGAAAAGCACCCCGAGCTTGCCGAGCAGTTCGTGTTCCTGCAGATGGGCGAGCTCAGCCGCCTCCACATCCCGCGCTACAAGCAGCTCAACGACGAGATAAACTCGCTGGTTGAGCAGATAAACTGGAAGCACTCCACCGATTCGTGGAAGCCCATCATCCTCATCCGCCGGCATCTGAATTACCCGGAGCCGCTGGCCTTCTACGACTTGGGCGATGTCTGCGTGGTAAGCTCGCTGCACGACGGGATGAATCTTGTCGCCAAGGAATATGTGGCCGCCGCCGGCGAAGACAAGGGCATGCTGGTGCTGAGCCGCTTCACCGGCGCGTCCAGGGAACTGACAGACGCCGTGCTGATAAACCCCTACGACCGGGAGCAGTTCGCCGAGGCGCTCTACTCCGCCGTTACAATGCCGCAGGAGGAGCGCCGCCGCCGCATGCTTAAAATGAAGCAGGTGGTGGAGGAAAACAACATCTACCGCTGGGCGGGAAAAATAATATCGGAGCTGCTGAAACTGGATTTCGCCGAGCAATGAGAAACCTCCTTAAGGCGTGGCCGCATCTGGCCCGGCGGCTGTCCGGGAAAAAGCTGCTGCTTATGCTGGATTATGACGGCACGTTGGCCCCCATACGCGCCGTGCCCGGCAAGGCCGCGCTGCCCGCGCGCACGAGAAAACTGCTTGAGCATCTGGCGGCCAGGCCGTCGGTGATGATAGCCATAGTCAGCGGGCGGGACCTGCGCTATCTGCGCAAAGCCATAGGGCTGAAAAACATCATATATGCGTCAAACCACGGCTTCCGGATATCGGGCCGGGGCATGAAATTTTCCGTGCGCGTCCGGCGCGGGCCGCTGGCGGCCTTCCGCCGGGAGCTGGCGGCAGCGGCGGCGGGAACGCGCGGCGCGCTTGTGGAGAACAAGGAATTTTCCGCCGCGCTGCATTACCGCCGCGCCCGCCCTTCGGACGCCAGGCGGCTGCGGGCGGTTTTTATGAGGCTGCTGGCCCGGCATCCGGGGCTTGAGGCCGGGCGCGGTAAAAAAGTGCTGGAGGCCGCGCCCGTTTTAAGATGGGATAAAGGCCGGGCGGTTTTGTATATTATAGAGAAGGTCCGGGCGGAGGAAGGCGCAATCGTCCCTCTGTATATAGGCGACGACCGCACCGACGAGAACGCTTTCCGCGCGCTCGCCGGCAGGGGCGTTGCGGCCAGGGTGGGCAGGAAAAAAAACACCCGCGCCCGGTATTATCTTGAAAACACCGCAAAGGTGGCGGAACTGCTGGCCGCTGTTGCGCGCGCCGCGGAGGCGACATGACATATAAACATATTCTGGGTTATGCCGTTATGGGCAATGCCGTGCAGCAGTGGCTTATCTGCGCGGCGGCGCTGCTGTCTGCGCTGCTGGCGCTGCATGTTTTCAAGATGTCGGTGATGGCCTTTCTGCGCAAGCTCGCCGAGAAAACCGAGACAACGCTGGATGATTTGCTGCTGGAGGTCTTTGACAGCCGGGTTTACCCGTATTTCTATTTCCTGGCGGTATATTTCTCCGCAAAGTCCCTGACCCTGACACTGCGCATGCACCACGCGCTGGACATGGCCGCGAAAGTGGCTCTTTCGCTGATGATTGTGGTGGCGGTTTCGGACATAGTGTCGCATATATTCAAGGAATATGTTTTCAAGGGAAGGGGCGAGGGCGAGCGCAAACAATTCTCCGGCATCATACTGCTGGTGAAGGCCGCCGTCTGGTGTTTCGGCGGCATACTGATACTGGACAACCTGGGCGTCAAGATATCCGCGCTGGTAGCCGGCATGGGCATCAGCGGCGTGGCCGTCGCCCTGGCCGCGCAGACGGTGCTAAAGGATTTGTTCAGCTATTTCGCCATACTCTTTGACAGGCCTTTCGCCGTCGGCGACTTCGTCATCGTCGGCGCGGAGATGGGAACCATAGAGCATATCGGCATAAAGACCACCCGCCTGCGCAGTTTGAGCGGCGAGGAGATAATCTGCTCCAACAGCGACCTTGTTGAAAACCGGCTGCACAATTACAAGCGCATGTCCCGCAGGCGCGTGGTGCTGCGTTTCGGCATTCCCTATGAAAGCCCTTCCGCGGCGATGAAGCAGCTGCCGGAGGCCATAAAACGCATTGTCGGCGGCGTTTCCGGCGCAACCTTTGACCGGGCCCATTTCGCCGAATTCGGGGATTTCAGCCTCATACACGAAGTTGTCTATTACGTGGAGGACCCGGATTATGCCGTGTTCATGGACAGGCAGCAGGAAATAAACCTGAAGGTCAGGGAAGAGCTTGAGCGGCTGGGCCTGCGCCTGGCGTATCCGACGCGGACTCTGCATGTGCCGCCCGGCGGCTTATCAGCTCAAGATACCGCTGCTCGGTCTTTGCGACCATAGCCGCCGCTGTAAGGTTGGCGAGCGCGAAGTCCAGCGCCTTGCCCGCCATTTGCAGCGCGTCGGCCCGTTTGGACACGGACTCGCGCATAATTTCCGCCAGCCGGCTGGCGTTTCCCGCCGGAAAAATCCTGCCGGAAAAGCCGTCTTTTATTATTTCGCGGTGGCCGCCAATGTCGCTGGCTATCACCGGCACGCCCATCGCCATTGATTCGCGCAGCGAGCCGGAAACCGCCTCCCCCGCGATTGCGGCGTTGACGCTTGCCGACAGGACCGAAATTATTTCCGGCACATCCTCCCGGAACCCCAGCAGGCGCAGACGCTGTTCGCCCAGGCCGAGCTTGCGCGCCTCGCCCTTTATCCATTCCCCGTCGGTGTCCCTGCCGGCGCAGACGAAAGCCGCCTTTACGTTCTGCTTCAGCAGTCCTGCGGCTGCGGCAAGGAAAATGTGCTGGCCCTTGTCGCGGCTGCAATTGCCGATAAGCCCTATTATCGGCATGCCGTCGGGAAAGCCCAGTTCCCCCAGCACGGCCCAGTCCGGCTTGCGTGGCGCAAAGCGCGTTTCGTCCACGCCGCTGTAGACGACGGTTATTTTTTCGCGGGCTATGCCGTAATCGGCCAGTATTTGCGCCACCGCTTCCGCCACGGCGATATAGCCGCTCACGCGCGGGCTTTTGTACTTGAACCGGCTGAACAGGTTGCGCCGCAGCGGATGCGACACCCTGCGCGAAACGATAAACGGCGCGCGGTGCGCCGCTATGTAACAGGCCGCCAGTCCCGCCGCGTGCGCCATGGGATGATGCGCGTGTATTATGTCCGGCTTTTCGGCGTCTATCAGCCTTGCCAGCTTGAGCGCCGCGGCTATGTCGTAATCCTGAAAAGGCTGCCAGTTGATGGTTCTGACCCCGCAGCACGATGCGCGGGCGAAAAGCGTGCCGTTCCGGGGGCAGATGGCCACCACCTCCCAGCCGTGCCTTGCCAGCCCCTGCGCCAGCATCAGCATCTGCGTCGCGCCGCCGGACCAGCCGACGCTTTCGCTTATAAGGAAGATCTTGCCGCGCGAGTTGTCCATATAGAATTAACGCCGCGCCGCGCGCCTTTATTGCCGCCGCGGAAATTTGCTAGATTAAATTGTACCAAGGTGCTGTCCGTTATCCGAAAAAATTTCCGTCGCGGAGGCCCCATTGATGAGCGGAGCCGGAACGATAATTGTGCTGGACTTCGGTAGCCAGTACACCCAGCTTATAGCGCGCAGGCTGCGCGAGCGGGGGGTTTATGCCGAGATACTGCCTTTTCACGCGCCGGCGGGGGAGATAAAAGCCAAAAACCCCGCCGGCCTTGTCTTTTCCGGCGGGCCGGCCAGCGTGCACCAGGCCAAATCCCCCAGGCCGGACCCGGCGGTATACTCAATGGGGCTGCCGGTGCTGGGGATATGCTACGGCATGCAGCTTCTGGCCAGCGAAAGCGGCGGCAAAGTCGCCCCCGCCGGAAAGCGGGAATATGGTTTTGCGGAAGTTTCCGTTTCGCTCAAAAATTGCCCGCTTTTCGCGGGGGTCAAACCGCGCTTCAAGGCGTGGATGAGCCACGGCGACGCCGTTGAAAACACCGGCGCGGGCTTCCGCTCCGCCGCGAAAACCGCCGATTCCGGTTTTGCCGCCGCCGTGGACGCAAAACGCGGTTGGTATGCGGTGCAGTTCCATCCCGAAGTCGCGCATACCGGCGAAGGCGCCAAAATACTGGATAATTTTGCCCGCAAAATCTGCGGCGTGAAAGGCCGGTGGACGCCGGCCTCCATGATTGAGGAATCCGTCGCCCGCATAAAAGAGCAGGCCGGCGGGGACAGCGTCATATGCGGCCTCTCTGGCGGGGTGGATTCGTCGGTGGTGGCCGCGCTTGCCCAGCGCGCGGTCGGCGACCGGCTTTTCTGCATTTTCGTGGACACCGGCCTGCTGCGCGCCGGAGACAGGGAGCGCGTTGAAAAGCACCTTGGCCGCGAGCTGGGGCTGCGCGTCAAAACCGTGGACGCCTCCGCGCTGTTTCTCAAGCGGCTTTCCGGTGTGGAAGAGCCGGAAAAAAAGCGCAAAATAATCGGCAAAACCTTCATAGAGGTCTTTGAGCGCGAGGCCCGCCGCGTCAAAAACGCCAAATTCCTGGCACAGGGGACGCTGTATCCCGATGTTATAGAGTCGGTTTCCGTGCTGGGGCCTTCGGCGGCGATAAAAAGCCATCATAATGTGGGCGGCCTGCCGGAGAAAATGAAGCTAAAGCTCATAGAGCCGCTGCGCTTCCTGTTCAAGGACGAGGTGCGCGCGCTGGGCCGCAGCATGGGCATTTCAGACGAGATTCTGGAAATACAGCCTTTTCCCGGACCCGGCCTTGCCATACGGATACTGGGCGAAGTTACGCCCCAGCGGCTGGCGCTGGTCCGCGCGGCGGACGCCATCGCGCGCGAGGAATTGCGGCGCGACGGCTGGCACAGGAAGGCGTGGCAGTCTTTTGCCGCGCTGCTGCCGGTTAAATCGGTGGGTGTGATGGGCGACGAGCGCACCTACGAAAACGTAATCGCGCTGCGCTCGGTGGACAGTTCCGACGGCATGACCGCGGACTGGACCCGCCTCCCGCACGAACTGCTGCGGCGCATATCCAGCCGCATAGTAAGCGAACTTAGGGGAATAAACAGGGTTGTCTATGACATCACTTCAAAACCGCCCGCAACAATTGAATGGGAATGAGCTGCCTCTGCCGCTTCTGCGCCGCGGCAAGGTAAGGGACGTCTACGATTTGGGCGATAAGCTGCTGCTGCTAGCCACGGACCGCCTGTCGGCCTTTGACTGGGTGCTGCCGACTCCGGTCCCGGAAAAAGGCGCGCTGCTTACCGCCATCAGCGAATTCTGGTTCGGCAAAACCGCGCATATCGCGCCCAATCATTTCATCTCCCGCCCTAAGGAAATCGGCGGCGTGAAACTTTCCGATTGGCAGGCCGCGCGCGCCACGCTGGTTAAAAAGGCCAAACGCATAGATTATGAATGCGTTGTGCGCGGCTGGCTGTCCGGCTCCGGCTGGAGCGAGTATGAGAAAACCGGCGCGGTTTGCGGCGAGAAGCTGCCGCCCGGGCTGCATGAATCCGAGAGGCTGCCCGTCCCGATATTCACCCCCGCCGCCAAAAACGACACCGGCCATGACGAGAACGTCAGCTTCGCCCGCATGGCTGCGGACTTGGGCGCGGAAAAAGCCGCCGCTTTGCGCGATTTAAGCCTCGCCCTTTACAATTTCGGCGCGCAATGGCTGGAGCCGCGCGGCATAATCCTTGCCGACACCAAATTTGAGTTCGGCGAAATAGACGGCGAAATAACCGTCATAGACGAGCTGCTGACGCCGGATTCCTCGCGTTTCTGGGACAAGACTTTCTGGAAGCCCGGCGGCTCGCCGCCCAGTTTTGACAAGCAGTTCGCGCGCGATTACCTGAGCGGCTGCGGCTGGGACAAAAACTCCCCGCCTCCGCCGCTTCCGCCGGAGATAACGGAAAAAACGGCGGCCAGATACAGGGAGGCTTTCTCCCGGATAACGGAGCGGACATGGAAATAGAGGTTTGCCTTAAACCGCAGTTCATGGACGCCGGCGCCGCCGGCGCGATGCACGAGTTAAACCTGGCGGGGGAGGCGGAAATCTCCGCCGCCAGAACCGCCAGGATTTACTCATTTTCCGGCGATATTCCCCGCGCGCGGCTGGGCGAAATCGCGGGAAAGCTGCTCTGCGACCCTGTAACCGAAAGCTGGGGTTTTTCGCCTTACCTTTTGCCGGAAAAGGGCTGGAAGCGGGTGGAGGTTCGGTTCAAAAATTCCGTTACCGACCCCGCCGGCGAAAGCGTGGAGGAGGCCCTTGCCGGGAAACTGCCGCCGGGCTGCCGGGTGCGCTGCGCCGACGTGTATCTGTTCAAGACCGCCGCCGGGGCGCAAAAGCTGGAGCGCGCCGTGCTGGATACCCTCGCAAACGAGCTTGTGTGCGCCGTAAAGGTGATATAACCATGCCAACCCTTGCAAAACCCCTTCCCGTAAAAGCGGAACTTGAGGATTTCCTGAAACTCTCCGGCTCGTCGCTCTTGGCCCTGAGCAAAGAATACGGCTGGTCGCTCAACCGGCCTGAGATGGAGTTGGCGCAAAAGTATTTCGGAAAGCTGGGCCGTCCGCCCTCGCGCGGCGAGATGGAGACCATAGCCCAGACCTGGTCCGAGCATTGCAAGCACAAGACGTTCTCCGGCCCCGTGAAATTCACAAGCGGCGGCAGAACCGAGCGCATCCCCAATCTTTTCAAGGAAACCATAGTAAAGGCCACGCGCGAACTGGACAAGAAATGGTGCCTGTCGGTTTTTGAAGACAATGCCGGCGTGGTGGAATTCGGCAAAGGCGGCAAATGGGCGCTGGCCTTCAAGGCCGAAACCCACAACCACCCCTGCGCGCTGGAGCCGTACGGCGGCTCGGAAACCGGCGTGGGCGGCGTTATCCGCGACGTGTTGGGAGTGGGGCTTGGCGCAAAACCGGTGCTTAACACCGATATTTTCTGCTTCGCGCCGCCGGGACTGCGCGAAAACCTGCCGCAAAGCGCGCTTGCGCCGGAGCGGGTGCTGCGCGGCGTCGTAACCGGCGTGCGCGATTACGGCAACCGCATGGGCATACCGACTGCGGCGGGCGCGGTGTGCTTTGACAAGGGGTATATGCTCAACCCGCTGGTGTTTGTGGGCACCGTCGGCATAATGCCGCGCAAGGCGGTGCATAAGGAAGTCCGCCCTGGCGACCTTATAGTCTGCGCCGGCGGCAGGACAGGCCGGGACGGCATTCACGGCGCGACATTCTCCTCCGCGGATATAGACGAGGATTCGCCGGCGTCGGCTGTGCAGATAGGCCATCCCCTTAACGAAAAGCGGGTGCTGGACGCGCAGCTTAAAGCGCGCGACCGCAGCCTTTACCGCGGGGTTACGGATTGCGGCGCGGGCGGGTTTTCCTCGGCAATCGGCGAACTGGGCGCGGAAACCGGCGCGCGGGTGTATCTGGAGCGCGCGCCGCTCAAGGACGCCGCCGTGCTGGACTGGGAAATCTGGGTTTCCGAATCCCAGGAGCGCATGATATACGCCGTCCCTCCGGGAAAACTGCGCGAGTTTGAGAATGTTTTCGCGGGCGAGGGCTGCCAGACCGCCGTGCTGGGCGAGTTTTCCGGCAAAAGGCTTTGCGTAACCTATAACGGAAAAACAGTGGTTGACCTGGATATGGAATTCCTGCACGGCGCCTGCCCCAAAATAGAAAAACCCGCCGTCTGGAAGCCGGCAAAGCCGCGCCGCGCAAAACTTCGCAAAACCGGCGCCCGGTTTTTAGAGGACATGCTGGCAAACCTCAATATTTGCAGCCGGGAGTTCATGATACGCCAGTACGACCACGAGGTGCAGGGCGGCACGGTCTTAAAGCCGCTTTCCGGCGCAAACGGCGGCCCGCAGGACGGCTGCGTCATCTGGCCGCATGCCGCCACCGGCGACACCCGCGATTATTGCGGCTTTGCCGCGGCGCACGGCATCAACCCCGCCGCCGGCAAAATAGACCCCTACGAGATGGCCCTCCAGTGCGCCGACGAGGCGATGCGCGGCCTGGCCTGCATGGGCGCGGACGTCTCCCGCGCGGCTTTGCTGGACAATTTCTGCTGGGGCAGCCCGGAGAACAAAACGCTCATGGGCGCGCTGGTGCTGGCCGCGCGCGGCTGCTACGACGCCGCAAAGGCGTATCAGGCGCCGTTTATATCGGGCAAGGACAGTTTTTACAACCAGGCCAAAGACGCGCGCGGCAGGAATTTGGCCATTCCCTGCACTCTGCTGGTTTCGGCTGTGGCGCCGGTGGAGGATGTGCGGCGCACAATCAGCTCGGATTTGAAGCGCGACGGCTCCGCGCTCTATATTCTGGGCGCGACGCGCGACGATATCGGCCCCTCGGTATACCGCGAGATGACGGGGATAAGCTGCAACAGCCTTTCAAAGACCGATGCCGCCGGGAATTTCGCGCTCTACAAGGCGCTGGCAAAGGCGATGGGCAGGGGGCTGGTCCTGTCGGCGCATGACTGTTCTCAGGGCGGGCTTGCCGTCTGCGCGGCGGAAATGGCTTTTGCCGGCGGCATCGGCGCGGAAATAGTGCTGGACGCCGCGCCTTATGAAGGCCCCGGCCTTTCGCCGGAGATGCTGCTGTATTCCGAAACCTCCGGCAGAATACTGCTTGAAGTTTCTCCGCAGGACGAGAAAAAATTCCTCGCCGCCATGAAGGGCTTTGCCGCCGCGCGCATAGGCCGCACAGGCGGGAAGGAGCTGGGCTTTGTCTGGCAGGGCGCGCCGTATCTGGCGGCGGATATTGAAAGGCTGCGGCTGCGCTGGCAAAACGGCCTGGTGGCCGCGCTGGAGGGAAAATGAGCAAAGCGAAAGTCCTTGTGGTGCGCGCCCCCGGCACCAACTGCGACTGCGAGACGGCGGATTCCTTCCGCCACCTAGGCGCGGCGGCGCAGGCGGTTGTTATCGGCGATATAGTCTCCGGCAAAACCGCGTTTTCGGATTTTGACATCGCCGCTTTCCCCGGCGGGTTTTCCTACGGCGATTATATCGCCGCCGGCAGAATTCACGCCGCCGCGCTGGATAAAGTGCGCGGCGAACTTGAGCGTTTCATAAAATCCGGCAGGCCGGTAATCGGGATATGCAACGGCTTCCAGATCCTTGTGAAGGCCGGTCTGCTGCCTTTTGCCGGCGGGCAGAGCGCGAGCTTTACCTTCAACGACAACGGGCGCTTCACCGCCAGATGGGTGCGGCTGAAGGTCAACCCCAAAAGCCGCTGCCTGTTCACCCAAAACCTGCCGGCGGAGATTGACCTGCCCATCGCCCACGGCGAGGGGAAATTCGTAACGCGGTCCGCCGCGGTGTTGTCCGAAATACGGGCGGGGCATTGCGCCGCGCTGCAATATGTTGAAAACCCCAACGGCGCGCAGGACGATATCGCCGGGCTTTGCAACCCGGAAGGCAACTGTTTCGGGCTTATGCCGCATCCGGAGCGGTTCGCCTTCCCGTTCCAGCATCCGGGCTGGCGCAAAAACCGCTCCTCCCGCGCCGACGGGATGGATATACTGGCCAACGCGGTCAGATACGTCAACTAGGAAAAAATATGTGCGGAATATTTGCGATAGCCAATCATAAAGACAGCGCGAGGCTGGCCCACCTGGGGCTTTTCTCGCTTCAGCACCGCGGGCAGGAAAGCGCGGGGATTGTCGTGGATAACGGAGGCAAACTCTCCGCCTGCGTGGGGATGGGGCTGGTCGCCAATGTGTTTTCCGACGAGATTCTGGCGCATATGCCCGGAACCGGCGCGGTGGGGCATGTGCGCTACTCCACCGCCGGGGCCAGTATGATAAAAAACGCCCAGCCGCTTTTATACAGCCACATTCACGGGCAGGTGTCCATCGCGCATAACGGCACACTCACCAACGCGCTCGCCCTGCGCCGCGAACTGGAGAAAAAGGGCGCCATTTTCCAGTCCTCCACCGACAGCGAGATAATAGTCCATCTCATGGCGCGCGAAAAAGGCCCGCTGGAAAACGCGGTGGTCAAAAGCCTGCCCAAACTCTGCGGCTCTTATTCCTTTATTTTTCTTGCGCCGGGGAAAATCATCGCGGCGCGCGACCCGCTGGGGTTCCGCCCGCTGGTGCTGGGCCGGGCGGGAAAGTCGTACATTCTCGCCTCCGAAACTCCGGCCATAGAAACCGCCGGCGGCAAAATAGTGCGCGAGATTGAGCCGGGGGAGGTAATCTCCATTTCCGGCGGGGTTTGCAAGACGGTGCACAGGTTCAAAAGCCCCGGAAAAACCGCAATCTGCATTTTTGAGAGGATTTATTTCGCCAGGCCGGACGCAATAGTGGAGGGCAAAAGCATACAGTCCTGCCGTTACGACATGGGCCGGCGGCTGGCGCGCGAGATGAAGGGAATCAAAGCGGACATGGTTGTGCCGGTCCCGGATTCCGGCACTCACGCGGCGTTCGGGTTCTCCAAGGAATCGGGCATACCGCTTAAAATGGCGCTGATGCGGAATCATTACATGGGCCGCTCCTTCATAAACTTCACCCAGTCCATAAGGGAGCTGACGGTGCGCCTCAAGCTTTCCCCCATCACGGATCTGGTGAAGGGAAAGGACATAATCCTCTGCGACGATTCCATAGTGCGCGGCACCACCTCGCGCAAAATAGTCGCGGGGCTGCGCCGGGCGGGCGCGCGGAAAATTTATATGGCCATCTCCTCGCCGCCCATCATCTCGCCCTGCTATTACGGAATAGACACTCCCACAAAAGAAGAGCTTATCGCCAACCGTATGAATGTGGAGGAGACGCGCCGCTACCTCGGCGCGGACGGCCTGCACTACCTGAGCGAGGCCAGCCTGCTGGAAGCCGCCGGCGGGACGGAAAACGTCTTCTGCACGGCCTGCTTCACGGGAAAATATCCGGCAAAGAACCCGGATTTCGCATGAACATACTTTTAATCGGCTCCGGCGGAAGGGAACATGCGGTAGCGTGGAAGCTGGCGCAAAGCCCGTCGCTGGGAACATTATATTGCGCGCCCTCCTCCGCCGCGATAGCGGAGCTGGCGCAGACCGCCCCGGTTGACGCGGAGGATTTCGCCGCCGTCGCGGACTTCTGCGCCGGCAAATCGGTTGATTTGGTTTTCGTGGGGCCGGAGGCGCCGCTTGCCGCCGGAATCGCCGATTTCCTGCGCGCGCGCGGCATTGCCGTGTTCGGGCCGGGCAGGGAGGGGGCGCTGCTGGAAGCCTCCAAAAGCCGGGCCAAGCAGTTCATGCTCAGATACGGCATTCCCACCGCCGCGGCGCGGACTTTCGACGACGCCGCCGCGGCAAAGGCTGCGGTGATGGAATCCCCGCTGCCGGTTGTGGTCAAAGCCGACGGGCTTGCCGCCGGAAAAGGCGTGCGGGTGTGCTTTACCCGCGAAGACGCGCTTGCCGCCGTATCCGATTTCATGGAGAAGAAAATTTTCGGCGGCGCGGGCGCGCGCGCGGTGCTGGAGGAGTTCATGACGGGAAGCGAAGCCTCCGCCATGGCTTTCTGCGACGGCAAAAAATGCCTGCCGCTTCCCCTTGCGCGCGACCACAAACGGCTGCTGGACGGCGACAAGGGCCCCAACACCGGCGGCATGGGCGCCTGCTGCCCGCTGCCGGATGTTGACTCAAAAACCAAAGCCGCCATCGCCTCCATTTTTGACGGTTTCCTGCGCGGCATAGCCGGAGACGGGATTGATTACCGCGGCGTCATATACGCCGGGCTGATGCTGACGCCTCAGGGGCCCAAGGTGGTGGAATTCAACTGCCGGCTGGGCGACCCGGAAACGCAATGCCTGCTGCCAATGCTGGACTGCGACCTGGCGGCAGCCGCAAAAGCCTGCGCCGACGGCAATCTTCCCGCCGGCGCAATCCCCGTCAAAAGCGGGGCCTGCGCCGCCGTGGTGCTGGCCGCGCGCGGCTATCCCGATTCGCCGGAGAAGGGAAAAATAATCTCCGGCCTTGAAAACGCGGCGCGGCTGGAAAACACCGCGCTGTTCCACGCCGGGACCGCAAAAACCGCCGACGGCTGGGTTACAGCTGGCGGGCGGGTGCTGGCGGCAAGCGCGCTGGGCGCGGATTTGCCCGCCGCAATCGCGGCGGCCTACAGGGCCGCCGCTGAAATCCGTTTTGACGGAATGCAATACCGCGGGGACATAGGATTATGGAAAAAATAAAAGTCGCCGTTGTGATGGGAAGCGAAAGCGATCTGCCGGTCATGCGCAAGGCCTGCGACACTCTCAAAACGCTTGGCATAGCGCATAAAACATTCATCGCCTCGGCGCACAGGACGCCGGAGCTGTTGGCTGCTATCGTCGCCCGCTGCGAGCGCGCGGGCGCGCTGGTCTACATCGCCGGCGCGGGCGGCGCGGCGCATTTGCCCGGCGTAATCGCCAGCATGACGCTGCGTCCTGTTATAGGCGTGCCGGTCAATTCAAAGCTCTCCGGACTGGATTCGCTGCTGTCTATCGCCCAAATGCCCTCCGGCGTGCCGGTGGCGGCGATGGCGGTGGACGGTTCAGCCAACGCCGCCATACTAGCCGCGCAGATTCTGGCGGCGGCGGATAAAAACATTCACAAAAAACTGGCGCTGCTGCGCCGGGGCGCGGCTGAAAAAATTTCGCAGGCTAACGACAGGCTCAATAAGGAGTGATATGGCCATAACTTACAAAAAATCCGGCGTTGACATCGCCGCCGGCGACGCGCTGGTTGAATACATACAGAAAAAAGCCCCCGCCGTGGGCGGTTTTGCGGGGCTGTTCCCGCTGGAGTTGGGCGGCAAGCAGTATAACATCGTCGGCTGCACCGACGGCGTGGGCACCAAGCTGAAACTGGCGTTTCTGACCGGGCGGCATAGCACCGTGGGCATAGACCTTGTCGCCATGAATGTAAACGACCTGATAACCTGCGGCGCGAAACCGCTTTTTTTCCTGGATTATTACGCGACCTCCAGACTGGACCCCAAAACCTCGCGCGCCGTCATAGACGGCATACTGGAAGGCTGCCGGCAGGGGGAAATGGCGCTCCTCGGCGGCGAGACCGCCGAAATGCCCGGCTTCTACGGCAAAGGCGAATACGACCTGGCGGGGTTCGCGGTGGGCATAGTGGAAAGCGGGCGTGTCATAGACGGCAGCCGCATCATGCCCGGCGACGCGCTGATAGGGCTGCCCTCCACGGGTTTTCATTCCAACGGCTATTCGCTGATACGCGGGGTGTACAGGGACGCCGAGCTTAAAAAGCGCGCCGCCCGGCTGCTGGCGCCTACGAAAATCTATGTGAAAGACATCGCCGCGCTGCGCGGCGCCGCCATTGCCGCCGGAGCCGACATCCTGGGCATGGCGCATATCACAGGCGGCGGCATTGTGGAGAATGTGCCCAGATTCCTGCCCGGAAACTGCGCCGCCGTCATAGACGCGGCCTCGTGGAAGCGGCCCAAAATCATGAGGGATATCGCAAAAGGCGGCGATATACCCGCAGGCGACATGTGGCGCACCTTTAACATGGGAATAGGGATGGTAATCGCGTTAAGGCCGCAGGCCGTTGAAGCCGCGCTGAAAACGCTGCCGGAGGCCGTGGTTCTCGGGCGTGTGGAGCGCGGCGAAAACAAGGTAATTCTCCAGAACGCGGAGCGGCTATGAAAATAGCGGTTCTTGCCTCCGGCGGGGGGACCACTTTTCAGGCTTTATACGACGCGCAGAAAGCCGGCTCGCTGGGCGGGGGGGAGATAGTTCTTGTAATCTCAAGCCGCCCGGACGCGGGCGTTGCGGCCCGCGCGAAAGCCGCGGGCGTGCGCGCCGAAACCGCCGACCCGAAAGACGACGCTCTGCTCTGCCGCCTCTGCGCGGAGGCGGGGGTGCGGCTTGTCTGCATGGCAGGCTACATGCACAAGCTGGGGCCGGAAATGCTTAAACGCTATGCCGGCGCGGTGCTGAATATCCATCCCGCGCTGCTGCCCGCTTTCGGCGGGAAAGGGATGTACGGGCGGCATGTGCACGAGGCCGTCATCGCCTCCGGCGCGAAATTCAGCGGCTGCACCGTCCATTTCGCCGACGGAAATTATGACGCCGGGCCGGTCGCGCTTCAGCAGGCGGTTGCGGTGGCCGAAGACGATACCGCAGAAACATTGTCCGAAAAAGTCCGCGCGGCGGAGCGCATATTGTACCCCCGCGCGGTGCGGCTGTTTTGCCAGGGCAGGCTGAAAATCAGCGGCGGCAAAGTCTCCGTCCTGCCGGAGAAAACAGAGGCCGGAAAAATCCGCCGCGCGCTTATTTCCGTTTACGACAAAACGGGGCTGGCCGAATTCGCCAAAGGGCTGGACGGGCTTGGCGTGGAAATAATCAGCACCTCCGGCACGGCCAAATTCCTGTCGGAAAACGGCGTTCCCGTGCGAATGCTGGAGACGCTTACCGGGTTTCCCGAAATTCTGGGCGGGCGGGTGAAAACGCTGCACCCCATGGTTCACGGCGCGATACTCATGCGCCGCGGCGACGCGGGGCAGGTTGCCCAGGCGCAGGTTCACGGCATTGAGCCGATAGACATGCTGGTTGTCAACCTCTATCCCTTTGCGCAAACGCTGGCGGGGCATTCCTCCGTCCACGAGCAGGAAGTGATAGAGCAGATAGACATAGGCGGCGTCGCGCTTATACGCGCCGGCTCCAAAAATTACGAGGATGTGGCTGTTCTGACCGAGCCTGCCGATTACCCGTCAGTTCTGGAGGAAATGCAAAAATCCTCCGCGCTTTCTGCGGACACCAAGCGGCGGCTTGCCGCCAGGGGCTTTGCCCACACCGCTGCCTACGACGGCGATATTTCCGGCGCGTTCGCGCGCGCGCAGGCCGGCGGCGGGCCGCCGCAAACGCTGAACCTGAATTTGAAGCTGGCGCAGCCCATGCGCTACGGCGAAAATCCCCATCAGCAGGCCGCGCTTTATTCTCCGGACGGGAAGCTTTCGTTTGAGCAGCTGCACGGCAAGGAGCTTTCCTACAACAATATTTTGGACGCGCATGGCTCCTGGGAGGCTGTCTGCGACTTCGGGCAGACCGCCGCCGTGATATTCAAGCATATCACCCCCTGCGGCGCGGCGACCGGCGCGACCGCCGAGGAGGCGTTCTCCCGCGCCTGGGAGTGCGACCCGCTGTCGGCCTTCGGCGGGGTGATTGCGTTCAACTGCAAAGTTTCGCCCAAAGCGGCGGAGATGGTGAACTCGTTTTTTGTGGAGATAATCATTGCGCCGGATTACGAAGATGCCGCGCTGGATATCCTGCGCGCCAAGAAAAACATCCGCATACTGAGCCGCGCCGCCGGGAAAAATTCCGGCTGGGTGATACGCTCGGCGGGGCGGGAAATACTGGCGGGCGAGGCGGATTCCGCGGTTTCCGCCGGGCAGTGGAAACAGGCGTCAAAACGCGCGCCCTCCGGCGAGGAAATGCGCGCGCTGGAATTTGCGTGGATTGTCTGCAAGCATGTGCGCTCCAACGCGATAGCCTTGTGCGCGCCGGACAGGACCGTAGGTATTGGCGCGGGCCAGATGTCGCGCGTTGACGCGGTGAAAACGGCGGAGATGAAATTTTCGCAGTATCTGGCCAAAAACCCGCGCCCCAAAACGCTGGTTCTGGCTTCCGACGCTTTTTTCCCGTTCCGGGACGCGGTTGACGAGGCGGCCCGGCTGGGCGCAAGCGCGATAGTCCAGCCCGGCGGCTCTCAACGCGACGCGGAATCAATTCAGGCGGCGGACGAGCGCGGGCTGGCGATGATGTTTACCGGCATGCGCCATTTCCGGCACTGACATTCGCGGCGGCTTTGCCGTCAAGAACCGCCTCTTCCATAAAGGAATACTTCCAGCCGCCGTAGCGGCCCGTGCTGAGGCAGCCTTTCTTTTCCAGCCAGGGGAGTATGCGGGACAGCGCATGTGAGCGGTTTGCGTCGTATACCGCGTAGGCGCAGGGGATGGCGATATGCATGCGCGCGGCGGGGGGGGCGGAAATCAGGCCGCAGCGGCGCAGGCCGGAGAGCATTTGCCGCTCCAGCGCGGCGGTGTCCGGTTTTGACGACGGCGGGCTTGCCGTCTCTGTATAAAACGATGAGTAGCCCGCCGGAGAGACATGCCGCGAAAAATGCGAGGCTATGCCGGCGCGGTAGAACGCGAACTTATCCTCCGGGAAATACGCCCAGTGCAGCTTTCGCCGGGCCGGAGCGCGGAAGCCGAAATTGAACACGTCCACCCGGTTATGCCGCAGCAGTTTTGCGCTTTCGCGCACGGCGGCGGGCGCGTCCTCTATTATGCCGCAGAAATCTTTAAGCGGCATGGTGTTTACCAGCCTTGAAAATTCCACTTCTCCGAGATTGTTTATCAGCGCCGTCTTTTTTGAGAGGTTGACGCGCAATACCCCGCAGCCGGGCATAAAGCCGTTGCCCAGCCCGTCCGCAATGGCGGCGCACAGCGCGCCCGCGCCGCCTTGTGACGGATAGTAAAATTCCGTATTGTAGCCGAAGCTGGCGCGCTGCGGGCCGTATGCCCCGGCGATAACCTCTTCCGGCCCCGGGCGCGGCACAAAGGGGGCGCACCAGTCCGCCCTCAGCTGCGGGAGCGGGACGCGCCACAGCTTGCGGTTATAGGGAAACATGAAATGCCGGCATATCCCCTCGCCGAAAACGGACATTGCCCAGCGGTCGAAAGGCGAATCAAAGGGCGGGGTTTTGTTCTCGCGCCAGGCTTTGAGGAAACCGGACACGCAGTCGCTGACCACCCTGTCCGGCAGGCCGCAGAGCGCGGCCTGAAAGGGATAGGGGGTGTAGACGCCGCTGGAATATATCTCCGCGCGGCGGCGCAGCTTTTCCAGATTGCCGCGCAGCATGCGGAAAATGAAACTTTTGCCGTAACCGCTGTGCAGATGCAGCAAATGGCCCGAACAGTCAAAAGAGAAGCCGTTTTGCGAAAACGAGGCGCAAAGCCCGCCGGGATAGTCGTTTTTTTCGGCAAGGATATAGCGCGGCGCGCCCAGCCGCTCCAGATGCCAGGCGCAGGAAAGCCCGGTAAGTCCGGCGCCGATTATAAGGGTGTCGGTTCTCACATTTCCACCCGTGCTATTTTGACGCTCATCAGCGCGAACGCCGCCGCGTCCGCCGCGTACACCACCAGCGCGGGCCATATGGGCAACTGCGTAGCCGAAAACGCGCACAGCACCAGGCCCATGGTAACAACCGCGCTCCAGGCCACTATCTCGTGGCGGGAAAAACCCATTTTCTCAAGCCGCAGGGCGTAATGGTCCTTGCTGCCCGCAAACGGGGAATTGCCGCGCCTTATGCGCAGGAAAGAGACGAAAAACGTGTCGTAAATCGGAACGGCCAGTATAAGCAGCGGCGCGTACACGCCAAGCGGGTTGGTATGCGAGTACTGCGTGCTTACCGACAATGCCGCCAGGGTGTATCCCATGAAAAGGCTGCCGCAGTCGCCCGCGAAAATTTTCCGGCGGCGCGAGAAATTGTGCGGCAAAAACCCCGCCGCCGCGCCCAGCAGCGCAGCGGCGGCGAAATTGACATACAGGTCTTCCGACGGCAGCGCTATCAGCAGAAACCCCAGCGAGGCGGCGGCGGCCTGGCTGGCGCAGAGGCCGTCCATGATATCTATTATGTTGAAGGCATTGGCCACCCCCACCACCCAGACGACCGTCAGCGCGACCGCCAGATAATCGGGCTGTATGAACCTGATGCGCACCCCGTAATGCACCAGCACCAGCGCGGCGGCTATCTGGAAGGCGAACTTTGTCGCCACGGAAAGGCCGGAGGGTTTTTTTATATCGTCCACCAGCCCCAGCAGCAGCATTATCACCGCCCCGGCGAAAAATCCGCGCAGCGTGTGCAGCGTTCCTGTGGGAAAGCTGGTGAAAAGCCTTACCGCCGACAGCGAGATTATAAAAGCCGCCGCTATCGCCAGCCCGCCCAGCAGCGGGGTGGGGTTCTTGTGGGTTTTTACGCCGCCGGAGGGCGTGTCCAGCACGAATCTGAGGCCCAGGGCGCGCGCCAGCGGCGTCAGCGCCAGCGAGGCCGCGAAAGCGGCCGCCGCCGTTATCAGATAGAGTTTCCAGGGGCTCATAACCTGTAGAGCGCGCAGCTTTCAGCCGCGAAAGCCGGCTGTACGGAAAGCATCTCCTCCCAGTTTTTAAGGCCGTTCTCCGAGAAATTCAGCGTGCCGTAAGGATGAAGCCGCCGCATTTCCCCCGGAACATATATAACCCAGTCGTAATCGCGGGCGAGGGTTTGCGCCAGTTCAAGCGGCGAGGCCGCCGCATTGGCCGCCGTAACGAAACCGTTTTGCGCTGTCAGGGCGGTGGCCGCAACATTCCGGCGGACGTAGTACGAGCGCTGCTCCCCTGCCATCAGCACGCGCGCGCCGGGCGGGGACATGGCGTTTACGGCGGCGGCGCACGGATAATAGCGCAGGGTTGCCGACAAATGCTCCGCCCGGCCCGCTTTGCCGAAAAGGTAATTCCAGTTATACGCTAAATCGTTCATGCCGGCCCATAAAACCGCCCGTTCCGCCGCAAATGCCAGCAGCGCCGCGGCCAGGACTATTCCGGCCAGCCGCCCGCCCTCGCGCCGCGCCGCCATGAAACCCTCAGCCGCCAGAATGGAGCCCAAAGGCACTATAACCACCAGAAACCGCAGCACCTTCGCCGTAAAAAACCAGACCGCGAAATGCAGCAGAATATACGCCCCGCACCAGCGCAGTTCCCGGGAGCGCAGCGCGGCCAGCGCCATCAGCGGGGTCGCGGCGAAAAACAGGTTCCAGCCCAGTGTTCCCAGAGCGTCCATCCCGCCGCCGAAATGCGAAGGGGCGGTAAACAGCGTATAAGGGAACATGATGAGCTCGCGCAGCGGGCGGCCCTGTCCGCCGTATTCCGTCAGCATGGAGAAATAGGCCTGTGCCTGGCCCGCAAGGGCCGTGTCCGCATTCAGCAGCCTGTACAGGAACGGGTAGACCGGATTTCCGGTTTCGGCGGCGTTTTTAACCAGCCACGGCGCGCAAACAAGGCAGCAGGCCGCGGCGAATATCAGAACGTCAACGACGCGGGCTCTGCGTTCGCTGAATCGCTGGACGCTGTAGCAGTGGCGCAGCGCCAGCATAAGCAGCGCGGCGGCGGTTATGCCGGCATAGTACTTGGTTCCGAACGCGAGTCCGCAGAAAACGCCGCCCGCAGCGGCCCACAGCCGGGATTGCGGCCCCGCGTTGCGCCGCCACATTGCCAGCGATAAGACTGCGGCGGTGATGAAAAGGCAGGCCGCCGTCTCCGCATAGCTTGCCGACGCCAGAAGCGCGAAAGAGGTGTGCGACAGCGCCAGAAAAAGCGCCAGCCCGCTCGCGCCGGGAGAGGCTTCGCCGGAATTCTCCAGCGTCCTGAGATAGCCGTAAACCCATAACCCCGACAATGCGGCGCACAGCCAGGAGAACAATTGCGCCGCCGTGTCAGAGCCCAGAAGCAGCGCGGCGGTGAAAAGCATCTCGCTGTTTTGCGGAAAATGGCTGTAGACGCTGCCGGGAACCGGCGCTATCGCGTGGTTAAGAGCATAAGCCTGCGGCAGCGCAAGATGGTACACCAGCGAGTCATAGTGCGGCGGCGGCGCAAAGCAGACCAGAAAGGCCCCTGCCAGCGGCAGAAGGGCTGCCAGCTCCCAGCCGGTGCGCGCAACCATGCCCGGCACGGGGAACGGAACAAGCCTTTTCCTGCCGGACCACAAAAACGCGCCAAGCAGCAGAACTATTGACGTCGGGTACAGCAGCTTCATCTCGCCAAGCGCGAAAACCGCCAGCGCCAGCGCGCCCAGCCCCAACGTGGCCGCCGCCGGAACGCGCAGGCCGGGAAAACTGTCCCATTCAAAACCGCAGGATTCAAGCGCGCGCGCGCCGAAGGCGAATGCCGCGGCGGCGGCAATCGCGAAAATTATCACGGAACAGGCCGCGAAAACAATTCCGCTTCCCAGAGCCGCGCGCAGGCCGTATAACGCCGCAGACAGCAGCAGCGCGGCGGCGGCCAGCGCATAAAAAAAAGATGTTTTCGCCGCGGCTCCGGCTGTCATGCCGGGGTTCCGGTTTCAGGCGGCGCGGACCGTCCTGTCTGCGAAGGCGAAGGCGGGGGCGGAGCAACGGCCCGTCCAGTCTGCCCCGGAGGGGGCGGCGCGGCGCGTCCTGTCTGCGAAGGCGAAGGCGGGGGTGGCGCGGCATGACCGGTCCGGGACGGGGGCGCGGGAGCAGCACGTCCGGTCTGTCCCGGGGGCGGCGGTGCGGCGCGTCCCGTTTGGGAAGGGGATGGCGGCGGCGGAGGGGCAGCCCGTCCGGTCTGTCCCGGAAGCGGCGGCACGGCGCGTCCGGTCTGCGCCGGAGAGGGCGGAGAGGGGGCGGGGCTGTCTGCGCGGGGCGGCGCGTCTGGCGCGTTCCGCTCTGTCCCGGGCGGCGCCTCTTTTTCTGTTCGGAAAGGCGGTTTCCCCGCCGTTTCCGGTTGAGTCTCGGATTGTCCGGCGGTTCTTGCTGTTTGCGAAACCGCGTCCGCGGACTGAGCCACTGCACCGTCCGTGCCCGGCGGCTGCGCCGCATCGGGTCTGGCGGAGGCGGCCCTGCGTTTTTTCTGGGCGATGCCGTCGCGCGCCACGGAAAGCGCGTGCACGGGATTCATCATGGCATAACCGGTTTCATCCAGCAGTTTTTTGCTGACAAGGCCGGCAAGCCTGGGGCGGGGGGCTTTTTGACCGGGCTGCGCGTTTACCGGCGTTATCATGTCAGCCGGAATGCCGAGCCGCTGGCAGGCTATCTGCGCGAATTCATACCGGCTCACAAAATCCGGCCCGGCGGCGTGGTAGAGCCCGGTTTTCTCCTTTAGAACAAGCAGCAGGACGGCGGCCGCCAGGTCGGGGGCGAAAGTCGGGGTGCAATACTCGGTTGAGGATAGTTCCATCCGCTCGTTTTTTCCGGCTTTATCCATTATCTGCGTCAGCAAATTAGGCGAATCCGCTCCATAGACCCCGCTACTGCGTATGATGACGGAGCCGAACGAGGCGCCGGCACAGATTTTCTCCGCCTTGAGTTTGGTCTGGCCGTAGACGTTTACGGGATTTGGTTTGGCTGTTTCGTCGTAGGGGCCGCGGGCGCCGTCAAAGACATTATCGGTTGAAAGGCAGGCCAGCCGCGTTTTGTGCAGGTCGCACAGCCGGAGTATGTTGCGCGCGCCCTCTACGTTTACCTGCTCCGCCTGGCGCTCGTTTTCCTGGCATAAATCCGGGTCTGTCATGGCGGCGCAGAGTATGGCGGCATCCGGCTTGAACGATTCAAAAATTTCCTCAAAAGCATGGGACAGCCGTATATCCGCCTTGAGCAGGCCGCCGGCATCGCTTTTAGCGGAGGTGCCTTTGGCTTCAATGGAGTAATTCCCGCATTCGCGCAGAATGGCCCCGCCCACCTGCCCGGAAGCGCCTATGACCAGTATTTTCATCCGTGAAAATTCTAGCAAAATTGCCCCTTGCCAGGCGAAGCGCCCCATGCGTCCCTGCTGTTCGGTAAAACGCGCGCGGAAACATGCGTTTGCAGGTTTCGGCGCAAGCGCGGGGCCGGCGTTACCGTGAAACTTTTTCCGCCGCGCCTGAAAACACCTTGTCCATGGCTGATTTGATGCCGGAGCGCACCGCTTCCGTGGCGGCGCCGTTCCATTGCTTGGGGTCGGCGCGCAGAAAGCTGGTTTTATCCACGCGGTTGTCAAAACGGCCTATGGGCAGGTAAAAAGTCCTGCTGCGGGTTTCCACGGAGATTGCGCCCGGGCGGGGGGAATGCTGCTCCAGCCAGTCCATGTCGTCGCAGCCGTAATCGCCCAGCATGACGGCTTCGGGCACGCCGTGGTGGAGTATGGAGCCGGGGTCGTCCGGGTTGGCGCGCGCGGCGTTTTTGCGGCGGGATTCCTCCGGCGTTACCCAGATATAAAGTATCACGGCTTTTTTGAGAATTTCATCCGACAACAGCGCCAGCGAATGCCTGTAGCCGAACGGCGACTTCAGCGGCATGGGAGAGCCCTGCGCCCCGCCGCGCGCAAATTCTATCACCACCGTTTTCCCTTCAAGCGGGGCATAGGCGGCGGTTTTTTCCCTGATAAGCTTGGCCGATTCCGCTTCAAGCGCGGCGCAGATTTTGGATTGCGCCGCCGCGTCCAGCCGGGAGAATCTTCCCGAAATGCCGCATTTGCCGGCGGCGCGCTCTATGCGCGCCAGCGTCCGGGCGGCGGCATCGCCCGCCGGATAGCTTTTTTGCGCCGCAAGGTCGGCATAATCCTCGTTAATAAGCTCTATAAGCGTTCCCCAGTCGCGCGGGTCGGCGAAGGGTTTGTCCGGCGCGGAAAAAAACATGCGCGGCTTGCCCAGTGCGGCGGCCTCGTCGTCCGCGCGGCGCATGATATGCACATACGGGAAATCGTCCAGCTGGACGGTCGGTCCCATGTGAAAACTGTCGCGGCAGGTTTGCGGGGTCTGGAATTCCAGATACCGCCGCACCTCCGATTTGCCCGAAGCCGGCAGCGCCAGCAGCAACACGATGTCCAGAGTGTCTTTCATAGTGGTTTCTCCTCTCGTCTACCGATAAAAGCGCATGTGACGGAATAATGCGGTTTAAGTTTTCCGTTTTCTGGTTTTAAGTAAGAATCCTCAATAAATCGGTATCCTTCGGCTTTGTTCGGAAAACCTTTCAATATATTATCCAGCGTTATCCAGTGGGTTTTTCTGCGCCCACATAATTTGAAGTCGTCGCGCAGGTTTAGCAACTTTATCATATACTGGCTGTTGCCACCATTCGGCGACACTTTGCCATTACTCAAGTACATGAATATTTTGCTGTCATAGGTGCTGGAATGAGGATCTGTAAATTTCGCTGCGTCGTAGTTATTGCTTTTGTGGTGGCCGCAATGCTCTTTTGTGTTGCATGAGTAAGCAAGGTTGCTATATTCGTATTTGGCATCGGGATAAGTTGAGCGAGGTTTCATATGCTCAATATGCCCATCTTGTGTTGATGGCACAGCCGATTCGCAATAGCAACATAAAAAATGCTGCTCACTAATCAATGACTCTCCAACTTTTTGGTGACAGGCCCCATTCGTTTGCGCAAAAACCCCCCATTCTTGACCTGATGGTTGGCTGCCAAGACAAGATGGCGGAGATGGCGTCCTAGTGATTTTCTTCATTCTTCTTGGCTAAATAGTCCAACTGTTTTATTCGCATTGCGGCATATTGCAAATCTTTATCGCCTGTTCCCAGTTCGTTCTGCAATTCTTCCAGCAACCTGATGGCTTCATCTGTATTATGTTGACGCTTCTCCACCAACCCAAGATATTGAGTCAGTTTTTCTTCCTGTACCGGCGGGCGCGGGGGAACGTCAAAAATTTCCGCCAAAACTCTATTGCTTTCGCTGCCGAGGGTTCCCATGTCATCTGCAATATCGGACAATGCCCCATCCTCATTGATGATTCTTATATGCTTTTTATGCACAGACGTAATCACCTGCGGGGAATGGGTGGTAACGATAAATTGTATTGATGGGAATGCCCTGGTCAGGGAAGGCAGAATTGTTTGCTGCCATTTCGGATGCAGGTGCATATCAATTTCATCAATCAGCACAATGCCTTGAGTGGTTTTGATGGCTTCCTGGGCTGGCAAATGAGAGTTAAGTCTTATCGCGCGGTGGGCAATATCCGCGGTCAGCGCCACCATATTTCTGACACCGTCGCTGAGCCAGTCCACCGGCAGGGTTATGCCGGTAGACGCCTGTTCCATGATAATGCCGTCCTTGGATCCCTTGAAGTCAATGTTTTTCCAGTCCAAAGGCTCAATAATAGCGTTCACGGCTGTTTTGAAAGCTTGCAAAGAGGCTTGTATTTTCTCCAATTGCAGGGGATTGTCTCGTTCGTCAAATGCCGCGCGGTGAAATCTCTCAAACCATTCCGCGAAAATTTTGTAACTAGACATCCCTGACAGACAAAGCATATACCCGGCGGTGCGGGACAAGTTTTCTTTTCTTTTTGTGAAAAACCGCATGTCGCCCCACAAGCGTCCTGTCCCGTAATAGGAGATTAAAGGCAAAGCGACAGACACGGAAGCTGTTTGGACTTGTTTCTGCAAATGTTTGCCAAAATTTATAAGTGGTCTGCTTCCGCCATATGTTGTATGAGACTTGTCTCCGGACAACATTCTTTCCCATTTTTCCTGATTGCCATCTATAATTCCATCAGCAAACATCTTCACGGGAAATTGTTTTTCTGATTCTCTCATGCCTGCGGATGATTCCAAGAGTTTGCGCCTGACATCAGACGTGTGGAATTGAGCGCTTTGCACTGTGCCAAAAACGCCGACAAATGGTCCCAGCGCAATGGCCACAGCATCAAGAACCGCTGTTTTCCCGCAACCGTTTTTCGCCACAAGAACAGTCAGCTTTTCATCAAAAGCAATCGCCAGTTTTTCAAAGCGGCGGTAGTTGTGTAATTCCAGACTTCTTATTTGTAACAGCTTCTTGTCATCGCTCATAAAGTCCCCTTCACACGCCGCCCATATATTACAAAATCGTCAAAGGCTATTTCCGCCGGATATGGTTTGCCTGGCAGCCGCGTCGGCTTTCAGGATGGCGGAAAACTCTTTTCCGCAGTTGAAAAATTCCGCAACCAGCAGGCCTGCGGATGCGAGCGTTTTCATGTTTGCGGGCTTTGGCGCGGGGCCGCCTGAAACTTTCGCCAGCAAAGGCAGCGGTTCCCGGTTGTGATAGCCGTAGTCCGCGCGGTGGGCCATGCCGTGGTCCGCCGTTATTATAAGCAGGTCGCCTCTGGCGAGGCTGCGCATGATTTCGCCCAGCATGGCGTCGGCGGCCTCCAGGCAGCGCAACGCGCCTTCCGCGTCGCGGGTATGGCCGTAAAGACTGTCCGTATCCACGAAATTGGAGAAAATGAAGGTTCCGTTCGGGCGGTAAACGGTTTTGGAGGCGGCAACCGCGTTATATGTCCCCTGCGCCGACAGTGGATTTGTATCCTTGCCCTGCGGATGGATAAAGCCGCGGACAAACTGCGGGGAGACGAAGGCTTTGTCGGCCAGCTTTACTCTCTCGTGCCAGCCGGCGTTCACCAGCTCCGCCGTTTTGCCGACGGCGCAGGCCCATACGCCTCGCACCGCAAGAATGTCCGGCAGGGTTTTGCCCTGCAGCGGCAGCACGGCGTCGTGGCGGTTGGCGGTGCGTATTATCTCGCCGCCGGGGCCGCGTCTGTAGGCGCGCGCTATCGCGCGGGTAACGGGAATGCCCATCTCCTTGGCAAGCGCAAACGCGGCGTCGGCTATGGAGTGCTGCTCGCGCACGGGAATAACGGCCTCGCTCATGGCGATTTGGATGAGCGGGTCGCATTTGCTGGCATAGACTATGGGATGTCCGGTTGTTTCATGCTCCAGCGCGTTAAGCTCTATCGCCTCCATGCCGCCGGCCATTTTGTTGAATATCGTTTTGCGGCCCACAAGCAGCTCCAGCGCGCGTATATAGTTTTCCGGGAAACCGTCCGGGAAAAGGCTGAAGGTGCGGTTATCCACCACGCCCATCATCTCGCGGTGGCCCACCACGCTGTCGGCTGAGGCGGAGGCCTGCTCAACGCGCGCGGCAAAGGAGTCCGCGTCCGTTTTCGCGCCGATTTGGGCTTTGTGCTCCGGGGAAACTATTTCGCCAAGCCCAAGCGCGGCCAGATTTGGAATGTTCAGCGGCCCGGGATGTTTTGAAAGCAGATAATCCAGAGTGTCCAGCCCGACGGCATCTATGACAAGCAGCAGGGCTGTCTTGGAATTGGACATGGGGAACTCCGTCACTTATGCCTGCCTCGATAGCTACCAGCCGTTGCCGATACGCTCCACCAGCAGTTCGGGCAGGCCGGCGGAACGCATCATTTTCTGGGTGGCGGCTATTGGATATTCCAGCCGGAATAACTGGAACGCGCGCTCCTGTGAATCATAGAGCGCGCAGGAGACGCGCGGGTTTCTGTCCCGCGGCTGGCCGACGGAACCGGGATTGAATATATACCTGTGTCCGTCCAGCATTGTGATTTTCTGGCGGTGCGTAAGCCCTTCCATCAGCGGAAAGCGCACGCCCATGCAGCTCATCACGAAAGGCACATGGCTGTGGCCCACTATGCAGGCCCGGGTATGCCAGACCTCCATGCTTTCCAGGAATTGCTCGCCGGTAAGCAGATATTCCTCCGCCGGGTTTTTCGGCGAACCGTGGACTATGGTGATGTCTTCAACCTCCAGCGTTTTGGGCAGGGATTCAAGAAATTGGACGGATTCGTCCGACAGAATGGCGCGGGTAAGCCCCAGCGCCTGCGCCGCGCAGGAGTTGAACCAGCTTACCGGCAGCTGGCCTATGGCCGCCATGTCGTGGTTGCCGATGACGCAATGCAGCCCTTTGAGAGAGCGCACCATCTCCACGCATTCGTTGGGCTGGGGGCCGTAGCCCACCAGGTCGCCGCAGCAGAAGTAGCCGTCCGGCGAAAACTCCTCCAGGAAATTCAGCGCCGCCGCCAGCGCCTCGTAATTGCCGTGAATGTCCGAAATCACTCCGTACTTCATTGCGCAGCCGCCAGAAGGGGCGCTTCCTCGCCGGAGGAGACGGCGGCCACGGGCCGCCCGTCGCGCGAGAGCGAGACCGAAATCACCTTGGAAACGCCCTGCTCTTCCATGGTGACGCCGTAGAGCACGTCTGCGGCTTCCATGGTGCGCTTGTTGTGGGTGATGATGATGAACTGGGTTTTGGAGGCGAATTCCTTTATAAGGCCCACGAAACGCTCCACATTAGCCTCGTCCAGCGGGGCGTCGGCCTCGTCCATGATGCAGAAGGGCGACGGGTTGACGCAGAAAAATCCGAACAGCAGCGCCAGCGCGGTAAGCGCCTTTTCCCCGCCGGAAAGGGCGGAGATGCTCTGGAGCTTCTTGCCCGGCGGCTGGGCCATTATCTCAACGCCGGTTTCCAGCAGGTTTTCCGGCTGGGTCAGAATCAGGTCCGCCTCGCCGCCCACGAAAAGGGTCTGGTAAATGCGGCGGAAATGCTCCCGCACTGCGTCGTAGGTGTGGCGGAAATTCTCGCGCGTGGCGGCGTTTATGCGCGCTATGGCGGATTTGAGGTCTTCGCGCGCGCGCTCCAGGTCGCCTATCTGGCTGCGCAGGAAATCCCCGCGCTGCGACAGCGCGTCGTATTCCTCCGGCGCGGTCATGTTGACGGCGCCCATGCTCTCCAGCCGGCGGCGGAGCATTTTAACGCGCTCTATATCCACCTCTACGCCGCCGTACTTCATGCGGGCTTCCTCTATGGTGGTCTGCCACTCGTCGGCCAGTTTGCGGGCTATTTCGTCGCGCTGGGCGGAGCGCTGGCTTACCTGCGCGCTCAGGTCGTGCGCCTCCAGCTCCAGAACGGAGAGTTCTTTCCTGAAATTGTCGGCGATTCTGGATTTTTCCTCGTACTCGCCGCGCATGGCGGCAAGTTCCTCGCGCAGGGCGGCCTGGCAGGTTTCCAGTTCGGCCAGTTCGGTTCTGCGGGAGGACAGGCGGGCCTGCGCCTGCTCTTTTTCGGCGGCGCACTGCTCTATCTTGGCGCGGGCGCCGCCGCGCTGGGCGGCGCGCTTTTCAAAATTGCGGGTTATCTCCTCCAGGGAGGAGGCCGTCATTCTCAGGTCGGCTTCCAGCCCGTTGATGTTAAAGCGCAGTTCGGACAGCCTGGAGCCGGATTCATCGCGGCGGGATTTAAATGCGGCGGCCTGCTCCACCAACGCCTGCCGTCTTGACCTGACCGCCTCTATCGCGCTTTTAAGCTCCGTCTGGCGGGCGCGGCGGGATTGCAGCCCCTCCTCCGCGGCGGCAAGGGCGGCGCGGCTTTCCTCGCGCTTTGCGGCGATGCCGGTTTTCTCTTTTTCCACGAGGCCAAGCTCCTCCTCGTGATTGGCGCGGGCCTGTTTTTTCGCCTCAAGCGCAGCGGAGAGAATGCTTTCGCGCGAGGTTTCCTCCCCCAGCGCGGCGCGGGCGGCGGCAAGCTCCTCTTCCGCGGCGCGGACTTCGCCCGCCACGGATTCGGACTGGGCGGCCAGCGCGGTTTCCTGCGCGGCGGCGGCCTCAAGGGCTTTGCGGACCTCCTCCTGCCGGCCCCAGTACTGCTGAACGGGGGACACGGAATCCGCCCCGGCCACAAGCCAGAACGGGCCTTCGGTATTGGAGCCCTGTCCCGTGCAGCCCGAAAGCAGCGCGCAAAGCAGATTTTCCAGTTCCGGCGGATAAGACAGCCGGGATTTCACCTCATCCGGCAGCGGCTGCGCGGGCTGAGACACTGCGTTCAGCGCCAGGAAACGGCAGCGGGCATTGCCCTGCGCGCGCACCTGCTCCGCCATTTTCCGGGCGGCATCCAAAGAATCGCAGAGTATCGCGTCCATGAAGGGGCCCAGCGCCTCTTCCGCGAAAAGCTTGTTTTCATCTGAAAATGAAAGGTGCTTGCGCAGCGGGCCTTTGGAGCCTTCGGCCTCCGCTACAGCGCGCGCGCCCAGCCAGTAGGGGTCTTTTTCGGCCTGGGCGCATAGAGTTTCAAGAGTGGCGTTGAGCGCCGCCTTCTCGCTGCGGCAGGCGGATATTTTTTCAGCGGTCTGGGCCGAAAGCGCGCCAAGCACGGATTTTTTGGAATCAAGCAACTGGACATTGTTGCGCGTCTGCTCCAGTTTGGCGCGCAGGGCCGCCAGCTCGGCTTCCGCGGCCTCTATATCCCTGGCGCCTTGCGCGGCGCGCTCGCCAAGCTGCTGCGTTTCCCTGTCCAGCACGGACAAATCCGCGTCGTAATGGCTGATAGCCGACTGCGCCAGCGCCACCCGGTTGGAGCATTCCAGCTCCGCGCGGGAGGCTTCCACAAGCCCGGCATTGGCGGCATCCAGTTCGTTTATGGCGGAGGTTATATCGGTTTCGGCGGTTTCCAGCGCGGCTGAAATTTCGTCGTATTCCTTTTGCAGCGGGGCCGCGCTTTCCGCCGCCGCCGCTATTTGCGCGCGCAGCCTTTCCACCGCCGGTTCCAACTCGGCCTTCCGGGCGGCGGAGGAGGCGTCCTCGTTGTCCCAGTCGCCGATTTGCCGGGAGAGTATGGCGGCGGAGGAATCGCATGCCGCGATTTCGCCTTCCAGCTTGCCCGTGTCGTATTTCGCGCCGGAGATTTTGCCGGCGAACTCCGTGTCCTGCGCCTGCTTGTGTGTCAAATTAAGGTTTAGCGCGGCGACCTCGCCTTCCAGCGCGGAAACACGGCCCTGCTTTTCCGACACCGCCTCATTAATCGGATGCAGTTTCGCCGTCGCGGCGGAGGCTGCCTCGCCGTGGCGGTCCGCCTCGGAAACCGCCAGCGCGATTTCGCTTTCCCGCAGCTCCTCGCGGTTTTTCTGATAGAGGCGGGCCTTTCTGGCCTCGGAATCCAGCTTTTTAATCTGTTCGTCAATAAGGACCACGGCGTCCATCAGGCGGGCCAGATCCTGGTCCACCTTTTCCAGCTTGCGCTGCGCCTCGTCGCGGCGGGACTTGTATTTGGAAACGCCGGCAGCCTCTTCAAAAAGCTCGCGCCGCATCTCCGGCGTGGCGGAAAGCACGAATTCCACGCCGCCCTGGTCTATTATGGCGTAGCCCTCGCCGCCGATGCCGGTATCCAGGAACAAATCGCGCACGTCGCGCAGCCGGCACTGCGTCTTATTAAGGAAATATTCGGATTCGCCGCTGCGGAATATGCGGCGCGTTACCGCTATCTCGCTGAAATCCAGCGGCAGGCGGCGGGCCTCGTTGTCGAAAATCATGTTGACTTCGGACATGCCGGTGGGCTGGCGCTTGGCGGTGCCGTTGAAAATTATGTCCACCATGGAGGCCGAGCGCAGCGATTTCCACGACATTTCGCCTATGCACCAGCGTATGGAATCGACCACATTGGACTTTCCGCAGCCGTTGGGGCCGATGACGCAGGTGATGCCGGGCTTGAAATCCAGCCGGGCCTTGTCCGCAAAGGATTTGAAACCGGATATTTCTATAGCTTTAAGGTACATGTTTCCCAAGATGGTATCATTTGCCGCCAAGTCTAGTCAAAAAGGCGGCGCAATAATGCTAGAATTATCCGCGATGCCAAACCACAGCCTTCAAGGGGAGCTATGCCCAAAACATTCATAATAGACACCAACGTGCTCATACACGACGTCAACGCGCTTAACAACTTCCGCGACAACAACGTGGTAATCCCCATAGCGGTCATCGAAGAGCTGGACCATTTCAAAACCAACGGAGACGAGCGCGGCAAGAACGCCCGCCTGATTTCCCGCCGGCTGGACAAGCTGCGCCTGAAGGGCAGGCTCAATGACGGCGTGAAGCTGGAAAACGGCGGCACGATCAGAATAGCGCTGGATGCGGAGCGTGCCCTTCCCCAGCATTTCATGATGCGCGAGTCCGACAACCGCATTCTCAATATGGCCTACGCGCTGTCAAAAAACAAAAGCGCGCGGGTGATTATAGTTTCAAAGGACATAAACCTGCGGCTGAAGGCGGAGGCCGTGGGCCTTGAAGCCGAGGATTACGAGACCGGCAAGGTCAAGGTTGACGAGCTTTATTCGGGAATGCGCGAGCTGGAGGCGGACACCGGCATGGTGGACGCGCTTTACAAGGACAAAACGCTGGACGCCAGAAAGCTGGACGACGCGCTGCACCCCAACGAATTCGTGATACTGCGCGACGCCGCAAACCCCAAGCATTCCGCGATAGGCCGCGTATTCGCCAGCGCCCAGGGCGACAAGCTGACAATACAGCCCGCCAGCCAGCAGGACCCCGCGCCGTGGGGGATACACCCGCTTAACAAGGAGCAGCGCTTTGCCATGGAGCTGCTGCTGGACGATTCCATAAGCCTCGTTACCCTTGTCGGCAATGCCGGCACGGGAAAAACCCTCATCTCCCTTGCCGCCGGAATGCAGAAAGCGGTGGAGGACAGCGTGTACCGCCGTCTCATAATCTGCCGCTCCACCGTGCCCGTGGGCAAGGACATCGGGTTTCTGCCCGGCACCAAGGAGGAGAAGCTGGGCGTCTGGATGGGCGCGATTTACGACAATCTGGAGTTCCTCTCGGAGAAAAAACACCCCGAGGAGGGGCTGGAGCATTCCGATTACCTGGTTGAAAGCGGCAAGGTGGAGATCGCCTCCGTAACGCATATCCGGGGCCGCACGCTGCCCAAGCAGTACATGATTGTGGACGACGCGCAGAACCTCACCCCGCACGAGGTGAAAACAATTTTAAGCCGCGCCGGCGAGGGAACCAAGGTGGTCGTAACCGGCGACCCGCATCAGATAGACAGCCCGTATCTGGACATAGAGTCCAACGGGCTGACATACATAGTGGACCGCTTCAAGGGCCAGAAAATATACGGGCATATCACCTTCACCAAGACAGAGCGCAGCCCGCTTGCCGCCCTTGTTGCCGAATTGCTGTAGCGGAGCCGGATGCGGGGAGCGCATTTTTCCGCCGCGCGGCGCGCGGCGGAAAAATAGTATTATTTTCGGGAGCGCAGTTTCGGGGTAATTGAATGACAGTATTATGGCTGCTGCTGGCTGTGTCCGCAACGGCGACGATTGTCATACCGTCAGCCGGGGCGTGGCTTATGCTTTTGCGCCCGCTCATAGTGGCTACGGGCGCGGCGTTCGCCGTCTGGGTTTATCAGGACGCGGCGAAGCATTATATAAAACCGCTGCTGTGGTCGCTGTCAACGCTGGTGGTCTGGCCGGTGGCGCTTCCGGCATATCTTCTCCACACAAGGAAAAGCAAAGGCATAGCCCCGTCCGTGGCGGTAGTAGCGCAACTGGGGCTGATAGCGGCCATGATGACCGTTACCGTTTCGCCGCTCAACAGATCGCGCGCCAAGGCGGACGCATATTACGCCAAGGCTGCAGACAGCGGCGCAAACAAGGCAGAGGTTCTGGGCAAGGCCCTGGACCATTATGAGCAGATGCTCTCCATTAACGAGAACGTATGGGACGTGTATGCCATGGTGTTTTTCAGCGCCTACTACTCCGGCAGGGGCGCCGAGGCGGCATCCTACTACAAAAAACTTGTGGAGAAGAAGAAAAAGTACGCCCGCGGGGAAAGGGCGTTCTGGGAGATACACACCGCCATTCTGACATACAACATTCTCGCGCTGGGCAGCGCCATTGGCGTGGCGGAGCGCGCGCTTGAGGTCGGAATTGCGGACGAGGCGGAAAAACAACTGCGCGACATGCTGCGTTACGGCAATGTCATGCGCCAGCTCAAGAGCGAACGCGACACCGCGATGCTCAAGCTGGACGAATCTAGCCGCAGCCGTTTCAGCAAGCGGATAGAGTTTATAGACACGACCTACAACAATTTTTCGATAATCGGAGAACAATCGCTGGAATCTGCGTCCAAGCTGGTGGCAATGATAGACAAAAGCCCGGAAGGCAGAGAGGCGTTTCTTTCCTATGCCAGAGGCATGGCCGCCTTCAGCGACAAGAATAACAAAGACGCCCAGGACGCGTTCTCAAAAGCCATCAGGCTTGCGCCGGATTTCGACAGCGCGCTGCTGATGCTGGCGCAAGTCCGCATGAGGCAGGCCCGCTGGGACGAGGCGGCTAAACTGGCGGGCAGGGCCGCTATCAGCGTAGAACATGACGGTTCCCGCAGCCTGCGCTCCACCAGACGCCAGCTTGCCCAGGCAAGCGCCACCCAGGCATACGCCATATTCAATCTCGCCGTGCAGAGCCGCAGCCGCGCGGATAAGTCGGACAGGAAGAAAAACCTGGCGGATGCCGCCCTCTATTTTGCCGCCGCCACGGAGAGCATCAACAGGGCCTGCAAGCTGGATGCCCAAGCGCCATATGTGGTCGAAATCGCGGCCATGCTTAAATCCCGCGGCATACGGTGCAAGTAAACCTCAGGCGGAGCAGGCCGTGCCGCTCTGCTGGAAAAACGAGTCCGCCTTCCCGCATTGCTCCTCGTTCCCGAATAATATGACAATGTCGCCCGGCGCCAGCCTGGCATGCGGCCCCGGATTGGAGAAATTCGCGCCGTCGCGGTAAATGGCTATTACCGTGGCCCCCGTTTTTGCCCGTATGTCCAGTTCCTGTATGCTGCGTCCGGCAAACGGGCTGTTTTCGTCTATCAGCCAGCGCGCCGTGCGGCTGCGCAGCAGCGGCAGGCCGTCGCCGGAGGCGATTATGCGGTGGAAAGGCTCGCTTGAGGCCAGGCCTATGATATTGTCCAGCAGCCTTTCCGAAAATTCCATGGCAAGCAGAATATGCCTGCGGGCCAGCAGCGCGGATGCCGCCAGCGCCGCCGCGCCCGCCGCGAAAATCCCGCCCGGGTGAAACCACCGGTGGATATACGCGAAAAACGCGCCCGACAAAAGCGCCAGGCAGCAGGCATCCGCCACGGCGTAGGCAAGCCGCACATTCAGCCTGCGAATCAGGTTCCGGGAAAGCGTGGAAACCGACATTGTCACCAGCAGCAGCGTTATATGGCTTGCATAGCGCGCGATGGCGGCAAACGCCGGGGCAAGCGCGGCGGCGGCGCACAGCCATATGGCCGGAATCAGCATCTCCGAGCGCGCCGGCCACGCCGACACCGCCAGCGACGACGCCTCCCCGCCGGCGTATAGCGCTCCGGCCGCCAGCGTCACATATACCGCAAGCCGCAGCGCGTATTTTGAGAATATCGCCGGCTGCCGCTCCGGCTCGGCGTCGGAAGCAGGCTGCCAGAACAGTTTATGGTAGCGCTCCAGCAGCGCCGCCAGCGGGGCGGGAAAATGCGAGGATACTAATTCCTCCGTCTCCGGCATGGCGCGCATGAGATAGGGGAATATGAAGGCGGTCAGCACCGCGGTCGCCACGGTAACTCCGTACAGCCACTCCGGCGCCAGACCGCCGGCAATTCCCGCCGCCGCGAGGATGAAGGAAAATTCCCCTATCTGCGCGCTGCTTATGCCTATTCGGACCGAAGCGCGCAGCTCGTACCCCGCCAGCGCGGAGGCAGCCGCGCCCCACAGGCTCCTTGCCGCCACTGCCAGAAACAGCATCAGCAGCGCGGCGGGCCAGTTGGCGGCCACGCCGCGCGGGTCCGCCAGCATTCCGGCGGAGACGAAAAACAGCGCGCTGAACATGTCGCGCAGCGGAGCGGTCCAGGACTCTATATCATCCCGTCCGGGAGAGGCGGATACAATCGCCCCCATCAGGAAAGTCCCCAGCGCGACGGAAAAATTGAAGCTCGCCGCAATGTATGCCCCGGCAAAGCACAGCCCCAGCGCCGAGATTCCGGTCAGCTCCCTGCTGCGGCGCGCGGTTACCGCCTCCAGCGCCTTCGGGACCAGCAGCAGCCCCAGCGTCAGAAACAGCAGGATGAAAAATGTTATGCGCATGAATGCCAGCGCCGCGCCGGCGGCCAGCCCGGAGGCGGCTGCCGCCCCCGCCCCCGAGATGAGCGACAGCATCACCATCGCCGCGATATCGTCAAATATCATCAGCCCGAATACGGCCCGGGCAAAGGGCTGGCGCGAGAGCCCCGCGTCGAAAAACACCTTGGCTATCACGGTGCTGCCGCTTATGGAGAGCACCGCCCCCAGCAGCAGCCCGCCGGGAATGCCCCAGCCCAGCATTCTGCCGGCGGCAAGCCCGGTAAGCAGCATGCCGCTCACCACTATCAGCGCCGAAACCGCCGCCCTCAGCCCGGCCTGCCGCAGCCGCGGCAGGTTGAACTCCAGCCCCAGCGAAAACATCAGGAACACAAGCCCCAGCTCGGATATTGAGCGTATGGACGCTATGTCTGAAACAAAGGAAAACGGCGGCGTGTGCGGGCCTATTATCAGCCCCGCCAGCAGATAACCGATGACCGCCGGCTGGCGCAGCCTGTGGCAGACATACATCACCACGGCGGCCACCGTCATTATCACGGCCAGGTCTTTGAGAAGAAACCCGGCATGCATGTCTTTAATTGCGCTGTTGTTTTGAGGCTGCCGGCTTTTTCTATAAGCCCGGTGAGCTTTTTTGGCCGGTCCGTTTCATGTTCATCTTTTGACGCAGGCGTGGAAAAACATGCTCAGCATCACAAGCGGCATTACGGGCAGCGCCACTTTCTGGAACGGATAGCGGCCATGCCCGCCGTTTGCGGCCTTTATGCTTTCATACCATTTGGCGCACAGGTAAAAGCTCAGCGAGCCGCACAGCAGCCCCAGCAGCAGCTTGTCCATCCCCCATACGGAGTTGAGAGGCGACATTATGTAGCCCCTCGCGTACAGCGGCGTCAGGAAGGCAAGCCACCACATTGCCGTTGCCGCCGTCTTGTAGCCGGGAAAACGGAAGTCCTTTTTCTCCAGCCATCCCAGCGACCACTGGTTCAGCGCGACGATAAGCCCCCCGGCCCACACGCCGGATATCGTGTCGTCCACGCCAAAGACGCGCGCCGCGGCAAGCCCCGCCCCGGCGGCGACGGCGCACAGAGGGCAGAAGGCCAGCGCCTTGCCCGGAAAAACAGCCAGCGCGGACAGAACCGCGCTACTTCTTAGCAGCAATTTTTTCATTGATGCGGTTTATTATGTCCTTGTCCCCGACATAGCAGCCGGTTCCGTCCCACAGCAGCGGCACGCGCAGGTCGCCCGCGTCCAGCCCGCAGGCCACGGCGCGCCGCTCCAGCGAAATCAGGTTGCGGGGATACCTGGACACCTCGGCCTGCACGATTTTCGGGGCCTGCGGCGTCTGCGCCAGGAAACCCTCCACCACCGCGCAATGCGCGCAGTCCAGCTTGTAATACAGCGCGGCGGGGGCGGTGTAGAGCCGCCAGTCCGTGAATATGCAGACCAGCAGCATTGCCAGCAATGCGGTGTCCGTTATGTAGACGGCGGCGGCGATTACGCGCTTCATAAGCTATTTTTCCGCCAGGAACGGATACCGGTAATCCGCCGGCGGAACGAAAGTCTCCTTCACCGCGCGCGGCGAGGTCCAGCGCAGCAGGTTCAGCATGCTGCCGGCCTTGTCGTTTGTGCCGGAAGCGCGCGCCCCGCCGAAGGGCTGCTGGCCCACCACCGCGCCGGTGGGCTTGTCATTTATATAGAAATTTCCGGCGGTGTTGGCAAGCGCGCGGGAGATTTTCTCTATCGCCGCCCTGTCGTCTGCAAATACCGCGCCGGTCAGCGCATATGGCGAGGAGGAATCACAGAGCCTGAGCGCGCCGGCCAGGTTTTTGTCGTCATAGACATGCACGGTCAGCACGGGCCCGAAAATCTCCTCGCGCATTGTCCTAAACAGCGGGTCTTTGGCCTCTATGACGGTCGGGTTGATGTAATAGCCTTGTGAATCGTCGCATTCGCCGCCTATTATCACCTGCGCGTCCTTTTTGCGCGCGGCTTTAGCCAAGTCTATGTATCCCTTGATGGTGTCATAGGCGCCTTTGTCTATCACCGCGTTGACGAAATTGCGGAAATCCTCCGGCGGGCCCACGCGGATTGAGGCAATCTGCTCCTCCAGCGCGGGGCGCAGTTGTTTCCACAGCGATTTGGGAATATAGGCCCTGCTGGCGGCGGAGCATTTCTGCCCCTGGTACTCAAAAGAGCCCCGCGTCATGGCCGCGGCCAGCGCGCCGACATCCGCCGACGGATGCGCGAAAATGAAATCCTTGCCCCCGGTTTCGCCCACAAGGCGCGGATAGGTCCGGTAGCGGGTTATGTTCGCGCCCACGGTTGCCCACATCCGCTGGAACACCGCGGTGGAGCCGGTAAAATGCACCCCCGCCAGATGCTCGCTTTCAAGCGCGGTGTCGCCCACATCCGCGCCGGAGCCGGAAACCATGTTGATGACCCCGTCCGGCAGCCCGGCCCGGCGCAGCACGTCAAGAACGAACCACGCCGTGTATACCGTGCTTGAGGCCGGCTTCCAGACCACGGTATTTCCCATCAGCGCGGGCGCGGTGGGCAGATTGCCCGCTATGGAGGCGAAATTAAACGGCGTTACCGCCAGCACAAAGCCTTCCAGCGGGCGGTGCTCGCAGTAATTCCACACGCCGCGCGGGGAAGACGGGTTCTGAGAAATTATCTGCTCGGCGTAATAAGGGTTGTAGCGCCAGAAATCTATAAGCTCGCAGGCCGCGTCTATCTCGGCCTGGAAGGCGTTTTTGCTCTGGCACAGCATCGCCGCGGCGTTTACCTCAAAGCGCAGGGGCCCGGCCAGCAGCTCCGCCGCTTTCAGGAATATGGAGGCGCGGGCGTGGAAAGGCATGGCGGCCCAGTCTTTCTGCGCGCGGACGGCGGCGGCTATGGCGAGTTTGGTTTCTTTCCTGCCGGCTTTGTGATAGCGGCCCAGGAGATGCTTATGCTCGTGCGGGCAGCGCGCCTCGCCGAAATTGCCGGTCTTAATCTCTTTGCCGCCTATGAAAAGCGGGATTTCAAGCTGTTTGGAGCGCAGCTCCTCAAGTTTCATTTTCAAAGCGAGTTTTTCGGGGGAGCCGGGCGCGTATCCAAGCACCGGCTCGTTTACGGGAGCGGGAACGTTGGGCCTGCAATTCATAAAGCCTCCTCCGCCGGAAAACGGCGGTTTTCGGAGTTATTATACCAAAGAGGCCTTGCCGTATTCCCCCTGAATTTGGTTTTATGAGGCAAAGGATAATTTATGGAACAACACGACAGGAAGGCGCTGGAGCATTTGGTCAGTTCGCAGGTGGGGAAATGGCAGTTGGCGGCCAAAACCGCAAAGGAAACCGGCAAGCCGGATTTCAGGCCGGTTATCGCGATATCGCGGCTGCCGGGCTGCGGCACGCCGGAAATCGCCCGCGCGGTCGCCGGCAGGCTGGGCTTTGACATATTCAACGGCAGCCTCGTTGACATGGTGGCCGAGGACGCGCATTTAAGCAAATCCGTCGCGCAGACGCTGGACGAAAAAGCCATGTCCGACCTGGAGGAATGGGTCAAAAGCCTGATAGAGGACAAGTATTTTTCCTCGGACAATTTTTTCTTCCGGCTTTCCCGGCTGGTGTCCACCATCGGCGCGCACGGCGGCGCGGTCATCATAGGCCGCGGCGCGGCCTTCATGCTGCCGGAGGCGGACTGCCTGCGCGTCCAGCTCACCGCGCCGCTGGAAGCGAGGATTAGCAATGTAACGCGCAAGTACGGCGTCCGCCAGGAGGATGCCAGGCGCAGCATCATCAACCGCGAATCCGACCGCAAGGCTTATGTCCGCCGGTACTTCAACGCCGACATGTGCGACCCGCTTCATTACGATGTCGTGCTAAACACCGCGCTGTTCAGCACCGAGCAGTCCGCCGACATAATAGTAGCCGCCTGGCGGGCCAAGCTGGCCTGGCGCAGTCAAAATGTGAAGTAAATGCCCGCACAACCGCCCGCGCTCTCGGACAGGCTGCTGGAGACGGATTTTTTCTGTCTTTCACGTTACGAGCATGCCGTATTCCCGCACAAAGACCCGTCAGAGGAATGGTGGAGAGGCTGGCATGTCGTTTTCACCGAAACCGAGCGCTGGCATTACAGGGACGGTTACAGCTGCGGCGAAATAAATTCCAGAACGGCGGTGCTTGGCTCTCCCGGCAGATATTACAAGTGCAGGCATGACGCCGAAATTCCATCCGACGTCTGTCTTGACATTGAATTGCGCGCAGGGCTGGAGAATGTGTGGGAGAAAGGCTTCCCCAACTCGGTTATCCGGCTTACGCCGCGGCTGATGATGCTCAAGCAGAGACTCTATCGTCTGTCCGCCGCCGGGCCTGGCGGCGAGGAGGCCGACAACGCTGCTGGGCAAATCGCGCTGGAACTTGCGCGCATATTCGGGGTTTCCTGGCCGGAAACCGCTGCCGCACGCCGGCGGGACTGCGTTTTCGCCGCGCAGGAATTCATGCGGAAACATTTTTTCGAAAAATTGCGGCTGGCTGATTTATCCGCTTCGGTGGGGATGAGCCGTTTCCATTTCACTAGGATTTTTAGCCGACATTCGGGGCAAAGTCCCTATCAATATCTGGTATCCATGCGGCTTGCCGCGGCGGAGAAATTGCTGGTTGAGACCGGCGAGCCGGTTACGGCCATCGCGCATGATTGCGGCTTTGAGAACTTGAGTCTCTTCATAAATTCGTTTCGCCGGCGGTTCGGGGTTTCGCCATCAAAATACCGCGTCGCGAAATCTGGCAAATAGCAATATTTCGCAAGTTCTTCCGCGCAGCTTTTTCCTTGAATAATTGAAGGGATGGAAATCCCGGGAGGAATTATGTTCAGTATCTGCACGGCAATCATAGCGGACGGGAACATAGATGAAACGTTGGCGCAGTGGAAGGAATCTGAAAAAAAATTCACCCGCGAAATAGGCGTTACGGAGCGTTATTTTTTTCAGTGCGAGTTCCAGACGCATATAGTGTGGTCGCTGACCGGTTGGGAGTCGGAGAAGCATCACAACGACGCGGCGCAGTCCATAATGAAAATCCGCAGGGACGACAGGATAGCGTCGGCTCCCTTCAACGAGCCGTATTTTGAAATTTTCTGCGAACAGGATGCTCTCTCTTTCGGCGCGGTTGCCGGCTGCGGGTTTATAATTGTTGCGCATGGCCTTGTCAGCGTCAAAGCGCGCGGAGAGTATGAGGAATTGCAGCGAAACCGCGTTGCGCAATTCAAGGACAGGTTCGCCTGGTTCGGACTGTATCGCAATACCTATAATCCAAATGAATTCGCGGCCTATATGGGCTTCAAGGACAAAGCTGCCTATGATGCATTGCGCAAGGTCGGAGAAATGACGATTGAAGAGTATTTGCTCACAGGCTTGCGCGTTCCACTGGGGATGTCGCTGATTGCGGGATACAATCAGTTTGTCTGCCGCCGGATACTTGATTAGAGGGCATATGAAAACCGAGTTTGAGTTCAAAACTTTGTCCGGCAGAGTATGGCCGGATTTTGAGCGGCTGATGGGAGAAAAAGGCGGCTGCGGCGGTTGCTGGTGCATGTCGTGGAGAGTGCCGCAGGGCGGCAAACTCTGGAATGAAATGAAGGGTGAAAACGCGAAAAAGGCGATGAAAAAACTTGCGGCGGAAGGCAAAGCGCGCGGCATAATCGCCTACGCCGGCGGCGAGCCGGTCGCGTGGTGCACTTTCGGCCCGCGCGCCGATTTCCCCCGTCTGGAACGGGTGAAGGCTTATCAATCGGAAGATGCAGACGGCGTCTGGTCCGTGCCCTGCTTTTACATAAAGCCCGGCTGGCGCGGCAAAAATCTCTCATTCCTGCTGCTGGGAAGGGCTGTTGATGAGGCGAAAAGATGCGGCGCCAAAATGATAGAGGGCTATCCTGCCACGCTCACCAAGTTGGGCGGCAAACTCCCCGCCGCGTTCGTATGGGTCGGGCCGGAAGTTATATTTCAGCGGCATGGCTTCAAAGAAGTTGCGCGCAGGGCGGTAAGCCGCCCCTTGTACCGTAAAGTTGTATGACCAGGCGAGTGGAACAACTGTTATACGGCGTGGCGGACAGTCCGGTCGGCAAAATCCTTATAGTAGTTTCCGGCAAAGACAACCGGCTTGTTCTGCTTCATTATCCGCTGGCAAGTTCACCGGAGGCAGTTTTTAACTCGCATTTCCGGTTTGAATGCGCGCCTTCTGAAGAAGCTGTGGCGCGGATAAAAAAGCAGTTGCGGCTTTATTTTTCCGGCAGGCTGCGGGAATTTGACCTGCCGCTGGATTTGCGCGGCACGCCGTTTCAGATGAGGGTCTGGAAAGAGCTGCTCAAAATACCCTTCGGCCAGACTATAACCTACGGCGAGCTTGCGCGGCGGATAGGCCAACCCCGCGCCGCGCGCGCAGTAGGAATGGCCAACAACAAAAACCGTATCGGCATTGTCGTCCCCTGCCACCGCGTTATCGGCGCCGGCGGAGCTTTGACCGGTTACGCTGCCGGAACCGGAATAAAGAAAAAGCTGCTGGAACATGAGAGCGCTATATGACGCCAAACATTGCGCGCAAACTTGCCGGCGCCGACGCGACGCTGGCTGCGATAATCAGGCGGGTCGGGCCGTGCGGGCTTCCGTCCAAACCGGCGGGCGGCGGTTATTTTGAGGCTCTGGCGGAATCAATAATATATCAGCAGCTTAACGGCAAGGCGGCGGCCACGATTTTTGAACGGTTCAAGGGAGTTTACGGCGGCAGGTTTCCCGCGCCCGGACGCATACTGCGCACACCGGACGCAAGGCTGCGCGGCGCGGGGCTTTCAAAACAGAAGCTGGCTTATATAAAGGATTTGTCCGCCAAAACCGCCGCGGGGTTGCTGGATTTCGGCTCGCTTGCCGCGCTGCCGGACGAGGAAGTCATCCGCGCGCTTTCGCAGGTCAAGGGAATCGGGCGCTGGACGGCGGAGATGTTTCTGATTTTCACCCTCGCCCGCCCCGATGTGCTGCCCGCCGGCGACTATGGCTTCAGAACTGCCGTGATGAAGGCCTACCGCCTCAGAAAACTTCCGGACGCCGCCAGGCTGGAAAAACTTTCGCACTGCTGGCGGCCTTACCGCTCAACTGCGGTCTGGTATCTCTGGCAAAGCCTCGTTAACCTGAAATTTTCAAGTTAAACCCGGATTGTGCAATAGTGTAGCGGGATTCGACGGCGGCTGGCGGGACATTTCTGTGTAAAATCCGGGTTAAATTATTTTTCTGCTACGCGCGCGGTGTCTGCGCTTTCTGCGGGCTGAAACCCGCACGGCCTGAACCGCCGTAAGCGCGGCCAGCGCGGACACAAGAACAATCCAGAAAACGGCCTTGCCGGTTTTCGGCGCGGCGGAGGAGCCGGCGCCGCTCCAGCCGGAGGGGCCGCGGGTTTCCTCGCCGGAGGCGAACACCTGCGTCCGCGCCGCCTCGGTTGAGAGCGCAATGCCGCCGCCCGGCGGCTCCGCCCCCGGATTGCCGTAATAAATGTATGTTTCCGCCGCCTGCGCCGTTGCGAAATGGATTCTTCTGGTGGAGTAATAGGCGGCGAATTCGGACACTGGCAGCGCGGCCTGTCCGCCGTTGTCTATCTCAAGCCAGACGGCGTCCGTCTGCGGGCGCCTGATTGCCAGGATATAGCGCCGCTCCGTCTGGCCGGGGGTGCGCGACCAGACCGCTTCCCCGAGCATGCGCCTGTCCGCGCCGTCGTATTCGTATGCCTGCGCCCTGTGGGAAAACAATTCGTCCGGCAGCGCGCAGGAAATCTCCGTAAGCGGCAGGGCGGGGCGGGAAAAAACCAGCTTCCACGCGCTTGACTGCCCGCCCGGCGGCTGCGGAAAAATGCGGGGGATTATTTTGCGCGATATTTCGGCGTCGTCTACCGCGTAAGCCGTGTTCGCCTGTCCGGAGACAATTCTTAAATCCGCAAGCGACGGCTGCGCGCGCGAGAGTATTTCCGGCGGCAGTTCCAGGTACTGCGGGCCTTTGGCGGAAGGCTTCAGCAGCGCGCGGTGCCGCCATTTGGAGATGTCGTCGCGCCTGGCGGCGGGCTGGCGCGGCGCCTGCGCGGCGGGGCTGTAATCCGGGTTCTGCTCTGCTGGACGGGAGGGCAGCGCCGCCAGCTTCGCGCCGGAAAAATCAAGCTGGTAGCCCTGCTTGCGGGCGGAGGGGTTGCCCGCGCACAGAAAATACATGCCCGGCCCGGGGGGCAGAAACTCCGCATACACGGGCGCAATCCGCGTCTCAATGCGCGAAAGCGTGAAGGAATGCCCCGCCGGCTCGGTAACGGAGACGGTAAGCGTTTTCGCATGTGTCAGCCGCCGGCGCACGGGAATGGCGGCGCGCTCCACCATGGGATGGCCCTGTATGAACATCCGGTATGCGGTGGCGGTTCCCAGCCCGGTAATCCGCGCGCGCCCGTCCGGCTCCTCCGCGGCGGCGCTTACAGCCACATTGCGCGAAAACACCCTGTCGCGCGAGAACAGGACTATGTCCTGCGCGTAGAGGTTCGCCGCCGGCAGGGTTATCTGGTAATCCTTCCGGTTTCTGGACAGCGAGATTTTGAAATCGGTGGCGGGAATTGTCTCAATGCCGGGAGGCTCCGGTTCCCACAGCACAAGCCCGGCCCCGGAAAATTCGGCGGGCACGGAGCGCGAGTCGTCCAGCGTGATCTGAAGATGGGGATAGAACCCGCGCGGCAGGTCTATGAGGAGGTTTTCCCTGCCGTCGGCGGTGCGGAACACGGGCCGGGCGCGCGCTATGCGCTGCCAGGAGGAGCCGTCGGTTGAATAGGCGGCATCCGCGCTTTTAAGAAATTCCGCAGCCGAGGTTTCAAGCAGCACGCCGGAGAGCGCGTCCGTCCTGCCGGTTTCCAGAGTGATGAGGGTCCGCCCGCGTTCGGCGGTTATGTCCGTGCGGGAGGGCCGCTCGCGGCGTGGCTGCTGCTGCTGCGGAATCACCAGCAGATACGGCTGCTCCGCGCCGGCCTGGTCAAAAATCCGCAGGTCGGAGAGGTCCGGCGCGGCGGAGTCCTGAAGCGCGAAGGAAAGCTTCACCCGCGACGGTTTGGCCGCTTTTACCTGCACGGGCTGATAAACGCGCCATTGCGGGGGAATTGCCGCCTGCGCCGCGGATGCCGCCAGCAGCGCCATAAAAAGGAATTTCATAACGCGCCTGTCTGCCCGGGCTGCGGCGCTTCGCCTTCCCTTTTCCAGCGGTTGTGCGCCCACAGCCACAAATGCGGTTCCTGCCGTATCCAGCTTTCCAGCCTGCCGTTGAGGACGGCTATCAGTTTCAGCAGTTCCTCGCGCGAATAGGCCGGGGCCGGGTATATCGGCTCCTCTAAAATCGCGATTATTTTTCCGTCCCGCCGGGTTACGCGCAGCGGTATTATAGGCGTCTGGGTTTTAAGCGACAGGAGCGCGCTTAGCGGCGATGTGGCCGCCATCGCGCCGAAAAAAGACGTAAACACCTCGCCCCCGGGGCAATTCTGGTCCATCAGCACGCCCAGAAATTTGCCGCGCTTGATGTTGCGCACGCAGGAGAAAAACGGCTCCCTGTGAAAGATAATCTCCCCGCCGAAACGCCCGCGGATTTCGGAAAGCATCCGGTCCACATAAGGGTTGCGCATGTGCCGCGCCACGCCGCATACCGGCAGCCCCATGGCGGCAACCGTCATCGCCGGCAATTCCCAGTTTGCGATATGGCCTAAATGGACTATGGCGGATTTCCCCTGTTTGTGCAGTTCCAGCACGACCTGCTGATTTTCCAAAACACATTTTTCAAAAAGCTGTTCCCCGCTCATGCGCGAGGTCTGGGCCAGCTCGGCTGCCAGGACGCCTATGTTTTCCCACGATTTGAGCGCTATTTCCTCCGCGCGGTCCGACATGTCCGGCAGCGCTTTCCTGATATTCGCGACCGACAGCGCAAACCGCCGCCGCGCCAGCCGCGCCGCCAGCCGCCCCAGCAGCGCGCCGCAGGCTGCGGCGCGCTCCCAGGAAAGCAGCGAGAACGCCGCAACCGCCAGGCGCACGAAAGCATACTCAATCAGATGCCGCAGTCTTTTTGGGAAAGGCATACCAGAATCACATTCTGGCATTTTTGAAGGTGCGCGGCAAAGAAATCACAGGCAACAGGGCGGGGTCAGTATTTCCCGCTCTGGCCGGCGTAGATTATGCTGCCGCCGTTTTTCTTGTCGTCTTTTTTCAGCTTGTCTATAACGCCCTGGACCACTTTGTCGCTGAGCGCCAGGCAGCCCCAGGAACGCCCGGGCTGCACGCTGGCTTCCTGCACATAGCTTGAACCGTGGACCACCACCGCGCGGGCGCGCACGTTTGAGTTGGTGGGCGAGAGCCCGTCCAGCCGCATTGACCGGCCATGATTGCCGGTGTATGTTTCCCCTGTCAGGTAGAACCCCAGCGAGGACATGTGGGAGCCGTCCTGATTGCTGAATTTTGTCGCATAGCCGGTATTGCCCGGGTCGGAGCCGGAGCCGTGCGCCACATGCAGGGCCTTGACCGCGCCGCTTTTCATGTCAATTATGAAAAACCTCGCCTTGCTGGAATGCTTTGTGAAGTCAACCACGGTCACATAGTCGGTGTTGAAAGAGAATCCTCCGCCGGAGATTTGGCCGGCTTTTTTCAATATATCTCCGGCTTGCGTTGTGTCCGGGGCGGTTGCGCTGCCGGGCTTGGCGGCGGAGTCCTTCTCCGCAGAGTCTTTGGCGCCGGAGTCCTTTGCTCCGGACGTCAGCCGTTCCTTATTATGGTTGTAGTACAGCAGGGTCTGCTCAAGCAGGTTTTGCGGCACGGCCTTTTTTGCGTCAATCTTGGAATATTTGGCCAGTACCTTCTTTTTTTCCGCGCCGCTGTAGTTTGGCACGGCAAATTTCTTAAGCAACTCGGAATTGTTGGGCGGGCCTTTTTCGGAGCCTTCCTTGTCCGGGTCGTCCGGAAGTATGTCCACGTCCGGACGGGGAGGCTGCTCCTCCTGCGCTTCCGACATACTGGCTTGCGGCGGCGAGCCGCCGTCCCGTCCGCCTACGGAACCGCCCTGGTCAAACCCCGCGCCGGAAAGCGCGGCGCCCAATCCGGAGACGGAAACACCGGCGTCGTCTGCGCGGCTTGGCGGGGCCGGTTCGGAATCCGTATTGCCTATCTGCGCCGCGCCGCCTATGGCTGTCCCCAGCCTGCTGTCCTCTTGCTGCGCGGATTGCCCCTGCGGGGGGCGGAAATCTGCGGCATTTTCCGCGTATGCGGCGCTTGCGGCGAAAAGCGACAGGACGGCATAATAGGCGATTCTCATGGCCCTGTTATACCTGATGTTTCTAAATTTTTCAAGGGCCCTGCTCAGGAGACCGGGGGATTGCCGAATAACATGTCCAGCCTCAGGGTGAGGACCGTAACCTCGTGGAAGCATCTGTCCCTGGGATAGTTGACGGAGGGCGTCGCCTCGCCGGAAAGCCAGTCCTTCCACAGCCGCCTGCGCCAGGACAGGGACGCCGTGTACTGGTCGCTCTGTGCCGCCGGATAGGAATGCGCCTGCAGCTGGAATGCGGGGGTTATGAGGTCCCGCGCGCTCATTTTCCACGGGAAGGAAAATGTGTGGTAGAGCGTTACCTGCGGATTGTCCGTCTGCCACACCGCGTTGGAATAGGAAGTGAAAGCCCAGTCCGGCAGCAGCGGATGCGCCAGGTAGAGCCCGCCTGTGACGTTAAGCACCGGCTTGGCGCTCCACATGGCCTGGGCGAAGGTTTTGGCGTCCCAGCCGCCAAAGCTGCGGCTATAGGAGGCGTTCGCCCGGGCCTGGGGCTTTAGCAGCAGATACGGAGACTTGCTCTGCGCGTCCACATGCGCGCCGAAATCCACATGCTCCTGCAATTTCCGCCCCAGCCCGAAAATATAGCGCAGCCCGACAAAAGAGCCCGGCTCCTGCTCGCCCGCGGCGAGGCGGGACTGCGTTCTGGTGATGCTTTCCACCGGCAGCACCTCGTTGCTCACATGCTCCACCACCAGGTTCATCTTGCCCTCGGTGCGCGGCAGCTTCAGGCGGACGTTGATATCCGCGGAAATTGTGGAGGTGTCCTCGCCTATCTGATAGGTAACCGAAACCAGCGCGGAACTGGAATTTTCCTCGGTGGTGCGCCTGCGGGAGATCAGTTTGTCCAACGTGTCCGCGCCGGAGACGAATTTGCGCGACACTGCGTCCTGCATCATATCCGCGCCGCCAAGGGCCGACGACATCAGGCATTTGTTGAAAAACAGGCCGCAGCGCGCGTCGTACCAGTGAAGGAACCCCGCCGCCGGCTCCGATGACAGGGCGACCGCCTGCGACGATACCTGAATTAGCGGCGCGCTTTCCTGCGCGGCGGCGGAAAACGACGAAACGGCCACGGGCGCGGCGCTTTCCTGCGCCGCCGCCGCGGCGCACAGCAGGAGGACGTGAATCAACATTCACGGAATTATACACGTTTTGCATTTCCCGCAGCCGGCCAGCAGGGAGCGGCTACGGAAAACGCGACATCCCTATACGGACTTTTCCTTCATAAACAATAAATTGTCCTCAGCCGCCCACCGCCTGGGTTTTCTCTGCCAACTGCGGGGGATGGGTTTGCGCGGCGCGCCGTTTTTAGTAGGATTTTGAAATGGTAAAAACAATTTTCACCGCGTGTCTGTTCGCCGTCAATGCCGCGGCGGCCGATATTGGCGGAATGTCCGAAGCAGGCGCCGTCTCCGGCTATGAAAAAACCGCAGGCGGCGTTTTGATAAATTGCGCGGACGGCTCCCGGGCCGCGATAGAACTGCTTGCGCCGGATATGGCGTGGGTGCGCGCTTCCTTCCGCAAGCCGCTGCCGCCGGCGCCGCATTCCTGGGCGGTGGCAAAAACAGACTGGACAGCGCCGCAATGGACGCTTGCCGAGCAGGGCGATGAAATAATCCTGGCCACGGCGGAGATGGAGATTGTGGTCAAACGCTCGCCTTTTCTTATTTCCTTCCGCGACGCGAAAACGCATAAGACCATCAACGCGGACGCAAAGCCCATGCTTTATGAAAGCACCGGCACGGCGGTCGGCGCGGCGAAAAAATTCGGCCAGGAGGAGCATTTCTACGGGCTTGGCGAAAAAGCCTTCCGGCTGGACAGGCGGCGCGGAAATTTCGCCATGTGGAACACCGACGCCTACGGCTACGGCGAGGGGCGCGACCCTATTTACCAGAGCGTCCCTTTCTATATAGGGCTCAATGACGGGCTGGCCTACGGCATATTCTTTGACAACCCGTTCAAAACGCATTTTGACTTCGGCGCGACGGGGCAGGAATACGCCGCGTTCTCCGCCGACGGCGGGGAAATGAATTACTACTTCTTTTACGGGCCGGCGATGAAAAAAGTGATTTCCCGCTATACCGAGCTGACCGGCAGAATTGCCATGCCGCCGCTGTGGGCTTTGGGCAATCAGCAATGCCGCTGGAGCTATTATCCCGAAGACGTCGTTGAGCATGTGGTGGACCGCTACCGCAAAGACAGGCTGCCGCTGGACGCGGTTTATCTGGATATCCATTACATGAGCGACTACCGGGTTTTCACCTGGAACAGGCAGCGTTTCCCGGAGCCAAAGGCGCTTATTGAGCGTCTGGCGGCAAAGGGCGTCAAACTTATAACGATTGTGGACCCCGGAGTGAAATACCAGCCCTCGGACGTTAAATTTCCCGCCTTCGCCGCGCCGGAGCTGGAGCCGCAGACAACCGCCTATTACGTCTACGAGCAGGGCGCGGCGAACGATTATTTTCTTAAAAACGGCGACGGCAGTCCTTTTATCGGAACCGTCTGGCCGGGCAAGTCGGTGTTTGCGGATTTCACGCGGGACGATGTGTCGCAGTGGTGGGGGAACCTGCACCGCGCCTACACCGACAACGGCGTCGCCGGAATCTGGAACGATATGAACGAGCCGGCGGATTTCGACGAGCAGGCCGCGCAGAAGCAGGCACAGATAGTCTACGACGACAGGGGCCTGCGCTCCGGGCATGACAAAAACCGCAACGTCTACGGGCTGCTTATGTCCAGCGCCACATATCACGGGCTGGAGCGGCTGAAGCCGGGGCTGCGGCCTTTCGTGCTTACCCGGGCCGGCTATGCCGGCATACAGCGCTATGCCGCCGCCTGGACGGGCGACAACACCAGTTCCTGGGATATGCTGGCCTTAAGCATCCCTATGCTTCTCAACATGGGCCTTTCCGGCGAAGCTATGATAGGCAGCGACATAGGCGGCTTCATACAGGGCAAGCCTTCGGGGGAATTGCTGGCGCGCTGGTACGAGGTCAATTTTCTGGCGCCGCTGTGCCGCAACCACCGCAACATAGACGGCTATGACCAGGAGCCGTGGCGCTACGGCTCCTATTACGAAGATATTATCAGGAAATACCTTAACCTGCGCTACAAGCTGATGCCGTATCTCTACACCGCGCTGGCCCATGCGCGCGACACGGGCGTTCCCGTGCTGCGCGCGCTGGCGCTGGAATATCAGGACGACCCCGATTCAGCCAATATAGAAGACGAGTTCATGGCCGGAAGCGATTTGCTGGCCGCGCCGGCGCTGGCTGCGGGGCGGACGGAACGGCTGGTCTATCTCCCCCCCGGCGGCTGGACTGATTTCTGGAGCGGCAAGCGCTATTCCGGCGGCGGGACGGTGAAAGCCGAGGCCCCGCTTGAGACGGTTCCGCTTTATGTGCGCGACGGTTCAGTAATCCCCGCGTGGCCGGAAATGAATTATGTCGGCGAAAAGCCGGCGGACCCGGTTTCATTTTCCGTCTGGCCGGACCGCAACGGCGCGGCCTCCGGCTGGTATTACGAGGATGACGGGCTTACCGACGGCTTCAAAAAAGGCGTCTTCCGCAAAACCGGCATCACGGTGTCAAAAACGGAGCAGGGAACCCGGATAGACATCAAATCCGAGGGCAGCTACAGCCCCGGCCCCCGGAAATGGATTTTCAGGCTGGACCAGGCGGGCCCGCGCGCGCGGCAGGTTATGCTGGACGGCAACCCGCTTGCGCCCGGCGCCTGGAAACATACGGGAAAGCGCGTCTCCGTGGAAATTGAGGCGGACGGCGCGCCGCACACGGTGATGATAAAATGAAAATGACAAAAACTGTTCCCGCCGCAACCGCCGTTCCGGTGTATCTGAAACGGTTTCTCTTTTCGGCGGTGTTGTTTGCCGCTTCCGCCGCATATGCCCAGTATCCGCCAACTCCGGACGCGGTTTACGGAAAACTGTTTGAGGACGTGCAGCTTTCCGGCGTTTTCGGCGACAGCAAGACTTTCCCGGACGCGGTTCCCAATAAATCGCCGAAAGACATACTCAAGGACTACGACAAAGCGCGGGGTAAGGCCGGTTTTTCGCTTGCTGAATTCGTGAAGCTGGATTTCACCCTTCCCGGGCAGCCGTCCTCCGCCGCGGTGGCCGCCGCGCCGGACGCGCAGGCCCACACCCGCGCTCTGTGGCCCGTGCTGGAGCGTCCGGCGGACAAGCCGCAGGAAGGTTCCTCGCTGCTTGCGCTGCCGTATCCGTATATAGTCCCCGGCGGGCGTTTCCGCGAGATTTATTACTGGGATTCCTATTTCACCATGCTGGGGCTGGCGGAATGCGGCAGGCCGGATTTGATGGACAATATGGTGAAAAATTTCGTGTATCTGATAAACACCTACGGCCATATTCCCAACGGCAACAGGACCTATTACCTCAGCCGTTCCCAGCCGCCGTTTTTCACGCTGATGGCAAAGCTTCTTGCCAAAACAAAACACGAGGCCGCTTTGCCTGCGGATAACATCGCGGCGATTGAAAAGGAGTATCAGTTCTGGATGGACGGCGCCGACAAGCTCAAAAAAGACGGCGACGCGGAACGCCGGGTCGTCAAAGCCGCAGGGGCGGTTCTGAACCGCTATTGGGACGACAATCCAGTCCCCCGGCAGGAGTCGTACCGCGAGGATGCCGCAACCGCGCGCGCCGCCTCCGGCAAGTCCAAAAACGTGTACCGCAACATCCGCGCCGCCGCCGAAAGCGGCATGGATTTTTCGTCCCGGTGGTTTGCGGACGGAAAAACGCTGGCTTCCATAGAAACCACGGATATAATCCCTGTGGACCTCAACTGCCTGCTTTACGACGTTGAAATGACTTTGGGCGAGGCATACAAGGCCTCGCAGCCGGAGAAGTCGCGGATGTATCTTGCGCGGGCGGAAAGCCGCAAAAAAGCCGTCAACGAACTGATGTATGATTCCGCGCGGAAGTTTTACTCGGATTACAATTTCAAAAAGCGCGCGCTTACCGGCAGGCTTACGCTGGCGGGGATGTTTCCGTTCTTCCTGAACCTCGCCCCGCAGGAGCGCGCCGCCGGCGCGGCGGATGTAATCAAAGCGGATTTCCTCAAGGCCGGCGGCGTTGTAACCTCGCTTGCCGAAACCGGCCAGCAGTGGGACCTCCCCAACGGCTGGCCGCCGCTGCAATGGATAACCGTAACGGGCCTTCTCAATTACAATCAGAAAGAGCCGGCCTATGCAATCGCCCGCCGCTGGACAGAGGTCAACGAGCATGTTTTCCTGCGCACAGGCAAGATGATGGAGAAATACAATGTGGTCAACACCGCGCTGGAGGCCGGCGGCGGCGAATATCCGGGACAGGACGGCTTCGGCTGGACCAACGGCGTTTATCTGGCGCTCAAAGCCCTGCTTGCCAGGCCGTAAGATTTCCCGGATAACGATCAGCGGGCCGGGGCGCGGCAGGCCGGCAGCATGTTCCGCATATTTTCCCGCGAGGAGGCTTTAATTATGAAAACCGGAAAGAAAATCGCGATACTGGGCGTGGGTAATATAGGCTCCTCCATAGCGCGCGGGCTGGCGGCGTCCGGGGAATTCGCCCCGCGCGATATAACGCTCACCCGCCGCCGCGCCGAGCTGCTGGAGCCGCTGGCAAAAGAGGGATTTAACACTCTCTCCGACAACCGGAAGGCCGTCCGGGACGCGGATATAATCATACTCGCCGTCGCGCCGCGGCAGCTTGAAGGCCTGGTGCGCGAAATCCGCCCCGCGCTGGCGGCTGGCCGGCATATGCTGATTTCGGTGGTTACCGGCGTTTCCACAAGCCAGATTTCCGGCTGGGCCGGCAAGAAAATCGGCGTGGTGCGCGCCATGACCAATACCGCCATTTCAATACGGGAGGCCATGACCTGCCTCTGCGCCGCGCCGCAGCACCGCGCCGAGCTTGGGCAGGCCGCGCGGATATTTGACGCGCTGGGCGCGACTTTGGTCATAAACGAGGAACTGATGCTTTCCGCCACGGCGCTGGCCGGCTGCGGGATAGCCTTTTTCCTGCGCGCGGTGCGCGCCGCCTCCCAGGGCGGCACGCAGATAGGGTTCCACTCCGACGAGGCGCTTCTGCTGGCGGCGCAGACCGCAAAGGGCGCCGCCTCGCTGCTGCTGCGCGCGCAGGCCCATCCCGAAAGCGAGATAGACAAGGTTACCACCCCGCGCGGCTGCACCATAGAGGGGCTTAACGAAATGGAGCATAACGGTTTCAGCTCCGCGATGATAAAGGGCATTGTAACATCCAATAACAAGGCCGCGCATCTGTTCTGCAAGGAAGAGTAGAAAATCGCTCCTGGTGGAACCGGCGGGGGCCATTATTTGCTAAAATTACGGGAGTAGATGCTATTTTTCGGAGGCTGAGATGGAACAACAAGCGCCGGCGTTCTGGGTTAATATTCTTCCGATAGCTGCCATAGTCGCTATCTTTTACTTTACGATGATACGCCCCCAGCAGAAGCAGGAGGCGGCCCGCAAAAAAATGCTTGATGCCCTGGACAAGGGCGACAAGGTGCTCACCTCCGGCGGGATAACCGGCGTGGTCCACGCCGTCAAGGGCGACGAGGTTGAAATCAAAATCGCCGACAATGTAAGGGTGAATGTCCTGCGCTCCTACATCATCACCGTTTTGAAGGACGGCGCGCCCGCGCCGGTGAACCCTCAGTCTTAAAAAGGAAAACATAATGCCCAAACAACTGATGTGGAAATGGGTTGTCGCGCTGGGGACCGTCGTTTTGTCCGTCTGGCTGCTATACCCGACGATTGACTGGTACACCAAAGCGCCCTCCGAAATGGCGGAGCTGGAGCGCGCCAGAATGCGCCCCAAGCGCATACTGGGGTTGGGACTGGATTTAAGGGGCGGCTCGCATCTGGTGCTGGAGCTGGACGTCTCCAAGCTGGACAAGCGCGAGACGGTGCCGGAAGCCATAAACCGCGCCATTGAAATCATACGCAACCGCATAGACCAGTACGGCGTGGGCGAAACCCCCATCACCCGGCAGGGCGACCGGTGGATTTCGGTGCAATTGCCCGGCGTCGCCAACCCGGAGCAGGCCGAGGAAATCATCGGCAAGACCGCGCTGCTGGAGTTCCGGCTGGTGGATGAAGGCGAGAAGGCGCAGGCCGCAATCGCCAAGGCGTCCTCGCTGACGGCGGTCTGGAACGACAAGGGAGTGCTTAATCCCGACGTCGCCAAACTGCTGCCGCCGGACACTGCGCTGTTCCGCGGCAAGGAGCGGGATTTTTACGTGCTTACCTCCTCCGCCGGGGTTACTGGGGCATACCTGCAGAACGCCAATATGCGCACCGGCGGGCAGATGGGGTATCCGTATGTGGAGTTCACTTTCAACCAGGACGGTGCCAAGCTGCTGGACAAGCTGACCGCCAGCAATGTCAACCGCCACATGGCCATTGTGCTTGACGGCATTGTGCAGACCGCGCCCAACATACACAGCCGCATACCAAACGGCACCGGAGTCATAGAGGGCAGCTTCACGCTGGACGAGGTGAAAAACCTCGCCATAGTGCTGCGCGCGGGCGCGCTGCCGGCCCCGGTCAACATCATAGAAAAGCGCACCGTGGGGCCGGGCCTGGGCGAAGATTCCATACGCGCCGGCGTGAAAGCCTCGCTGCTGGGGCTGGCGCTGGTCGTAGGGTTCATGCTGTTCTACTACAAATTCTCCGGCTTTGTGGCCGACATCGCGCTTGTGCTTAATCTCGTGATGCTGATGGCGCTTATGGCCTATTTCTCGGCCACGCTGACGCTGCCGGGCATAGCGGGCATAATCCTGTCGCTGGCGATGGCGGTTGACGCCAACGTGCTGATACTGGAGCGTCTGCGCGAGGAGCTTGCCCTGGGCAAGCCGCTTGTGATGGCCATCAACACCGCCTACGACAAGGCCTGGAGCGCCATCGTTGACTGCCACCTGACCACCTGGATAGCCTCCGTGTTCCTGTTCCAGTTCGGCTCCGGGCCGGTGAAAGGGTTTGCGGTTACGCTGACGCTGGGCCTGCTCATCAGCCTCTACACCTCGGTTTTCGTCACCAGGGCGATTTACGAGTTCTGGCTGACCTCCAACCCCAAGGAGATAAGCATATGATAAAGCTAATTCCCAAGACGGATATAGATTTCGTCGCAAAGCGCTGGATATTTTTCGGAATCTCCATAACGCTCATGGCGGCGGGTATAATATCGGTGGCCGTTAAGGGGCTCAATTTCGGCCTGGATTTCACCGGCGGCACGCTGGTGCAGGTGCAGTTTGACAAGCCCGCCGCGATAGGCGAAGTCCGCGCCGCGCTTGAAAAAGCCGGCATCAGCGCCTCGCTGCAAAGCTATACCGGGCGCAACAGCTTCGCCATAAGCGTCAAGGGGAAACAGGACAACGTCAACGTCATAGGCAACAAGATAAAGGATGCGCTGTCGTCCGCCATGCCGGACAAGAAGTTTGAGACGGAGCGGCTGGAGTATGTCGGCCCCGCCGTGGGGCGCGACATGACCAAGAAGGCGCTGTGGGCCATGGCCTTGTCCTTCCTGGCGATGATAGTCTATATCGCCTTCCGCTTCAGCAATCCGCTCTGGGGCACGATGGGCGTTATTGCAGACTTCCACGACATAATAATAGTGGTAGGCATACTCTCCATGACCGGCAAGGAGATAGACCTGGTGATTATAGCCGCCATACTCACAATCGCCGGCTATTCCATCAACGACACCGTGGTTACTTACGACAGAATGCGCGAGCATCTGCGCCTGAACGTCCGCATGCCGCTCAAGGAGCTTATCAACCGCAGCATCAACGAATGCCTGGCCAGAACGGTGATGACAAACGTAACCGTGCTGCTTGCGGTGCTGTGCCTCTTCATTCTGGGCGGAGAGGTGCTGCATAATTTTGCCTTCACCATGCTGGTGGGCTGTCTGCTGGGCACATATTCCACCATAGCCATCGCCACCCCGCTGCTCTATGAATGGGCCGAGGGCCGCAAATCCGCCGCGCCGGAAGCCGCGCCCCAGCCGCAGGTTCAGCAGCAGTCCAAAAAACAAAAGCGCAATGCGCAAAATACGCCGGTTTAAGCTGCCGGTCCATCAGAGGGAGATTTACCGCCGCGCGGCAAGGCTGCCGGAAGACCTTGCCGCCGCCGGCCTCTCCGGCGAGCGGGAACTGTTTGATTTCGTGGACATGCTCTCGGGCCAGCTGGAGCCGGGCGCGGTTTTTGATTCTTTCCCCAAAACCTCGGATTTGTTTTTCGGGCTGGATATTCCCGGCAACCGCATGTTCAGCGCGGCGATAATCACGCTGGGCCCGAAGCTGGAAGCCAAAATCGCCGCTCTGGAGCCGCAGCCGGCAAGGAAAATAGCAGCTATCGCCGCCTTTGAGCTTATGGAATGCGCCGTGGATCTCATGGACGAGCTTGTGGGCGAGGAGGCCGCAAAGGAGAATTTCACCTGCGAGACCCGCGAGATTCTGATGGAGCCGTCCCTGCCCGCCAATGTCCCTGCGGACGGCGCGTTCCGCCCCAGATTCATGAAAAACGCCCTGCTCCGTGAGGGCGAAACCCGGCTGAAAGCCCTTGCCGCCGTGCTGGACGCGCTTCAGGCCCAGAAAATCAGCGTTTTCATAGCCGACGGCCAGCCCAGCCCGATGATGACCGCCGCCATGCTGATTCCCTGGACCCCGAAGAAAAAACGCAAGGGGAAATAGCGCGGCCTGCCGTATAAGCGCATTCCGTTTTCAGAGTGTTTACAGCAGACAGAAAACTATATGTCCGCGCCCAGATGGATTGACTGCATAGCCCACCGCGTCTTGCCGCTTCTGGCGGAGGGATACATCCGCCTTGCCGGCGCGACCACATCAGTAATCACCGAGGAAAACCCGCAGTCCGCCGCGCTGGAGGCGCAGGGAAAAAATTTCATTTACGCCGCCTGGCATTGCCAGCAGCTTATGCTTATCTACACGCATCGCGGCAGGCGGGCGTGCGCGCTTGTCAGCATGAGCCGCGACGGCGAATATGCCGCCCGCATACTGGAGCGTTTCGGCTTTGCGGTGGCGCGCGGCTCCACCAGCAAGGGCGGCACGCAGGCGCTTCTGGCTTTGATAGACAAGGCGCAGCAGGGCTGGCATCCCGTCATCACGCCGGACGGGCCGCGCGGCCCGGCGCGCACGGTTTCGCCCGGAGTGGTGTTTCTGGCGCAGAAGACCGGCCTTCCGGTGGTTCCCATCGCCTGCGGCCTTAAACGCAAACTAACTTTCAATTCCTGGGACCGTTTCATGCTGCCGCTGCCTTTCGGGAAAGCGGCGGTGGTCTGGGGCAGCCCGGTGGCGGTTTCCGAGTCCGACGACCCCGCTGAAGCCGCCGCCAAAATCCAGCGCGGACTTGACGCCGCCTCCGCCCGCGCCGAGCGCCTCGCGGCAGAATAAGGGCAATCTCGTTTCGGGGCGGGCCTGCGGGATGGCGGTTGTAATTTATGAAAGCCGTATTTCTTGACAGGGACGGGACGCTTATTCACGACAGGCCGGGGCATTATCTTTCCCGGCCAGAGGATATGCGCGTCTATAAAGGCGCGCCGGAGGCGCTGGCGAAACTTTCCGCGCGGGGTTTTAAGCTGTTTATCGTCTCCAACCAGTCCGGCATCGGCAGGGGATATTTCAGCCGCGCGGCGGCGGTCCGCATCAACCGCCGGCTGGAGAAAATACTCGCCGCCGCCGGCGCGGAAATAACCGAGACGGCTTTCTGCCCGCACTCGCCGCAGGACGGCTGCCCCTGCCGCAAGCCTTCGCCGGAAATGGGCAAAAGGCTTGTCAAAAAATATAAAATAGATGTTGCCGCCTCCTTTATGGTCGGCGACAAGCTCATTGACGCGGAATTCGGCAAAAGGCTGGGCGTGCGGACTGTGATGCTTGGCACGGGGCATGGCGCGTCGCAGGCTGCCAAATCCGGCGTGAAGCCGGACCACCGCGCAAGAAACATAATCTCGGCAGTAAACTGGATACTCAAAAATGAAATACAGGATTAAAATTTCGCAGGCCGTAACCGTCGCGCTGCTGCTGGCGGCGAGGCCATGCTCGTGGACTTTGTTTTTCGCCGGGCTTGCCGTGGCCGCCGCGGGCGAGGCGTTGAGGATATGGGCCTCCGGCAATCTTTACAAGGACAAGACCCTCGCCGTGGGCGGGCCTTTCCAGCTTGCGCGGCATCCGCTGTATGTCGGCTCGTCGCTGATTGCGGCGGGGTTTACCGTGATGTGCGTCAACCCGGCATACCCCTACCGCTCCGCCGCGCTGGCATTGTCGGTGATACTGGGCTTCATGTTCGTCTACAGCGCCACCGCCAACGAGGAGGAGGCCCGTCTTTCGCAGCTTTTCGGCGCGGAGTATGAAAGCTACCGCAATTCCGTGCCTAAATATCTGCCCTGCCCGTCGGCATTCGGCGCGGCTTTGCGGACGGATAAATTCTCGCTTTCGCAAATGTTGTATAACAAAGAGCAGATAACCATGCTCGGCTTTGCCTCCATAGCTGGCATTGTCGCGCTGATGGTGTGGCGCGGCCTCAGCATGGCCGGGCTGGTGATGTCGCTATTTTCATGAAGCTGCTGCTATTGCTGCTGACGCCGGTTGTTTCGCCCGCCTTCGCCGCAGAACGCGAGCCGCTCCTTTGTCCTCTCAATAACGCCGCCGTTGTCCAGACATCGTCGGGGCCGGCAACCCCGGCCTGGTTTGGCGAAAAGGTGGAATACGCCATAAGCTGGGGGCTTATCACCGTCGGCCATGCCGATATCTGGGCAAAAGACATCGTGTCCGACACCGGCGGCAGGCCGCTTTACCACATAATATCCACCGCGCGCTCCACCGGCTTCATGGACACTTTCTTCAAGGTGCGCGATATAAACGAATCATGGATAACAACGGACGATTATTCATCCCGCGGCTACCGCCAGATTATGCGCGAGGGGAATTTTTTATGGGACGAGTGGGTGCTTTTTGACGCCGCCGCCAAAAAATTCTCCGGCGAAAACAAGGACCGCGGCGGCAATATAGACAAGCCGCAGGGCGACATTCCGGTTCCCATACAAGACGTGTTGTCCGCGCTGTTTTACATGCGCTCGCAGAAGCTGGAGGTGGGCGGCGAGTTTTCCATAGACGTAAACAACACCAAAAACTGGCCCATGATAGTAAAAGTTACCGAACGCGAGAAAATCAGCCTCCCCGGCGGCAACAAATACGACTGTTTCGTGCTGGAGCCGCTTATGCGCGAGAAGGGCATTTTCGTGCAGAAAGGCAAGCGCATGCGGGTGTGGGTTACCGCGGACCAGTACCGCACCCCCGTGATGATGCGGGCGGAGGTTTTCGTGGGCAATGTAACCGCCTGGGCCGAGAATATAACAAGGTGAGCTATGCCAAAAAACAGGCTTTCACAGATAGTCCGTTCGTTCAGCGGCAAAAAAGTGGTCGTGTTCGGCGATGTGATGCTGGACCGCTTCGTGCGCGGCTCGGTCGGCAGAATATCGCCGGAGGCGCCGGTGCCGGTCGTCCATGTGCTGCATGAGTCCAGCCTTCCCGGCGGGGCGGGGAACGTGGTTTCAAACCTCGCCGCGCTGAAAGCCAGGGCCGCGCTGGTCTCCGTCTGCGGAAATGATGCCGCTGGCAATCAGCTTTCCGGCGCGCTTTCCGGGCACGGGGTGGATGTCTCCGGCCTTTTGCGCGACGGCCACCGCCCCACCATAGAAAAAACCCGCGTCATAGCCGAGCATCAGCAGGTGGTGCGCTTTGACCGCGAGTCAAAAGAGCCTTTTTCCCGCGACATGGCCGCAAAATGCGAGCAGGCGTTTTCTGAAGCGCTGGAAGGCGCCGGGGCCGCGATATTGTCGGACTACGGCAAGGGAATGCTCAACCGGACCAGCATTCCTAAACTGATACAACTGTGCCGGCGCAAAAAAATACCAGTCTGCGTGGACCCGAAAACAGAGCATTTCCGCCGCTACCGCCGCGTAACCTGCATCACGCCCAACACCAAGGAGGCGTGGGAGGGAATGCATTCCGTCCCGCGCGACGGTCAGCCCGCCATAGAGGAGCTGGGCCGCAAAATACTCAAAACCCTTGCTTCCGAGACCGTGCTTATCACCCAGGGCGCGCACGGCATGACGCTGTTCCGGCATGACAAGCCGCATTCCCCTTTCCATATCCCGACCGCTGCGCGCGAAGTTTTCGACGTAACAGGCGCGGGCGACACGGTGATTTCCGTGCTTTCGCTTGCGCTGGCAAGCGGCGCAAGCCACGAGGAGGCCGCGCAACTCTCCAACTGCGCCGCAGGAATTGTGGTGGGCAAGCTGGGAACCGCCACCGCCTCGCAGGAGGAGATTTTGGAGGCGATACTCAATGGCTGACACGGTTTTTGTAATTCCCGCGCGTTACGGCTCGGTCCGGTTTCCGGGCAAGGTGCTGGCGGAAATCTCCGGCAAGTCCGTGGTGCGCCGGGTTTACGAGGCCTGCTCCGCCGCCGGCATGGGCGAGGTCATCATCGCCACCGAGGATGAGCGCGTCGCCAAAGCCGCCGCGGCCTTTGGCGCAAAATACGTCATCACAAGCCCCCGATGCGCCAGCGGCACCGATCGCGTCTGGGAGGCCGCCTCCGGGCGCGGCGAAAAATTCATAATCAACGTCCAGGGCGACGAGCCTTTCATTTCCACGGCTACGATAGCCGCCGCCGCCCGGCTTTTGCAAGCCGACCCGCAAGCCGACATCTCTTCCGCCTGTTTTGAAATCACAAACCCGGACGATATCACAAACCCCAATTCGGTCAAGGCGGTGCTGGACGGGGGGGGGCGCGCATTGTATTTTTCGCGCAGCCCGGCGCCGTATCACCACCAGCTTTCGGAGATAAAGGACAAGGTTCCGTATTACAAGCATTGCGGAATTTACGGCTACCGGCGGGCCGCGCTGGAAAAATTCGTAAGCCTTCCGCCCAGCCGGCTGGAACTGCTGGAGCGGCTGGAGCAACTGCGCGCGCTTGAGGCGGGCATGACAATAAAATGCGCCGTCTGCGAGGAAGCCGGCCCGGCCATAGACACGCCGCAGGATTTAATCCGCGCCGAGGAATACCTCCGCGCGCATAACTTAATAACCAAGGGAGCCTGACATGGGAAAATTCATATTTGTGACGGGCGGGGTGGTAAGCTCGCTGGGAAAAGGGATATGCGGCGCGTCAATCGGGAAGCTGCTTCAGCTTAACGGATTGTCCGTAACGATGGTCAAATGCGACCCGTATATCAATGTGGACGCCGGCACCATGAACCCCTTCCAGCACGGCGAGGTTTATGTAACCGACGACGGCGCCGAAACCGACCTGGACCTGGGCTATTACGAGCGTTTCCTGGAAAACCCCATGACCCGCGCCAACAATGTTACCGCCGGAAACGTCTACCGCGCCGTGATAGAAAAAGAGCGCCGGGGCGAATACCTCGGCTCCACCGTGCAGGTGATTCCGCACGTGACCAACGAAATCAAGTCGCGCTTTTCCGCGCTTTCGGGCAATTTTGACGTGACCATAGTTGAAATCGGCGGCACCGTCGGCGATATTGAAAGCCTTCCCTTTCTTGAGGCCGCCCGCCAAATGCGCATGGACTGCGGCCCCGGAAACGTGATGTATGTGCATGTAACGCTGGTCCCCTATATCCCCGCCTCCGACGAGCTGAAGACAAAACCGACCCAGCATTCCGTCAATAAATTGCGCGAAATCGGCATAGACCCCAACATGATAATCTGCCGCGCCAACAAGCCGCTGGACGCCGACATCAAATCCAAAATCGCGCTTTTCTGCAGCGTGCCCAAAGAGGCGGTGGTGGAAGCGCCGGACGTGCCCTCCATTTATAAAGTGCCGGAGCTGCTGCATTCGCAGGGCGTCAACGAGCAGGTGCTCATGCTGCTCGGCATACGCGCCAAGCGGCACGATTTCGGCAAATGGGACGCTTTCATCAGCCGCATGGACAAGCTGGAGAAAACCGTCAATATCGCGGTGGCCGGGAAATATGTAAAGCTCAAAGACTCCTATAAGTCCATCGGCGAGGCGCTGCTGCACGGCGCGCTGGCCAACAACGCCAAAATCAAGATTGATTATGTGGATGTGGAGGATGCCGACGCCGCCCCGCGTCTGCGCGCCGCCGACGGGATTTTGGTCCCCGGCGGTTTCGGCGACAGGGGGGTGGAAGGCAAAATAAAAGCCATCACCATCGCGCGCGAGATGAAAAAGCCGTTCCTCGGAATCTGCCTCGGTATGCAGTGCGCCGTCATTGAATCGGCAAGGAACCTGGCCGGCTGCAAGAATGCGCATTCAACAGAGTTTGACCCCAAAACGCTCTATCCCGTTATAGACCTGCTGCCGGAGCAGAAAGGCGTCCAGACCAAAGGCGGCAACATGCGGCTCGGCGCATATACCACCGTGCTGGCCGAGGGCAGTCTCTGCGCCAAAGCCTACAAATCGCTTGAAATCAGCGAGCGTCACCGCCACCGCTACGAGTTCAACCCGAAATACGTCAAAACGCTTGAAAAGGCCGGTCTTAAAGTTACCGGCTGGTACAAGGACCGCAAGCTGCCGGAAGTCGTTGAATTGCAGGGCCATCCGTGGTTTGTGGGCGTGCAGTCCCACCCGGAATTCAAGTCGCGCCCGACAAAACCGCACCCGCTGTTTGCCGCTTTCATAGAGGCCGCGCTTAAATCCGCCGACAAAAAGCACCACCCCGCCCCGGAGCACGCCGCGGCATGAATTGACAGGGCTATCTCATGCAGAATAACAATGTCATCGCGCATAAAACTACAACCATGCGCATTGTAGATTTGCGTAATCAGTATGAGAATGGCCATTTGAATCTTAACCCGGGGTTTCAAAGACAGTCCGTTTGGAATGAGCGTGACAGGGCTAAGCTGATTGACAGCATTTTGCGCAATTATCCATTGCCAGCCATATTCCTCTATAAGCGGGAGGAAAACGGCAAGTTGGTTTTTGATGTTATTGACGGCAAGCAGCGGCTGGAATCCATGTTTATGTTCATGGGAAATATGCGCGGCAGGTTTCAGGTATCCACGCATTTACCTGATGCGAGTTCGGCAGAGTATGTTGGCTGGAATACGTTAAAACGTCGGAAATTGCAGTATTTGCTTGAGGGATACGAAATACCTGTTATTGAGGTTGATGGCGATATAGGCGATATTATCAGCGTGTTTGTGCGAATTAACTCCACAGGAAAAGCGCTTACGCCTCAAGAAAAGAGACACGCTCGTTATTACAGAAGCGAATTGCTCAAAGAAGCTTCGCGCATGGCGCGCCGTTTTGAGGACTACTTCAGAGATCATGATATTTTCAGCCATGGACAGTTGTGCCGCATGAAGCATATTGAGTTTATGTGTGAACTCATGCTTTCGCTGGTTACCGGTGATGTTTTGAACAAGAAAACCGCATTGGATCGTGTGATGGAAACACCATCCATGGGACGAAAAGATGTGATGAAAGCGTCGCGTATGTCGGTTTCCGCGCTTAGGCATATCAAACACATGTTCCCCAAGCTGAAAACGACGAGGATGCGGCAAGTGTCTGATTTCTACAGTTTGGCAGTTCTTATCGGGAAATTTGAGCAGGAGAAATTGGTTCTGACCGATAGGAAACGAAACAGACTGGCGTGGGACATTTTGCAGGCGTTTTCCGTACAGGTGGATGAGGTGCGGGAATTGCAGCGCAAAGCCAAGGGCGCAAGAACGGACCAGGAAATTTACCGGGACTATCTGCTGACGGTTTCACAAATGACCGATGATATAAGCCAGCGGCGGAAGCGGGAGCAGATATTGCGGAATCTTTTGCAAAGCCTTTTTGCGCGGAAAGATTCTCAGCGGGGATTTACAGCGGAACAGAGAAGAATATTATGGAATACAGCTTCGGACAGAAAATGCTCTTATCCCGGCTGTTGTAAAAAACTGACATGGGATGATTTCACGGTGGATCATATAAGCCCTTACAGCAAAGGCGGGCAAACTCAACTGAAAAATGCCGCGCTGATGTGTCGCGCGCATAATTCATCAAAGGGGAATCGGAGAGTTGCCTGAAAGGAATTCTGTCGTTCCCTGAAAATCCCGTGGCGAGGGTGGTAAAAAGATGGTATAATAGTGGTATAAGAATGGTAATGTCTTGTTTCCGCCGGGAGGGGTTATGCCGACTGCCAGCCTGAATCCGTTTTCCATGGTTCCAAGAAAGGACTACCTTTCATTTTTTAACGGCAGGCATCCGAGATACAAGAAAATTCTCTCGTTTACCGATTTCCAGAAAAAGGATGTGGCTTTTGCCGCCGGAATTCCTGTCGCCTCCGTTCGTTACGACAACAAGCTGCCGGCGGAGGTTGAAACCCGTTTCCGCGAATGGGCAACGCTTCTGAATCTGGTGGCGGAACATTTCAGAGGCGATGCGGATAAAACCGCGCTTTGGTTCGTCATGCCCAATCCGATGCTTGGCAATATAGCTCCTCGCGACATGATTCGCATGGGGCGATTCAACAAGCTGCTTAAATTCATAGTCAATGCCATGTCGGAAAATCAGCGTCCATAAATCATGGCAAAGCATTTTCGCGCGAAACCAATACTGCTGGATTGTTTTCATGCGGTGGATGTTTATCGGACTGCGGCAATAAGGGATAAATGTCTTCGGTATCACAGTGAGCTATATAATGCTCTCGCTATTGAGCGGGATAAGATATCGGATTGTCTGAAAAAAGCGCTGCTGGAAGCTGCAATCGGTCCGTTCAAATTTTCCGGCTGGCAGCGGCTTGTCAAATACAGGTATTCGGACAATCCGCTGTCTCCCGAAGGAAGCTTGCTGGAACCGGGAGGGAGGTTTAACATCCCGGATATCAACCCGTTGCGGTTTCCCAGATTTCCGGCGCTCTATATAGCCGAAGACCGGAAGACCGCTTTAGGTGAAGCGTTAGGCGGCGAAGGCGACGGCGCAATGTCCGCGCTGGATTGCGCGCTTGTCAAAAGAGAATCAATAGCCGTTATCTCGCTGGAAGGAGAGTTGGATTCCGTCATAGATTTGAACAAGGCCGAACGGCTGGAACCTTTTTTAAGGCTTATTGCGGGAATTTCCCTGCCCGCAGAAAAGGAGAAGTTGCTGGCGGACATGGGCAAAGCCGCCGAAATTGAACCAATGCAGCTTGTGCGCACAATGGATGAATTGGCAAATGCGCTGTTTGCCGGGGAATGGCGCAGAATGCCCATGCTCTATGATATTCCGGCGCAATGCCAGGTATTCGGACAGCTTGTTTTTAACGCAGGTATTGATGGGATAGTTTATCCGTCAAGAGTGTCTCCCGGCAATTGCATCGCCATATATCCGAGAAATTTGATTCCTGGTTCGTATGTGCAATTGTCCGGGGCTGTTCCTGCAAGTCTGAAAATTACTAGATTAGATAGGGTGAGTTGGCCGGCTATGCGCGGAACTCTTGATTACTGAATGGTGGCGCCATGACTGCAAACATCAGACAAACAAAGGTCAAAATCGGCGGGGCGGAGTTTTGCAATGCCGGGCCGCTGGCTTTTATCGCCGGGCCTTGCGTTATTGAAAGCGAACAGGGCTATCTGTCCGCCGCTAAAAAGCTGGCGGAAATTTTCCGCGCCGCTCGGCGTTCTTTCGTGCTCAAAGCCTCTTTTGACAAGGCCAACCGCACCTCGGTGAAATCGTTCCGGGGGCCCGGCATGGCGCGCGGGCTGGAAATTCTGGCCAAGGCCAAAAAGCTGACCGGCGCGCCGCTGCTGGTGGACGTGCATGAGCCGCCGCAGGCGGTTGAAATCGCCAAAGTGGCCGATATTCTGCAAATCCCTGCCTTCCTGTGCCGCCAGACGGACCTGGTTCTGGCCTGCGCGCGGACGGGGAAAGCCGTCAACGTCAAAAAAGGCCAGTTTCTCGCGCCGTGGGATATGGGTAATATCGCGGCGAAGATAGAATCCGCCGGAAACCGCAATATAATGTTCACCGAGCGCGGGACCAGCTTCGGCTATGGGCGGCTGGTGGTGGACATGTCCGGCCTTGAGGTGATGAAGCGGACCGGCTATCCCGTCATTTTTGACGCGACGCACTCCGTCCAGCAGCCGGGGGCCCTGGGAAGCGCCACGGGGGGGGATTCGTCTTTGATCCCCGCTCTGGCGCGGGCCGCCGCCGCCGTGGGTGTGGCGGGGCTGTTTTTCGAGGCGCATCAGGACCCGCGCAGGGCATTGTCGGACGGACCCAATTCTCTGTCATTGAAAGATGTGCCCAAACTCGTTAGAATCGTATGTAAGCTGGACGACGAGGTCAAAAAAACATGAAGTGCCTTTCCTGCGCCCAGGAAAACAAGCCGGGCGTTAAAATCTGCAAGAAATGCGGACGCGAAATCGCGCTGGCGCCCGCCTGGTTTCCCGACTGGAAATGGCATTTGAAAACGCTTTCCATCATATACGCCGCGCTGGTGCTGTTTTTTTTCGGCGCGCATTTTCTGCTGAAAAAACTGCCGCCGCCGTATAATCTGCGCAGCATTCCGCCGGAGATGACGCCATGGCTAAACCCAAAAACTCCCCCCAATCCGTAACAGCCTTAGCGCGCGCCGACATGCTGGCCGAATCCCGCGCTGTGGCATCGGCTGCGCGCGCCCTTGACGGCGCGGTTTTTTCCCGGGCGGTAAGAATTCTGCGCGGCGCGCTGGGCCGGGTGGCGGTAACGGGGCTTGGCAAATCGGGCCTTATAGGCCGCAAAATAGCCGCCACGTTGTCTTCTACCGGAACCTCGGCGGTGTTTGTGCATCCGGTGGAATGCCTGCACGGCGACCTAGGCATGATTTCCGAGGGAGACGTTTTGCTGGCCCTGTCCTCCTCCGGCGAGACTGACGAGGTTTGCAAGCTGGCCGCGCTTTTGAAATCGCGCGGCGTGAAAGTGGCCGCCCTCACCGCAGGCGCCAATTCCCGGCTTGCCCGGATTTCCGACGCCGGCATCGCCCTTAAAATTTCAGGCGAGGCCTGCCCCCACAACATAACCCCCACTTCCTCCACCACCGCCATGCTGGCCGCTGGCGACGCGCTGGCGCTGGCGCTTATGCGGCTGTCGGGCTTTGGCAGGGAGGATTTTGCCAGGCTGCATCCGGGCGGCAGTTTGGGAAAAATGCTTTCACTGAGAGTCAGGGATTTGATGCGCACCGGCGCGGCAAATCCCGTCATGCTCCAGACAAAAACCGTGGCCGACGCCCTGCCGCTTATGACGGAAACCCGGCTTGGCGCGGTGTCGGTCGTGGATTCAAAAGGCCGGCTGGCCGGCTTTTTCACTGACGGGGATTTGCGGCGCGGCTTGCAAAAAGACACTGCGCTGCTTTCCCGCAAACTGGCGGATGTGATGACCAGAAAGCCCGCCTTTGTAACCGCCGATACTCCCGCCATAGAGGCGGCGAGGCTGCTGTCCGGCAAAAAAATAGACAATATCCCCGTGCTGGACGGGCGCGGCAGGCCCGCCGGCGTTCTGGACGAGCAGGACCTTATAGATGTGCTGCCGCTGGTCCGCGATGAGCAGTAAACCCCCGTTTTTGCTGGCCCTGGCGCTCTGCCTTTCCGGCTGCGGCTATTACGGCGCGGACGGCGGCGGCGCGCGCGCGGTTCCGGTGCATAAAATGCAGAAGCTGAAAATGTACGAGATTGCGGGCAGCTCCCGCCCCTGGACGCTGGATGCCAAATCCGCCGAGCTTAAAGACGGCGAGGATACTGTCCGGATGGAGGAGCCGTTGGCGGTTTACGCGCACGGCGCTTCCACGTCTACGGTTAAATCGCGGCAGGGACGTTTCAACATGGAGGACAGCACCGCGGTTTTCAGCAAGAATGCGATAGCCTTCACCGACGGCGGGCGCATAAAGCTTGAAACCGAGGAACTGAAGTATTCCCCCAAAAGCGACAGGGCGTGGAGCGATGTTAAAGTTGATATAACCCGCGTCAAAGACGGCTCCACCACCACGGTTTCCGCGCAAAAGGGTTTTTACAATCTGGCGCGGAAAGACGGCGCGCTGTCGGGCAATGTGGTGGCACATGAGTTGCGGGATAATGTTACGTTGGAGACGGAACAGCTCAATTACTCGGAGAAAAACGCGCTGATGTGGTCCGACAAGCCGGTGAAAATGACCGAAATCCGGGAGAACTCCCCTACGGTGGTTACAGCCTCCAGCGGCAGCTACGATTTGAACGGCAGGACGGCGGTTTTCAGCGGCGATGTCGTCGCGCTGGAGCAGAAGGACAATGTGGAGCTTTACACCGACAGGCTGGTATACAATCATCAGACTGCGCTGCTGTCGTCGGAGTCGCCGGTCAGAATGAAAACCGTCAGGGATAATTCGGTTTCCACCGTTACCGCGCGCAAGGGCAGTTACGATGCGGCGGGGCGTTCGGCTGTTTTCACCGGCAATGTGGTGGCGCGCTCGGAAAAGGACAAAACCATGCTGGAGACCGAGAAATTGTTTTATTCCGCAAAGCGCGCGCTTATATATACCGACGAGGCGGTCCGGCTGACGGGCGATAGCACGGTGGTCCGCGGCAGGGGCTTTGAGGCCAAACCCGACCTGTCGGAAATATCGGTTATGAATCAGGAAACGGAGCTGCCTAAAAAATGAGGCGGATTTTCGGGATGATTTTGGCGGTTGCCGCGGTCCCCGCGTTTGCGGGGGACGCCGCCGTTCCGCCCATGCTGGGCGGCGTGGTCAAAAGCGATAAATGGACCATGCACCGCGCCGAGGGGACCGAGGAGTTCTCCGGCAACGTGCGCTACCGCAGCGACCAGTACGAGATGCGCGCCGATTGGGGCCTCTACAACCGCAACACCGGCGAGTTCAGGACGTCCGGCAATATAGACGGCGCGAAACGCTGGCCCGACGGGGCATTGTCCCGCGCGCGTTCCGACAAGGCTCTCTACCGCATGAAAGAGGAGACCGCGCTGCTGGAATCCGATGCCGGGCGTCTGGTGCGCATAGACCACAGCAGCCCGGTCTACGGCGTCTGGAACAGCGTCTCAAAAACGGCTTTCGCGGACCAGAACGCGCGTTTTGCGCGGCTGGAAAAAGAAGTGGTCATAACCAGCACATCCTCCGTCGCGCATTGCGACAGCGCGGTTTACAGGTACAGCGAGGACGGACGGCACGCCCTGTTTGACCTTTACGGCAGGCCGGTGATTACCGGGGTTCACGACGGCTACGATTACGCCGTAGTGGGCGACACCGCCGCCGCGGACATTGCCATGGACAAATTCACAATCACTGGCCGCGTGAAGGGCTGGATACGGCCCGCGGCAGGGAGCCGGCATGGAGCTTCGCGCTCGTTCTATTGAGAAAAACTACAAGGACCGCAAGGTTGTAAAAGGCATAGACATTTACGTCCGCACCGGCGAGATATGCGGGCTGCTGGGGCCCAACGGCGCGGGGAAAACCACCACTTTCTACATGCTGGTCGGTTTTATCAAGCCGGACGGCGGCAATGTGTTCATAGACGACAGGGATATCTCCGCCCTGCCGATGTACGAGCGCGCGCGGCTGGGCATAGGCTACCTCGCCCAGGAGCCGACCATTTTCCGTGGGCTTTCGGTGGAGGACAACCTGCTTGCCGTGCTGGAACGCATAATGCCCTCCAAAGCGCAGCGGCTGAAAAGGGTGCAGAGCCTGCTTGAGGAATTCGGCCTGTGGCGGCTGCGCAAACAGCAGGCCTGGACCCTTTCCGGCGGAGAAAAGCGCAGGCTGGAAGTGGCGCGCGCCATGATAAACGACCCGCATATCATGCTGCTGGACGAGCCTTTCGTGGGCATAGACCCCATAACGGTAAGCGACCTCAAGCGCATAATTTTCCAGTTGCGCGACAAGGGCCTGGGCGTGCTTATCACCGACCATAACGTGCGCGAGACGCTGGACCTGACCGAGCGCGCCTATCTTATACACGACGGCAAAATCCTCACCGAAGGCTCGCGCGACGTGCTGCTCAACGACCCCGGCGCGCGCAAATTCTACCTCGGCGAAGATTTCAAGATGTGATGGCGGGCGCCGCCTCATAGATTCCGGAGCCAGTTCAATGCCGCTTGAAATAAACGGGCTTAGTTTCCGCCACTGCGGGGCGCGGGATTTCGCGCTGCGCGGCGTTGATTTGCGCATCCCCGCCGGGGAATGCGCCTTCGTGCGCGGCGAAAACGGCTCCGGCAAGACCACTCTTGTGGCGGCGGTGTCGGGCATTTCTCCGGCTTTCGGCGGGGGGGAGATATCCGGTTTGCTTGATATTTGCGGCGCAAGGCCCGCCTCCGTGCTGCAAAATATAGACGCCCAGATGCTGCACGAGACCGCCGGCGGCGAAATGGAATTCTACGCGCGCTACGGCGCGCCGGGGCCGGTTTCGGTTAATGAAGCGGCGCGCGCCATGGGCGTTGAAAAGCTGCTGGAACGGCAGACTCACACACTTTCTTCAGGCGAGATGCAGCGCGCCGCCATCTCCTGCGCGCTTTTCTGCTCCGACGGGAAACTGCTGGTGCTGGACGAACCGGCCTCCTGCCTGGACGCCGCCGGGCAGCGCCTGCTGGCGGAGAGGATTTGCGCGCTTAAATCCGGGGGCGCCTCGGTGCTGGTTACCGGCCACGGCGCGGGCGCGCTGGCGGACTGCGCGGACGCGGTTTACGAGCTAAGCGGCGGCGCGCTGCGCCGCGCGGGCTTTGCGCCGCAGGAGGAGGCCGCCGCTCCGGCGGCCCGTCCGGGCGGGGTTTTGCTGCGGGCGGAAAATGTCTGCGCCGAAAGCGAGGCGCACGAGATTATGCTGGCCCCCTCGCGGCTGGAGATGCGGGAGGGCGAAGTCGCCGGGATAACCGGAGCCAACGGCTCCGGCAAGTCCAGCCTGGCCAAGCTGCTGGCCGGCTGGATTGCGCCGAAAGCCGGATATATTGAATTTGAGGGAAAGCGCGCGGATTGCTCCTGCCTGCGCCGCCAGTCCCGGCTGCTGGGGCAGAACCCGTATCACGGGCTTTTGTGCGCCACCGCCGCCGAGAATCTTGAGCAGGCGCGCCGCCGCGCGCTGCGCCCGGGTTTTGACGCCGCGCGCGCGGTTGAAATACTGGAGGCAGGTCCCCTGCTGCCGCGCGACGTAAACCGTCTCAGCTTCGGACAGGCGCAGCGCGTGGCGCTGCTGTGCGCGCTGGCGTATAACCCGCGCGTTCTTATTCTGGACGAGTTTACCGCCTGCCTGGACGCGCGGGGAATAGCGCAGTCCGCGCGGCTGCTGCGCGAATACGCCGCCGCCGGCGGCGCGGCGGCGGTGGTGTCGCATCTGGAAAGCCATCTGGCGCCGTTGTGCGGGCGGATTTTGGCAATGAAGGATATTTATGCGCCGGGCTGACAGGATACGGCTTGTGGTTTTTCCCACGGCTTTCGGCGCGCTATGGGGGCTTATAGAGTTGCTGGCGGGGGGCTGGCTGCACGCGATGCGCGTGCCGGTGGCGGGCGCGTTTCTGGGCTCCGCCGGCGGAATAATACTCTGCGCCGAGCGGGCCTTCACCCCCGTCCGGGGGGCAACGCTTTGCACCGGGCTTACCGCCATACTGGTCAAGCTGATGTTCATAGGCGGGCTGCAATTCAACATCGTCATAGCCCTCGCCCTGGAGACCGCGGTCGCCGAGGCGGTGCTGACGGTTTTCGGCGTAAGCGCGCTTTCTTTTTTCCTTGCGCCGCTGCTGTGCTGCATGGAAAGCTCGCTGCATTTTCTTATAGGCAACTGGCTCAAGTACGGCGGCGATATTTTCGGGGCCTATGCCATCGCGTTGCGCAAAATAGCGGCCCTGTTCGGGATTAAGCCGGATTTCTGGAAGCTGGCCGTCGCGCTGTGGGCGGGGCTGCATCTGGCCATCGGCGGGGCGGCGGGGCTGGTGTCGGTGCGGGTGGGCAGGTATTTGAGAAAAATATGAAACGGGGAATCGCGTTCAAAACCGCGCTGCTGCTGTTTGCCGCGGCGCTGTTTCTGCCGGGCAGACGGTGGCAGGCAGCCGCCGACGCGGCGGCGCTGCTGGCGCTGGCCTCGCGCGACGCGGGCGCGCTGAGGGCGGGCTCGTTCCGGTTCTGGTTTTTTCCGGCGGCGCTGGCGGCGGCTGTCTCCTTTTTCTCCGCCGATGCCGACGCCAGTTTGCTGGGATACGGCTACTCGTCGCGGCAAATGGCGGCCGGCGCGGTGATGATGTTTCACGCCTATGTGTTTGCCGCGCTGGCCAGGTTTGGGCGGCGCAACTTCACGATGGGCGAGATAGTCTCCGCCGCGGACAGGGCCGGCGCAGGCGGGGCCGGGCTGCGCGCCGCGCTGGCGCTGGCCTCGGCGCGGATACTAAAGCGCATGCTGGCCGAAACCTGGCTGCACTACTGCGTCTCAAGGCCCGGAAAAAAGGAGCGGCTGCTGGATATGGACATATTCTTCGGCGCGGCGGTCAGAAACGCCGCCTCCGCGGCGGAAAACATATCGGTGCTGCTGCACATAAGGAACGTCGACATATGATGCTGCGTCCGGTGGGATATGTGGCCAGCCCGGTCAAGCGGCGGCATGACATGCCGCCGGGAGGGGTTGCCGCCTCTATACGGATACTGCCGCGCTACGGGGCTGCATTGAAAGGAATCAGCAACTGCTCCCACCTGTGGATTTTGTGCTGCTTTGACAGGGCGGACCGCTCCGTCCTGAAGGCCGCGCCGCGCAAAATATCCGCCTCTCTGGGAAAGCGCGGGGTGTTTGCCATGCGCTCGCCGGACAGGCCCAATCCGGTATCGCTTACCTGCGCGGGGCTGGTTTCCGTCAAAGGCCGGCTGCTGGAGCTGGACGCGCTTGACGCTGTGGACGGCACGCCGGTGGCGGACATAAAACCCTACTCGCCGGGGACGGACTGCGTCCCCTCGGCGGCCAGGCCGGATTTTTCGGAAAGGTACCGGCTTGCGCCGGATGAATATGTGGCGGCTTCGCTGGCGCGGACTGTTCGCAATTTCTGCGGGCCGGGCGCGGAAGGGATGAAAGCCGCCGCGCTGGCATTCAAGTATTGCCGGCTGACCGGCGTTGCCCCGGAAAGCGGCGCGGAGCGGCTGGCAACCGGTCTGCGCGGCGGCGGCATTGACGCGCTGCATGCCCTGTTTGCCATTCCGCCGTCGCGCGCCATAACGCGGGGGAATTACAAATCTCCCGCGATAATGGTAACATTGCATGGAAGGCGGGTTAAAATCCGGCTTGAGCCCGGGGATTTGCGCCGGTTCATGGCGCTTGCCGCCACGGCAGGGAGGTTTGGATGAAAAAGGTAATAATTCTTACGGCTTTTTGCGCGCTGGCGGTTTGTTCCGCGCATGCGCAGCGGGCGGGTGTTTCCGCATCGCAGGAAAACGGCCCGTGCGCGGCGGATACCGACAAGGTCTGTCCCGGCATGAAAAACGGCGGCGGGGCGCTTATGAACTGCCTCAGGCAGCGCAAGGCGGACGTTTCCTCTGCGTGCAGGGCTCATATAGACAAGGTTGTCGCCCAAGCCGAGGCGGACAGTGCGGCCTGCAGGGCGGACGCGGAATCTTTCTGCAAAAACCTGCCCCCGGGCGTCGGCCTGGAGCTTAAATGCCTTGCGGATAATTTCACGAAACTCTCCGCCGCCTGCAAGGCGAAAGTGGGCAAAGCCGCCCCCTGCCGCGCAGAGGCGGAAAAATTGTGTCCCGGAATAAAGCCCGGCCCCAAGATGCGCGAGTGCCTGAAAGCGCGCGAGTCCGCGCTGTCCGCCGAATGCAAAAGCCGCATGTCCCAGCCCGGCGACGAAATAAAGGCGAAGATACAGGCGAAAATGCAGGCCTGCAAGGCCGATATCCCCAAATTCTGCGCGGCTGTCAAAACCGGGGGCGGAGCGGTGTTCAAATGCCTCAGGACGCATGAGGAAAATCTTTCGGCGGAATGCAGAGCAGTCCTCCCCAAAGGCCCCGTGGAGATAAGCGAAAAAGTCAAAGCGCGGAAAACCAAAAAGAGCTGAGCCGGGCAAAGGGTTTGAAATGAAAGCGGGCATGTCCAATGGACATGCCCGCTTTCATATGGTGGAGGCGCCGGGATTCGCACCCGGGTCCGTACGCCGCGTAACCGCGCCACTACAGGTTTAGCCCCGGCTTATTTCGCAAGGCCCCGGCGTCGGGGCGGCCAAAGCCCTGCCTGCTCCGTGTGTCTTTCCGCGCATGGGACGAAGCCAGCCTCTGCGCGGGCAGCCCGCTTCTTTGACGCCTTACGCGCACCTGCGGGCGGGGTGCGCGGGGCGAGGCTCACTTAAGCGTGGGCCCAAGCCATTTCTGATGTGTTGGCTTTTCTTGTTTTTGACCCTTTTTAAGCCGGCCAGGGTCGCCCGGCACCTGCGACGCCAGCCCCGCCGGCGCGCGTCGATCCTATTCGCCCCCATAAGATGCAGATTCAACAGCTTCCTGCTACTACTATTATTATAGCGCATTTTACGAGAGAAGTTGCCCGCGCGCGCAAAAATGGTAGAATTCTGGCGGGATTTTATGACAGAATTCAACCCGGAAACGCATTTCGCGCCGGCTAAACGCTCCTCCGAGCAGGAGATAAACGTCCAGGCCCTGAAGCTGCGCGCGGAACTGGCTTTCGGCGCCGTGCTGGACGCCGTCTCCGAACTGGTTTTCATCCTTAACATGGACAGGCAGATAGTCTATGCCAACCGCCGCGCCGCGGACGCCTTCGGCGCCGCCAGGCCGCTTGCCGGGCTGCGCCACGGCGAGGCGCTGGGCTGCCAGAACGCGCTGAAATCTTCCGGCGGGTGCGGCACGGCGCCGCTGTGCAAGTATTGCGGCGCGATGCGCGCGCTTGTGGAAACCGCGCTTCTGGGCAAGCCTTCCGTGCAGGAATGCCGGCTTACGGTGAGTCCGGGCGGGGTGCGCGCGCTGGATTTGACGGTGTCCACCTATCCGCTGGATATAGACGGGGAGCGTTTCATAGTTTTTCACGCCGCCGACATAGCCGCCGGTAAGCGGATGGAGGTTATCGGCCAGGTGTTTTTCCACGATATGCTAAACACCATGACCGCGCTAAGCGGATTTCTGGATATTGTGGGCGCGGAAGCGTCGCGGCTGCCGCCGGAATTCCAGGGGTATTTTTCACGCGCCAGGACGCTGGCGGTCATAATTCAGGACGAGATGCTCTCCCACCGGCTGCTGGTGGCGGCGGAGGCCGGGCATGTGCCGGTGTCGCCGGTCAAGATAAACACGGGCGCGTTTCTGCGCCAGTCCGCAGGTTTCTACGGCGGCTGCAACATAGCGCGTGGGAAAGCGCTGGAACTGGTTCCCGGTTTTGCCGAAACGGATATTGAAACCGATAAATCCTTCCTCAACCGCATAATAAACGCGATGCTCAAAAACGCGCTGGAAGAGACCGAGAAAGGCGGCAAAGTCGCGCTGAACTGCCAGGCGCGGGACGGCAAGGTCGTTTTCAGCGTGCATAACAGCCGCCATATGACCAGGGAAACGCAGTTGCAGGTGTTCACCCGCTCTTTTTCCACCAAAGGCAAGGGCCGGGGGCTTGGCACCTGGAGCATGAAGCTATTCGGCGAGCGTTTCCTGAAAGGCCGCGTCTGGTTTGAGACGGATTCTTCCAAAGGCACCACATTCTTCCTGGAATTGCCCGTAAAACTTCCCGCCTGATATGCGCCATGCCTGCGCCCTGGTTACCGCACATCACCGCAGCGGCTACACCATACGCGCCGGCGAGAGGGAATTCCTTGCCCGGGTGAGCGGCAAATACATGGCCGCCAGCTCCGGCAGGCCGGATTATCCGGTGGCAGGGGATTTTGTCTCCGTCCGTTTTGAGGGCGAGGCGGCGGTTATAGAGAAACTGCTGCCGCGCAAAAGCCTGCTGGCGCGCAAAAAGCCCGGAGCGGGCAACGAAACGCAGCCCATCGCCGCCAATGTTGACATGGTGTTTTCGGTTATGGGGCTGGATGGCAATTTCAATCCGCGCCGGCTGGAGCGGCTGCTGGCCGCCGCCGCCGGCAGCGGCGCCGAATGCGCGGTGATTCTGACAAAGCGCGATTTGCTCCCCGCCCCGCAGCTGGAGGAAAAAATCCGGCTGGCGCGCCCGTCCTGCGGGAATGCGCCGCTGTTTTGCGCCAGCGGGCTTACGGGCGAAGGCGTCGCCGGAATACGGGCCGCGATTTCGGAAAAAACGGTGTGTTTTATCGGCTCTTCCGGCGTGGGCAAAAGCGCGCTTATAAACCGGCTGCTGGGGGAAGAGGCCGCCAAAACCGGGCCCGCCCGCCCCAATGACTGCCGCGGCAGGCATACCACCACGGCGCGGCAGATGTATTTTCTTCCGGGCGGCGGCGCGGTCATAGACACCCCCGGAGTGCGCGAGATGGGCCTGCTGGAGGAGCGGACTGCCGGCGTGTCTGAAGTTTTCCCGGATATAGAGGAGGCCGCCCTGAACTGCCGGTTCACCAGCTGCCACCATGAAGACGAGGCCGGCTGCGCGGTCAAAGCCGCTGTTGAGAGCGGCGCGATAACGGCTGAAAGATACTCAAGCTACATGAAGCTCAAGCGCGAGACCGCCCCTCCGCCGGAATACCTGCGCCGCAAAATGCTGCGCCTGCGCCGGCAGGGCGGAGGCTGCTGAGCGCCGTCGCGGTTTGTTCAATAATGCTTCAGGTTAGTTGTCAGAATTACTGACCGAGGAAGAGATGTCCGAGCATGATTTGCCGTTTTCATTGGTTTCGCATGCCCGGAGTCGTCCGTTGCCGTAGACGCTGTAGACAGTCGCGTAGGAAAAAGTTTTCGGGACCGTTTTCACGACGGTGTTGACTACCAGCGGCAGAACAGCCACTGTCGCGCCTCCGGGGCCGGATTCCCTCTCGGGATTGCCGATGCTGACACTCATATTCACCGAGTAGCCCCACCATATATTCTTGTGCACGGCATAGGCCGTGACATTGGTCAGATAAGAACCCTTGCCATTGTGCTTCAGATTGTATTTGTATTCCACGACATACTGTATCCTTACCGGTATGCCCAGCATATTTTTGTGAGTGAATGAGCGCAGATACGACGCTTTGCGCCCTCCCGTCAATTGTTCCCAACTTGCCCCGGAAGGAATGGCGTTGGCGAAATTGGTGTTTTCAGCCGTAGTGTCGGGCTTGCCTGAATTTATCATGAACCAACTGCCGAAAGCGGTATTGATTAAACCAATGGCAATTCCCCAGTCGATGATGGCGGCTTTGTACGGCTCGTCCTGTCCATAGGAGGCGTCCGCGCTCTGCGCCGCTTCCATGGTGTCCTGCGTAGTTTTGCCGCCGAAATATTCCCTGGGGAATGCGCGCGCCACAAGCTCCTGCTCCCGCGGGTTCAACTGCCGCCCGGATTCAGCCGCTTTGCCTACCGCCGCCAGCGCCTCGTTTTTTGCGGCGCACTCCTGCTGGCTGCGGCAGTTGCCCGCGCGCGCCTGCAGCGCGGAGTATGCCGCCTGCATATCAACGCCGTCATTTGCCAGCGCCTTGAAAGGGAAGCCCGCCGTGGATATCAGAAGGGATAGTGTAATGCTCGCGCATCGCCGCATGGTTGATTGCCTCCGCTGAAAAATGAAACTGCGTATCTGCAATCAAAGTATAGTTTCTGCGCCGTTTTGCAACAAGGGCCGAAGGGCCTATCCGGCGGCGCGATTGCGGAACGCATTCCATTTTTCTAAAATCTACGGCAGTGCCCGTCGCGCGGGAAATTTTCGGAAGCGGGAGTTCTATGCCTGAACAGGATAAAATGCGGGTTACGGTGGATGCGGAGTTCGCAAGCCTCGTCCCCGGCTATATGGAAAACAGGCTGCAGGACGCCGACAACATAGTCCGCCTGGCAGGGCAGGGGGATTTTGAAAAGGTCAGGCGGCTGGGCCATTGCATGAAAGGCTCCGGCGCGGCATACGGCTTTGACGGCGTGTCCGAAATCGGCCTTGCCATAGAACTGGCGGCGAAAGAGCAGAATGTCCCGGCGCTGACAGCCCAGGCAGACAAGCTGAGGGAATACATTTCCAACGTAGAGGTTACATATGACGAACCAGCCTAAAGCGGGCATATTCCTGGTTGACGACGACGCCGACACACTGGCCATGGTAGAGTGTATTTTAAGGAACCGGGGTTATGACACCGTAACCGCCAGGGACGGAGAAGAGGCGCTGATGCATCTGACCACTCAGCATTTTGACCTTATAATATCGGATGTAGACATGCCCAGGATGGACGGCCTGCGCCTGCTGGAGCTGCTGCGCACCAATGTTATCACCACGCCGCTGATATTTATCACGGTGAACGCCACGCCGGAATGCGAGATTAAGGCAAAGGAATACGGCGCGGCGGAGTTCATAAGCAAGCCGATAAGAAAACAGCTTCTTCTTGAGAAAGTGTCTTCGGTGCTGGCAGCGGCGGATGCATAATTTCGTTTTCCGCAATCCGACTAAAATCGTTTTCGGCAGGGGCGTTATTTCCGGCCTGGGAAAAGAGGCCGCCGCGCGCGGCGGCAGGGCGCTGCTTGTGTTCGGGCGCGTCAGCGCCAAAGCCGGGCCGGTTTACGGCGAGTGCGTCAGCGGCATGTCCTCCGCCGGGCTTGAAATTATTGAGCATGGCGGCGTAAAGCCCAACCCCGAAATAGGGCATATCCGCGCCGGCGCGGAGCTTGCCAGAACCCGGCGCGCGGACCTGGTTGTCGCGGTCGGGGGCGGCAGCGCGATGGATGCGGCCAAGGCGATAGCCGCCGGCGCGCTCTACGACGGGGACCCCTGGGATTTTTTCTGCGGCAGGGCAGCTCCCGCAAAGGCCCTGCCTTTAATCGCCGTGCCCACGCTTGCCGCCTCCGGCTCGGAGATGAACGGCAATTCCGTTGTGTCCAACCCGGAAACCGGGCAGAAGCTGCCAACCGCCTCCGCCGCGCTCTATCCCGCGGCGGCTTTCATGGACCCGGAGGCCACTTTTTCCGTTCCGCCGGACCATACGGCATACGGCGCGGTGGATGCGCTTTCGCATATAGCGGAAGGCTATTTCACGTCGCAGGAGCCGCATGAGCTGCAACTGGAGCTTGCGGAAGCGGTAATGCGCAATATAATACGCTGCTCCGGCGCCGCGCTGAAAAATCCGCGCGACTACGATGCGCGCGCGGGGCTGATGTGGGCCAGCACCCTTGCCATAAACGGGGTTCTCTCCTGCGGGCTGGGCCCGGTGGTCTACATAAACCATTCAATAGAGCATTCCGTCAGCGCGCTTTACGATATAGCGCACGGCGCGGGGCTGGCGGTGGTCATGCCCGCCTGGTTTGAGTGGAGCCGCAGGCGCGGCCTTGCGCCGCGGCTGGCGCGTTTTGCTCGCAACGTGTTCGGCTGCGGCGAGCCGGAAGATTCAAAAGCCGCCGTCATGGGCATAGAAAAATTCAAAGACTGGTGCGCGCGGATGAATGTGCCGCCGGCGCTCTCCGGCTGGAAAATACCGCAGTCCGCCGCAGCCGGCATAGCCGCCAACGCCGCCGACGCCATGCGGCTGCGCGGGCTGGAGGGATACTCCATGGCGGATATAGAGCAGATACTGCTTCTTGCAGGTTAAAAGCCGCCGGCTTCGTGGCGGAGCGAAGGTATTTATGAATAAAACCGCAGCCATCTCAACAGACTTGTCCCCCAATAGGCTTTATGGCAGAAATACAGGGTTTTGGCCCGCAGCGCAGCGGGGTGAGGCGCGCACACTACTGACGGGCGTGTGCAAGCCGAACACCGCGAAGCTGCGGGCCAAAAACCGAAATTTATGCCGTAAATGCTATTGGGGGACAAGTCTGATATGCGCTTTGTTTCTGCTGTCGGGCTGTGTGCGGCGGGATGACGGTTTCGTATACAGCGGCGCGGACGGAGCGGAGCCTGTCATCGTCTGGCAGCCTTCGCATCAGCGGGACACTTCCGAAAAAATAAACGAGGCGCTGGTCTGCAACGGCATAGCCGAAGCCGCCATGGCTGCCGCGCCGCATTACCGGGAATATAAGGTGTGGAGCTTCAACCGGAAAGGCCTTCACGACGGCTCCCGCGGAACAAATACCGCGCTGGCAGACACTTCCGCCGTTGTGGACGGCAAGAAATCCGGCTATGCGTGGGAACTGGAAAAGGCCAATTCCGTAAAGCCGCTTGTCTTTATCGCCATGCACAACAATAACGGCGCGGGCGCCAATGCCGTCTGGGGCTATATCCACGACGGCGACGCCATGGAAAGCGCCAACCGCGAGCTGGCCAAACTCATCACCGCGCGGATTTCCGCCGCCACCGGGCTTGCGGACCGCGGGGTTTTGCACGACAGCTCCACGGGCCGCAACGATTACCGCTGCGCCGCCACCGGCAGGCTGGCCTTCTACAGCATAGACGAGAATGTAAACTCCGCGCCGTACCGCGTGCTGCTTGAAATAGGCGACGGCGACCTTGCCCCTGAATTTCTGGGAGACCCCGCCAATCAGCGCAAAATAGGCGAGGCGATAAAGCGCGGCCTGGCGGAGTTTCTGCGCTCCGCGCGGAGATGAGCGCCTTCTGCCCCCATTTCGGCATTTGCGGCGGCTGTAAAACCCAGAATCTCGGCTATCCAGAACAACTGGAGCTAAAGCGCAAAATGCTGGCGGAGCTTTTTGCGCCGTTGTATCCGGGCGAAATAACGGTGGAGCCGTCTCCCCGCGTCCAGTTTTACCGCAACAAGATGGAATTCTCTTTCCTGCGGCAGGTGGCTGCCAAAAACGCCGACGGGAGTCTGGTTTTCGAGCAGGCTTTCGGCCTCAAGGCCGCGGGCCGCTGGGACAGGGCGGTGAATCTGGAGCGGTGCGATATTTTCTCTCCCGGAGCCGGGACGCTGCTGCAATCGGCGCGGCGCTGGGCCGCCGAGTCCGGCGAGGAGTTTTACGACGCCAGAAAGCGCACCGGCTCGCTGCGACAGCTGCTGGTGCGGGAGGGCAAAAACTCCGGCGGTTTCATGGCGGTTCTTTTTTCGGCAAAGCCGCTCCGGGACGAGGCGGGTTTTGTCCGCGCGGTGCGGGAGGCCTATCCCGCTGCCTGCGTCCTGTGGGGGCTTAACGACGGAGTCGCCGACGTGGCGGCGGCAAAGGAACTCAAACTGCTTGCCGGAGAAGGTTTCCTGCGCGAGGAAATAGACGCGGGCAAACTGCTGGCGGCGCGCATTTCGCCGCGCTCGTTTTTCCAGACCAATACGGACGCTGCCGCCATGCTCTACCGGCTGGCGCGCGATATCGCGTGGCAGGCGCGCCCGCCAGCCGTCTACGATGTTTACGGCGGGGCCGGACTGTTCAGCCTGGCCTGCCGCGATTTTTGCGGCAAATGCGTTTGCGTGGAATTGTCGCCGGATTCCGTGGCGGACGGGCGGGCGAATGCTGAACTCAACGGGGCGGATATAGCTTTCATTGAATCCGCCGCGGAAGATTTCCTGCAGGCCCCGCCGGCGGATTTCGCGCAATCCCTGTGCGTGATAGACCCGCCGCGCGCGGGGCTGCATCCAAAAGCGGCGCAGGGGCTGCTCGAGTCCCGTCCGGCGCGGCTGCTGTATGTGTCGTGCAATCCGCGCGCGCTGGAGCGGGACCTTAAAATTCTCGCGCCCCGCTACAAAACGGAATTCATACGCGCTTTCGACCTGTTCCCGCACACGGAGCATGTGGAAACCGCCGCATTGCTGCTGCCGGCATAGAGCTTTCCCGGTTGCTTCTTCCGCGCTGTATAACGGGCGCGCGCGCCGGAATGCCCTTGACGGGTATACGTTTACATATTATGCTTTTATAAGCCTGCTCCGTTGGAAGCGGGAAAAAGGTGTTTGGAATGAATGCGGCTTTTGCGATATTATTTTGCGCGCTGAATCTCCGCGCCGTCTGGGCCTACTCCGAGCAATGCGAGGCCCTGGCCAAGGCGAAGATAGTTTCCTGCTGCGCGGACGGCTCCGGCCGGGACGATTGCATCAATGCCGCGCTGAAAGAGGTCGCCTGCATGGATTATGCCGGCGATGCCCGGTTGCGCGGCGTTCTTTCCGCTTACTATAACAAGCTCAAGGCCGAGGCGGAGCAGAATGTCAAGCCCGCGCAGCCGGCCCCGGCGGATTTGTTCGCGAAGCTCTCCAACGTCGTGTTCGTGAAGGGGCGCTATTCCCAGGCGCTGCGCGGAGCGCAGTCCGCCCTGACTGGCGCCGCGCCGGCCTCTCCCGCGGCGCGCGTTGCGGAAAAGCCGCATTCCCCCTCAACCGAGCAGTCCGCCGGGCCCGCGCCCGTTTCCCATGCCGATTACCAGAAATCGCTTGACCATGCCGCCAAGGCGGGCATAAAACTCGCCCTGAAGGATTATTCCGGGGCGCGCAGGGAGGCTTCCGCCGCCATAGACGCCGATCCCTCCAACCGCGCGGCATACCTGGTGCGGGCGCAGGCCTGCAATCACCTGCACCGTTACGAAGACGCGGAAAGCGACGCTTCTTTTGTGCTTAAAAGCGAGCCGCTCAACGCCACCGCCTATACCATCCGTTCCTGGGCCGCCGCGCAAAGGGGGGACGCCGCCGCCGCCCGCGCCGACGCGGACCGCGCCATACAGTCCGATCCCGGCATGGCCGAGGCGTATTACAACCGCGCCCGCGTCTCGGAAAAAACAGGCAATTACCGCCAGACGCTGGAGGATATGCGCGAGGCGTCCCGCATAGACAAGTCGTACCAGACGCGCTTCCGCTCCGCCGCGGTCAGGTACAAGACCCGCGCCGAGGGCTTTGATTTCACAAGCGCCGGACTCTCCGACGGGGCGGACCAGGTCCGTTCCGCGCCAGGCCCGCTGCACTGGAGAAGGCTTTACACGTTGATTGCCGCCCTCGCCGCCGGCGCGCTGATACTGATGCAGCTTGTAAAGGCGCTGCGCTCCCGGAGCGCGACCAGGGAGAGGGCGCCGTCCCCTTCCGCCGCGCCGCCGCTTTTCGTGAATCAGTTCGCGCTTGTGCGCAAAATCGGCGAAGGCGGCATGGGAGAGGTCTACGAGGGTTTTGACAAGACGCTAAAGCGCAAGGTCGCCATAAAAAAGCTCAAAACAAGCGCCACCATTTCCGATGAATCGCGGGAGCAGCTGCTTAACGAGGCCCGCACCGTCGCCGTGCTGCGCCACCCCAATATCGTGGAGATATACTCGGTTTTTGAGGACAGCGGCAGCCTCTTCCTGGTGTTTGAATACGTGGAGGGCATGACGCTGGACGCCCTGCTGGAGCGCGACGGGCGCCTCCCGCTGGACGAGGCCGTAAAAATATTCAGGCCCATATGCCGCGCGCTGGACTACGCGCACGAGAACAGCATCATACACCGCGATCTCAAGCCCGGGAACATAATGATTTCCTCCTCCGGCGTGGTAAAGGTGATGGATTTCGGCGTGGCCCGCCAGCTGGACGCCCGCCGGGGGGAGAAAACCTGCTCCGGCACTCCGGCCTACATGTCGCCGGAGCAGCGCGCGGGCGCGGTAAGCAGGGAATCCGATATTTATTCGCTGGGCATTTGCCTCTACGAGACTCTTACCGGCCATCTGCCCTCCGATTTGCAGGGATTTGACCCGGCGCGCAACAGGATAACGCCGCCGTCGTCGGTGGCGCCCTTCCTGCCGCCGGAGGCCGACAGGCTGCTGGAATCCGCGCTGGACCCGGACCCGGAAGCCAGGATTTCATCGGCCTCCCAGTTCTGGGCAATGCTTGAAGCGGTAAAACAACAGGAGGCATGACAATGCCAGGCATAAGAGTAAGATTCGCGCCGTCTCCGACGGGGCATCTCCATATCGGCGGCGCGCGCACCGCGCTGTTCAACTATCTGTTCGCGCGCCAGACCAAAGGAACCTTCATTCTGCGCATAGAGGACACCGACGAGCTGCGTTCCACCGATGAATCCACCAGGGCGATTTTCCACGCCATGAACTGGCTGGGGCTGGACTGGGACGAGGGGCCCCTGCCCGGCGGCGGCGAAAAAGGCCCACACGGCCCCTATTTTCAGAGCGAGCGCGCCGCAAAGGGCATATACAAGCAATACGCCGACAAGCTGATTGCGCAGGGCATGGCCTATCACTGCTACTGCACGCCGGAGGAGCTTGAGGAGGCCCGCCGCCGCGCCCAGCTGGAAAAACGCCCGCCGAAATACGAGGGGATCTGCCGCCATCTCACCGAAAGCCGCAGGCGCGAGCTGGAGGCCCAGGGCCGCAAGCCGGTGGTGCGCTTCAGAATGCCCGACGAAGGCGCTACTTCCTGGAACGACCTTATCCGCGGCGAGGTGAAATTTGAAAACCGGCTGCTTTATGATTTCGTGATGGTGAAGGCCTCCGGCTATCCGACCTACAATTTCGCCTGCGTGGTAGACGACCATCTGATGGAGATGAGCCATATCATCCGCGGCGACGACCATATTTCCAACACCCCGCTGCAGGTGCTGCTTTACAAGACGCTGGGCTGGCCCCTGCCGGAAATCGCGCACCTGTCCATGATACACGGCCCCGACGGCACCAAGCTTTCCAAGCGGCACGGCCACACCAGCGTCGCCGAATACGAGAGCGCGGGCTATCTGCCGGACGCGGTCAAGAACTATCTCGCGCTGCTGGGCTGGTCCACGCCGGACAGCCAGCAGATTTTCGCGCCGGGCGAACTGATAGAGAAGTTCAGCTTCTCCGGCTGTCAGAAGAACCCGGCGATGTTTGACCCGGTCAAGTTCAAATGGATGAACGGCGAGTATATACGCCAGCTCGGGCCGGACAGGCTGGCCGAGGCGGCGCTGCCTTTCCTTGACGCCGCCGGAGTGGGAAAGGGGGCGGACCGGGAGACGCTCAAGCGGGTTATTCTGCTGGAGCAGGAAAAATACAAGCTGCTTGGCGAAATACCCGCTCTGGTGGATTTTTTCTTCACCGAGCCGCCGGTTTACGACCCGAAGGCCGTGGAGAAAGTGCTTAAAAAACCCGGCGCGCGCAAGATCATAGAGGACATGCGCGCCCGCTATCTGGCGCTGCCGGAATTTTCGGAAGCCGCGCTTGAAAAGGCCGCGCGCGACTACGCAGCCGAGGCCGGCATCAAGGCCGGGCAGGTGTTTCACCCTTTGCGGGTCAGCGCCAGCGGCAGGACGGATGGGCCCACGTTGTTTAAGATGCTTGAATATCTGGGCAGGGAGGCCGTGGCAAAGCGGATGCAGAACGCGCTGCCGCTTTGCGATTGAACTGAAAATGGCTGACGAGACTAAATACTGGCTTTACCAGGACGGCGAGATAGAAGGCCCCTTTGACTCTCAGGAGCTTTCCGTCCAGCCGGATTTCTGCCCAGCCAGTCTCGTCTGCCAGGACAACGGCTCCGGCGAGCCGTGCGGCCAGTGGCGCATGGCCTCTTCCGCGCCGGGGCTGGCCGAAGAGGCCGCCATGCTGCGCGACTGGACCCGCCGCCATGCGCCGGAGGAGAGCCGGCCCGCCGGGGAGGCCGGTCCGCCGCCCGGGGGGCAGGAACTGGCGTCGTTCCTGAAAACTTTCGGTTTCACCGAGGATGACATAGCCAGGGCGGCTGATTTCGCCGTGGAAAAACCCGATTTGCCCGCGCAGTCCGCGGGACAAGCCGCGGCAAAGGCGGCGCCGGTTCCGCTTTCGCGCGCCGTCGGCGCGGCAAAGCCCGCGCAGCAGCCTAAATTCCTGGGCCAGGCCGAGCCGGAATGGATAGCGCAGCTTGAACTTAACGAGAAGCTGCAGACTCTTGCCGGGGATTCCGCCCGTTTTGCCGCGCTGGCCGATTACGGCGGAGTTCAGCCCGCCGTGGAGGATTTGGAGGAGGATGCCGGATACGCGGAAGATGAGGAGGAGGAAGAAGCGCCTCCCTCTTCCCGTTCAAGACGCGCGGCAAAGCGCAGGGGCCGCAAAGCCTCCCGCCGCAGGCGCAGGGAGGAGGAGCCGGAAGAGGAATTTCCACAGCAGTTTCCGGGGCCTGCCGCCGCTTACGGCCTGCCGCCGTTTCCCGCTGCGCCTGAAGCCGCGCCCGCAGCCGCGCGGCAGGAGGAGCTCCCGGACGTCAGTGAGGAGATTATCCCTCCGCCAAATTCCGAATTTGAAAATTTCACCGGCCTGCCGCCCATGCCGGCTCCCGAACCGGTCGTCGCGCCGCAGCCTGCCCCGGCTTCGGCACGGGAGACGTCCACTACCGACAAAAGCGATATAACCGCCCCGCTGGAAAGCGATCACCGGCCCCTGCCGGACACGGGCAATATACCGGAAATAAATATCGCTCCCACGGCGGATCGCATAAACCCCGATGCTTTTGGGGCGCAGAAGGCGACTTCAGTCGGGCTGGAGGATGCCCAGGGAAAAGCCAGGGTAACCGGCATAGACACGGCAGGCGCTCAGGATGGGCAAAACCGCAAAACCAACGAAACCATGCAGGTCGCCTCGGCGCTGGACGCCATGGGCGTTCGCGGCGATGGGAAAACCACTGCCCTGGGGCCGGATACCGGGTCGGGACTGTTCAAGGCCGCAATGCCGGACAAGCAGCAGCCCACGCAGCAGGGGGCGTCCTATACCATGAAGGTCGGCGCCATTATGGACGCCACCGGAATCAAGTCCACGCAGGTGTCCAATTCTGCAACCGTTTCCGGCGGCGCGGCTGCGCTGCAGGGCATGCCGTCGCCAACAATCGCCACCGTGGATTTGACGCGGGCCGCCGCCACAGCGTCCAAACAGTCCGTTTTCAAGCGGAGGAAGCTGATAATAATAACAGCGGCGGCGGCGCTGGCGTTGTTTGTGATAGTGGTGTTTCTGTATCTGTTCAAAGGCGGTTCCAAGCCGCCGGCGAACAAAGATGCCGCCCAGAGCCAGCCGCAGGCGGATGCCGGCGCCGCCCAGCAGGCGGGCGCGTCAGCGCCGCAGCAGACCGCGGCGGCGATAGGCATAGTCAAAAATTACCAGCTTGGCGGGGGGCGCGGCACCATAAGCGAATGGCTGCGCAACTCATACATGGGCGGTCAGGAGAGCTGGAGCGCCACCCATTTGCACGGATCGGATTACGTTGTTTCCTACAAATTCACGCAGCAGCGGCTTGAGCCGGTGGTGTACGAGTTCGATGTGAATGTGCAGACCGGGAAAATCGTGCGCGGGATAAACAATGCCGCGGTGTCGCTGCTGGCCAATCAGTCCGCCGCGGCGCAATTCGGCGCGACGCCGGGGCGGCAGCCGCAGCAGTTTTTCACCACAAAACCCGGGCAGCAGACTTCCTCCGTGCTGCCGTCCGTGGCGTTGCCTGCGGTAGAGGCGCCGCCGCCGGCTGCGCCCGCGCCCAGTCAGCCGCCTAAAAAGAAGAAAGCTGTCAGGAAAAAAGCTCCGCAACCCAGAAAGGACGAGGTGGAGCTGCTTCCTTTGCCGCCAGATCCGAGGGGTAAAAAGAAGAAATCCGGCTCGTTTGCCCCCATGGACTTTGACCCGGATTTCTGACGGCGGGGCGGTGTTTGCCGCCTGCGCTTTCCAGCGCCGCAGGCGGTTCCGCTACACGGACGTCCAGTCCAGTATTATTTTCCCCGACTGGCCGGAACACATCAGTTCAAATGCCTCCCGGTAATCCTTCATCGGGAAGCGGTGGGTGATTACGGGTTTTATGTCCAGCCCGCTTTGCAGCATGGCCGTCATTTTATACCAGGTTTCAAACATTTCCCTGCCGTATATGCATTTGAGCCGCAGGCCCTTGAATATCATCTGGCCCCAGGGGATTTGGGTGTTGTCTGGCAGAATGCCAAGCAGCGCTATTTTGCCTCCCATGCGGGTGGCGCCCAGCATGTCGTTGAAAGCCGCCGGGCTGCCGGACATTTCCATGCCTATGTCAAACCCCTCCGTCATTTTCAACTCGCGCATGACCTCTTCCAGCGTCTGCCTGCGCGCGTCCACGACCTTTTCCACGCCCAGCTTTTTCGCCAGCGCCAGCCGGTAGTCGCTTATATCGGTGATGACCACATGTCTTGCGCCTATGTGCCGCGCTATGGCGGCGGCCATTATGCCTATGGGGCCTGCGCCGGTTATAAGCACGTCTTCGCCCACCACATCATGGGAAAGCGCCGTGTGCGCGGCATTGCCGAACGGGTCGAAAATGGCGGCCTCGTCGTCGGAAATGTCGTCGGGCAGGGGGAATACGTTGCCGGCGGGCATCGCCAGGTATTGCGCGAAACAGCCGGGGCGGTTCACACCGGTGCCTTTGGTGTTGATGCACAAATGCCGCTGTCCGGCGCGGCAGTTGCGGCAGTGGCCGCAGACTATATGCCCCTCGCCGGAAACGCGTTGTCCCACGGAGAGGCCGCGCACGGCTTTGCCCAGGGCGGCCACCTCGCCGGCGAATTCGTGGCCCACGTGCATGGGGACTGGAATGGTTTTCTTTGCCCAGTCGTTCCACTCGTAAATATGGGCGTCGGTGCCGCAGATTGCGGTTTTTCTTATTTTAATAAGGACTTCGGTTTCACTTATTTGAGGCTCCGGCACGTCTTCCAGCCAGATGCCGCGTTCGGATCTGCTTTTGACAAGAGCTTTCATGCCGCAATTTTAGCAAATTGGGACCATTTGCCCCTTGCGGAAAATGCAAACAGGGGCTATGCTACGCCCATATCTGCCGTGCGAAACACGGCAAAAGCGCCGTGCTTCGCCCGGAAGGAGGCTGGAATGAGAATTGGTCGCGCATGGCTGCCGGTTGCGGCGGCGATTTTGTTTGCGTGCGGTTTAGCTTATTCCCAGGAGGACGGCGGCAGCGGCCAATCGTCCGGCGGGGACGAGTCCTCCCGGCAGTCCGGCGGCGGCGATTCGGGCGGACAGGGAAATTCCAAAAAGGTCAAGAAAGCCGTGGCCAAAGCTCTCAAAAGCGAAAAAAAAGGAGGCAATTCGGGACAGAAAAAGGACCTGAAATCCCTGGATAAGTATCTGGCGGCCGCAAAAAACGACAAAAGCGGCCCCGCCAATCAGGACGCGATGGAGGCGGCAGTCGCCAAATGGTACAGCAACAACGGCGAAGCCAACGGCGCAAACGACAGCAGGCCCCCGTCGGCTGAGGGAAAGAAGTTTGCCAAAAAAGTGATGAAGCTGATGAAATCCGGCGGAAAGGAGGGTAAAGGCGGCAAGGGCGGTGGCGGTTCCTGCTGCGGAGGAGACGGTGGTGATGAAAGCGGCGGAGGAGGTGGTGGTGACGAAAGCGGCGGAGGAGGTGGTGGTGACGAAAGCGGCGGAGGAAGCGGCGGCGGATAGCAGGTTTCCCGTATCATTCGCCGTTGGCGGAAAAATCCGCCGGCGGCGTTTTTTTTTATAATATTGTCTCGGATACGAAACAACAGGAGGTATTATGCCCGACAATGAAATGACCACCAAATCCGGCCTGCGCTATGCTGAGACAAAGCCCGGCGACGGCGAAATGCCCTCCCGCGGCAAAAAAGTCACGGTCCATTACACCGGCACGTTCGCCGACGGCAGGAAATTTGACAGCTCACTTGACCGCAAATGCCCGTTTGAATTCGTAATCGGCATGGGCCAGGTCATAAAAGGCTGGGACGAAGGCGTCATGACCATGAAAACCGGAGGCAAAAGGCGGCTTTACATCCCCTCTGCGCTGGCTTACGGAAAACGCGGCGCGGGCAGCGTCATTCCGCCGGACACCGACCTTGTTTTCGACGTGGAGCTGCTGAAGGTGGAGGACGCCGATTGCTTCTGAAGCTCTCCGCCCCGTTTGCTCCCTCCGGCGGCCAGCCGGCGGCTATAGAGACGCTTTGCCGCAACATCTCCTCCGGCAGGCGCGACAATGTGCTGCTGGGCGTAACCGGCTCCGGCAAGACCTATACCATGGCCTGCGTGATGGAGCGGCTGCAAAAACCCGCGCTGGTCATCTCGCCCAACAAGGTGCTGGCCGCCCAGCTTTATGCCGAGTTCAGGAGTTTTTTCCCCGAAAACGCGGTGGAGTATTTCATCTCCTACTACGACTATTACCAGCCGGAGGCCTATGTCCCGCAGACCGACACCTATATTGAAAAAGACTCCGCCATCAACGAGCATATAGACAAGCTGCGGCTCAAGGCTACAACCTCGCTGCTGACACGGCGGGACACGGTGGTGGTGGCGTCGGTTTCCTGCATTTACAATATCGGCTCGCCGGAGAGTTATGCGCAGATGCGAGTGCCTTTCGCAAAAGGCGCGGCCGCTTCCCGCGTGGAACTCTCGGCCAGGCTGGTGCAGATTCATTATGAGCGCAACGAGGCGGAATTCTCCGCCGGAAAATTCCGGCTGCGCGGCGGCGCGCTGGACATATTCCCGCCCTATTCGCAGAATGCGCTGCGCGTGGTTGTGGAGGGCGGCGCCATCGCCTCAATCCATGAAATGAATCCGCTGACGGGCGACCTGCTCTCGGAGCTTGGCGAGGCGCTGGTTTACCCCGCAAAACATTTTGTCGCCACAAAAGACGGGGTGGAGCGCGCCGTGTCCGCCATACGCGCCGAACTAAAAGGCCGGCTGGCGGAGCTTAAATCCGACGGCAAACTGCTGGAGGCCCAGCGGCTGGAGCAGCGCACCGGATACGACATTGAAATGCTGGAGCAGATGGGCTGGTGTTCGGGGGTGGAGAATTATTCGCGCCATCTTGACGGACGCTCCCCGGGGCAGAGGCCGCTTTCGCTGCTGGACTATTTCCGGTCCGGCGATTTTCTTGTTTTCATAGACGAATCGCATGTAACCGTGCCGCAAATACGCGGGATGCACGAGGGCGACCGCTCCCGCAAGCAGACTCTGGTTGACTTCGGCTTCCGGCTGCCGTCCGCTTTGGACAACAGGCCGCTTAAATTCTCCGAATTTGAATCCCTGCTTCCGCCGACGGTGTATGTTTCCGCCACACCCGGGCCTTATGAACTGGAAAAAACCTGCGGCGCGCAGGGTAAAGCCGGTTTTGCCGCCTGCTCCGGCAAGGACGGCGTGGCCGAGCAGATAATACGCCCCACCGGCCTTGCGGATCCGCCGGTGTCGGTGTATCCGGCAAAGGGCCAGATTCAGCATTTGTCGGAAAAGATAAAAGAGCGCGCCGCAAAAGGCGAACGCACTCTGGTGCTGGCTTTGACTAAAAAGACCGCGGAGGATTTGTCGGCCTATCTTGCGTCCAAAGGCGTCAGGGCCCGCTACCTGCATTCCGACATAGAGACGCTGGAGCGCATAGAGATTCTCAACGCGCTGCGCAAGGGCGAGTTTGACGCGCTGGTGGGAATCAATCTGCTGCGCGAGGGGCTGGACGTGCCGGAAGTCTCGCTTGTGGCCATACTGGAGGCAGACAACGAGGGATTTCTGCGCAGCGAGACCACTCTTATCCAGATAGCGGGCCGCGCCGCCCGCCATGCCGGAGGCGAAGTGGCATTGTATGCGGACAGGCGCACCGGCTCCATGGACCGCGCCCTTGCCGAAATGTCGCGCCGGCGGGAAATTCAGCTTGCCTATAACAAGGCGCACGGCATAACGCCCCGGACCATAATAAAAGCCGCGCGCGAGCTTGAGGAGCTGCGGCAGGATTCCCGCCGGGCCGGGCTGGACGCGCTGAACGGTTTTGAGAAGGAAAACATCACGCCCGAAAACCTGCCTAAGCTGGCGGCAAGCATGGAATCCCAGATGCGCCATGCCGCCGACAATCTGGATTTTGAGCTGGCCGCGCAATTGCGCGACAGGCTTTTTGAGCTTAGGGACATGGCCGTAAAACCCGCCGCGAAATCAAAATCCCGCCGCAAGCGGTAGGCGGTGGTCCCGTTTTACGCAACCGGACAGCGGAGTCCGGCGGCGGCTGCCGGGACATTCCCGCGCCAGCCGCCGCCCAGGTTCACGCTGCAAACTGCAATTTCGTGGTTATGCCAGTTCAACGCACATCGCTATGCCCATGCCGCCGCCTATGCAGAGCGTGGCCAGGCCTTTTTTGACGGCGCGGCGCCGCATCTCGTAAAGCAATGTTATCAGTATGCGCGCGCCGCTTGCGCCGATGGGATGGCCCAGCGCTATCGCGCCGCCGTTGACGTTTACGATATCGCCGTTAAAGCCCAGCTCCTTTGCGACCGCAAGCGACTGGGCGGCGAAAGCCTCGTTGGCCTCTATAAGGCCGACGTCGGAGAGTTTCCAGCCCGCCTTGGCCAGCGCGGCCCTGACGGCCTCCACCGGCCCTATACCCATCACCGACGGGTCCGTGCCGTGCCAGGCGTATGAGGCAATTCTGGCCAGCGGCTTGAGGTTGTTGGCTTTCACCGCTTCCTCGGAAGCCACGATAACGCAGGCCGCGCCGTCGTTGATGCCGGAGGAATTGGCAGCGGTAACCGTGCCGTCCTTTTTGAACGCGGGGCGCAGCGCGCCCAGCTTCTCCGCCGTAACGCCGGCTTTGGGAAACTCGTCTTTTTCAAAAGCCACCGGCTCGCCCTTGCGCTGCGGTATCATCACCGGGAGGATTTCATCCCTGAACTTCCCGGCGGCGATGGCCTTTTCCGCCTTGTTCTGCGAGGCGGTGGCGAAAGCATCCTGCTCCTGGCGGGTGATGCCGTATTTGGCGGCCAGATTCTCTGCGGTTATGCCCATGTGGTAATTGTTGAAAATGTCCCAGAGACCGTCGGCAATCATGCTGTCCACAAGCTCGCCGTTGCCCATTCTGTAGCCGGTGCGGGCTTTTTTAAGCAGATAGGGCGAATTGCTCATGCTCTCCGTTCCGCCGGCCAGCACAAGCTGCGCGTCGCCGCATTTGACCGACTGCGCCGCCATCGCCACCGCCCTCATGCCGGAGCCGCAGACCATGTTCACGGTAAGCGCGGTCTTTTCCTTTGGAATGCCGGCGTTCACGGCGGCCTGCCGCGCCACGTTCTGGCCTTGCCCGGCCTGAAGGATGCAGCCCATCAGCACTTCATCAACCGCGGCGGGGTCCAGCCCGTGTTTTTTAATCAGCCCGGCGACCACAGTCCTGCCCAGCTCCGCCGCCGTCACGTCGGCCAGCGCGCCGCCGAAATTTCCTATGGCGGTCCTTGCGCCGCCCGCTATGTACGCCTGTGTCATATTCCCTCCGGTAATGTGCTGGCGATTCTTCCGGCATAAAATGAGAACCGTGAATCACCATTCACTTTTTAGCAAAAAGCGCCCGGCCTGTCAACCATTTCCGGCGCGCCGGAGGGGCCCGGGCCGCGCCCGAAGGGCCGGGATATCGCCGGAGAACCCCGCGCCGGGGCTACATCAGTTTTCTGGCTTCGGCAAGGGATTCGCCTATCATGTCCGCCGCATGGGAGAGGTCTTTATCGGTATGGCGGTAGGCGATATAGCCGTGATGATACGGCTGGAGGAAAATTTTCCGCCGTATAAGCTGGGTGTAGAATTCGTTGCGCAGTTGCTTGTAGAGCTGCTTGTCGTCCTTGTCAAAGGTGATAAACGGCATCCACGGCGCGCCGCTCAGGCGGCAGGGCACGCCGGAGGCGGCCAGGATTTTTTCCGTCTTGCGGGCGAATTTTTCGCCCTTGGCGCGGATTTTGCCCAGAATGTCGTCGCGCCGCATGATTTCTATGGTTTTCAGCGCGGCCACCTGCGCCAGGCTGTTGGGAAAGAATGTGGAGCTTAAAAACACCTTCTGCTCCAGCATATTCATGATTTCGGCCTTGCCGGCGACGACGCTAAGCTCGTAGCCGTTGGCTATCGCCTTGCCGAAGACCGACAGGTCCGGGGTTACGCCGAACTCCTTCTGCGCGCCGCCGATATTGACGCGGAAGCCGGAGCGTATCTCGTCAAAAACCAGCACCGCGCCGTGTTTGCGCGCCAGTTCCCTGACGCCTTCCAGGTATCCCGGTTTGGGCATCTGCACTTCATGCGCCAGCGGATGGCCGACGGGGGTTATTATCACCGCCGCCGTGTCCGGGCCGTGGGTTTTAAGCAGGGATTCCAACCCGTCCAAATCGTTGTAATGGAATTCAAAAATATCCTCGTAGAGTTTGGGCGGCACGCCGCCTTTGACTTCAACGCACCAGTCATGCCAGCCGTGATAGCCGCAGCGCAGCACCTTGGTCCTGCCGGTAAATGCCCGCGCCACGCGCACCGCCACTGAAGTGGCGTCGGAGCCGGTTTTTACCAGCACGGCCTTCTCGCACGAGGGGATGATTTCCCTGAGTTTTCTGACCAGCTCGTTCTGGTAGGATTGCGTCAGCGACATGCAGAAACCTTTGCTTTTTATCTGGGAGATGACGGCATTGTCAATCTCGCGCTCGCGGTGGCCTATGATGATGGGGCCGTAGGCGCAAAGCATGTCCAGATACTCGTTGCCGTCCACATCCGTAACCTTGCCGCCTTTGGCGGAGTCAAAGAATATCGGATATTCTCCGGGGACGAAATTATAAGGCCGCCTTATGCCGGCGACCGCGCCGGGAACCAGCTCCCAGGCCTCTTTATAAAGGGAATTAGTTTTTTCCAGATTTAGTTTTTCAGTCATAGGGCAATTATACAAAACCAAGCGCGGTTCATTGACACGCCGTCGCAAAAGTTCCAGAATGTGGGAAAACAGCACCTGTTTTCGCTGTTTTATAACAGGAGGCAATCATGCCAGTCACTCAGACCAGCCGCTCCTATGCGGAAGAACTGGTTGCAGAAGTAAAACGTAAAAACCCCGGAGAAAAGGAATTCCACCAGGCCGTTGAAGAAGTAATGGCCTCGCTGGCGCCGGTCATAGAGCGCCACCCCGAATACAAAAAAGCGAAAATCCTTGAAAGAATCGTGGAGCCGGAACGCACGATTTCCTTCCGCGTCACCTGGACCGACGACAAGGGCGAAGTCCACGTCAACCGCGGTTACCGCGTGCAGTTCAACAGCGCGCTGGGGCCGTACAAGGGCGGGCTGCGCTTCCATTCCAGCGTTTATGTGGGAATACTGAAATTCCTGGGATTTGAGCAGGTTTTCAAGAACAGCCTCACCACGCTGCCAATGGGCGGCGGCAAGGGCGGCAGCGATTTTGACGCGCGCGGCAAATCGGAGGCGGAAGTGATGCGCTTCTGCCAGGCTTTCATGAGCGAGCTGTTCCGCCACATCGGCCCGGATACCGACGTTCCCGCAGGCGACCTCGGCGTGGGCGGACGCGAAATCGGCTACATGTTCGGGCAGTACAAAAAGCTGGTCAACCGCTTTGAAGGCGTGCTGACCGGCAAGGGGCTTTCGTTCGGCGGCAGCCTCATACGCACGGAGGCCACCGGCTACGGCCTGGTCTATTTCGCGCAGGAGATGCTGACCGCGCGGGGAGACTCGTTCAAGGGCAAGACCTGCGTCATCTCCGGCGCGGGCAACGTGGGCCTGCATGCGATAGAGAAAATCAACGAGCTGGGCGGCAAAGTCGTGGCCATGACCGACTACGACGGCACGGTCTACGACAAGGACGGCATAGACCCCGAAAAGCTGGCCTGGACCAAAGAACTGGTGTTTGCGCGCCGCGGCAGCCTGCGCGAATATACGCGCAAGTACTCCAAGGCGGAGTTCCTGGAAGGCAAGAAATCCTGGAGCGTCAAGTGCGACATCGCGCTTCCCACCGCCTGCGAAAACGAGCTGGACGGTGACGCGGCGGAGACGCTGCTTGCCAACGGCTGCTTCTGCGTGGCGGAAGGCTCCAACATGCCCTCCACGCCGGAAGCCATAGAGGCGTTCCGCCGGGCGAAAATACTGTTTGCCCCCGGAAAGGCGTCCAATGCCGGTGGCGTGGCGACATCGGGGCTTGAAATGTCGCAGAACAGCATGCGCCTTAGCTGGTCCCGCGAAGAGGTTGACAAATACCTCCAGCGGATAATGAAGGACATTCATTCCTCCTGCGCCAAAGCGGCGGAGGAATACGGCATGAAAGGCAGCTATGTGGACGGCGCCAATATCGCCGGCTTCAAGAAAGTGGCCGACGCCATGCTCGCGCAGGGAATTGTGTAATTGCGCCCTCAGTCATGAAAAAACCGGCCATTGAAGTGGCCGGTTTTTTTATGACGCAGGCCGGGAGACGCTACCTTGGCCGCGGGATTAGCCTGAATGTTTCAGTTGGATTGCGGGATTCGGCGAAAAATCGCTTCATACTGCCTTCACAAAATTATCCTTTCGCGCAGTGAGGCGCGCGCGGATAATTTTGTTCGGCATTATTTCGCGCTTTTTCGCCTCGGTCCTCGCAACCAACTGAAACATTCAGGTTAGATGAGCATACCGCAAGGAAAATTCTGCACAGGAACGTCCCGCCGGGCTCCGCCGAATTCCGCTGTCCAGCTGCAGTTTTTGGTTACATGCCCTCGGGATGGGGGGCCGGAGGATCCGTCTGTTCATGCGGCGCGCCGGTGCGGCGCTGCGCCGCGCCGGGAAGCAGTTTTCTGACCATGGCCCAGAACCCCGCCGCCAGGCCAGAGAGCACATACAGCGAGAACGCCACGAAAAGCGAATCCTGCGGATACCTGTAGGCCGTAAAAATGAATGCCACCGCAAACAGCAGCCCCCATATCGTCTTGGGGCGGAACAAGTTGGACTGCTTGAACGCCGCATACGGTATGGTGGACACCATCAGAAATCCCAGCCCCAGCATCAGAAACGGCAGAATGTTGTAGAACACCGACATGGGGGCCGCCAGCAGCCGGAAGGAGTGCATCTCGCCGCTTGCCTCCATGAGGCTGTAGGCTATCACAAAAGATGCCAGTATGCCCGCCGCGCCCGGTATCGGCAGGCCGGTGAAATTCTGCTTGGAGCTTTTGCCCTCCAGGCTCATCACGTTAAAACGCGCCAAGCGCAGCGCGCCGCACATCGCGTAGATAAACGCCACCGGGTAGCCCCAGAAGCCGTAATCCTTGAGATGGAACAGATATAGTATCAGCGCCGGCGCCGCGCCGAAAGACAGGAAGTCCGCCAGCGAATCCATCTCTATGCCGAATTTGGTTTCGCCCTTTACCATGCGGGCCACCCTGCCGTCCAGGGAATCCATCAGCATCGCGCCGATTATAAACCAGCCGGCGCGGGCGAACTCCTTGTCTATCGCCGATATGATGGCGAAAAAGCCGAACGCTATGTTGGCGATGGTAAACAGCGACGGCAGTGTAACCTGTCCGGTGCGTTTCAGTTTTTCAATGGTTATCATTCCACAATCCCAGCACGGTAAGCCCGCCTTCCACCTTTTGCCCGGGCTTTACCAGCACCCGCGCGGTGTCCGGCAGGTATATCGCCGCCTGCGAGCCGAAGTATATCAGCCCTATGCGCTGGCCGGCTTTGACGGCATCGCCCGGTTTGACCCAGCATGCTATGCGCCGGGCGATGGCGCCGGTTATCTGCTCCACATGCGCGTAGCGCGCGCCGCTTTTTATCTGGATGAGGTTGCGCTCGTTCTGTGCGGCTTCCGGCGCGCTGGCCACCGCGAACCGGCCTTTTGTGTAGACGACTTCCCCAATATCGCCGTCCATTGTGGCGCGCTGTATGTGCACGTCGAATACCGACAGGAAAATGCGCACCACGGTTACGCCGGGCTGCCCCTCGTTTTTCACACTGAGGACGCGCCCGTCGGCGGGGCAGGCGATTTCATCCGGCGCGAACACGGCGGCGCGCTCCGGGTTCCTGAAAAAATAGGCGAAGGCGAAGGCCGCCGCAAACCCCAGCGGCGCCAGTCCCAGCATGTCTCCGAGAGTGGGCCAGAGGAATTTAAGCGCCACGCCCGCGGCGGCCACATACAGCGCGCCCCAGATGAAACGCTTTCCCTCCGCCGTGGGGCTGAGCATTCCGGCGAAAACCTGCTCCAGGAATTTATTTATGTCGGCAATCATGCGCAATCTCCGGTTGGGCGGGGCGGGAATTGAACCCGCAAGACCTTGCGGCCAACGGATTTTAAGTCCGTCGCGTCTGCCAGTTCCGCCACCCGCCCTTTAGGGCAGATACCGATATGATAGCAAATGCGGACTGTCCAAAGCCCTTCATCCGTTGCCCCGGGGCAGGCGGCAGCTATGTAACTTTGGTGCCGCAGCTGCTGCAAAACGTCGCGTTGGGCGGCAGGCTCAGGCTGCAGGACGGGCAGGTTTTTGTTTCCAGATTCTCGCCGCAGTTGGTGCAGAATTTGCCGGTGCCGGTTATCACTTCGTTGCATTTGGGGCATTTGGCGACGCCCAGCAGGAAGCCGCACTGCCCGCAGAATTTTCCTCTGCCCGCCGGATTGCCGCATTTGGGGCAGATGACTTCCGTTCTTGTTGTTGTTTCCGCGCCGCCGGAGCTTTTGATGAATGCGCCCCACTGCATGTCGGCTTTGGTCACATGCAGCACCAGCCAGTCTATGATGTCGCGGTGGACTTCTATGGGGAAATCCGGCGCCAGGCAGGATTTGCGCTTTATGTTCTGGAATTTCTTCCTGAAATACTCGTGCTGGGTGACGTGAATGTCCACATCCGGATATTTCCTGTCGCGCAGCAGCTTCTCTTCCTCGGTAAAGTGCAGGTTTATGAATCTTTCCAGAAATTTGAACAGGTACCTTGTGCCTTCCTCCACCTGGTTTTCCGCGATGTTGCGGCTGTAGAGGTCAAGGCACTCGAACAGGTCTTTGTAATGCCTGTCCAGGCTTTCCAGGCCGGTTTCCCTGAATTCGTTCCAGTACAGAACCATAGGTCTCCCTGATAGTCTAAGATGTTCTGCCTATGTATAGTATATACCAAATATAGTGAGGTTTCAACAAATATGCAATTTGATGTAGGTATCAGAGGCCTGATTTCCGCACCAGAAAAAACGCGCTGGCGCCGAAGGCCGCCGCCGGCAGCCAGGCCGATACTGCGGGAGAGAGCATCCCCGCCTCTCCCGCGCTTCTGGCGATGGAGGCCGTCCACCAGAAAACAAAAGCCAGCGCGATGGCCGCCGTGAAATGCAGCATCTTCCCGGCGCGGCGCACTTTTACCGCGAAAGGCAGCGCCGTAAGGCACAGGAACAGATTCACCCAGGGCGCGGCCAGCTTGAAATGCAGGAACACCTCTTCCCTCCGCCGCGAGGAGCCGGTGCGCTTTAACACCTTTATCCGGCGCAGCAGTTCCGAAACCGTTACGTCCTCCGGCCAGATTTTATCCGCGCTTATCAGCTGCGGCTCTATATCCACGCCGGAATCCCAGGAGTCGAATTTTTTAACCTCCACCCCGCCTTCGGGCGAAAAAGTGCGCTGTGTCCCGTTGAAAAACATCCAGCGCCCGGTTCGCGGCTGCCAGCGGGCCAGCGGCGCCTCGGCCTGGAATTTGGCGCGCCCCGCGTCCTGGCGGGTGTAGGACGCGGTTTTCATCTCGCCGGAGGCGATGTCAAGCTCTGCGGCGGAAAGGAAAACGCCCTCGGACGCGCGCGCGGCGATGTCTTTTTTTATTTCCTGATGATAGTTCTTGTTGCCGGATATTTCGCGCTCGTATATGAACTCCGCGCGGCGGCGCAGCGAGGGGGAGACGGTTTCCGTCAGCGCGAAATGCGCCGCGCAGACAAGCGCGCAGCAGGCGATAACCGGCGCCGCCAGCTGGCGCGGCCTGTAGCCGCTGGAAACCCCCGCCGTCCATTCTCCCGACGCTATCAGTTCCGAGACGCAGAACAGCTCCGCCAGCAGCGCGGCCACCGGCACTATCATAAGCGACCAGAACGGCAGGCTGTGCGCGAAATAGTTGAAAATCACGCGGGTCGGAGCGGAGGTTTTGGAGAAGGCGGACATGTGGTCGAAAATATCGGTCAAAAACACCAGCGCGGAAAACACCCCCAGCCCGAAGAAAAACGGCCCCCAGAATTTTGACGCGATATAGCGGTATAGGATTTTCATCTTCTTGCCGTTTTAATCCACAGCGCCGCGCCGGCGGCCATGCCCAGCGCGTCGGGCAGCCAGGGCCACCACCAGGCGGCAGGCCCGTCGCTGCGCCGGCCCAGGTTGACGCCGCAGGCCGTGGCCGCGTAGAAACCGAACAGTATCGCTATGCTCAGCACCATCGCCCAGGCCCGGTTTTTGGGCGTTACCGCGAAAGCCAGCGGGCAGCCCAGGCAGAAAAACACCAGCGGCGACAGCGTCAGCGCCAGCCGGGCGGCGGCCTCCGCCCTGTATTCCGCGCGCCGCCTCTGCGTAAGCTGGGGGGAGGCTGCCCCCCGCGCAATCTCCGGCGTTGACATCTCGGTTAGCGAGACGGAGCGGTTCTCCAGTTTCGCCTCCGGCGGTATTGAGACGCCGTAGCTGCCGTATTCGGCGATTATGGTGCGCGACGAATCCCCGGCGCAGACGCGCTGCATCTCTCCGTCGTAGAGTTCCAGCAGCAGGCCGGAAGGCGACACCGCATAATGCCCGCGCGGCGCGCTTACGCGCATTGTCCAGTTGGCCTTTCCGCTGCCGGAGGGGTATTTGAACAGCAGCACGCGCTCCAGCGCGCCCGTGGCCGCATCCGCCTCGGCGGCGTAGAACTGCCACTGCCCGATATGCAGCATGGTTTTGGGTTCTATGCGCAGCGATTTTATTTTCGCGCTCACCGCGTAGCCGGATTCCCTGAACCGCCGAAATCCCTCCGGCGCGGCGAAATTGTTAAGCCACAGCATCGCGCCGCACAGCGCCAGCGACGCCGCGCCGAATGGCCATGTTATCTGCCGGAACGAGAACCCCGCCGCGCGCAGCGCCAGCAGCTCTCCCCGCTCGGCCATAAGCCCCATCGCCAGCAGCAGCGCGGTCTGAAAGGCCATGGGCAGGCTCATCGCCAGCATTCCCGGCGCCAGCTGCGCCATGCTGTAGAATATCCAGCCCGCGGGCGCGCCGATTTTGACGGCCTCGCCCATCACGCGCGCGAACTGGTTCATGAACAGCACGGCATAGAAAACCGCCGCCGACAATGCCAGATACGGCAGCACAAGCCGCAGAATATACCGCGGAATTATTGCCACGTTCCTATTTTACCCATTTTCCGCAGTTGGTTGCGAGAACCGAGGCGGTGGATGGCGCGGACAGTCCGGTGCAGAGTTTTTCCCAACCTGAAAGGTTCAGTCGGCGCGGGAAGCAGGAATTGCCGGCGGTGCAGCGGCAAACACCGGGGAGGCCAACAACAAACACAGCGATGTTGTTGTTTTCATTTCCACTCCTCCGCTTTGTGGTTGGCTATTGTATCCAGCGCAATGGAATAATCCGTTGTAAACGTCTCACTCAATTTTTCCACTTTCTCCTCATTACCCGTGTTTGCCTGGTTCATTACTTCTTTTACAGCCGCCTTGATGGCTACATCCAAATTGCAACACTCGTCCGGCCTCGCCTATGAAGGTCGGCGCGTTTTTGATATAGTTTATCTGCTATGCAGACTATAAAATTCGGAACAGCGGGCTGGCGCGGACGTATTGCGGAGGATTTCACCGCAGTCAACGTGCAGCGCCTCAGCCACGCGATATCAAGCCACGTCACGGAAAACGCCGAGTACGGCTTCAAGGGCGACCAGTACAAACGGCATCTTTCTCTCACTAAAAAGGCGATGCCTAAATCACCGGCGATCATAATCGGGTATGACACCCGTTATATGTCGGAGCATTTCGCAAGGCTGGCGTCCGGGGCGATGGCCGCCGACGCGATAACCGTGCGGCTGTCCAAAAGCGCCGCCCCCGCGCCGGTTATCGGCTGGGCGGTGGTGGACGGCGCCGCCGTCGGCGGGATGACAATAACCGCCAGCACCGGCCCCTACCACGATAACGGCATCAAATGGACGCCGTTCTGGGGCGGCCAGGCCATACCGGAAGTTACGCTGGACATAGAAAGCCGCCTCTCCGGCGTAACGGCGGCGATGCTGCGCGCCTCTCCGGCGGATTTCATGCGCGAAAGCCCGCTGGTTCAGGCATGCGACTTCCGGGAAGGGTATTTCGCCCATCTGCGCAAGATGATAGACGTTGCCGCGCTGAAAAAAAGCGGAATAAGGCCGGCGGTGGATTCCCTCTACGGTTCGGTAACCGGCTACCTGCGGCCGTTCCTTGAAAGCGCCGGAATCAAAACCGCCGGGCTGCACGAGCAGCGCGACGTATTATTCGGCGGCTATGCGCCCTACACAGGGCCGGAGCCGCTGACGGATCTGCGCAAATTCGTCCCGGCCAATAAAATGGATATCGGCCTGGCCTGCGACTGCGACGGCGACCGCTTCGGCATAGTGGACGCGGACGGCACTTGGGTCTCGCCCAACGAAATCATGGCGCTGGTGCTGGACCATCTGGTCAAAAACCGCAAGATGAAGGGCCGCGTCTGCCGCAGCGTGGTAACATCCCATCTCATAGACGCCGTGGCCAGAACGCATAACCTGGAAGTGCGCGAAACCCCGGTAGGGTTCAAGTACATCGGCGAGCTGATGCGCACCGGCCAGTACCTCATAGGCGGCGAGGAATCGGGCGGACTTTCCATAGCCGGGCACATACCGGACAAGGACGGCATTCTCGCCTGCCTGCTGGTGCTGGAAATGCTGGCCTGCGAGAAAAAGCCCCTCTCCAAAATCCGCCAGGAATTCGCTAAGCGCTACGGGAAACACGACAGCGTCAAAATCAGCGTCCCGGTGGCGGCGGGCAGCTTTAAGACGGTGGAGGAGCGGCTGCTGGTCAAGCCGCCGCTGGACCTGGGCAAATTCTCGGTCTGGCGCATAGACCAGACGGACGGATTCAAGTTCATACTCAAAGATGGCAGCTGGCTGGGGCTGCGCCCCTCCGGCTCGGAGCCGGTGGTCCGGCTTTATGCCGAATCCGCAGACAAAAGCAAGCTGGAGCTGCTGGCCCAGGAAGGCCGCAAAATAATAAAGGGAGAATTCTGATGAAAAAAATAAAGAAGGCCGTTGCAAGGGAAATCTTGGATTCGCGCGGGTTCCCGACCGTGGAAGTGGATGTTATACTGGCCGACGGGACCGTCGGGCGCGCAGCCGTGCCAAGCGGCGCCTCCACCGGCACGCACGAGGCGCTGGAACTGCGCGATGGCGGCAAACGCTTCCTGGGCAAGGGCGTGCAGAAAGCCGTAGCCAACGTCGCAAAGATAAGCGCGAAAATAGCGGGCAAAGACGCCGAAGACCTCCCCGCCCTTGACGGGGCGATGCTGAAACTGGACGGCACGCCCAATAAATCCAAGCTGGGCGCCAACGCGATACTGGGCGTTTCCATGGCGGCGGCCCGGGCGGCGGCAGCGGCAAACAAAACGCCGCTTTACCTGTGGCTGCGCAAGGTCTACGGAATAAAGGGCAAGGATTTCCTTATCCCCACGCCCATGCTAAACATCATAAACGGCGGCAAGCACGCAGACAGCGGCATAGACGTGCAGGAGTTCATGATAGTCCCCGCCGGAATGCCCAAATTCAGCGAGGCGCTGCGCGCCGCCAGCGAGGTTTACCACTCCCTCAAAAAGCTGCTTGCCGCGCGCGGGTTCACGGTCTCCGTGGGCGACGAGGGCGGATTCGCCCCCAAGATCGCAAAGCATACCGTGGTGCTGGACACCATAATGGAAGCGGTGCGCGCCGCGGGATACTCCGACAAGCAGATTTCGCTTGGACTGGACAGCGCGGCCAGCGAGTTCTTCAAGGACGGCGCCTACAGCTTCGAGAAAAAGAACCGCGACGCAGTGGAGATGACCTCCATATACGCCGGCTGGACCAGAAAGTACCCCATAATCTCCTGCGAGGACCCGCTTGCGGAGGACGACTGGCAGGGCTGGAAGCATTTCACCGCGCATCTGGGCGGCGACATCCGCGTGATAGGCGACGATTTGTTCGTCACCAACCCGGAACGGCTCTACCGCGGCATACAGGACGGCGCGGCCAATGCCATACTTATCAAGCTCAACCAGATAGGCTCGGTAACCGAGACCATGCGCGTCATCAAAATGGCGCATGACGCGGGTTATTCCACCGTAATCTCCCACCGCTCCGGCGAGACAGAGGACGCCTTTATCGCCGACCTTGCGGTGGCCACCAACGCCGGCGCCATCAAGACCGGCGCGCCCTGCCGCTCCGAGCGGCTGTGCAAGTACAACCAGCTCATACGGATTGAGGGCGAGCTGGGCGCGAAAGCCGCCTACGCCAAAAACGCGGCCTTTAAGCTGTAATTATCCGCCAGCAGAACGCGTCCCCCGCCCCCAACAGGGCGGGGGACGCGTGTTTTCAACCCCGGATACCCCCGGGCAATACGATAGAACCCGGATTGTGCAATAGACTTGTCCCCCAATAGGCTTTATGGCAGAAATACAGGGTTTTGCCCGCAGCGCAGCGGGGTGAGGCGCGCACACTACCGACGGGCGTGTGCAAGCCGAACACCGCGAAGCTGCGGACCAAAAACCGAAATTTATGCCGTAAATGCTATTGGGGGACAAGTCTAATAGATAGCGAGGACCTAGACGGTGGATGGCGGGGACAGTTCGACTCAAAATTTATCGCTGACAGCCGTAGCTATCGGCGAGAAATTTTCAGACCAGGGTATGTGAGGAAAATTCCGCGCGGGACTGTCCCGTTTTCGCAACCGGATGCCGCTGCCCGGCGTTGCCGTGCGGAAAGACTTCCTCTCTGCCAGGGCTGGCGGGTCAGCCTATCACTTTTCTTATGGCGGCCACTATTTCGGACGGATGGCTGGCCTTGGAAATATACATGCGCGCGCCGGGCTTGTAAACCGCGGCGGCTTCCTCCGGGCTTACCATGCTGGTCAGAAAAATAACAGGTATGGAGGACAGGCGCGGATCCTCCATCAGATGCCTGGCCACCGTGCCGCCGTCCATGCCTGGCATGACTACGTCCAGCAAAATCAAATCCGGCGCGGTTGCCCTGGCTATGCGCAGGCAGTCCTCCGGCGTTTGCGCGGCGGAGACAGTGTACCCGTATTTAGAGAGCATGTCGCTGTAAATAGACAGCATGTCCTTTGCGTCGTCCATTATCAGAATTTTTTTCGCCGCCATAAATCCTCCCGTTTTACCGCGCCGCGGGCTGCGACACCGGCAGGGTGAATGAAAACACGCTGCCCCTGCCCGGCTCGCTTTTGACGCATATCGTCCCGCCGTGCATCTCTATGAGTTTCTTGGACAGCACAAGGCCCAGCCCGGTCCCCTCGTGCTGGCGCGCGCTGCCGGCATCAACCTGCGAGAACGGCTGGAACAGCTTTTCCGCATCCTCGGGCTTTATGCCGATGCCGGTGTCCTCCACGATTATCCTCGCGCAATCCGCGCCGGTTCCGGCGGCGGTTTCCGAAAAGCATTTGCCGTAGCCGTCGTCCGCCGCGCCGCCGGACGCCATTTCCGCCGCCAGCCTGACCTGTCCGCCGGGATTTGTGAATTTCAGCGCGTTGCTCATAAGGTTGAATATAATCTGTTTCAGCTTGCGCTCGTCGGCGTCTATGGCGCGGCGCGCGGCGGGGGCGATATCCAGCTTCAGCCGGATGTTTGACTGCTGCGCCTGCTCCATGAACATCCGCATGGAGTATTCCAGCAGTTCATCCAGTTTGACCGGCGCCGGCGTGAATTTCATTTTCTGCGCTTCCACCTTGGAAAGGTCAAGAATATCGTTTATGAGGCTTAGCAGATGCTTGCCGCTGCTGCGGATGTAACCGACGTATTCGTGCTGCTTTTCGTTCATGGGGCCGAACATGTTCTCCCACAGCACGCCGGAGCAGACTATTATGGCGTTGAGGGGGGTGCGCAGCTCGTGGCTCATGTGCGCCAGGAAAGAGGATTTGGCCTGATTGGCTTTTTCGGCGGCGGCTTTCTGCACCTCAAGCTGGCGGGTGCGCTCGGTTATTTTGCTTTCCAGCGACCGGACAAGGCGCGCGTTTTCCAGCGTGATGGCGGCCTGGTTGGCGAACACCTGATAGAGCTCCACGCGCTCCTCGCTGAAAAATTCCGGCTTGTCGCTGTAGACTATCAGCGCGCCCAGGACGCCGTGCTCGCCGGCCAGCGGCGCCGACAGCGCAGAGCGTATCCCGCAGGCCAGGGCCTTCTCCTGCCATGCCGCAAACGAGGCGTCCTTTGTTATATCCGCGCAGACCACTGCCTTGGAGGTTTTGACTGCTGTTCCCGTTGGGCCGCAACCCTCCGGCGAGCCGTCCCATTTCACGGAGATGGCATTTATGTATTCGTCCGGCAGCCCGGACCAGGCGACGGGCAGGACGTCCTTTGATTTTTCGTCCGTCAGTCCCAGCCAGACCATTTTCGGCTCGCCTATGCGGCGCGCGTTTTCGCAGATGGCGGACTGGAGCCCGGCTATGTCCACGATGCCGGTTATCTGGTTGGAGGCGTGGGCGAGGGCGGAAAGCTCCTCGGCGTAGACGCGGAACATCTCCTCCATTTCCTTTTTGCGGGTGATGTCCAGCGAGATGCCGCTTGTGCCTATTACCGCGCCGTTTTCGCCGAATATGGGGGTTTTCATGGTGTGGAACCAGCGGGGCGTTCCGTCCGGCGCGGTTACCAACTCCTCTATGTCTATGCGCCTGCCCGCACCGAGGTCGCTCTCGTCCTGCTGGTCGCGCGCGGCCATTTCGGGCGGAAGCACGTCTATGCCGGTCCTGCCGGTTATGTCCCCGGCGGGGCGTCCGGTGAATTTGGCCAGCGGCTCGTTTACGGTCATAAATATCCCGCCGGTGTCCTTAAGCCAGGCCATGGCGGGGATATTGTCCAGAATCGCCTTCTGGCGGCGGCGCTCCTCGTTTATGGCGGCTTCGGCGCGTTTGCGCTCGGTCAGGTCCACGAAGAAAAACATCAGGCAGACGGGGTTGTTGTCGTCGTCGCGCACGAGGCTGCCTATCATGTCCACGTAAAATTCGCTGCCGTCTTTGCGCGTGGCGGTATGCTCGCCCTGCAGCATGTCCACGCCGGAGCGGCCCGTTTTCACGAAATCGGACATCTGCCGTCCGCGTGTCTGGTTTTCCTCGTGGCCCCACAGCCGCGTGAAGGCGGGGTTCACCTGAAGCACCTCGCCGCGCAGATTGGCCATCACTATCGGATTGGCGGAGGAGGCTATGGCTTTGCGCGTTATCGCCTGGGAGGTCTGGAACCTGCGGTCTATGGTTATGTCGCGGAAACCCATCACCGCGCCGATTGCGGAGCCGTCCGCGGCTATTATGGGCGCCACGGTGTAGAAAACCGACTGCTCTTTCCCGCCGTTTGCTATCAGAATGATGTCCCTGCCGGAGGAATCCGCGCCGTTCCCGCCGGAGAGGACCTCCTGAAACGGGTCGGCAAGCCGGCGGCGGGTGCGCTCGTCCACCAGGTGCATGATTTCGGAGGCGGGTTTGCCCAGCGCGTCGGCCTCTTTCCAGCCCGTGAGGTATTCGGCCATGTAGCTGACCAGAGTGGTTTTGCCGTCCCGGTCAACAGCCAGTATGCCGTCGCCTATGCTGCGCAGCGTAACCGCCAGCCGCTCTTTTTCCAGATACAGCTGCCGCTGGAGGCTTTTGCTTTTTTCCAGTTCCTCCGCGCTCAGTTTGCTCAGTTCCTCCGCGCGCGCGAAAGAGATGTAGGCCACCGCGAAAAGCGACGCTATGGCCGCCAGCGCCACCGCATATTTAATCCAGCGGTATGCCTCGCCGCCGCCGGAGGCGGCGTGCGCCAGCCACAGCAGCGCGCCCATCGCGGCGAGAAAAGCCAGCAGCGACATCGTAGCCCTGTTGAAATATTTGGAGAAACGCCATCCGCGGCGCAGCCGCCGCGTTGAAAGCTGCTTTTCCACCTCCGGCTCGCCGGCGTAGAAAGACGCCAGTTTCCGGGCAAGCAGCTTCATGCGGCGCGTTATGTCAAGCATCCGGGTTCACTTTGCTTTTGACCAAAGCCACCATATCGTTCACATCATAGGGTTTGGAAATGTAGTCGTCTATCCCGGAGGCGAGAATTTTGCTTTTGTCGCCTTCCATCGCATAGGAGGTTACGGCCACCAGCGGTATGCTTTTTGTTTCCGGGAACGATTTCAGCAGTTTCCCTGTGTCGTAGCCGTCCAGCCCGGGCATCTGTATGTCCAGCAGAATGAGGTCCGGCTTTTCCCTGCGGGCGATTTCTATGCCCTCGCGCCCGGCGGCGGCCTCCAGCACCTCGTATTTCTGGCACAGCAGTATGTCGCGCAGAATGATGCGGTTGCGGTCGTTATCCTCTATGATAAGGATTTTCTTTGCCATGGGTCCTCCCGCCAGCATTATAGTAAATAATTGTTTATTATTACGTTCCCCCGTACATGCCGATGTATTTCAGCTTGATAGTGCCGTCCGGCCTGATGACATTGGGCGAGGCTGAGGCCCGAATCCAGCCGGAGCGTATGAAATTGGTTATGGTGATGCGCACGGTTTCCGGCTCAAAAAGCACGGTGTTGCCGGTTTCGCTGAACTCGCGGTTGGCGGAGTGGTTGAAACTCAGTTCCACTTCAAGCGGCTTGTCCTCCGAGACCAGGCAGCAGCGGTCCATGCAGGCCCGGTAGCGGTTCACGCGCAGCCCGGCTTCCGGCGGGTCAAATTTGAGGCGCAGCCGCACGCAGTACTCGCTGGCCGATGTGTTGTCCACTGTAACCCAGGCGGCGTTTGTGCCGCGCCGCACGCTGGCGCAGCCGCACAGCGCGGCGCAGCATATCATCAGAACCGTTATGCTATAAGCTCTCATATATCCTCTCCAGCTCCGGGATGACGGCGTTCATGGAATAGCCGCGCTCCACCGTCTGCCGCGCGGCGCGGGAAAATTCCGCATATTCCCCGGCGGAAAGCGCGGCGGCTTTGCGCACGGCCTCCGCCAGCGGCGCGGCGTCGTCAGTGTTTGGCAGGCTGAAGCCGGTCCTGCCGTTTTCCACCATTTCGGTGCCGCCGGATTCGCATGCCAGCGGCACGGCGCCGCAGGCCATGGCCTCCACGAGGGCGTTGCTCATCCCCTCGCTGCGCGACGGCAGCGCGAAAAAATCCGCCGCCCGCTGCCACCCGGATATGTCCGCCTGCGCCCCGGCGAAAATGACGCCGCCCCGCGCCGCCATCGCCCGCCATTGCGCGTCAAGGCTGCCGCTGCCGGCCATCACAAGCCTTGCGCCCTCCGGCTTTGCGGCCAGAAACGCCCGGATGATTCTGTCCCCGCCCTTTACATGCTCAAATCTTCCCGCGAAAAGGAAGATTTTTTCGTTCTCCGGCAGCCCCAGCCCGCGCCGCAGCGCGGCTTTTTCTTCCGGGGAGGCGGGGCTCAGCCGCGCCGTGTCGGCGGGGTTTGGAACGGTGAAAATCCGTTCCGCGGCTATGCCCGCCTCTTTAAATTCGCGCGCGCAGTGCGGCGCGGGGCAGATGAATCTTGCGCCGGAGGCGGCTATATGCCGCCACTTCAGCCCCGCGAATCTGCCGAACCCGCTGGTGTCGCGCGGGCCGCCGAAAGCGCCCGCCCCGCCGGCGGATATCACGGTTTTCGAGCCCCGCGCCAGGCAGCAGATATTAGTTAAAGAGGAAAGCAGAAAATTATGCAGCGCGTCAACACGTCCGCGGCGGCGGAAAATCTCCCGCGCGAAGGCGGGCAGGTCGGCCCGGACGCCGCGCTCGCCTCCCAGCCGGATTATGTCCGCTCCGCTGTCGTTTTCCAGCGCGGGGGTTCCGGGCAGGCGGCGGGTAAGCACGGTTATCTCGTGGCCGCGCGCCGCCAGCGCGCGCGCCAGACGGGAGGCCTTTATCTCAGCCCCGCCCACCACTGGGGGATATTGCGCGATTACGAAAAGCACTTTCATGCGCGCCTCGCGTAAAAACCGTAGCCGTGGGATGAAAATATCCGCCCGTAGCCGCGCGCGGAGATGTAATTTTCAATCCATTCCGGCGGGCCGCCTTGAACCAGCATAAGGGCGGGCGGCCTGGCCTCCAGAGAGGCAAGAACCTCTTTTTTCTCGCTTTCCCCGAAAACGAAAATGGTGTTGAAATAGCGCGAGGGCGACAGTCTGCCGCTGTAAGCCTGCGCCGGGCTGGCGCGATGCTCGCAGACGTAAACATAATTCCCGGGCGCGGTCAGCCGTCCGGCCTCCAGCCCGGCGAACTCGCCGTCATGCCGCGCGCGGCTGTCCCAGCGGGCATACAGCTTCAGTCCCGACGATGCCGCCACCGCCAGAGCCAGCAGCGAAGCATAAACCGCCCTTGCCGGAACGGCGGAGGCCGCAAGCCCGCAGGCCAGCGCCAGCGAAGGGATAACCTGCTTGAACTGGTGCGTGTAATAATCCCCGGAGAGATTGGCTCCGCAGAAATCCGCCAGCAGCCATATTCCGGCGGCGCAGCCGTACCGGATTCGCCCCAGCAGCGCGGCAAATACCGCAAGCGGCGGCGCAAACCACCACCAGCCGGACCAGCGCTCCACAAACATCCGCCAGTGCCCGCCGGCGGACGCGGTGGCCGCGCCCGGCACCCGCAGCAGTTTGAAAAGCGAAAGCCAGGCGCAGTCAAAGTATTGGCGCCAATATCCGCCGCAGGCCAGTAGCGGAATCTCCGCCGCAATATTGACCGCCAGTGCGCCGCCGGCGATAATTCCGGCCTGCGCCAATTTTTCGCGCATGGTTTTGCCTTTATGCAGAAACGGCCATGCCATAAGCGCGGCCATGCTGGCCAGCGCCACCTGCTTGAACAGCACCGCCGTGCCCATCGCCGCCCCGGCCCAGAAAGCGGCTGCGGGTTTTGCGCCCTCAATGCCGCGTGCGTAAATGTAAAACGCCAGTATGGAAAAGCAAATCATGAAACTTTCCGTGGCGGCGAGATTGAAGGCTTCGGTCTTGTCCAGCAGAAGCAGCGCGCAGTAGGCGGCGAGTGTCCATATTCCCGCCGCTTCCCCCGCCAGCATGTCCGCCAGCCGTTTGAGCAGAATGCCCGCGCCGCAAAGCATGGCCGCAGCCAGGAATCTGGGGAACAGGTAATTGTTCTCGCCGAGAGTATTTGCCGCCGCGAACACATAGAAAATCCCCGGCGTCTTGTTTTCAACCCCGCCGGCGTAAGGCGGGACTCCGGTTTTCAGCCATACTTTGGCGATATAGGTCCACATTCCCTCGTCGGCCATCAGTCCAGGCGGGAAAAAACATTGCGCGGCAAGCCCCGCCGCCAGCAGCGCGAGAATGATGATTGCCGCCCGCTTCATAACCCCGGCCTGCCGCGCAGCAGCGATTTGGCGAAATCGTCTATATCCCCGTTGAGCCGGTATCTGTTGTTTATGAGCAGCGCGGCTATGCAATAAAGCGAAAATCCCGCGGCGAGCTGCCATGCGGGGCCGGCGGGAATCAGCTTGGCCGGCAGCGCGGCAGCCAGCGCGGCCAGCGCGGCGGCGCAGGCGGGGGCCAGATATTCAAGCGCGGCGGAATAATTTATCCCGGGATATACTTTTCTGAAATAGAGCCACAGCCCCGCCGCGTTGAGCGCGGCGAAAACGGCTGTTGCCGCCGCGTATCCGCGCGCGCCCCATGCCGGCACGCAGAGCGCGAAAACCGCCGCCGCGGCCATGCCGGAGAATATCTGGTAAAACATAGCCTCGCGCAGCCGCCCGAAGGCCATGTTCAGCCGCGCCGCCAGCGTGTTGAAAGCCGCGAAAGGAATGGCCAGCGCCAGTATCATCAGATACGCGGCGGCTTCATTGACAGTGTGCGCATCCATCCTGCCGCGCAGATAAAGAATTCGCATTATTTCGCCGGAAAACGCGCAGATAAACGCCGCCGCGCAGGCCAGCGGGAAAACAAGCGCCCTTGCCGCGCGGCTGAAAACCGGGTCCAGCTCCGCCGCTGTTTTGGCGGAGGCGGCGGCCTCGTTGAATTTTATTCCCGCCACCGCCGAAAACTGGTTGGTAAGCGCCAGATGCGGCATGTCCGCGGGCTGGCGGGCGTAATTCATCGCGCTGACCGCGCCCTGCCCGCAGCCGCTCAGCAGGTACAGCGGCAGATACCCCGCCAGCAGCGAGGCGGCGTTTCCCGCCTGGCTGTAGAATATGTTTCCCGCCGCGCGGGAGGCGGCGCGGAAATCCGCTGTGCAAAAATCCCAGCCGGCATGGCGGCGCAGCAGCGCCGCCAGCAGCGCGGACTGAAGCGCGCCTCCCAGCACAAGGCCGGTCATGGCGGCGGCTATCGCGCTTGCGCGCGATGCCAGGACGCAGGCAATCACGGCGCCGTTGAGCAGGACATTGGAAATCATCGGCAGTGTGAAGAGTTTATTCGCCGCCGCCACATCCGCCATGAAAACGTTTGCGATGTTGAACGCCAGCGCCAGTCCCGCAAGCCGCAGCAGCGGCGCGGCGCCCGCCAGCGCCTCGGAATCAAAGCGCGACAGCGCGCCGAAAATCTCCGCCGGACGCCAGAATGCCGCAGCGGCAGCCGCAGCCCCCGCGCAGAGGTAAACGCATAGGAAGCCGTTGGCAAAGCCGATTGCCGCCCGTCGGCCCCGCGCGGCGTCAATGCGCATCATTTCCGGTATGACGGCGGCGCCGTTTAACGCCACGATGAAGCCGGAAACCAGCGTTATCGCCCCCAGCGAGTAGAAGTAAATGTCTGCCCCGCGCCCCGCGCCGAAATAAAATCCGATGACAAGGCTGGCCGCCAGCCCCGACAGCCGCGCGAATACGTTGAATAACAGGGACAGGAACATCCCCCGCGTATAGGTTTCGCTCTTTATAAATCCCATAGACTTGCCTCGCGCGCGTTGTTACAATAATACATTATTGCGTTTACGCTTATGCGCCCGACATTCACCGTGTTCACCGCCACATATAACCGTGCCCGCACGCTGCACCGCGTGTGGGAGAGTTTGTGCGCCCAGACTTTCCGTTCCTTTGAATGGATTGTCGTTGACGACAATTCCGCCGACAATACCGCCGAACTGGTGGAAAGCTGGCGTGCTCAGGCGGATTTTCCGGTGCGCTTTTACCGCCAGCGGAAACCGGGCAAGCACATGGCCTCCAACCTGGCGGCGGAACTGGCCGGGGGCGAGCTGTTTTTGCCGCTGGATTCGGACGATGGCTGCGTCCCCAGCGCGCTGGAGCGCTTCATTTTCCACTGGCGCGCCATACCCGAAGGCGAGCGCGCCGGTTTTTCCGCCGTAACCGCTCTGGCGGCGGACCAGCACGGGCGGCCCGCTGGCGGGAAATTCCCCAAAGACATCCTGGATTCCGATTCGCTGGAGATGAAATACCGTTGGCGCGTCAAAGGCGAGAAATGGGGTTTTCAGCGGACCGATGTGATGAGGCGGTTTCCTTTCCCGGACCAGCCGCACCGCGCGCTGCCCGAAGGCATTGTCTGGAGCGGGATAGCGCGCCACTACAAAACCCGCTACATAAACGAGGTTTTGCGGATTTACTGGATAGAGCCGCGCTCCGGCGCGATGACCGGCGGCGGGTTTGCCTCCGCCTGCGCCGCCGGCTACGGCTACTGGCATCAGAACGTGCTTAACACCGAGCTGGACTGGTTCCGTTTCGCCCCGCTGGATTTTCTGGCTGCGGCGGCGCATTACGCGCGTTTTTCATTTCACGGCGGGCTGAACCTTTCGTGGCAGTGGCGCGGGCTGCGTCCGGCGGCGCGCGCGTTGTGGCTGGCGGCCTTTCCGCTTGGTTTTCTGGCTTTCCTGTCCGATAAAATGCGGGACAAATGACAACCGGCCTTCCACTCCCGGCTTTGAGAAGCGGCGCCATGAAAATCGCGCTGCCGCTGGCGTTTGCCAGCGGCGCGGCGGCGCTTGTCTATGAAACCGTGTGGCTGCGCATGCTGGTGCGGCTGTTCGGGATTACGGTCCACGCCGTGGGGTTTGCGACCGCGTTTTTCCTGCTGGGGCTGGCGCTGGGCGCGGCCATCGCCGGAAAACTGACGCTGCGCCCCGGCAACTGGCTTAAAATTTACGGCTTTGCCGAGGCCGCGCTTGCGGCGCTGGCGTATCCGGCCAGTCTGCTGCTGTCCGCCGCGCCTGCCCTGTCCGGCGGGAATATGGCGGCAGGCTGCCTGCTGGCCGGCTGCGCGATACTGATTCCCTCCATGCTTATGGGCGCGACGCTGCCGCTGCTGCTGCGCGCCTGCGAAAGCGGCCTGCCGGAGCGCGACATCGCGCTTGTCTACGGGGTGAACACGTTGGGCGCGGTGGCGGGCACGCTGTTGGCCGGATTTTTCACAATCGCCGTTTTCGGGGAGAAAGACAGCGTTCTGTTCGCGCTGTCGGCCAATGCCGGCTGCGCGCTGTCGGCATTGGTTCTGTCGGCCAAAAGGCCGCCGAACCTGCCCGCGCCGGAGGGCGGGGCCGCGCTTTCCCGAGACGCCATGTTCGTGCTGGCGCTGATGGCGGTTTCCGGCTTTTGCGCGGCGGGGTATCAGGTGCTGTGGTCCCGGCTGCTGACCACAATCACGGGAACATCCATTTATGCCTTCGCGGCGATGCTGGCGGTGCTGCTGGGCGGCATGGGAGCGGGAAGCTGCGCCGCCGCAAAATTGCTGCCGAAACTTGAAAATCCCATGGCGGCCTTCGGCTTGCTGGAAATCGGGCTGGCGGCGCTGGCGGCGTGCGGGCTGGTATTCTATCGCGCGATAGGGCTGCTGAAGGATTCTCCCCTGTATCTGTATTCGCCGATGCTGTCCTGGACGGACGCGCTGTCATTTTTCTCCGGCGCGGCGGTTATAGTGGCTCCGGCGGCTTTCGTGATGGGGCTGATTTTCCCGCTGGCCGCCGGGCTGTGCGCCCCCCGGTCCGGCGGGGCGGGCTATGTAACCGGCAGGCTATACCTCTGGAACACCGCCGGCTGCGTGGTGGGGGCGCTGGCGGCGGGGTTTGCGCTTGTGGGCCTGGCGGGGGTCAAATACGGCTACGCGCTGCTTATTGCGCTTAACTGCATTATCGGGCTGGCGGCTTTATCGCGCGCGGGGGTGCGCCTTTCCGCAGCCGCTGCCGTTGCCGCGCTGGCAATAGCCGCCGCGGCGGTTCCCGGCGACCCGTACAGGGCCGTCATACTAAACCGCTGCCGCGCCGCATACGGCGACATGCGTCTGCTGTTCCACGAGGACGCCGCCTCCGGAACCGTAACCGGCGTGGAGCATGGCGGCGCGCGGACGCTGCTTATCAACGGCATAATAATTTCCGGCAACGGCGACAACGGCAAGGTTATGATGCAGATTCCGGCGGCCATGAACGGCAGGCCGCGCAGGGCACTGGTCATCTGCTTCGGCGCGGGCGGCACCTTCCGGGCGGCCAGCCGGCTGGCTGAAAAAACCGATGTGGTGGAATTGTCCGCCGCGGTGCTGGCCCATGCGGCGGACTTCAGCCCCGATGCGGCGCTGGCGCTGCGCGCCCCCGGCGCGCGCGTTTTTGTCAAAGACGGGCGCAATTACCTGCTTTCCAGCCGCGACAAATACGACGTCATCGTGGTGGACGCCTCCCCTCCGGTTTTCAGCGCGGGCGCGGTGAATTTGTACAGCAAGGAATTTCTGGAGCTGGCGAAAACCCGTCTCTCCGGCGGAGGAATTTACGCGCTGTGGCTGCCGCTGCCCTGCCATGAATACGCCGCGCTGAGCATAATAAAAGGATTTGCGGAGGTGTTCGCGCATCAGGCGGTATGGGCCCACCCGAACATGAGTGGCGGGTTTCTGGTGATGGGTTCCGGCAGCGCGTTTGAATGGCCAGCCGGGGAGCTGGACAAACGGCTGTCCGCCTCATGGGGAGACAGCTCCCTGCCCCGGCTTACAGAGCGCGCGCTGCGCGGCTCAATAGCGGCGGTGGACGGGCAAATCTCCGGCAGGCTGGCGGCGTATCCCGCGGTAACCGACGACAGGCCGCTTACCGAATTCCCGCTTGGCCGCTTCTGGCGCGGGGAGCCGCTTATGGCGGACCCCGGCTTCTTGCGCGCGGTGTTTTGATATATTGTAAAATCGGAGTATCGCAAAGCAGTCAAGGAGCGTTGGCATGGCAGTCAAAATTCTTATAGTGGAAGACGAGCAGGATCTGGCGACGCTGCTCCGGTTTATCTTTGAGAAATTCGGCTACGCCGTCATGGAAGCGCACAACGGGCAGGAGGCGCTGGACCTTATAGATTCGGTGGCGGAGCCGCCGGACGTCATTGTTACCGACGTGATGATGCCGGTGCTTGACGGCTACAGCATGGTCACACAGCTTCAGGAAAACCCCGTAACCCGCAAAATCCCCGTGATAATCATCACCGCCAAGGGCCAGACCAAGGAGCTTTTCCAGATAGCCAATGTGGTCGGCTTCATAGAAAAGCCCTTTGAGCCCAAGCATCTCAAGGAACTGGTGGACAAGCTGGTGGCTAAAAAATGACGGAACAGCATTCCGCCCTGGACGCAATCATAAGCGCCCGCTACGAGGAAATCCGCCAGCTGCGCGGACAGGGAACAGACGTTTATCCCCACAGGTTTGCCCTTACCCACACCGCCGCCGCCGCGCTGGCGGCGGAGACGGATGCCGCCGTCGCGTGCGCCGGGCGCGTCGTGCAGCTGCGGCTGATGGGCAAGGCCGCCTTCGCGCATATACAGGACATGAGCGGCAAGGTGCAGCTCTATATCAAAAAAGACGAGTTGGGCGACGCCGCCTACGATTTTTTCAAAAAGCATATCCATGCGGGCGATTTCGCCGGCGCGGAAGGCCGGATGTTTGTTACCCACAGCGGCGAAAAGACGGTGCATGTCAAAAAGCTGACCCTGCTTTCCAAAGCGGTGCGCCCGCTGCCGGAGAAATGGCACGGCCTCCAGGACACAGAGACCCGGCTGCGCGAGCGGCATCTGGACCTGCTCTCCAACGAGAATACGCGCAAAATTTTCGCCTCGCGCACCAGAATAATACGCGCCATACGCTCCGTCTTTGACGCCGAGGGGTTCCTGGAGGTGGAGACGCCCACCCTTACCCCCAATGCCGGCGGCGCGGCGGCCACGCCTTTTGTCACCACGCATAACGCGCTCAAGGCGCAGCTTTACATGCGCATCGCGCTGGAACTTTATCACAAGCGGCTTATCATCGGCGGGCTGGACAGGGTTTACGAAATAGGCAAAGTCTTCCGCAACGAGGGGATAGACACCCGCCATAACCCGGAATTCACGCTTCTGGAAGCGTATCAGGCCTACAGCGACTACAACGGCATGGCGCAACTGCTGGAGAAGGTGGTTTCCGGCTGCGCCGCCGCCATGGGCGTTGAGGAAGTGGACTATCACGGCCACAAAATATCGCTGAAACCGCCGTTTAAGCGGCTGTATCTGCCGGAACTCTGGAAGCAGGAGACCGGCGAGGATATTCACAACATCCTCAACGGCAAGGCGTTCAACCGGCAGAAACTCTCGGAACTGGCGAAGCGGCTGCATGTGGAGCATGACGAAAACACCCCCTCCGCAAAACTCTTTGACCGGATTTTTGACGCGAAGCTGCTGCATCACGTGATACAGCCCGCTTTCGTGATGGATTATCCCACGGCAATCACCCCGCTTGCCAAATGCAAACCCGGCGACGAGGCTTTGGTGGAGCGTTTTGAATTTTTTGCCGGCGGGGGGGAAATCGCCAACGCCTATACCGAGCTTAACGATCCGGAAGACCAGGAAAGCCGCCTTAAAGAACAGCTCCGCCAGCAGGCCGACGAGCATAACGACGAGGCCGACATCATAGACCGCGATTTCATAACCGCTATGGAAGCCGGAATGCCGCCGACCGGCGGCATAGGAATAGGCATAGACCGCATAGTGATGCTGCTGACCGGACAGCCCTCCATACGCGAGGTGGTCCTGTTTCCCGCGATGAAGGAGGCGGCTGCGCCCCAACCCGCCCCCGGCCCGGACGAGAAAGAGGAGACCGCGCGCCATCCCGGAGAAACCCTGCTGAAAATCGTGCGCGAGGACAGCCAGCCCCGGGAATAGGCGCGGACAGGGATTCCGCGCGCCCGCAAAAATGACATTTGAACTTTTTGTCGCAGGGCGGTATCTGAAGGCCAAGCGCAAGGGGCTGTTTGCGCTGGTTACCACTCTTATCGGCGTGGCGGGGGTGGCGGTGGGGGTGGCCGCGCTGCTTACCACGTTGTCGGTGATGAACGGCTTCCAGGGCGATATCCAGAAAAAAATTATCGGCGCGCAATCGCATATAGTGATTTTCGGCCAGCTTGCGCCGGAGGCTTATTCCGCGCTGGAGGCCAAAGCGCTGCGCGACCCCGACGTCGCCGCCGCCGCGCCTGTTGTGCTGGGGCAGGCCATTCTCGCTTTCAACAAACGCTCCTTCGGCGTTATGCTGCGCGGGCTGGAGCCGGGCAAAGAGCGCAATGTAAGCCTGCTGGAAAATTCTTTTACCGAAGGCGGCTGGACGCCCAAACCGCGCCCCGGCGAAAAAACCGTTCCGCCACCGGTTGTGCTGGGCGAGGAATTGTCGCGCAACATGAACATCTACTGCGGCGACGACGTGATTTTGATTTCCCCCGAATCGGTCAACACCGGGCTTGGCATACTGCCGCGCATGAAAAAATTCCGCGTCAGCGGGCTGCTCAAGACCGGCTATTACGAGTTTGACAGCGCCATGGCCTACGCCAAACTCTCCGACGCCTCCGATTTCCTGGGACTTGGCGGCGCGGCCACCGGCATGGAAATCCGGCTGCATGATATGAACACGGCCCGCGCGGCGGCAAAGCGGCTGTCTGCCCTGGCGGGGTTTCCCTACGCGGTGCGCACTTTCGCCGACATGAACCGCACCCTTTATGCCGCGCTGCGGCTGGAAAAATTCGTGATGTTTATAATTCTCATACTGATAGTGTTTGTTGCCGCGCTCAATATCGCCTCCAACCTGATTTTGCTGGGGGTTGAGAAGCTGCGCGACATAGGCATAATGCGCGCCATGGGCGCCCCGCCGGCGGTGATACGGCGCATTTTTCTGTGGGAAGGATTTCTAATCGGCACCACCGGAATTGCGCTGGGGCTGGCGCTGGGGTTTGCGCTGTGCTGGGTTATCGCCACCTTCAACATCGTGGAGCTGCCGGGCGATATTTACTACATAACCCGCGTGCCGGTGCAAATCAAATTATCCGACGTGGCCGCGATAATAATCGGCAGCTACGGACTCTGCTTTCTGGCCACGATATATCCCGCCAAACGCGCTTCTTCAGTTAGCCCGGTGGAAGCCATTCATTACGGCTAGCCTGAATGTTTCAGTTGGCGCGAGGACCGAGGCGAAAAAGCGCGAAATAATGCAGAACATAATGCAGTATGAAGCGATTTTTCGCCGAATCCCGCGGCCAACTGAAATTTTCAGGCTAGCGTTGGTCTATCACTTTGCGGATTTTGCCGGTGCGTTCTATGCGGGGGATTTTTCCGGCGGGGAGAATCTCTATTTCAGGCGGCTCCATCCAGCCCTGCTCAAGCGAATAGGCCAGATCTTTGCAGTTCCGGTGTATTGATTGCAGAAGCTTTTTTTCGGCGTCCGGCGGGGGGGGCTGGCCTTCTTTAAGCTCCGCACGGAGTTTCAGCCTGTCCTGCGGGCCGCGTTTTGAGATTTCCAGCTGGAAATTAAGGCTCAACTCCGGCAGGGCGGACACAGCCGTGCTTAAATCGTTGACGAATATATGCGCGCCGCCGGCGTGAATTCTGTCGTCGCAGCGGCCAAGCAGTTCAAAGCGGCGCGCGGCGCTGCCGCAGGCGCAAGTCCCGCCCGTCCAGCGGGCCAGGTCGCCGGCGCGGAAGCGGATTACCGGCATATGCTTTTTGTTGAGAACAGTCAGGACTATTTCGCCTATGGCTGCTTCGTCCGCTGTTTCGCATGGGCGCGGCTGCGGCAGGGGGATGGCGGTTTGCGGGTCTATTATTTCCATGAACTGCTCGTCCTCGCAAAGATGATGGATGGAGCCCGCGCAATGCGGGCATTGCCAGCCGACCACTCCCGTGTCAACCGTCGCATATCCCGCCGAGCGCATAATCGCGCCGGGAAAAACCGAGTTAAAATACTGCGCGGCTTCTTTGCCGGCGTATTCGCCGCCGTAGAAGACAAGCCGCAGCGGGAAACGACGCGCTTTGGGAAGCGTAGCGCAGTATTGCGCCAGCTTGAGCAGGAAAGACGGCAGCCCCAGCACCGCCGTAACCTGGAATTCATGCAGATAGCGGGCTATCTCCTCCACCGGCAGCGCGCTGCCTATGGGGACCGAAACGGCGGGGGTTTTGGCCAGCGCCTTTTCAACCGAAATCCAGCTTGACCACAAATTGCCGGAGACAAACAGGTTTGCCGCCCTGTCGCTCTCGCACAGCCCGCCGCGCATGAAGCATTGCGCCAGCGCGCGGCTGACCCTGTCATACTCGCGCCCGTTGTAGAAAATGTATTTCGGATTGCCGGTGGAGCCGCCGCTGGCGAAAAATATCCCGCCGGTGGCCGGGCCGGTGAACATGCCGGAATTTTCGGGCGGGGTGTTGGCCAGAATGTCTTCCTTGAGCAGAAAAGGCAGCTTCCTGAAATCCTCCAGCGACTCTATGCGCCCGCTGCCCGCGAAATGCCGCTTGTAAAACGGACTATTGGCGCGCGCGTATTCCACTATGGCCGATAACTTGTCCAGCGCGGAAGGCAGGCCCTCTATTCCGGCAAAACGCACCAGCTCCCGCATCGGGAAAACGCCGTCATGCGGCGAACCGGCGGGAGCCTCCAGCATGGCGCCGATATCCGTTATCCGCGCCACGCCCAGCGGGACCAGCCGGCGGGCGATGCCGGTTTTTTCAGCCAATGTGCCCGCCACGCCCGCGGTCTGTATAAGCCCGCGCATGGCCGCGGTCTGTTTTTCTATCTCGTCCAGCGAGGAAACGCATTTCACATACAGCGTCCTGTTCTGCGGCGAGACCGAGAATTTCGGCGATTTTTCCGAGATGACGGTCCAGTCCGTCTTCGGGAACGCGCTTTCCACATAGGCGGCGTTCACCGCCATGTCTATTTTAGCGAGTTCGCGCGCTTTGGTGATTTCAACCTGCTCGTCAACGGAGAGTTTGGCGGGGGGCAGCTCGCCCGCAAGTTGCGCGAAGGCGCGCGCCAGCGCGCGGACAAAATCTTTCGCCAGCGGGTCCCGCTCATGCAGCTCCGGCGAGACTATATAGACGCAATGCGGCGAGGCGCAGGCGCTCTGCTCCCAGAGGCTTGCCTGCCGCGCGGCCTGCATGGCCAGCGCGTCCGCGCCGCGCGATTTCATGGCCGAGGGCATTATCACCGCGAAGCTAGTCTTGGGCCCGAAGCCTATCACATGTGCGGACGCCGGCGCGGCCTTGCGCCAGCCGCGCACCGCCTCCCCGCCGCCCCAGACTACTATCGCGTCCGCATGGCGGGCTATGGCTTCTTCAACATCGGCGGAGCCGCCGGGCCAGTTCAGCACGGCGATTGAGGAGGATAAAACGCCTGTCTTATCGCAGGTTTTCAGCGCCTGCGCGAAATGCACGGCGGATTCAACGCCCCCGCTTGCCGTTTTGACTATGTTGACGTTGCGCGTCAGCATTCCCATCACAAGCGAATCCAGTATTCCCAGAAACACGTTTCCCGCCCCGATATGCAGCGCCACGCCGCGCGGCGCCGCGGTTACAAGCCCGTCATAGCCCGCGCGGGAGATGCAGGCGTCCAGGGCATTGGGAAGGAACAGCTCCAGCCGCAGCCGCCTGGACATTTCCGATTTGTCCAGCAGTTTAGGCAGCAGCGAAAGCGAGATTTCCACGGTTTCCCTTGAAAAACCGGAGGCCGCCGCCACCTGCCGGAATGCCCGTTTATACCAGAGGCTGTTTTTGTCGGCATAAAGCCTGCCGGTCGCGTGCAGCGTGTCCAGAATGTATTCAACAGGGACCTGCCGCATGGCGGGCAGCCGTTTCCCGGCCGCCAGGCCGAGTTTGTCGATATCGCCGGCGTTCCATTGATTTTTGCGGACGGTTTTGCCGAATATATAGGCGCTCATAGCAGCGTGGCCGCGGAAATGGCGCAGCCTTTAAGTTTTTTCACCCCCACCCGGCCCGCTATGCGCAGCACCGGCCCGCCGAGGCCGCAGGCGCAGCCTTTTTCAAGGCTTCCCAGGTCGGACGATAAAATGGATATGGACGGATAGCTGGACAAGTACGGCGTCATGAACTGCAAAAGCCCCGTCCTGCCGTATCCCATGTTTTCCAGCGAGGCGGGATGGCGGACTATGATTTTGCCGTATACCGGCACATGGAAATTGCCCAGCGGGCAGTCCACATAAGGCACGCCGTGCTCCACCATGCCGAACAGGTCGCGCACTTTGGCGGTTTTAAGCCCCAGCGCGGCGGCCAGCCGGCGGCGCATTTCTGTTTTATCCAGGGCGCGGTCCTGGTTGTCTTTCCACCCGCCGCCGGTGATGACCCAGCCGGAAGGGTTCAGCCGCGCGTTCCTGCCGTGCTTTTTCCTGAAGGCGGCGCACAGCGCCAGCGCATGGGCTGGGAATCCGACTATCCGTGTCTGCCTTCCCCGTTTTTCAAAACGCTCCAGCGCGGCCAGCGCGCCTTCTTGGTCAAAAAAGAACCCGCCGCCCGACGGCCTGATGGCGTAGAAAACCTCTCCGGTTCCGGTAAGCCCGGTCAGCAGTTCGTCGGTGAAGGCGGTGCCCAGGTTTTTTGCGGCGCGCGGGTCATAGGTAAAGCACAGGTAATCCGCGCGGGATTTGGCATCCGCCATGCCCAGCCCGTTAAACACCTGCCAGGCCATTCTCCGCACCCGCAGCAGCGAGGCCTTGTCCAGCGCCATTCTGCTTTTCTGGCCCGATGTGCCGCTGGAGGTCAGCTCCAGCGCGATTTCGCTGCGTGGAATGCCGCACAAATCGCGCTCCTTGAACGCGGAAACGCCGATAAACGGGATTTTCACGATGTCGGCGGAGGTCTTTATATCCTCCGGCGAAAACCCGGCCTGCCGCCACAATCCCGCGAAATGCCGCTCCCGCCTGAAATGTATGGCCGCGCTTTCGCGCATGGCTTCCAGAAACAGCCGCTCCGCCTGCGGCGAATAGTCAAAAGGCGGGCATTCCAGCAGCCCTGCCATGCGGCTTTTGTCGGACAGCGGGCGGGCTATGGGCGATGACAAAGTCATTTTTTACCCGTAAGCGCGGTTTCTATGTAGAGCTTGTCCCAGATTTGCAGGTATTGCTTCAGATACTGCCGGTATGCCGGCATGAGGCTTACGTTGCGGAAATCCAGCATGTCAAAGGAATGCGAGAATATGATGTAATCCCACCGCTTGCCGCCGTGCAGCCGCATGGCGGGAAAATACGCGCTGGGCAGAAAACGCGCGTGCAGCGCCTGCTGCTGCAATTGCGGCGAATAGGCGTCCACCAGATGCTCCACATAGCTCACTTTCAGCTCGCGCAGCGCGTTTGCCGCGCTGCGCAGTATGACGGAGAGGTCCTTTTCCTCGCTCCTGCCACCCAGAATCGCGCTGTAGCCGTCCTTTTCGCTGTAGTGGATATATATCTCGGTTTTCTGGTCATGCGACAGCAGAATCAGGTTCGGCTCGTGAAACGGGACGTAGGCGTTTTCAAAAACGCCGGAGTTGCCGTGCGCGCGCCAGCGGTGCGCGGCGAAGTGCGGGGCGTCTATAATCTCAAAGGGAATCTGGGGAGCGTTTTTTACGGGCGGCTCGCGCCCGGAATCCTCCGCGCGGACTAGTTCGGGTTTTTCAAGCTCCACCCCGAATTTCGCCAGCGACTGGCCGGCCAGCCGGTGCAGCGGCTCCAGTTCCTCCAGCAGTACGGCGGGGGCGCGCCTGTGCTGCCAGGACTGCGGAATGAAATGCCCCGCCAGGCAGTGTGTTTCGTTCTCAAAAACCTTGTGCGCGTTCGGGAATATCCCCAGCGGCGCAAACCCCAGCCCCTCTGTAAGCTGCTGCGGCGCGGTGTTGGCGGTGCGGGTGGTGGCGTAGACGACATCGGCCCAGCCGGCGGAGATTATCGCGTCCAGAATAAACCGCATCAGCGTGTTAGCCAGGTTGAGCTTGCGATACTCGTTTGAAACCACCGCCCCCAGCGCCTTGGAAATCCGTTGGGTGCGGTCCAGCGTGTAAAACAGGCTGGCGATGATGCGGCCCTCGTGTTCGCCGACAAGCCAGAAATAATCGTCGCTGGCGATGGCTTTTTTCATTTTCTCGCGGTCGGTTACCACCGACACCGAGTAGCTGGAGCCGTAAACTTCCGAATAAAGCGCCTGTATGCGGCGGGCGTCCTCGGAGCGCGCGTTGCGCACGCGGATTTCGCGCCCTTCCGTGCCGGAATCTATAAGCATCTCCACATGTTTCAAAGCCATCGGAAAAACCCCCTGCCGGAACCCTGTCCCACGATAATATTATATAAAAACCGCGGCGGCATAGCGCATCACCTGAAAGTTTCAGTTGGCGCGAGGACCGAGGCGAAAAAGCGCGAAATAATGCCGGACAAAATTATCCGCGCGCGCCTCACTGCACGAAAGGATAATTTTGTGAAGGCAGTATGAAGCGATTTTTCGCCGAATTCCGCGGCCAACTGCAATTTCCGGGCTTATGACTGCCTCAGCGAACAGGGAAAGGTCAGCAGATGAAACACGGCAATTGAGAAGAAGCGCGGCCTATTGCGCAAACGCCTGTTTGAGCCGGGCGGGCGGCACCACCGTAAACCCGTTATCCTTCAGCCAGGGAAGGAGTTTGACAACCACGGCCCGGCTTTGCGGATGCACATCATGCATAAGCACTATCCCTTTTCCGCGCTGCCTGATCATTGAGGTAAGCTTGGAAAACAACTCGCCGGGATTTTTTGTTTTCCAGTCCTCGGAATCTATGGTCCAGCCTACGGGAATGAGCTTCAGCTTCCTGTATATTTTTTTGGCATCCTCCGGGCGCAGGCTGCCGTAGGGCGGGCGGAAAAACCGCGGCGCCTTGCCCGTAGCTTCGGTTACGCGCTCTATGCCGCCTTTTATGTCAAATTGCACGGTGTCCCAGTCCAATGATGTATAGGGGTTGCCGCGGTCGTCCGGCGTGGCGTGGAAATACCCGTGAACGCCGACCGTTATCCCGTGTCCGCTCTCACTCGCCGCAAGAGACTTGGCGGCTTCGCTCTCCAATTTGGAGCCAAGCACAAAAAACAATGCCGGAGCATGCGCTTTCCTGAGGGCTTCAACGATGCTTTTCGTATTATCAGGGGCCGGTCCGTCGTCAAATGTCAGTATAATTTCCCCGGGGTTGAGGAAGTCGTCTTTCTGATTCAGAAACGGACGGCCCTGGGTATCGTTTGTAAAGGTGGCATACCCGCTGCCGGATGCTGCGGAAAATCCCGCGTTTGCCGCCTCATATCTGCGCTCCGGGCCGGTTTCCTGGGCATTGCTGTAGCTCATACCGGCAGGCTCCGGTATTTGCTGCGCCGCATCCGCCGTTGCGGCCCAGTTCCCTGCATCCTGAGCGTGTGCGGACGGCAACGAAACAGCAATCAGCAGCGCAACCGCCGCGTATTTACCCACGCTATCACTCCTCCGCGCGGCGCTGCAAACGCGCCGCGCTTTCCCAATATTTTCAGCAGAAAAAGGGGGGGTTATTTGCCGCCCCATGTGCGCACAGGGCCCACGTCCACATGGGCAAAACTTGAGTATTTGCCGCAGCCGCCCGCTTTCAGTTTCACGCAGGCCTGATACATCTTGTCCGCCGAAGCGCCCTGCACCTGTATATCGGCCGCATTGCCTTTCATGTGCTGGCTCTGGCTTGCCCCGCCCACCATGGAATTCAGCTTGGGGCTTCTGTAGCCGCTGTTGAGCGTTACTTTCACATTGCCGCCTTTGCTGCCGGAAGACTCCGCCGCCACGGCTCCTATAAGCTGTATGAGTTTCTGCGGGATATCGTGCTCCTGCTTGGTCAGCCGGCAACGGAACACTTTCTTGACCTGTCCCATGGAGGAGGAATCAACCTTGCCGTTATTGACCTTGATGGTTACGCTCCCGCTCCCGTGGGACGAGGTTATGGTGAACTGTTTTATTTTGCCCATCTTGGATTCCAGCTTGGGGTCGGATTTTCCGCCGCCGGATTTTCCGGCAGAGGCCTCTTCTATGCCGCCGCCCGATCCGCCGCTGGTGTCTCCTCCGTCGCCGCCTCCGCCTCCGCCGCCCTGTCTGGCGTCGTCCAGCAGGTCTTCCGCGTATTCCTTGGCTTCTTTCTCATCCTTGAAAGCGCCTTTATTCACAAGGCCCTTGGGACCGTAGCTGGCCATCAGATTGCTGGTAACCTCGTCCAGAGTCTTCAACTGCACTGCTTTGTCATCGGGTTTGGGAGTCTGGGCTTCCTCTCCGCCGCCGGCCCCGGGCGCGCCGCCGCCTGAAGAGCCTGCGCCGGAAGAGGCTGTGGCGCCGGGCAGGTCTCCCATTGCCGGGGAGGAATCCGTTCTTTCCTCGCTTGCGAATTTGGGCTCGCTGAACTCCCTGCCTTCCGGCGCGGAACCCTGCGCGCCGGAGGACGAAGCCTGCTCGGTTCCTGAATCGTTGCGGGTTACCTGCGGACCGTTCCGCAATGCGGTGCCGGTGCTAAGCTCCGCCGCTTTCTGCGGCTGCATGTCCCGCTGCTGCGGGGGCTGTTGCTGCGCGTTGTCCTGCGGTCTGTGAAAGCTGTATGCCGCGTTATCGGTTTTGACAGGCTCGCCCTGCCTTTCGGGGGGGCGGAAATCAACCGCATAATCGCCGGCCGCGCACGGCGCGCACGCGGCGAGGGCGACAACAACAAGAGGCCGGAGCAAATTCGTTTTCATGGCGCTAGTATAGCCCCTGTCCGCTAATTCCGCAAGGGCCTTTTCGCATCGCGGAAAAATGCGGTTTCCCCGAATGAAGCTACCGTGGTTTTTGTCCCAAAACCTGTTATTGATGCCTGCATAAATAAAGCCTATGCGACTGAGCCGATTTCGCAGCGAAACAAGAAGCCAAAGGCCGGACATACTGTCCGTATGTCCAGCCTTTGGCGACGCGGTTGCAGCCCGAAAGCGGCTCAGCCCCTTCGGGGAGGCCCGCCTTCAGGCCGCGCACGTCGTTGCGGCTGTTTGCAGTGCGGACAGCACAGCGGCGCAGCCGCGCCTGGCGCGCGGCCTGAATTCGGGCCTTCGCATGGGCTTTTATTTACCTGAAAGTTTCAGTTGGCGCGAGGACCGAGGCGAAAAAGCGCAAAATAATGCCGAACAAAATTATCCGCGCGTGCTCCACGGCACGAAAGGATAATTTTGTGAAGGCAGTATGAAGCTATTTTTCGCCGAATCCCGCGGCCAACTGAAATTTCCAGGTTTATGCAGACATCAATAGCCGCAGGGCTTGCGCAGCACCAGCAGCAGTTTTCCGGCGACGGCGATTTCCTCCGGTTTAAGCCTGCGCGTCCTGCCACCTATGGCGGTTATCTCCGCGCAATTCCCGTCAACCCAGCGTAAAACGCCGATGGTGTACTCCTCGTCTCTGTGGACAAGGGCGATGCTGCCGTCTTCGGCAAAAGACGTCAAGGCTACAAGCAGATATTCCCCGTCCGCCGCCAGCGGTTTTAGCCCGCCGCCTCTTACGCGCAACGCCACGGTCTGCCGCTGCCCGCCGTGCTGCGGCACGGGCAGAAACTCCTCCGCAACCATGGACGGGATGTCCCGCATTCGGAATTCCGGGCCGGATATGGAAGCTGCAACCGCCGTGTACTCCGCCGGGCCCGGCGCGGCCGCGCGCGCATGGTTTTGCGCGCTGTCGCGCAGTTCCAGTTTCACGGGGGAGGCGCTGTTGCAGCGGAGAGAGGGAGGAATATCGTCAATGGTCAGGGGGATGCCGGCGCGCTCGCGGCGGCTGCAGTCAAGCGCGGATATAAGCTCGTCCACGGAAACACCCAGCTCTGCGGCCACGCGAAGCCGCATGTCGCTGGAGGGGGTGCAGCGTCCGGAATTCCAATGGCAAACGTTGTAAATGCCGGTGTCAAGCGCCTGCGCCAGCTTTTTCTGCGCGCCTGCGCTTTTGCCGCCGTTGTATCTGGCAAGCAGTTCCGCGAATGTCATGGCACGATTCATAATCCCCTCCGCATCGTGAATATTCCACCGCTTGACAACTGGTCCAAGTTGTCGTATACTTGTACTGTTGGGGCGTGCAACTTTGCGCCTGTTCCAAAGCGCGGCATTATAGCCGTTTTTTCAGTCGGAAACAAGTCCGAGAATTATCCAATGCAAGATGAGCCTGAAGGAATGCTCGTTTCCAACACAAGATGAGCCTGAACCGCGCTGAAATCGTCCGTTTGCGCTCTGTCGTTCGTAAACTAAGCCATGACGCTGGAAATG